>ERZ827492.2305-NODE-2305-length-13637-cov-3.305846_pt1 | contig 13637 bp, 6 predicted proteins | sample MGYA00519704_ERZ827492 | MGnify/ENA primary metagenome ERZ827492 (study PRJEB31778, sample SAMEA3449325) | human gut metagenome | biome: human gut; feature: human-associated habitat; material: faeces | place: United Kingdom | collected 2010/2012 ...
TCGAGGTGGTATGCGATGACGGCGACGACGGCCAGGGCACGCAGGCCATCAAGCGACGCGATGTAGCGCTTCTTCACCTTTTTGGGCGCTGGTCGCCCCGTGCGTCGTGCCGTCAATGCCCCTCCATCTTTACAGCACGCAATATAAGCCGCGCGCGTGGCAGACGCAAGGTGTGCCTGGCACGCTGTCTCAAAAGGTGGCCAAAATTAGGAGAAAGCCGATGATATGAGACAGCGTGCCAGGCACGCTGTCTCAGGGGGTTACCCGCGGTATTCGGCGTAGACGTCCTCGAAGGCCTTGAGGGCGCCGCGAATCGTGGCCTCGTCGCAGCAGTAGCCGACGCGCGTCCAGCCCTTCGTGAGAAAGCCGTCGCTCGGCACGAGCAGTAGCTCGTGCTGGCGGCAGACCTCGCAAAACGCCTGCGCATCGGGCTCGAGCGCCTCGATCCACATGTAGAACGCGCCCTGCGGGTAGATGACGTTGTAGCCGATGCTGGTGAGGCCATCGTAGAGGAGCTTGCGATTGCGGTCATAGGGCTCGACATCGATGGGGGCGTCGATGCACTCGGCGACCGCGAGCTGGAAGAGCACCGAGTCGCAGATGTAGCCGAGCGAGCGGCCAGCGCCGCACACAGCCTTGTAGACGCGGTCGAAGTCGGGCATCGAATCGGGGACGAGCAGGTAGCCGATGCGCTCGCCGGGTAGCGAGAACGACTTGGACCACGAATAGCAGACGAAGGTGGCGTCGTAGAGGCTCGGGACCCAGGCGGGTGTGAGGCCGTCGTAGACGAGCTCGCGGTAGGGCTCGTCGCTGATGAGATAGATGGTGTGGCCGTATTCGGCGGATTTGGCGCGCAGGAGGTCCGCGAGCTGCGTGAGGTTCTCGTCGCTGTAGACCGAGCCGACGGGGTTGTTGGGCGTGTTGATGATGATGGCGGCTGTCTTGGGCGTGATGGCGGCCTCGATTGCGTCGATGTCGAGCATGAAGTCGCTTGCGCGCGCGGGCACCTCGACGGTGATCGCGCCGGCGTTGCTTGCCCAGGTCTTGTACTCGGGGAAGTACGGCGTGATGGCGATGACCTCCTCGCCAGGCAGGACGACGGCCTTGATGGCTATGCAGATGGCGGCCGAGGCACCGGCCGTGAAGTAGAGGTTGCCGGCCGTGTAGTGCGTGCCATAGCGGCGGTTGAGGTTTTGCGCGATGGCCTCGCGGGCCTCGACGAGGCCGGGAGACATGGTATAGACGTGCATGGTGCCCTGGCCCTCGCGCACGAGGCGCTCGATGGTCTCGTCGACGATGGCGGGGGAGGGTACGCTCGGGTTGCCGATCGAGAGATCGAAGACCTTGTCGTCGCCGATCTGGGCCTTGCGCTCGAGGCCGTAGGCGAATATCTCGCGAATCTTGTTGGGTGCGGCACCCAGGGCGTACATATCTTCGTTGATCATGAGGGCTCCTTTTGCGGGAGGTGCGGGCAAACGGGATACGTGACAGTGTAGCGCAATGAGACGGGAAGGGGAGAGATCCCTCGACTCCGCTCGCTCCGTTCGCTCCGCTCGAAATGACAATGGTCGCTTCGCTTCGCTCGGGATGACAGGGGGGGGCACCACTCCGTTCGCTTCGCTCGAAATGACAAGAGACGTACGAATCGGAATTTACGCGAATCGTGTCGCAGGAGCGTAGTAGGATATCCGCATACTCAAAATCATCCGCGATTAGCCTTGGGAGCGCACGTGTCCGACAAACTCCGAACTCCGCTCGTCGATAAGCTGCTCACCGTGCTCGCCAGCATGGACAGCACCGATGAGGTCTACGACTTCCTGCTCGATTTGTGCACCGTGCGCGAGATAGCCGAGATGTCGCAGCGCCTCGAGGTCGCACGGCTGCTGGCGGGTGGCCAAAGCTACCTCGACGTGCAAGACGTCACGGGGGCCTCGGCCACCACGATCAGCCGCGTGTCGAAGTGCCTCAACTACGGGAGCGGCGGCTACGAGGATGCGCTGCGCATCATCGCGGCAGGCGATGCCACGGGCGAGGCCGCGGGTTCGGAAGGCGAGGAGTAGGGCATGGCGGAACAAGACATCCCCGCATTCGATCAAATCAAGGCCGCGAGCGAAGGCGAAGGCCCCATTCCCACCTCATGCCGCGAGGCCGGCACCTTCGTGCACCTGCACGTGCACACCGAGTACTCCCTGCTCGATGGCGCCACGCGCATCAGCGAGCTGTGCACGCGTGCCAAGGAGCTCGGCATGCCCGCCGTCGCCATCACGGACCATGGCTACATGTACGGCTGCGCGGAGTTCTACCAGGCGGCCATCAAGGCCGGCATCAAGCCCATCATCGGCTGCGAGGTCTACTTCACACCGGACTCCACGCTGAGCCGCGACAAGCGCCCGGAGCTCTACCACATGATCCTGCTCGCCAAGGACAATCGCGGGTATCGCAACCTCATGCGCATTGTCTCGGATGCCGCAACGGACGGTTTCTACTACAAACCGCGCGTCACGCTCGAGGCTTTGCGCCAGTACCACGATGGCATCCTGGCCACGAGCGCTTGCATCGCCGGCGTCATCCCCAAGTCCATCGACCGCGGCGAGTTCGAGGTGGCCAAGGAGTGGGCGCAGACCTTCATCGACATCTTCGGCAAGGATGACTTCTATATCGAGCTGCAAAACCAGGGTCCGGAGATCGTGACCGACAACGGCATCAGCCAGCCGCGCCTCAACGACGCGCTGTGCAAGCTTGCTGGCGAGATGGGCCTCAAGGTCGTCGGCACGAATGACCTGCATTACCTGCGCCAGGAGGACGCGTACACGCAAGACCTCATGCTGTGCATCGGCATGGGCAAGTTCGTGAGCGACACCAACCGCATGAAGTTCTCGAACGACCAGTTCTACCTCAAGAGTCCCGAGGAGATGGCCGAGGCGCTCAAGGAGCATCCGGAGTGTCTGGCAACCACGCTCGAGATCGCAGACAAATGCAATGTGACCTTGGAGTTCGGCAACATCATCCTGCCGCGCTACCCCTTCCTCAAGGAAGGCGAGACAAACGAGTCGCTGCTGCGCGACATGTCGATGGAAGGCCTCAAGCGCCGCTACGGCGATCCGCTGCCGCAGGAGGTCATCGACCGTTTCGAGCACGAGTACGAGATCATCTGCTCGAAGGGCTTCGCGGCGTACTTCCTCATCGTGCAGGAGTTTGCGCGCTGGGCCAAGGGCGAGGGCATTGGCGTGGGGCCGGGGCGTGGATCGGCGGCTGGCTCGATCATCAGCTACGCGCTCGACATCACGACCTTCGACCCACTTGCCAACGACCTCATCTTCGAGCGCTTCCTGTCGCCCGAGCGCACGGAGATGCCCGATATCGACATGGACTTCGACGACGAGCGCAGGCTGGATGTCATCCAGCACTGCCGCGACATCTATGGCCCAGAGCGCATCGCGCACGTCATCACCTATGGCAAGATGAAGGCCAAGCAGGCCGTCAACGACGCCGCGCGCGTGCTCGAGTATCCGGTGTACATGAGCGCCGCCATCTCCAAGATGATTCCCAACGACCCCAAGATGACGCTCGAGCGCGCGCTTGCGGAGAACCCCGACCTGCGCAAGCAGTACGAGAACGACCCGGACACCGCCAAGATCATCGACGCGGCCAAGCGCCTCGAGGGCATCACGCGCGGCGAGGGCGTGCACGCGTCGGCCGTTATCATCTGCCGCGACCCGGTCTACGATTACGTCCCCACCAAGCTTGATACCAAGGGCGGCATGATCATCACGCAGTACGACGGCGTCATGACCGCCAACATGGGCCTGCTCAAGATGGACTTCCTGGGCCTGCGCACGCTTACCGTCATCTCGAAGGCGCTGGCCAACATCAAGGCCAATCACGGCATCGACATCGACCTTGACAGCATCGACATGAAGGACCCGGCGATGTACGAGTTGTTCGCGCGCGGCGGCACGGCCGGCGTGTTCCAGGTGGAGTCACCGGGCATGCGCTGCTCAAGAAAATGCGCCCGGACTGCTACGACGACATCGTCGCCGTCATCGCGCTGTATCGACCCGGCCCGCTGGGCGCGGGCATGGTCGACGACTTCGTCGACCGCAAGCTCGGGCGCAAGCCCATCGCGTACTACGACGAGCGGCTCAAACCCGTGCTCGAGAGCACCTACGGCACCATGGTGTACCAGGAGCAGGTCATGAGGATTTCGGTCGTCATGAGCGGCTTCACCACGGGCGAGAGCGACAAGGTGCGCAAGGCCGTGGCCAAGAAGAAGATCGCGCTCATGCGCGAGGTCGAGCAAAAGTGGGCCGACGGCACGGTCGAGACCATGGAGGACCACTGGCTCAATGGCGCCGAGCGCAACGGCTACGACCGCAAGATCGCGCAGACGATCTGGGACGACGTGCTCAAGTTCGCGGAGTACGCGTTCAACAAGTCGCACTCGGCCGCGTACGGCATCCTCACGATGCAGACGGCGTGGCTCAAGGCGCATTATCCCAACGAGTACATGGCCGCCGTGCTGTCGAGCTACACGGGCAAGACCGACAAAATCGTGCACTACGTCAACGCCTGCAAGCAGGACGGCATCGCCGTGCTGCCGCCGGATATCAACCAGTCGCGCGGCGACTTCACGGCCACGCCCGAGGGCGTGCGCTTTGGCCTGGCGGGTCTCAAGGGCGTCGGCGAGAAGGTCGTCGAGCTCATCATCGAGGAGCGCGAGAAGAACGGGCCGTTCATGTCGCTGCACGATTACACCTATCGCGTGCCGGGTGAGGCCTGCAACAAGCGCGTGGTCGAGGCGCTCGTCAAGGCTGGTGCCTTCGATTCGACGGGCTATACGCGCAAGCAGCTCTGGGGCTTCATCGAGGGCGGCTCGCTGCTCGAGCAGGCCGCGCAGCGCCAGCGCGACCGTGAAAGCGGGCAGGTCACGATGTTCGACCTGTTTGCGGAGGCAGATGCGGGCGATAACGCCGAGATCGAGGAAGAGATTCCGGCACCCGATGGCATCGAGTGGGATCGCAGCATCAAGTTGCGCTACGAGAAGGAGTCGATCGGCATCTTCGTCAGCGACCATCCGCTGTCGCCATATGCCGGCGTGATGGCGAAGACGGCGTACGCGGGCCTGGGTTCGCTCGATGACGAGGAAGTCTTCCACGACGGACGTACCTACGACTTCGCGGGTATGGTCGCAGACGTGCAGGTCAAGACCACCAAAAAGGGCTCGAACATGGCGATCGTGCGCCTCGAGGACATGGAAGCCGGCGTTGACTGCCTGTGCTGGTCGAAGACCTGGGAGGAGTACCGCCAGGTGCTGCAATCGGAGCTCGAGACGGGCGAGATCGCGGCCGTGCACGTGCGCGGCAAGCTCGAGCGCAGCGACCGTGGTTCGCAGGTCATCGTGTATGAGGTCAAGCCACTTGTGGCTGACAACGGTGCCGATGGCGGGGCTGCGGGTGCGGTCAAGCGCGGGCCGAGTGCGATGGCGATTCACGTGCGTTCCGAGATGTTCTCGAACGAGACGATGCACGAGCTGTCGGCGATTTTCGATAACTATCCGGGTGCGCACCCGGTCACGCTGTTCATCGAGCAAGCTGATGGCAGGAAGTTCCGCGCCGAGCTGCCGGTGAGCGTCAACTGCGGATCGCGGGAGATGGTCACGCGCGTCGGTGAGCTTGTCGGTGCAGGTGCCGTCGAGGTGAGGTAACGCTGTAGGGGCGGGGCCGCAGGTGGCAGCGTGGATAGATGGGTTATCTGATTCCCATGAGCCAATCTCTCGCCGATAGTACCCGACACTCTTTCGTCTGGTAGCTGTCCTCTACGCGAGCAACCACAAATCGCCTGGACTGGGCAATGTCAAGCTCGTCCCCCACGCCAAGCAAATGTCGCGCGTATTTGGAGTGGTAGGTACGCGACGATTTTATTTCCACAGCCTGCCTGTCCGCAGGGTTCGTGAAGTCGAGGAGGTCGATTTCACGCTTGCTGTCATCTCGGTAGAAGTATAGTTCCGGACGCGTGGCGTTATTGAGATGCCGCTTTGCGGTTTCGGAAATGATGAGATTCTCGAACACGGCTCCAAACATCTCATGATTAACGAGTTGCTCCACTGACGTGATGTGAAGCAAGTGGCAAAGCAAGCCCGTATCGTAGAAGTACAGCTTGGGGGATTTTGTCAGGCGTTTCCGGGCATTCGCGTGGAAAGGCTGAAGCAAGAAGACGATGTGGCTCGATTCGAGGATGGAGAGCCACGATTTTGCAGTCCTTGGGGCCACGTCCGCGTCGTTTGCAAGTGAAGAGTAGTTTAGAAGCGCCCCCGTGTTCAAAGCGCACATCTCGAGAAGCCTGCGAAACGATGTCTTGTTTCGCACGTCAAGCAATCCCGCAACATCTCTTTCTATATATGTCTCCACGTAGCTTGGAAAGTATGCTGCCGGTGGGATATCTGCAGAATGAAGGCGTGGATACCCGCCTATGAAGGTGAAATCATCAACTACGTAGTTTCCCTGCATGCTGTCTTGAAGCTCCCGATAGGATAGGGGGAGTAATGTCGTCAATCCGATGCGTCCGGCGAGCGACTGGGAGATGCTTTCCATCAAGAGGAAGCTCTGAGATCCGGTGAGAACGTATTGGCCGGCAGATCCGCGTTCGTCACTCACGACTTGGATCATCGAGAAGAGGCCGGGAGCATACTGTGCCTCGTCGATGATGAGACGCTCCGGCCTATTGCGAATGAAGCTCACCGGATCCTCGATCGCCGCTGCGCGTATTTGAGGGTCCTCCAACGTTACATACGAATAATCGGGGAACGCGTGCTTGGCGAGCGTTGACTTTCCGCTTTGACGCGGACCGGTAAGCGAGACGACTGGGTACCAGCCCGCGGCCTGTTTAAGCTTCGGTTCAAGCGCCCTATGTATGAAGCCTTGCATGCAAGTCTCCTCGAAAACCAGAATTGGTAATTAGATAATACCAAAATTAGGAAGTAAGACTTACCAAAATAATGAAGTAGATGAATACCGAAACGTTTTCTGCACGTGGGGTTGCAGGTGCGATGTCGCGGATGCACAGAAACGGCGCATGTCTAGGGTCGAGGGGCTCAGGCGCGGTCGGATGACGCACTTTTGGCGGATGTCTAGGGTCGAGGGCGCGCGAAGGCTAGAGGTTGGCGATTTCTGCGCAAGTAGAGACGGCGAATCCTAGAGATGGTCGATTTTTGCGCGCGGGGAGTCGCAGGCGCGAGGTTGCAGGTGCGAGAGAGCGTGGGTAATCCTAGGATTGCGGGATTTTTGCGCACGGACGCTGCTATAATGCGCATCACTACATGGAGGCCATTAACTCCTCCTCCTCTTAATATTGGACGCTGCTGATCGGCGTTCTCATTCTAGGCATTTCGGGCATGTGACCCTTTGCAAATCGTTTCCGCAAGGACGGCTTTTCGTTTACTCGCTTCCGCTTGATCCACCAACCGAATACATCCCGAGCCTCCTGAACACACCGCAGCAGCTCGATTGTCCGAAAGGAACGGTGAGGCTCTATGACATTGCACATTGATGCCGATTGTGCGCTTGCATACTGGATGTCGAGTGCAGCGGGGCGCGGGACTGTCAAACGTGCGTCGCATGAGACGCTCATGGAGCGGTTTCAATCGGGCAATTTACCTGGCTGGGCATACGGCAACGACATGCGCCTGCATGTCGTTGCCGAGGGCAAGAGTGCGTTCGTGAACAGAAAGGGACTCTATTGCCGCGTGGTCATGTCGTCTCTGCCTTGTGATTCCTTTGCCTTTACCGATACGGGATTGCCCGTTGTCTCACCCGAGTACTGCTTTCTGCGACTTGCGAGCGCCCTATCGCTGCCCGAGCTTGCGAAGGTGGGCTCGCTGCTTTGTGCGGCGTTTTCGTTTGACGAGGCCGGTTGCCTGATGGAGCGTTGCGATCCGATTGTCTCCACCAATACATTACATAGGTACATCAAGGCGGCTGGGTCTATGAAGGGCGTAGTGCGGGCTCGCCGGGCGCTGCAGTTTGTTGCGGCTGGTGCGGCATCGCCGCCGGAGATAGACGCGGCACTTTTGTTGTGCCTACCACCAATGCACGGCGGGTATGGGTGTCCAATGCCAGAGCTCAACGGGCATGTTAGGTTAAATCCCGTCATAGCGCGGTCACTGGGGTATGCGGATTGCTATGGCGATTTGCTCTGGCGCGATGCGAAGTGCATCGTCGAGTACACTTCCGAGCAGCATCACACCGGCTATAGGAAGCAGGCGCGCGACGAGATACGCCGCGCTGCGCTTGAGGCCATGGGCTATCGGGTGTTTCTGCTCACAAAACCGCAGCTTCATAACCAGGTCGCGTTCGAGGGGTTTGTGCGGGCAGTGCTGTGCGCTATTGGGAAGCGTATGCCTCGCCGGAGCCTCGAGCATCAGAGCGCACAGTATGAGCTGCGCAAAAGCCTGCTCTTCGAGCCGTCATGGGCGATTGCGCATGCATGTCACGATCGGGTGGGGGAGCTGTGAGACGAAGATGACTGGCAATTGTGGTAGGTGTCGAGCCTTGTCCTGTCATGAGGTGCTGCGGATATAGCCGATGGCGTTGTGGGCACGCAGAATCGGCGCATGTCTAGGGTCGCGGGGGCTCGGGTGCGGCCAGGTGACGCGTTTTTGGCGGATGTCTAGGGTCGAGGGCATGTTGAGGCTAGAGGTTGGCGATTTCTGCGCATGCGGAGACGGCGAATCCTAGAGATGGCCGATTTTTGCGCGCGGGGAGTCGCAGGCGCGAGGTTGCGGATACAGGGGCGGTTATGGGAATGCTTGGAAAATATGCATTTTTAAGAAAATTATCCCTGGAAAATATGCAACTAAAGAGCGAATGGCAATCAACCTCAGGCAAGAGAAGTTTGCATTTTTGCAATTTCCAGCGTTTTAAAGTTTGCAAAAATGCAAATTTTGACTGTTTGAAGTCTACATTTTTGCATTTCACCTGGTAGATCCGTCACTTCTGACGATGCTTGATACTGTCGAGTACAGCCCCTCTTTGATTCGGCTCAGCATGGTCTAATAAAGAGAAAGATCGCTTTATCGTATAGGACGTCGCGGGTACGCAGAAACGGCGGATGTCCAGGGTCCGGGGCGTACAGAGGCTAGAGGCCGGCGATTTCTGCACGTACTGGGACGGCGGACCTAGAGATTCGCGGTTTTGCGTGCTGGGGACTGCAGACGTGAGGGGTGCAGCACAGGAGAGTCATTAGGGGCAACGTAATGAGTCATGTATGTGCTGGAGGAAGGACTCACTAATATCAAATGAAAAGCACCGGTCCAAGAGGAAAATGACCTCCATACCAGTGCTTATGCATGAATAATCTTAAAATGCGACGAACTAAATGTCAAACCTATCAGTCTGTTTTACAACAATGATGTTGCGTTTGCGATTAACAAACAGAAGATTTTTCAGGGCTCTTAATGCAGGAGAAATCTTGCGAAGCTCATGTTCGATTTGAGTGTCTGTCAGGTTTTTAATTCTTTGGCTGTCATATATGACATTTGGCGATTGATGTATTGCCTCACGAACGATCTTTAATACTTTGTCTGGTTTTGGACTTCGAGGTGATTTGATCTCCCAGACCAAGCCAAAGATATTTGCGTCGGGCGAATTGCGATAATCGTCATTGCTTTTCTTCGGGAAAAGCACGTCATGGCCACGTATTGCAAACGCTTCTGCTGTTCGCAGCTCGTGTGGCCAGACATTGGCTCCCGATTGAATGACTATGTTTCCTTCTAATCTCTTCATAGAGATCATTATACTTGCGTTAAGCGACATCAATCTCGTTTCTAGCCTTTGCGTGAGATAGCGCTGAGAGGGATGTTTCCATGGATTATCTTTTCTCGTTTAGATTTGCATGTCTTCTGGTTCGAATTATCTAGGTTCTGATCGATGCGAGGATCAAATTATCTTGTGTATGGATAAATGTGAGTAACGCTTTATCAGAGAATCAGATTAATTTGAAATCTGATTAATGTTCTAGAAGATTAATTAGAAAACAGATTAATTTGTAATGTAAATAATGCATCAGTTAGTCTTAAGTGAGTAAAGCATTTAATTTTAAATAGTCTATATATGGACAGTACTTTTACTAAAGTAATTCTGTTAAAGGATAAGTACATTTATATGTAAAAGTCACTAGTAGGATTTCAATTATTAATTGGCAATACCTGCTAAATAATAAATACAAGTATATGTATTTTATTATTAAGTGATTTAAACAATTAGAATGTATATCCAAATAGAGAATGAAATCTATTAAAATCGCTATCTGAATAGTTAGCAAAAATGAATGTTCAACTAACAATTGATATTTGTTGAATTTGAGCAGCTAGGATTTTGCGAATTGATCATAGCAAAACCTTGAAATTGCATAGCGGTTTCGAAAATGGGGTTCGATTTTCGTATATCGGAGTCGAAAATGGGCCAAAACCGCGTAGCTCGGGTGCCAAAATCGGGCAAATCGGGGCTCGGGATCAAGGGTTTGCGGCTCGGTCGATGTCTCGTGGCTAACGGAGGGATATCCCTTGCAAAAACGACGCGTTTAAACGCCTTCTAACGGGTTTTCCAGGGTCATGGGGTGTCTCAGGGCGCAGAGAAGGCCTTTGCGCCTCTCAGCGCCGCATATTGCCTCAGCAGGTGGGGCATGAGCACGCCTCCAGGGCTTAGAAACCCATGCGCCCTGGTAGATGCGCCACATGCCTTTGAGCGTTTTATCTGGCGTTGCAGGTAGGAGATGCCTGCGCAAGAGGACGCGAGGGGGGGTGCGAGGAGCGGGACGTACCCACGGGGCTTAGAAACCCATGCGCCCTGGTGGGTACGTCCCGCTCCTCGCATTGTTTGTTGGCATTGTGACCATGGGGAAGCTGTTGGCTGAAGTCGTAAACAGGTTCAATCGATGTATCGCCCATATATAGAACGGGCGCGTGGGTTCTGGCTTCGGAGGGGGCGCGTGGTGCGTCTCCAGGGCTTAGAAACCCATGCGCCCTGGTAGACGCATCACGCGCCCGAGGTGTTGCATCTGGCGCTGTGTGTCACGGGGTCTGACCCTGCGATACAGACCGGAGGGGCCGAAGGCCCCCGGAGTGGAGAAATCTCTCCCGTCACAGCTACTGGAACGTAAGAACGAGATCCCTCGACTGCGCTCACTGCGTTCGCTTCGCTCGGGATGACAGGGGGATGCTGCGTTCGCTGCGCTCGGGATGACAGGGGGGGGTGCCGCAAGGCGGCGGAATGGAGAGATCCCTCGACTCCGCTCACTGTGTTCGCTGCGCTCGGGATGACAAGGGGGGGGGTCGCCGCCATCCGAGAATTGTGGATGGGGGATGGAGAGGGCGGGGTTTCACGCGCCGCTCGTTGTCAAAAATCGACCGTTCATATTGGATGCGCAGAAATCTGGGAGGGATTTGCAGCGGTGTCTGGACGGGTTTGCAGTCCACGTAATGCTTCGGCGCGGAAGCGCGGATAAGCAAGGAGAGGGTGGCGCGGAAAGGCTGGTGGGCGGAGCGAAGGTGGCGCGGAACCGCAGGTAAACAGAAAGAAGGACTGATTTTGGATACCTGCGGGAAATCGAGGGTCGAGGCTGATCCGCTTGAACTCCGATGCCGCTGCTGTGCGTTACGGCCGCTCTTGCCTGGCAAAACGATCTCTTCTTGCAGGCTTCCGCGCTTGGTTCCGCGCTTTATCACACCAGGTCAAAGGAAATCGAATGGCGATTTCGGCACTTTTCCCGCGCTGGGTTCCGCGCCTGTATTTTGGACAGCGCGGGGATTTTGGGTGTGATAAGGGATGATCTGACGGCTTCCGCGCCTCGTTTGCGCAGGTCAGATGGTAGCCCGCGCCAAAAATGCCAAAAATCCCGCGCTTTCTTTGACCTGGGGGTTTACAGCGCGGGGGTCTGGGAGTAGAGTACGCAATGATTCAAAAGCGGCATTGGGCGCACTGCGCCCTTCGCGAGGAGTCAGCCAAAGTCACCCAGTGGGGGACTTGACGGCAAGCCTTAGGGCAAACCGTCAAACCCAGAGGGCGTGGCGGATCGTATGAACCGCAAGCCTTCGCAAACGGGAAGACTGTGCGGCGACTCGCGGGCCGGAAGCAAGAAGGAAAGGCAGCAGGGTGCAGAAGCACTACGACATAGAGAGAAGCGGGCTGGCGACAGCCGTCTCTCATGCTGCTCACGCGCAGACGAGGAGATCGCTGGTCTTAGCGGCCCTCTTTGCCGTGCTCGTTGCCTTTGTCTGCTTCCTCCTTCAACCTATGCACGCTTTTGCGTCAACTGATAGTAATAATGATAGCATGTGTACTGCTAGTACGCAAGCGGTCGCTACGTCCAACGGAGACACCGCTGTGAAGCTAGAAACGCAAAATGCTATTTCAGATGGCATTGATGCCGGTCAGGTCGAAATAGTGACCTTGGCATCAACATCGTCTGGCAAAGCTAGTCCGGGTGATGAACCCGGCTCCTCTGGGACCGAAGGTCCAGGGGATGCAGCTAAGGCAGATAGCGCCTCCAACGAAGACTCCGCCACCGATTCGGTCGCGGGGTCTTCGTCTATTCTGGGGACGGTAAATTCCGCCGATGCTGATAGCAATCCTGATAGCGCCGATAGCGCCCAGGACACCGCCGACGAATCCGCAGGTAAGAATGCGGATTGCGATGTTGATGCCAATGTTGCGAAGCCCTCCCTGAACGACAACAAGGCTGAAGGCCCGGATAGCACGCAGACGACGACTAGCGATCAAGCTAATGCATCTGCCTCTAGCCCGGGTGTAGCCGAGGATGTGTCTATCACTCAGCCGACGACTAGCGATCAAGCTAATGCAGCTGGGGATAGCTCCTCTGTTGTCGAGGGAGGTGAAACCGCTGATACTGCTACTGATGAAGTGTATGGTCCTGTGCGCTATTTAGATACGCCTGCTGATGTTTATGGACCTGTCCGTTTTACCAATTTGGAGCCTCAAACTGCTGGCGCTACAATTACTATTCACTTTTTTGACTCGTTCTCTTCGCCGGTGGGCGGATCCTTGACCTCTCCAAGATCCCCTGATGTTCAGGTTGGTCATGCCCAGGATCCAATTTTTAGTTCCTCTGGACAATTCCTCGGACGCGTAAGCGGAACATATACTGGCACCAATCTCACTACGCTGGCGAGTACTTATGATTCACCTAAGCGTTATGGATATTCCTTTAAAAACTGGTTTATGACCTACACCATTAACAATCCCAAAACTGGTGCTACTACGTATGGTGCTATGATGCAGAACAGCGGAAACCTCGCAAGATTTGCTACACAGATTAACAATGCCAATATGAGTGATTACCATATTTATGCAATTTGGAATCCTCCTTCAACAAAAAATGTTCAGTTTATCGATTCCAAAAACGCGCCTATCGACAGTATGTCTGGCTCTATTGATTGGACTACGAGCATCACTGTTCCCACCTCGTCCAACTGCCCCAGTAGCAACACTCTAGTAGATCCCTTTGAGTATTACTGGGAAATGGACACCGACCACTCCAAACCGCTCACTCAGCCAACGTATACCTTGGGTGATCTTCTGGACCATTTGCACGGATTCAGATCTTCTTCCGAGAATTATACTGAA
>ERZ827492.2308-NODE-2308-length-13601-cov-2.385723_pt1 | contig 13601 bp, 13 predicted proteins | sample MGYA00519704_ERZ827492 | MGnify/ENA primary metagenome ERZ827492 (study PRJEB31778, sample SAMEA3449325) | human gut metagenome | biome: human gut; feature: human-associated habitat; material: faeces | place: United Kingdom | collected 2010/2012 ...
GGAGAAGCCCCCTACGTGGCCGGAGGCCACCCACACCTGGGGGTTCATCAGAATGGCGGCGTCCAGACCCACGTTGTAGGGGTTTTCCTGGACGAACTTCTTCCACCAGGCCTTCTTCACGTTGTTCTTCAGCTCCACACCCAGAGGGCCGTAGTCCCAGGTGTTGGCCAGGCCCCCGTATATCTCGGAACCGGCAAAAATAAATCCCCGGTTCTTGCACAGGGCCACGATCTTTTCCATTGTCTTTTCTGTGTTTTTCATTTTACTTCCTTTCCTCCGGCTGGCTGCCGGAGAGATGTGCTGAGTTTTTTTGCACACTCTTAACACCTTAAATATACCAGAATTTTTACAACATATCAACAGAAAATAGCCTTGTGGCCGTGACAAAGCTGTCACAAACAGGCACGCTCCGACGTCATATATAAAAAGCCTGTGGAAGAAAAGTTAAAAATTCTTAATTCACCAAATGTTTCTTTCATTCCTTGGAGAAAGGTGTATAATAAGCAGGCTTACATAATGCAGAAAAAGAGCAGATAGACTTATGAAAAAACTTTTTAAAAAGCTTAAAAAGATAATGCCCGGTAAAACCGGCCTCGTAGTGGCGGCGATTTTGCTGGTGTATGCCGTAGGAGTGACCGCTGCGGCAGTGATAGTGGATGGGCGCCACGTGCGCTTTTACATGACCGGGCCGGAGGAACTGGAGCTGGAGTGCTTTGAACCCTATGAGGAGCCGGGCATCTATGCGGTGAGCGCAGGCTCGGTGTTCGGAGAAGGAAAAAGGCACCTGCATGTGGAGACCTCCGGAAATCTGGACAATACCAAGCTGGGGGAATACACGATAAAGTACACCACCCGATACCTGCTCCAGGAGTACAGCACCGAGAGAAAGGTAAAGGTTGTGGACAAAATTGCCCCTGTGCTGGAGCTTAAATACCAGGATGGCTATGAGGCTACCTGGATGACCGGCTACCAGGAGGAGGGCTACACCGCTACAGACAACTATGACGGGGACCTGACGGACAAGGTGGAAAGCCGCCTGGAGGATAACCGCATGGTCTATACCGTCACCGACTCTTCAGGCAATACCACCACCATGGTGAGAGAGCCCCTGTACACTCAGGGTAAACCGGAGATAAGTCTGGAGGGAGGCAGCGAGATAAGCCTCAACGCCAGCCTGAACTTTACGGACCCGGGCTACAGCGCAAAGGACAGCATGGGCAACGACATGACTCAGCTGGTGCAGGTGACGGGGGAGGTCTGCCCCTACAAGGCGGGCAGCTACGAACTGACTTATTCCATCCAGAGCCAGACCGGGGATGTGGTCAGCGCCAAGCGCACCGTGACGGTGCTGCCGGTGAACAACCCGGATATAGTCTCTCCCGACGTGAACACCATATACCTGACCTTTGACGACGGGCCGGGGCCCTATACCGGCAGGCTTCTGGATGTGCTGGCAAAGTACAATGTGAAGGCCACCTTCTTTGTCACCGGGGCGAACTCCAAGTATTTTGACCAGATAGGCCGGGCCTACAGAGAGGGCCATTCAATAGGAGTGCATACCTACTCCCACAACTATAAGAGCATATATTCCAGCGAAGATGCCTTCTTCCAGGATTTCAATGCCGTGGAAGACCTGATATACAACCAGACCGGCAGCTATACTCAGCTGTGCCGCTTCCCGGGAGGCAGCTCCAATACCGTCAGCAACTTCAATCCTGGCATTATGACCAGCCTGGCCGCCTCCCTTACGGATATGGGCTACCAGTATTTCGACTGGAACGTGTCCTCCGGGGACGCCGGGGAGACTACAGATACGGACACCGTGGCAAAGAACATCATCGACGGCTGCTCCGGCCGCCGGGCCTCGGTGGTGCTCCAGCACGATATAAAGGACTACAGCGTAAATGCGGTGGAGCAGGTGATAATCTGGGGGCTCAATAACGGCTATGTGTTCAGGGCTCTGGACGTGAGCAGTCCCCACGCCCACCACAGCATCAATAATTGACATTGCCACGGGGATGCAATATAATTGACAAAACAGAAATGGAGGGGAGCTCAGTGATTCTGGCCATCGATGTGGGCAACACGAATATAGTCCTGGGCTGTATAGAAAAGGGCGAGATACTCAATATCGTCCGCATACAGACAGATTACCGGGAGACTGCGGCCGAGTGCGCCATAAAGCTCAAGCAGCTGATGGAGTTTTACAGCATCGACTGCCGGGGATTTGAGGGAGCCATAATCTCCTCCGTGGTGCCTCAGATAACCGGAGCACTGAGGGAGGCCATTGAGCTTATCTCCGGGGTCCGGGCCCTGGTGGTAGGGCCGGGAATGAAGACGGGCATGAACATCCGCCTGGACGACCCGTCCACTCTGGCGGGGGACCTGGTGGCGGGCAGCGTGGCCGCAATGGCTTATTACGGTACTCCTGCCATCGTCATAGACATGGGCACCGCAACCACCATGGTGGTGGTGGATAAAAACAAAAGCTATCTGGGCGGCGCAATCATCCCAGGGGTGAATTTGGCTTACGGGGCCCTGGCCTCGGGTACCAGCCTGCTGCCGGACATCGCCATCCGCCCGCCCAAGAAGGTCATAGCCAGCAACACCGTGGACTCCATGCGTTCCGGCGCAGTCTTCGGCACCGCCGCCATGTTGGACGGCATGATAGACAAAATGGAAGCGGAGCTGGGAGAAAAGTGCACCGTGGTGGCCACGGGAGGCCTGGCCCGCAGCATCGTGGAGTGCTGCAGCCACGATATAGTTTTTGACGACGATTTGCTGCTCAAGGGCCTTTGGGTCCTCTATGAGAAGAACAAGTAAAGAAAAGACATATAAATAGAAAAACATATAGCCCGGGCAAGTCCCGGGTTATTCCAATATTGAAAACTAACAGGAGAATTGTTTATGGATACCTGCTTTGCACCGGCAGACATTTTGCTGCCTGCCGACGATGAGACTGCCCGCTTCTGGCCCGTGGTGGCCTGCGACCAGTTCACCAGCCAGAGAGAGTACTGGCAGGAGCTGGAGAAACTGGTGGGGGACAGACCTTCGGCGCTGAATATAGTTTTTCCCGAGGTATACCTGGATGAGGGTTACGGCCGCATAGAGAGCATACAGAGACATATCCGGGACTACCTGAGCCGGGGCGTGCTCACAGAGCGGGTACATGAGGGCTTCGTGCTGGTGGAGCGCAGTACCCGGTCCGGAGTGCGCATAGGCCTTGTGGGCAAGGTGGATCTGGACTGCTACGACTACACTCCCGAGAGCAAGGCCCTTATACGGGCTACCGAGGGTACCGTTATTTCCCGCATACCTCCCCGGGTAAAGATCCGCCAGGGGGCAGAGGTGGAAAGTCCACATGTGATGCTCCTGTGCGACGACAGGGAGCGGGAGCTGATAGAGCCGCTGTATGCCCGGCGCAAGGAACTCCCAAAGCTCTACGACCTGGAGCTGCTGATGGGCGGCGGACATCTGAGAGGCTATGCCGTAACCGGCGAGCTGGCGAAAAAGACCCAGGATATAATTGCAAGGCAGCAGAGCCGCAGCGACCTCTACCTGGCTGTAGGAGACGGGAACCACTCCCTGGCCACTGCCAAGACCTGCTGGGAGCAGATAAGGCCCGGCCTCACTGAGGCGGAGAGAAAGAGCCATCCTGCCCGCTATGCCCTGGCGGAGCTGGTGAACCTCCACTGTGAGGCTTTGAACTTTGTGCCCATTCACCGGGTGCTGTTCAATGTGGATGCCGGAAAACTTATAGATGATTTTACTTCTGCCGTGCCCTGGGCCGAGGGAGAAGATATCGTGTTCATACATAAGGGAGGCCGCCGGGGCGTGAAGCTCACCGCCGCCGGGGACCGCCTACCGGTGGATGTGCTTCAGACTTTCCTGGACAGGTGGCTGGAAGCGCACCCGGAGACGGAGATAGACTATGTCCACGGCAGCGCCGCTCTGGAAGAACTGTCTGTTAAGGATGGAAACTGCGGCATGGCTTTGAAGGCCATGGACAAAAATGCCCTGTTCCCGGCCATCATTGCCGGGGGTGTGCTGCCCAGAAAGACCTTCTCTATGGGCGAAGCAGAGGAAAAACGCTACTATATGGAGTGCAGAAAGATACGATGAGCTATTGCCGAGGGCGACTATAGATAGGAGCAAGGAGAAAACAGATGGATGAAAACAGCAGGGGCTGTCTCTACATAGTGGCGACGCCCATAGGCAATTCCCGGGACATGTCCCCCAGGGGCAGACAGATACTCAGCGAGGTGGACATCATAGCCGCCGAGGATACCCGCCGCTCCATGGTGCTGCTCAACAAGCTGGAGATAAAAAACAAGCTGGTGTCCAACCACAAGTTCAACGAATACGGCAAGGCAAAATACTTCATAAACGAAATGCTCTCCGGCAAGAGCGTGGCGGTGATAAGCGATGCGGGCACCCCCTGCATCTCCGACCCGGGCAACGAGCTTATAAAGGCTGCCGTTGAGGCGGGGATAAAGGTGGTGGGCATACCCGGCTGCTGCGCCGCGGTGACGGCATTGAGTATCTCCGGCTTCGATCTCAGCAGCTTCGTGTTCTACGGCTTTTTCCCCCGGGAGAACGCAGAGCGGCGGAAGCTCCTGGAGAAGATGCGCCGGGGAGACAGCCGCAGCTTTGCCCTCTACGAGTCCCCCAAGAGAATAATGGAGCTGGTGGACTTCTTCATAGACGCCGGGGCAAAATGCCGCATGTGCCTGTGCAACGACCTGACCAAGCTCCACGAGATGAGCTTTCGGGGCAGCCCCCCGGAGGTGAAGGAGCAGCTGCTGGCCAAAGGCAATTACGACAAGGGCGAATACGCCGTGGTCATAGAGCTGGATGAGGACTACATATTCAACAAGGTGGAGCACACCGTCTCTGCCGAGGCCATGCTGGTGGACGCCATGGTTTCCGGAGATCTGTCCGCCAAGGAGGCGGTGGCGGCGGTGCTTGCCGATGAGAACAATTCCTACAGTAAGAACGAGCTGAAGGCTGCGGCTCTGAACCTGAAGCGGATGTTCGGAGGCTGAGATGGCGAGAGTGTATCAGGAACTGGAACAGGCCCTGCCCGGCCTTTCCAAGGCAGTGTACTCCCAGCCGGTGGATGCCCTCTCCGCCCCTAAAGTGACGGTGAGGCCGGTGACCGTAAAAGGCGGACTGTGCTACCAGATAGAGACCTTCAGGGACAACAAGGCCTACCACAAGAACGTGGAGGCGGAGGAACTGCTGCTTATAGCGGAAAATGAACTGGAGGGCCGCTACCGCCAGGTGCTCCTGGTGAGCCTGCGGGAGAGCGCCCAGTATGTGCTGCGGCAGCGGGGAGACTACAAAAAGAGCTCCAGCAGCCCCAGTCTGCCCCGGCCCGGCGGTGGGGAGAGCCATAATCGCTCCAAGGAATACATCCTCCGGGAAGGGGAAAACATCCCGGCCCTGGTGGATCTTGGCATATTCACATCGGACTTTAAAATAGTCCGCTCCCGCTATGACAAGTATAAACAGATAAACCGTTTTATCGAGCTGGTGGACCAGGAGCTGAAGGACTACCAGGGCCGGGAGATAAGCATCCTGGACTTTGGCTGCGGCAAATCCTATCTCACCTTCATACTGTATTATTACTTTGCAGTAAAGCGGGGCCTGGAGGCAAAGATAATCGGCTACGACCTGAAGGCGGATGTGGTGGAAAACTGCAACCGCATTGCCGAGAAATATGGCTATGACAAGCTCCGCTTCCAGCATGCGGACGTGAGCCGGGATGTGCTGTCCCAGGAGCATATAGACATGGTGGTGACCCTTCATGCCTGCGACACCGCCACGGACTTTGCCCTGGACTACGCTTTGAGGCATGGGGTGAAGTATATCTTCTCCGTGCCCTGCTGCCAGCATGAGATAAACAGCAGCATACACAAGGGTGGGGAGCTGGACATTTTGCTCCAGCACGGGATAATCCGGGAGCGGGTCTGTGCCCTGCTCACCGACTCCATCCGCACCGCCGTGCTGCAAAGCCGGGGCTATGAGCCGGATGTGATAGAGTTCATCGACCTTGAGCACTCCCCGAAAAACATCATGCTTCGGGCCAGATATACCGGCAAGGAACGGCGGAAGAGTCTGGAACAGGCCCTGGAGCTGAAGGAGAAATACGGCTTTGCCCAGAAACTGCTGGAGCTACAGTACCCGGAGGAATGCGCCGGGAAAAAGCCGTTGTAAGAGCGGCAGATAGATGATATTATTATACTAGATTATACTAGGCAAGATATAAAACAGCGGCAGAAAGGAGAGCATATGGCAAGAATAGACAAGATTCAGGTGGAAGAAAAGGAGATACTGTGGGCCGACCGGAAACGGATTTTGGGTATGCCCATCTCCTTCACCAGATACAGCATGGATGACGAGCGCCTGTACGTAAAGACCGGGCTTCTGCGCACCGAGCTCAATGAAATACTTCTCTACAGGATACTGGACGTAAAATCCACCCAGACCCTGTGGCAGCGCATTTTCGGCGTGGGCACTCTCACTCTCTTCAGTGCCGACCAGTCCTGCCCCCGGCTGCTGCTGAAAAATATCAAGAAGCCGGAGAAGCTCCACAGATATCTCAGCGACTTTATCGAAAAGACCCGCCAGAGCAAGGGCGTGGCCGGCCGGGAGATAGTGGGCATGGCGGGCGTGGGATTGAACCATCCCCATGATGCAGACGGGGACGGAGTGCCCGACGATGTGCCCCAGGAGCAGAACGGTGACATGGATGCCGGCGCTGACGTGCTCCACTGAGAGGTCCTGCCGTGAACTGCTTTGAAGAATACCGTATGAAACTCTGCACCGCCCAGGAGGCGGTGCAGTTGGTAAAAAGCGGGGACTGGGTGGACTACAGCTCCAATAACGGCTTCCCTGTGAGCCTGGACGCCGCTCTGGCAAAGCGCCGGGATGAGCTGCACAATGTAAAGGTCCGGGGCAACCTGCTGCCGGGTCCCATAGCCGTGGCGGAGTGCGACGAAAGTCTGGAGCACTTCGTCTACAACAGCTGGCACTGCTCCGCATATGAGCGCCGTCTCTGCGACAAGGGCCGGGCCTTCTTTACACCAATGGTCTTTCGGAACCTGGGCTGGTATTATAAAAATTACCTCACTGTGGATGTGGCCATGGTGTCCGTCTCCCCCATGGACAGGCACGGTTATTTCAGCCTTTCCTGCGCAGTGGGAGTGGCCAGGGATATCATCGAAAAGGCAAAGATTGTCATTCTGGAAGTAAACGAGGCCATGCCCCGCATCCACGGCGGGGAGCGGGAATGCGTGCACATATCGGAAGTGGACAAGGTGGTGGAGGCGGGTTACCGCCCCCTGTGGGAGATGCTCTCCCCGCCCCCCAGCGACACGGATATGGCCATAGCCCGGCACATTTTCCCCTACATAGTGGACGGGGCCACAATACAGCTGGGCATCGGCGGCATGCCCAATGCCCTGGGTGAGCTTATAGCGGACTCGGAGCTGAAGGACCTGGGCATGCACACGGAGCTCTGTTCCGACGGCTACCTGGCCATGTTCAAGGCCGGCAAGCTCACCAACCGGCGCAAGACTTTGCACCCCGGCAAGGGAGTGCTGGGCCTGGCCATAGGCAGCAAAGAGCTCTATGACTGGGTGGACGATAACCCGGGCATAGCCGGCTTCCCCCTCAGCTATGTGAACAGCGTCGAAACCATAGCCGGAAACGACAATATGATATCCATAAACGGCTGCCTGAACGTGGACCTGTACGGGCAGGTGAATTCCGAGAGCTCCGGCAGCCGGCAGATAAGCGGCACCGGCGGCCAGCTGGACTATGTGCTGGGGGCCAGCCAGGCTAAAGGGGGCAAGTCCTTTTTGTGTATGAGCTCCACCTATACCGACAAGGCCGGACAGCGCCATTCCCGCATTCTGCCGGGCTTTGCCGGGGACATAGTCACTACCCCCAGGAGCCAGTGCCACTATATAGTCACCGAGTACGGGGCGGTGAACCTGGCGGGGATGAATACCTGGCAGAGAGCGGACATGCTTATATCCATAGCCCACCCGGATTTTAGAGATGAACTGATAAAAAAAGCGGAGGAGCAGCGCATCTGGCTGCCATCCAACAAGAGGTAAATATGAAAATAGACGAAACACTGTATAAAGGCCGTCCGGCAGATAAGCGTATACCCAAGGAGGAGCGCTGCTATGAGCTATTGGACGGGCTGAGCATTGAATACTGGAGAGTGGATCACGAGCACGCAGATACCATAGAGGCATGTAAAGAGGTGGAGGATCTTCTGGGCTGCGAGATATGCAAGAACCTGCTGCTGACAAACCGCCAGCAGACGGAGGTGTATCTGCTGATAATGCCCGGAGATAAGCCCTTCAAGACCAAAATCCTCTCCAAACAGATAGGCACTGCCCGCCTCTCCTTTGCAACGCCGGAGCAGATGCTGGAGCTGCTGGACATCACTCCCGGTTCCGTGAGCATCCTGGGCCTGATGAACGATAAAAACAGAAAGGCGCATCTGCTCATAGATAAGGACCTGGAAAAGGCGGAGTTCTTCGGCTGTCACCCCTGCATCAATACCAGCAGCCTGAAGATGAAGACTGCCGATGTGCTGGGCACGCTTATCCCCGCTTTGCACCATGAGCCGCGCTTCGTGGAGCTGCCCTGGACCGTGGAGGACTGAATGGACAGCGGCAAGCGCAATTGGGGCTGGATGGTACCCTATTTGCCCCGTAACAAGGGAGATACTCTTTTCTCAGTAAATATTGAAAAATTAGCTTTGAGAAGAGGGTATATCAATAAAAAAAGAATCAAAAACCGATTTGGCTAAAAGATGGCTGCTGCTGGTGGCGGGACTGTTCGTCATGGCCTTGGGGGTGGGCTTTTCCATCAAGGCGGACCTGGGCACCTCACCCATATCCAGCCTGCCCTATACCGTGAGCCTGGTGGCCCCGGCGGTATCCGTGGGCACGGCCACAATAATCATGCACTGCGTGTTCATCTTCATACAGCTCTTACTGTTGAGGAAGGACTTTGGAATCAGCCAGCTTCTGCAGCTCCCTGTGGCCCTTATTTTCGGATGGATGACAGACCTGGCAGTGCTGCTGCTGGGTGGCGTCAGCGGCGGGTACTATATAGGCCAATGGCTGCTGTGCCTCATCGGCGTGGTGCTGGTAGCTCTGGGCGTCAGCGCCGAGGTCCTGGCCGGTGTGGTGACTCTGGCCGGAGAGGGTCTGGTGCTGGCCTTGTGTAAGGTACTGCCGGTGAAGTTCGGAGGCATGAAGGTGGACTTCGACCTGACCCTGGTGATCTCCTCCATTGTCCTTGGCCTTTTGGCCCAGGGCAAAGTGCTGGGCGTCAGAGAGGGGACCGTGGCGGCCGCCCTGCTGGTGGGCCTGCTGTCCAGGCAGATATGCAGGGCCGTGGCCAGATATGTGGCCCTGGGAGAGAAAAAACCCGGAAAAGTTATCGAAGACACCGTTAAAGAGGCAAGCCATACTCCATAAAAGCTGGATGGTACGTAATAATCAGCAATGAATAGGCAGCAATGGTAATGAAAAAGCCCGGAGGATTTTCCTCCGGGCTTGAACTATATTTTATATTTATTTTGTTCTGCCTTCTCCAAGTCTTGCCAGAGCCAGGCAAAAAAGGCCTATGCCCAGCAGGCCGAAGCCGGAAGACATGTCCAGCTCCTTTAAAAAAGAAAGCACTGTCACGGCGGCACCCATAGCCAAGGCTACTGCATTGAGAATAAAGTATATCTGCCCGCCGGGAAATTTCTTTTCACTTTCCCGGACCGGCGCTGCCTTAGCCTCTATGAGATCCCCCGGGCTCACACCCAGTATCTCTGCCAGACGGGGTATGCTGCTTACATCCGGGCAGGAGAGATTGCGCTCCCACTTGGACACGGCCTTGTCCGTGACTCCCATCTTCTCAGCCAGCTCGGCCTGGGTCAGCTGCTTCTCCCGGCGCAGTGCCGCTATCATCTCTCCCAAAGTCTGCTTTTCCATATGTCTTCCGCTCCCTTCAGCCTTTGTGGCAATTATAAGCTCATAACCGGGAACATTCAAGGAACTATTGGTTTAGTTTAGTAGAGGGCAGGTTTAGCTCCAGTTTGGCGGGAGAGATCATATTAGGCTATGGTGATGTACATTATTCTCATTTAATAGGCTTGGACGGCTTGGAAAAGGGCCAACGGACTAGTGGGCGAAGCAGGGCCGCTGCCGGCTTTGAGCCAAAGACAAACACCATAAGCAGCGAGATAATAATACACCATAGGAACTTTGCTTGTACATAGCTGCCCCAATTGATAAGGTCCATGACTTTAACGACAAAGCCGTGAAGAAGAAATACCGGCATCGTGTTTTGCCCCAGCCTGGTTAGAAAACCAAGGTTTCTCTCAGGTGCTATGCAGAAAAGTGAAAGGATAATCACTGTGGCAGTGAGAAGAATTATGTTGCGATATACGATATTGCTGCCGGAACGTATATAATCAAGACTGTGATATAGCCAGGAACTGCTGATTTCAAATCTGAAAATAAAAATTAATATAGTGCAGGCAAAAAGGACACATACAGATAAAATGCGATATTTCATATTGGCTCTCATTTTGTTAAGCATAGGAATGTTCTTTCTGATGCAAATTCCCAGATAGAAGAAAGGAAACAGAACTATGGTTCTTGAAAGTGACAGAAAATAGCCGATTGTTATGTCGTACCCAGTTATAAGTGCAATCAGGATGGACACAGGAAAAATAATTTTGGCGCATGCGCCGTTTACTTCCAGCAAGTGTGCTGCGAAATACCAGGCAGACGTGGACATTAGATACCACATGACCCAAACTGGGGTAGTATATTGCAAGCTGCTTTGGTCATTCATGACATTTATATTGAATAATGCCCATAGTGTCTGGAAGATTAAATATGGATAAATTAAATTCTTCAGGACCTTATATTTTTCACCTTTACCATAGCTGAAGCAAAAACCCGAGATACATGCAAACAGTGGCATGTGAAAAGAGTATATCCATATATACAAAAAATCGCTGCCATAAAAATGAACGGTCTCACAGAGATGGCCGAGGACTACACAGAATATGGCAATCAGACGCAGGTTATCGATCATACAGTAGTGCTTGGAAGTGTCCATTTGCGACCAGCTCCTAACTTCTTATTTTCTGACTGAGTGTGCGTCAGTCTTTCTCAGCAGAGCCACACATTCTATATGATTTGTAAAAGGGAACATGTCCACCGGCTGGAGCCTTTCCACCCGGTAGCCGCCCCGGAGAAGAATGTCCAGATCCCGGGCCTGGGTCTCTATATTGCAGGAGATGTAGACTATCCTTTTCGGCGCCGTCTTAATAAGGGAGGAGAGGAAGCGTTCATCGCTGCCGCTTCTGGGCGGGTCCATAAACACCACATCCGGCCTGTGGCCCTCTGCGGCCAGCCCCTCCATATATTGCCCGGCGTCCCCGGCGGCAAACCAGCAGTTTTTTGCGCCGTTGAGGCGGGCGTTGGCTATGGCATCCTTCACCGCATCCCGGTTTATCTCCACACCTATCACCTGTTTTGCCCGGGATGCGGCGCAGAGACCTATTGTGCCGGTGCCGCAGTAGGCGTCCAGCACAGTCTCCTCTCCCGTAAGGGCGGAAAAGTCCAGGGCAATGGAATAGAGCTTTTCCGTCTGGACAGGGTTTATCTGATAGAAGGAGCTGGGGGAAATGCGAAAGCGCATGCCCAGCAGCAGGTCTTCAATGCAGCCGCTGCCGTATATCACCTTTTCCCGCTTGCCCAGCACCACCGGGCCGAAGCGGTCGTTGATATTCAGAATGACGGTGCTTATCTCCGGGTGCAGCTCCAGCAGCTTCTTCAGAAAGGGCTTTTGCAGCTTGAATATGGGACTTGCCGCCACCAGAACCACCATCACTTCTCCGGTGGCAAAGCCCCGCTTCACCAGAACGTGGCGCAGCCAGCCGCTGCCGCTGCGCTCGTCATAGACCTGTATCTTGAACTCCGGCAGCATTTTTCTGATTGTCAGGATTATCTCGTCCGCCGTTTTGTCCTCTATCATGCACTCATCTATCGGGACTATGGCGTGGCTGCCGGGCTGATATATGCCGGAGATTATCCTGCGGCGGCTGTCCAGGCCGAAGGCGGCGTGGACCTTATTGCGGTAGTGCAGGGGAGCTTCCATGCCTATTATGTTTTCCACATGGCCGAAGCCGCCAAGAACCTTCACGGCCTCACGCTGCTTGTGCTCCAGCTGCTGCTCATAGGGGAGATTCTGCAGCTGACAGCCCCCGCACCGGCGGTGCTGTGGGCAGGGGGCCTTATAGCTTTCCCTCAAATCAAAACACCTGTTTCCTCTGTTTTTTATGACATGATAACACAAAAGCCGCTCTTTGCAAAGGGTCCGGTCTGTGCTAATATATCCGGGAGGAGAGGGAGATAATGGATAAGCTGGACATATTGTACATGGACAAGGATATAATAGTCTGCATAAAGCCGCCTAAGCTTCTGTCTACCGACGAACCGGGAGGTTTGCCGGAACTGCTGCGCCGTCAGCTGGGAGACGAGAGGGCGGATGTGCGCACCGTCCATCGCCTGGACCGGGCCACCTCGGGCCTGATGGTGCTGGCCAGAAACTCCGCCGCCGCTTCGGAGCTGAGCCGTCAGATACGGGAGGAGGGCATAGGCAAGGAGTACCTGGCCGTTGTCCATGGGCATTGCCCGGATCGGGGCTCCATGCGGGACCTTATGTACAGGGACAAGGCCAGAAAAATGAGCTTTGTCACCAAGGAGCCGGGAAAGGGCGTGCAGGAGGCGCTGCTGGATTATGAAACGCTGGGGCGGAAAGATGGCCTAAGCCTGGTGTCGGTGAGGCTGCACACCGGGCGCACCCACCAGATACGCTGTCAGTTCGCCTCCCGGGGCCTGCCTCTGGTGGGAGAGCGCAAGTACGCCCTGCCGGAGGAGGACTGCCCCCTGGCCCTGTTTTCCCACCGCCTCAGCTTCCGGCACCCGGTCAGCGGAGAGGCGCTGAGCTTCTGCAAGGAGCCGCCGGAGGAATACCCCTGGACCCTGTGGGGAAACTGAGCTGACGGATGACAGCTGCCAGCTCTGCCGGACTCTGATTTATATCTGCAAGTCGATATCTTTACGGCCTGGAGCCGTACTCCGCCCGGTATGCCCGGCAGCCTGATGCAATCAGGATATTAAGAAAAAATAAAAAAATAAGAATGTGCGGATTTTTATATTGCTAAATTGACATTGAGATTGTATAATTGCGCTGTCGCAAATAAGTTGCTTCAAAAAATTGAAATAAATTTTTAACTAAGTTTTCTGAAAGCGGTGGAGAATGTCAATGGAAATCTTCAAATATCTGCTGGTGGCCCTGGGCAGCTATCTTCTGGGTTCGGTGAGCCTGTCCATATATATGTCCAGGAAAATGTACGGCGCCGATGTTTTTTATGATGATGCGCTCAACGATGTGTTCCCGGCAGCCTATGAGGAAGCGGTGAAAGAATCAGCTCCAAGAACCGTCATGTGTAGCTACAACAAAATAAATGGAGAATATGCTTCGGAAAACAGATATCTTCT
>ERZ827492.2312-NODE-2312-length-13576-cov-3.721988_pt1 | contig 13576 bp, 12 predicted proteins | sample MGYA00519704_ERZ827492 | MGnify/ENA primary metagenome ERZ827492 (study PRJEB31778, sample SAMEA3449325) | human gut metagenome | biome: human gut; feature: human-associated habitat; material: faeces | place: United Kingdom | collected 2010/2012 ...
CCGGTCTGGCCCACCTGGTGGTCGGCGGCAATCAGGCCGGCGTCCACCACCGCGCGGGAGGCGCCTACCACGCCGCCCAGCACGTTGGCCAGCTCCTCGGCGATCTCAATGCCCCGCTTGGGGTCGGAGCTGATGCCGCGGCCCACGGACACCACCACGTCGGCGCCCACCAGGTCCACCAGCTTCTTGGCGGACTTCTTGATCTCCACCACATCCACGTGGATGTCGGCGTCCAGCTTCACGTCCACCCGCTCCAGCACGGTCTTGGCCGCCGTCTCCTCGTTGTAGGGAGCGGTCTGCATCACGCCGGGGCGCACCGTGGACATCTGGGGCCGGTAGTCCGGGCACACGATGGTGGCCATCAGGTGGCCGCCGAAGGCAGGACGGGTCATCTTCAGGTTCTTGGTGTCCTCGAACCTGGTGTTGTCCACGTCGATGGTGGAGGTAGTCTTCAGGAATGCCTTGTACTTCTCCACGTCCACGTCCAGGTGGGTGCAGTCGGCGGTCAGGCCGGTGTGCAGCCGGGCGGCCACGCGGGGGCCCAGATCCCGGCCGATGTTGGTGGCGCCGATGAGGAATACCTCGGGCTTCTTGTCCTCCACCAGGTCGCAGATGACCTTGGTGTAGCCGTCGGTAGTGTAATCCTTGAGCAGGGGGTGCTCGCAGATGTACACCCGGTCCGCACCGTAGCCGCCCAGGGCCTTGGCGTAGTCCTCGTTGATCTTGTCACCCAGCAGCACGCCGCACAGCTCCACGCCCAGATCGTCAGCCAGCTTGCGGCCCTCGCTGAGCAGCTGATAGCCGGTGCCCAGGATGACCCCGTCCCGCTGCTCGCAGAATACCCACACGCCCTTGAAGGCGGCGGTGTCTTTACTGTTAAAAGCCATGTTTCAGCACTCCCTTCCTCAAATAATGTGCTTCTCGCTCAGGATGGACACCAGCTGCTCGCAGGTGGCCTTGTCGGCCCCCTCCAGCATGGTGCCGGCGCCCTTCACCGGAGGGGAGAAGGACTTGTACACCTGGGTGGGAGAGCCCTTCAGGCCCACCTGCTCCACGGTGATGGTGGGGTCGTCGGACAGAGCGTTGAAGTCCCAAACGGTGTAGGGCTTGGAGTAGCACTCCATGATACCGCTCACACTCATATAGCGGGGGGTGTTCAGTTCCTTGATGCAGGTGAGCAAGCAGGGGGTCTTGACCTTGATGGTCATGTAGCCGTCCTCCAGCTCCCGGCGGACAGTGAGCTCACCGTCCTTATAGTCAATGGCGGTGACATAAGTGACCTGGGGGATATTCAGCTTCTCGGCGATCTGGGGACCCACCTGGGCGGTGTCGCCATCAATGGCCTGCCGGCCACAGAAGACGATATCGCCCTCCTCCACGCCGATCTTACGAATGGCGGCAGTGAGGGTGGAAGAGGTGGCGTAGGTGTCGGCCCCGCCAAACTCTCGGGCGGAAACCAGCACCGCCTCGTCAGCCCCCATGGCCAGGCACTCCCGGAGCATAGACTCCGTGGGAGGGGGGCCCATGGAAACCACGATGACTTTCACATCGGGGTTGGTATCCTTGATCTGGAGGGCAGCCTCCAGGGCGTTCATATCATCGGGGTTGGAAATAGTATCCATGGCGGCACGATCCATGGTGCCGTCCTCTTTCACCGCCACCTTGCCGGAGGTGTCGGGCACCTGCTTGACACAGACAATGATTTTCATATGCTCACTCCTCCTCTTACTTTACTCCGAGAGCTCCGGAGATAACCATGCGCTGAACCTCGCTGGTGCCCTCATAGATCTCAGTGATCTTGGCGTCCCGCATCATGCGCTCCACGGGATAGTCTCGGGTATAACCATAGCCGCCGAACAGCTGCACGCAGCGCCGGGTCACATCGCTGGCCATCTCAGAGGCGAAGAGCTTGGCCATGGCCGCATCCATGGAATAGGGCTCGCCGCTCTGCTTCTTCATGGCGGCGGCGTACACCAGGTACTGGGCCGCCTGGGCCTTGGTGTGCATATCGGCCAGCTGGAACTGGGTGTTCTGCTGCTGGCTGATGCGCTTGCCAAACTGGACGCGCTCCTTGGTATAGGCAATGGTCTCCTCAATGGCGCCCTCGCCCAGGCCCAGAGCCTGAGCGCCGATGCCGATCCGGCCGCCGTCCAGAGTCTTCATGGCAATGGCAAAGCCCTTGCCCTGCTTACCCAGCAGGCGGTCCTTGGGAATGACACAGTCCTCGAAGATCAGCTCACAAGTGGAGGAACCGCGGATACCCATCTTCTTCTCATGCTTGCCCACGGAGAAGCCGGGATCCGTGCGCTCCACGATAAAGGCAGAGATCTCCTTGGTCTTACGGCCCCGCTTGTCCAATTTCTCGCCGGTGATTGCGAAGATAACGAACACGTCGGCGTAGCCTGCGTTGGTGATGAAGATCTTGGAGCCGTTCAGCACCCAGTTCTCACCGGACTCGTCCAGCACGGCGGTGGTCTGCTGGCCCTGGGCGTCGGTGCCGGCGCCGGGCTCGGTCAGGCCGAAGGCACCCAGCCACTCGCCAGCGCACAGCTTGGGCAGATATTTCTCCTTCTGCGCCGGGGTGCCGTTCTCATAGATGGGGGCACAGCACAGGCTGGTGTGAGCGGAGAGAATCACGCTGGTGGTGCCGCACACCTTGGCCATCTCCTCCACGGCCATGATGTAGCTGAGGTAATCCGCGCCGGCGCCGCCGTACTCCTTGGGGAAGTAGATGCCTAGCATGCCCAGCTTGGCCATCTTCTTCACAGTGGTCTCAGGAAACATCTCATCCTCGTCCACCATAGTGGCCAGAGGCTTGACCTCATTCTGCGCAAAGTCGCGGTACATCTTGCGCAGCATTTCCTGTTCTTTGGTCAGATGAAAATCCATGTAATGGTCCTCCTTGTATAGAATGCCCGGGCGAAGGAAATCCCCTTCGCCCGGGAGTGGGCAAACTTTTCTAAGGGCGCCCTCACTTGGCGTAGCTGAAGAAGCCCTCTCCGGTCTTGCGGCCCAGCTTACCGGCCCGCACCATCTTGCGCAGCAGCAGGCTGGCACGGTACTTGGGATCGTGGGTCTCGTCGAACAGGGTGTCCATAATGGCCAGGCACACGTCCAGGCCAATCAGGTCGCCCAGAGCCAGGGGGCCCATGGGATGGTTGGCGCCCAGCTTCATAGCGGTGTCGATGCCTTCGGCGCTGGCCACTCCGGTGTAGAGCAGGTCGGCCGCCTCGTTGATCATGGGCACCAAGATCTTGTTGACCACAAAGCCGGGTGCCTCGTTGACCTCCACAGGCTCCTTGCCGATCTCGCGGGACAACTCGGTGATGGTAGTGCAGGTCTCATCGGAGGTGTGGGCCCCACGAATGACCTCCACCAGCTTCATCACGGTGGCGGGATTGAAGAAGTGCATGCCGATGAACTTGTCCGGGCGCTTGGTAGCCGCAGCAATGGCGGTGATGGAGATGGAGGAGGTATTGGAGGCCAGGATGGTCTCCGGCTTGCAGATCTGGTCCAGTTCCGCGAAGATGCTCTTCTTGATCTCCAGGTTCTCGATGGCGGCCTCCACCACCAGGTCCGCGTCGGCCGCCAGCTTCAGGTCGGTGGTGAACGTCATCTTGCCGGTGATGGCGGCTTTGCCCGCCTCGTCCAGTTTGCCCTTGGCCACCAGCTTATCCAGGGACTTGTTCAGCCGGGCCTCGGACTTCTGGATGATCTCATCGCTGATGTCCCGGACCACCACGTCGTAACCCTTCTTGGCGAAAACCTGTGCAATGTCCAGGCCCATGGTGCCGCCGCCGATTACCATAACTTTCTTCATATTGCTTTCCTCCTATTCATTCCTATCAAAATCATCTATGCAAATCTGACCTCGATTTACCGATTCTCGAAATGCTTCTCCTTGCGCTTCTCCAAGAAGGCGCCCATGCCCTCGTTCTTGTCCTCTGTACCACAGGTAACGCCAAAGGCCTCTGCCTCAAAGGCGCTGCCGGTGGCGATGTCGGTCTGCATGCCCATCCGGATGCACCGCTTGGACTCCGCCACCGCGATGGGGGCGTTGGCGCAGATGGCGTTGGCCAGCTCCAGCGCCTTATCCATCAGCTCCTCGGCGGGATACACCTCGCTGACCAGGCCAATGGCTTTGGCCTCCTCCGCCCCGATGGTCTTGGCAGTGAGAATCAGCTCCATGGCCTTGGATACACCTACGATGCGGGGCAGCCGCTGGGTGCCGCCGAAGCCAGGGGTGATGCCCAGCCCCACCTCAGGCTGGCCGAACTTCGCCTTCTCGCTGGCCAGGCGGATGTCACAGGCCATGGACAGCTCGCAGCCGCCGCCCAGGGCAAAGCCGTTCACCGCGGCGATCACCGGCACAGCCAGGTTCTCCAGCCGTAGGAAAATGCCGCCTCCGTGAACGCCGAACTTCTTGCCATCAATGGCGGAGAAGCCCTTCATCTCCCCGATATCCGCCCCGGCCACAAAGGAACGGCCCGCGCCGGTGAGAATGACCGCCCTCACATCCCCAGACTGCTCCACCTTGGTGATGGCCTCGTCCAGGTCGCACAGCACCTGGCTGTTCAGCGCGTTGAGGGCCTCTGGGCGGTCAATGGTCAGAATGGCCACAGGCCCCTGCTGTTCGAACTTGACAAATGACATGAAAATATCCTCCTTCGCATATTTACTCCTCAGGGTCTTCCTTTTGTTTTCCGCAACCAGCCTATCACATTTTCCCCCGGATGAAAAGCCAAACCCGGAAATTTGACCTAAATTTTGTTCCGATCTTTCCAAAATGGAATGTCAGGGGGAAAATCGGCGGTTCATGACAGAAATTTTTGTTATTTTTTTAACGAATTCATCCCACAAAAAAACCAAGCTCCCTTGGCTAAGTTCAGTATACCGTTCCGGCGTGCAGATTGCAAGGAGAATTGTGTGAAAATTTTCACGGTTTCCCGAAAAAGGCGGGCACTTTTTTTGTGGTTTTTGACGTGGGGCGTTGGGGGGACTTCATAAATAAAGAATCTGGGGCGGCTCGCGCCGCCCCAAAAAGATAGAAAAAGAGTAAATAATTTCAACCTGTGCTATCGTCAGTATAGACTTCCTCATTGACATTGATATACCCGGTGCCATAGTCAATAGTTCCAATATTAGATGCCTCGTCATATGTCAAGTACGCACCAATATCTTCATTCGCATTGCCACTAATATGGACAGTGCGCTGACCTTCACCAGCTGTAATCGTGGTATTAACAAGAGTGCAATGTACTGGATACTGATAAGCATTTGGAGATTTATTACCAATAGTAAGAGCCGCCAAGGTGACTCCATTACCACTCATCCAATTTTTGTCGTTGAAGTAATCTTTGTTTTTTTCCCAATCCTCAGCGGAAATTTGGTTGTCCAAAGTGGAGTTTTTGATAGTCACATCTCCGCCGCGAGCAATCACGGAATGAAATGCACTGTTAATGGTGCTACTCTCAATTTCTAATGTGCCGGGAACATTGAATAGAATTGCAGTTCCACAGGTGGTAGCATTAAATGTTGAGCCAGTAATTATAATTTTTGGATTGTAATTATCCGAAGTCTTAGCATTTGTGGATAGGCAATAAATTGCATCACTTCCGGCAGTCACGGTGCAATCCACAATTTGTGCAGTGGCTGCATTACCGTAAATAGAGAAAGGATCGCTATTGCAGGTGTAGTTTACTCCCTCAAGAACTGCTGTACCTCCAGTTCCGACAGAAATTCCAACATTACCAGATGTTATATTCAACTCCCCATTTTTTATAGTGAGTTTTTCGTTATTACCTACATAAATACAGTCATATTCTTTTGAACTATTTGTCAAATTAAGTGTAAATTGATTTAAATCAATTGAAACTTCATTTAACTCTGTACTTAGGGAAAGATTAGTCTCAAGAGTCACACTTGTCATCAGTGTAATCGTCTGTCCATCCGCCGCCACAATAGCATCGGTCAGATTCTCATAGTACACTCCGTTGACCACAGCGGCAGAATTCTCGGCAGTCAGGGGCTCCACAGTGTACCAAATGTCATTGCCGGCCGTCTGGGGAGTTACAGTGTATCCTTTGGCCACAAAATTCGTGCCCTCACCCTCAGCTTCACAATCAGCAGGATTAAATTTTTCAAATGTACCGCCAGTCACCGTGATCCTTGCAGTTCCCGCTTCGTAATTCGCATCATAGCAATTGAGCACGAACTCATCTGGTTGTTCTTGGCTATATTTCTGCTGAACAGAAAAATGCCCGCCATTTACCGTCAACTTGCCATCACGGACATAAACCGCATGTATATTCCCGATGAACGTACCACTTTCGATCGTGCAACTACTGGTGGCATCATATACATCAACGGCGTAGATATCATTTTCCTTGGTGCTGAGTGTTCCATTTCCGGTAATCGTGAGATCACCATTATCCTGAACACTGATCAAAGACCATTTACCACCGTATTGATCCCAAATGTCGCTTGTATTGCTGATCGTACGACCGTTCATGTCCAGTGTGACAGTACCAGTCACGATACAGGTATCCGTAAAGACCGCATCTTTCAGCATCGTCACCGTGGCATTATCCGCCGCAGAGAGCGCATTGGATACATCAACATAGTAATCGCTGCCCACCCGGGCCGCAGCGTTGTCGTTCAGTTCAATATAGGAATGGTCCCCCGCGTAGCAGGTATACTGCACGGCAACAGTGGTCTCAGGGGCATCGTCTGCCTTGATTTCAGTTGCAATATAGGAGTGAATATGAACAGGAGGAGTTACAGGCTGCTGGGTCTCGGGCTCGGTCTCCACGGTGGTGCCGCCGGAGACAGGCTTATCGTTCTCGGTGACGCCGGTGGTGCCCTGGGCCACGGTCAGGTCGGTGCCGTCGGTGTTCACGGTGGTATTATTTCCGGAGACATTGGCGGTCTCCACCGTGCCGCTGCCCGAAATGGTCACGTTTGCCGCCGCGCTGTCCACAGTGGTGACGGCCGAACCCGCGCCTACGGTGAGACCGGCGCCGGCAGCGGTCTCCTCCACGGCTACGCTGGCCGCCTGGGCCTGACCGGACAGGGACACCTGGGCGCTCTCTCCGGAAACGGTCACCTGGCCGGCCTGAACAGATCCAGTCAGGGTCAGCACGGCCTCCGTCCCGGCCACATCCACTCGTTCCACCACGGCGGAACCGCTTACGGACAGGCTGGCATTCTCCCCAGCTACGGTAGCCTCGGCTACCTGGGAGCCAGTGACGCTGGCACTACCGCCGTACACCACCAGAGTGTCCACATCGCCGGCCACAGAGACGTTGTCCGCCACCACCAGTACCACGCCGGAGGCGTTGCCCACGGTGGTCCCACTGGTGTTGGCATAGTCAGAGATGGTCTTGTCCAGCAGGGACATGACAGAGGCGCGGTTGATGGCCTCCCCAGGAGCCAGCATGCCGCCGCCCACACCGCTGACAAAACCCCGGTCAGCTAGGGCATTGATATAGCCCTGGGCCCAGCCGGACACCTCGCCGCTGTCCCCGAAGGTGACGTCAGAGCTGCTCTGGGGCCGGATGTTCAGGGCCCGGGCAAACATGACGAACAGCTCCTCCCGCGTCACAGGACTCTGCGGATCCATGGCGCTGCCCCCAGTGCCAGTCAGGATGCCGGCGGCCACGCACTGGGCGATGGCGTTATGGTACCAGCTGCCCTCCGGCACGTCGGTATACCGGCTGATGTCAGCCTGAACCTCCAGGTCCAGCAAGTTGGCGAACACCTGGGCGGCCTGGGCTCGGGTGAGGGTACCGTTGGGTGCAAACTGGTTATCCCCCACCCCATTCACCACACCATAGCCGCTCCAGCGATTGATGGCGTCTTCCGCCCAGTGGCCAGGCACGTCGTCAAAGCCGTCGCTGGCCGCGAACGCAGACGGAACCATCATCAGCAGCATGGCAAGCGCCAATGCCGCCGCAAGGAAACGCTTCTTCATACACAGTTCCTCTCCTTTTTCGGATTTGTACGCCGGGAGTGGTGAATCGCTGCCCTCGGGCAGCGAGAGCTTTTTTGCGCAAAAAAGTCCGTCCTCTCCCGCGCTCCAACTCCCAGTTCCATGCCTTCATTGTACTACAAAAATTTATGCTCCGCAACCAGTATTTTCATTTTTCGGCACTTTTCCTGCCGTGGTCCCAGGCCAAAAAAGCGCCGCCTCCCCGGAAGGAGGCGGAACACAATCGCGCTATAGCAGACCGCCCAGCCACTCGGCCAGAGGGACATACACGATGGGCAGAAACATGGCAGGTAACAGGTTGCCCACTTTGATCTTGCCCTTGCCCAGCTCCAGCATGTTGATGGCAATGGCCACAATGAGGGTACCTCCCACCGCAGTCATCTCCGTAATCACAGCGTCGGGAAGATAGGGCCCCACCCAGCCCGCCAGCAGGGTGATGCCCCCCTGGTAGATCAGCAGGGGGATAGCGGAAAATGCTACACCAACGCCCATGGCCGCAGCAAAAGAAATGGCAGTCACCCCGTCGATGACACCCTTGGAAATAATAATCTCATAGTTGTGGTTCAGCCCCGCCTCAATGGAGCCGGTAATGGCCATAGCCCCTACGCAGAACAGCAGGGCGGCATTGACGAATCCCTCGGTGAAGCGGCTGTTTCCCTCTCCCTTGAGCAGCTTGCCCCGGATTAGGTCCCCCGCCCCCTCCAGGCGGCGCTCGATATCGGCTGCATTACCCAGCACCGCCCCCACCACCATGCACACAATGACGCAAAGGGTGTTTTGGGTGCCCAGCATATTGCTCACCCCGATGCCCAGCACGCACAGCCCCAGGGCGTGGGTGAGGATGGACATCAGCCTCTGGGAGATCAGGTTTCGAAACAGTAGGCCCGCCGCACTCCCCGCAAGTACCAGAGCCACATTGATGAACGTCGCCAGCATGCGCGCGCCCCCCTCAGGCCTTATCCTGCGCGAAATAGGCCCGGGTCTGATCCGCGTTGCGCAGAATCTCCGCCTTCAATTCCTCCACTCCGGAGAATTTTCGCTCCGGCCGGAGCCGGGCGCAGAACTCCACCCGGATCTCCCGGCCGTATAGGTCGCCGTCATAGTCCAGAACCCAAGGCTCCACCGTTACCCGGCCGTCGTGGTCCACCGTGGGCCGCACTCCCACGTTCGTCACCGCAATGTAGCCCTGCTCCCTCACATGCACCCGGGTGGCGTAAACCCCAAAGGCCGGAGGCAAAATGCCCTCGGGCAGCACCAAGTTGGCGGTGGGAATGCCCAGCCGTCGGCCCAGCTGCTTACCGTGGACCACCTGACCGGAGAACACGTGGGGATGGCCCAAGAACCGGTTTGCCTGTTCCAGATTTCCGCCCTCCAGCAGCCCCCGGATGTGGGTGGAGGAAACGGTGACGCCATCCAGCTCCACTTGGGGAACCACATCGCAGCCCAGGCCCAGCTGGCCGCACAGGTCCGCTAACCGTTCTGGAGTACCCTGCCCTCGATAGCCGAAACGGTGGTCATGGCCCACCACCACATGAACGGCATCAAAACGGCCCACCACGACCTCCTTGACGAATCGGTCCCAGGGCATCTCCATCATGGCCCGGTCGAAGGGCAGCACCTCTACCTCCCGGATCCCATAGTATTCCCTCATCAGCCACGCCCGGTCCTCCGGGGTATTCAGCAGAGGTACCGACGTCCCTGAAACCAACTCCCGGGGATGGCGGGCAAAGGTGAGGGCCGCTGGAACAGCGCCCCGCTCCCGCGCGGCCTGCGCCACCCGGCGCAGCAGTGCCCCGTGGCCCAGATGTACCCCGTCAAAGAAACCCAGGGCAATTGCTCTCTTGTTCTGATCCGTTGTAACCAATGCGCTTACACCTCGAAAAAACTCTTTACGGTCCGCAGCTGCCCATCCGCACTGCGGCAGACAGCCAAAAACTCTCCCTCAGGGCTGTACACCCGCCACGTCCCCTCCCTTGGAAAGGTGAACGCCGCACCGCTACGCACTCGTTTGGCTTGGGCTGCTGTAAGGGCAAGGGCAGGCAGATGGGCAAAACAGCTGTCCACCGGCCGCAGCAGACGGGATGGATCGGCAGCCTGCGTCACCTGATCCAGTGTTACCGCGTCGGCCAGCGTATATCCCGCAGCCATGGTGCGCCGCAAGCTACTCATACATCCGCCGCATCCCAGAGCCTGTCCAATGTCATGGCACAAAGTCCGCACATAGGTGCCCTTGGAACAACGCACCCGGAGGGTAAAATCCCTCCCGCAGTCTTGTCCCTCCACCTCCAGGCTGTAAATGGTGATCCGCCGGGGCTTTCGCTCCACCTCTTTGCCCTTCCGAGCCAGTTCATAGAGCTTTTTCCCGTTGATCTTCACCGCAGAGTACATGGGCGGGATCTGATCAATCTCTCCTACAAACTGCGGCAGCACCGCTTCCAGGTCTTCCCGGGAAGTGATTACAGGCTTACTTTCCAGCACGGAACCGGTGATATCCTGTGTGTCCGTAACCTGCCCCAGGCGCAGTCCGGCCAGATACTCCTTCTCCCCTCCGGCTGCGAATTCCACCGCCCGGGTAGCACGGCCTAAAAATATCGGCAATACTCCGGTGGCCATGGGATCCAGAGTACCGGCGTGGCCAATCCTCTTTTCGTGAAACACGCCCCTCAGCTTGGCGCACACATCCATAGAGGTCCACCCTTCCGGCTTATCTATGATGAGTATTCCGCTAGGCACACATACTCCTCCTCCCACCCGGGCCGCCGGGCCCCGCAAGGCGGGGCGGCACAATGCGCCGTACCAGTTCCTTATCCCTTGCCAAGTCTTGACACAGCGGATTGGATGTCCACGCCAGGCGCTCAGTTCTGCGATTCCCCTATCTGGGCATCCATGGCTTCCACGATGGCCTGCTCTGCCTCTGTCACACTGCCGTACACCGTACAGCCGGCCGCAGCCCTGTGTCCGCCCCCTCCCAGCCGGGCGCACACGGCGCTGGCATTTAGATCGGCAGCGGTCCGCAGGGAAATCTTACATTCCCCCGGTCTCAGCTCCCGAATGGTGGCGGAGTGGCGCACTCCCTCCACCTGACCAATAAAGGCGGCAATATCCTCCGCATCATCATCGGTAGCCTGGACCTGAGCCATCATATCCAGGGAGATGGGGGCCACTGCCACAGATCCGTTTTGATACAGCGTCATATTCTGCAGAATCAGCCCCTCCAGCCGCATCCGGGCCAGAGACTTAGTCCGAAAATGCTTCTTGTTCAGCCGGCGGAAGTCCGCTCCCGCTGCGATCAGTTTCTCCGCCACCCGGTGGGTATTGGCCGTCACATTGGAGTAGACAAAGCACCCGGTATCCGTGGACACCGCCACATACAGCAGGGTGGCCACCTTCTCATTCAGTCCGCCCAGCTCCACCGCCAACTCGTACAGCAGTTCGCCACAGGCTGCCTTATCCGCCTCCACCCAGGTCTCCCGGGCGAAAAACTCCTGGGACGGATGATGATCAATGGCCAGATCAATCCACTTCAGGTAAGGTCCGGCATTGTCCGGCAGTAGGCCCTCTGAGGCCACATCCACGCTCACCACAGTGGCGGGTACAAAATCCTCCGGGGCGTACCTTCCCTCCAGATACTCCTGAAAGATCCGGGTAGCGTCCAGGCTTTCCAGAAGCCAGGCAGTCTTCCCCATTCCCCTCAGCAGCTCCATCAGTGCGGCGGCACAGCCCACAGTATCTCCGTCCGGCCGCTTGTGGGTCAGGATCAGATAGTTGTCCCGCTTCCGCAGGAACCGGGCGGTTTCCTTGCAGTTCATGGATTAATCCTCCTCGTCATCCAGCACGATGTGTTCGTTAGCCGGATTAGCCGGTTTGACCACGTTGGGATCCCGGAGCATTTCCAGGATGTGAGCACCATGGCGGATGGAGTCATCCTCCTCAAAAATCAGCTCCGGCGTGTAGCGTAGGTTCAACCTGCGGCCCAGCTCCCGGCGCAGATAGCCCGCAGCGGACTTCAATCCCTTGACCACCTGGGCCGCCGAGGACTTGTCCAGCATGGACACATGGACCTTGGCATAGCGCAGATCTGCGGTGGTCTCCACCCCGGTGACTGAGATCATCCCCGTCACCCGGGGGTCCTTCACCGTGGGGATGAGGGCAGCCAGCTCCCGCTGGATCTCCTCATTGATGCGTCCGATTCGATTGCTTGGCATAGTTCGTTCTCCTTTCCGGGCAGCGGTCTGCCCGAGGGTTTCCCATCAGATCGTGACCGTCAGCCTGCACTGGCCGGGACAGTCCCGTTCCATGGGCAGGGAACACAGTTGCTCCAACGTGTCCAGAGCCAGATCAGCCAGCTCCCCCTGAAAGTGGGGTATCCGATCCTCCCGGTCCACCCCCACCCACAGGTTCCATAGCTCTACCCGCTCCCCTGGGCGGCAGTGGTCGGCCAGATAGGCCCGCAGAGCGTCCACATCCTCCTGCGTGACCTCCAGATCCAGCTCATACTGGAACGGTTTCAGCTCCACCCCCAGCTCGTCCACCGCGCCTCGATAATATTCGTGGGGCCGCACGGAAAAACCGTCTGTCTCCACTGTAAATTTGCCCGTACACCTGACCCGGCGAAAGGCCGGTTCCAGCAGGGGCAGCGGCCGGTCCGCCGCTAACAGAATCACGCGACTCATGGGATGCTCCTCTCTCCGGTCGGTCACACCGGCCTGGCAAACTCCAGCCGCACTTCTTTTTTCTCCACATCGGCCTGGGAGTATGCGGTCAGATCGAAACCAATCAGGGAAAGCCCCATCTTCCGGTAGAAGCGGATGGCCGGATCATTGCAGCTCTGCGTTTCCAGAACCAGAGAGCGGGCCCCGGCGCGGGCGGCCACGTCCACCGCTTTTTCCATCAGCGCAGTCCCTATTCCACCCCGGCGGCGCTCGTCCGCCACCCACAGGTTACTCACCCGCATGCGGTTGTTCCACCCCTCATGACTCAGCTCCAGATAGCCCAGCTCCTGACTCGCTTCCACTGCGGCAAACACCTGGGGCTTCTCCAGCCAGGGTTCCAGCAGGGTATCAGTAAAGGACTTCTCCACCGGGGCGGGAAAGGCCCGCCGCCTCAGGGTGAAGTGAAATCCATCCTGTGTCTCACTGGCCTGAATCTCGTAGTAATATTCTGTCTTATAGCGGAAGGTGAGTTTCTTTCCACGGTAGGATCCATCCAGTTCTTTGATCTCCATTGTCTTTCCTCAATATGGCCTCAGGGCGGGCGAAACCGCCCGCCCTGACATAAACTCAGACCTCAATCTGCTCCATCTGAAAGGCCTCGATGATGTCGCCCTCCCCACAAAATCAAGAATTTTGTGGGGGCCCCGTTTCATCCTGCTCGGGGCAAGTGAATTGCCCCTGCGCCAAGGTTTTCGCCTCCGGCGAAAACGCTTGTACGGCGCTTACCGCGCCGCCCCATCTGCGATGGGGCCCCAATCGGGCTCAGACCTCAATCTGCTCCATCTGGAAGGCCTCGATGACGTCGCCCTCCTTGATGTCCTGGTACTTCTCAATGGTGATGCCGCACTCGTAGCCCTGGGCGACCTCCTTCACG
>ERZ827492.2355-NODE-2355-length-13400-cov-13.620382_pt1 | contig 13400 bp, 9 predicted proteins | sample MGYA00519704_ERZ827492 | MGnify/ENA primary metagenome ERZ827492 (study PRJEB31778, sample SAMEA3449325) | human gut metagenome | biome: human gut; feature: human-associated habitat; material: faeces | place: United Kingdom | collected 2010/2012 ...
ACATCTCGCACCGCAAGATAAAGGATATTCTGGATGAGATCGCCAACTACGGCACACCGACGATAAAACGCATTTACGGGGATTTCACCAATCCGAAATTCGCCGCCTGGAAAGAGGTGCTGCTGGAGAACTCCATCACGCCCATTCAGCAGTACGCCTATACGACGGGCAAGAACGCGACCGATTCGGCGCTGATCATCGACGCGATGGACATTCTGCACAAGGAGGGCGTGGACGGATTCTGCATCGTGTCGAGCGACAGCGACTACACGCGCCTGGCCAGCCGTATCCGCGAATCGGGCCGGGAGGTGCTGGGGTTCGGCGAGAAGAAGACGCCGAAGCCGTTCATCAAGTCCTGCGACAAATTCATCTACGTCGAAATCCTCGGGCAGACGCCGCCGCCGGAGAAGGCGGCCCCTGCGAAGAAAAAGGCGGACGCGAAAAGATCCGCCGGGGCCGAAGCGCCTGTGGGTCCGGCCGCCGAAACTGTCGGGGAAAAGAAACCGTCGCCGGATGCGGGGCACGCCTCGACGATCATCCGTCCGTTCGACGACGAATTCCGCACGCTGCTGGAGAACACGATCGACGATGCCGCCGACGACAGCGGCTGGGCCTCTCTGGGCGACGTGGGCAGCGTGCTGTCGAAGAAGATGCCGGATTTCGACCCCCGCAACTACGGCTACAAGAAACTTTCGCTCCTGGTCCGGGCGCTTTCCGATGCCGTCGACATGAAGACGGAGCAGCAGCGGGTCTACGTTCGCAACCGGGTGGGGTAGGGCTTTCCGTATTTCGGGAGGGATCAGAGCGGGCCGAGGCTCCCGCGGGCGGCTTCGTATTCGGCGACGAGACGGCGGAGGATCTCGCCGGCCGGCGGCAGGTCTTCGATGAGCGCGGCGATCTGTCCGATCTCCAGTTCCCCTTCGTCGAGGTCGCCTTCGAAAATCCCCCGTTTCGGGCGTCCGCGGCCGATCAGGGCCGACAATTCTTCGGCGTCGGCGCCGCGCGATTCGGCCTCCTCGACCGTGCGGCAGAAACCGTTGCGGACGAGGCGCGTCGGGATCACCTTTTTGAGCGTCAGGATCGTGCCGCCCTCCTGTACCTCTACGCACCGCCGTTTGAACGCCTCGCAGGCCGAACTCTCCCGCGACAGCGCAAAGCGCGTCCCTAACTGGCATCCTTCGGCGCCCAGGGCGAAAGCGGCCAGCATGCCGGCCCCCGTGGCGATGCCTCCCGCGGCGATGAGCGGCAGGTCGACGGCCTGCCGCACCTGCGGGACGAGGGCCATCGTCGTCGTCTCCTCACGGCCGTTGTGACCCCCGGCCTCGAATCCCTCGGCCACCACGGCGTCCACACCCGCTTCGCGGCTCTTGAGCGCGAATTTCGAACTCGACACCACGTGCGCCACGCGGCAGCCTGCGTCGTGCAGGCGTGCGGTCCAGGTCGCGGGGTTGCCCGCCGAGGTGAAGACGGCCGGGACGCGCTCTTCCGTGATGACGTCCATCAGCTGGGGCGCATAACGGTAGGCCAGCGGCACGTTGACGCCGAACGGCCGGGAGGTGGCCGCACGGCATTTGCGGATGTGCTCGCGCAGCAGTTCGGGGGTCATCGAGCCGGAGCCGATCAGCCCCAGCCCGCCGGCCTCGCTGACGGCGGCGGCCAGCCGCCAGCCGCTGCACCAAACCATCCCGCCTGCGACGACGGGGTAGCGGATGCCGAAAAGGGTCGTGATTCTGTTTTCCATCGTTTTCTGGTTTTCTGCGGGATTAAGATACAATTATTTTTCCAAAACGGGAGCGGATGTTCCGGAAGGTATGCGCAAAAAAAAGCGGCGCTTCGACCCGTCGGGTCAAAACGCCGTTATGAAAAAAAAGGGTGAGCTACTTACATCGCACCGCTACGACCACATACCCTTGCTCGATTCCTCGCCTGGGGGATTCTGTAGGAGCTGGTCGTGTAAGACTCACCCGGGCACAAAAGTAGGAAAATTTTATATCTTTGCAAAAAAAAACTGAAATGCGTAAGAAAATATTAGGTTGGGGCCTGCTGGCGGCGTTCGTCCTGACGGCCGGCGCAGGGCTTGTCCTGCGGCAGCAGTTCTATGGAAATGCGGTCGTTACGGAGCGGGACCTCTACGTGAGCGCCCGGGCCGAATACGGGCAGGTCGCGGACTCGCTGCTGCCGCAGATCAAACACCGCCGGGCTTTCGACGCCTATGCCCGGAGGATCAACCTGTCCGAAACCTTCAAGCCCGGGCATTACGTGCTCAAACACGGCATGAGCGTCATCGAAATCGCGCGCATGCTCAAGCTGGGGTTGCAGACCCCCGTGCGGGTGACGATCAACAACGTGCGCATCCCGGCCCAGCTGGCGCAGAAACTCGCACGGCAGATCGACGCCGATTCCACGGCGATCATGCAGGCGCTGACCTCGGAGGAGCTGGCCGCGGAGGTCGGATTCGACAGCGTGACGCTCTTTTCGATGTTCATTCCCGACAGCTACGAGTTCTACTGGACGGTGACGCCCGGGGAGTTCGTCAGGCGCATGAAGCGCGAGTACGACCGTTTCTGGACTTCCGAACGCGATGTAAAACGCAAGCGCAGCGGATTGAGCCGGCTGGAGGTGATGACGCTGGCTTCGATCGTCTACGAGGAGACCCGCAAGAGCGACGAGATGCCCCGCGTGGCCGGGGTCTACGTCAACCGCCTGAAGAAGGGCATCAAGTTGCAGGCCGACCCGACGGTGAAGTACGCCATGCAGGATTTCGGCCTGCGCCGCATCCTCTACCGCCATCTGAAATACGATTCGCCCTATAATACGTATGTGAACGAGGGGCTGCCGCCCTCGCCGATCTGCATGCCCGGAAAGAACGCCATCGACGCCGTGCTGAACTACGAAAAGCACGACTATATCTTCTTCTGCGCACGGCCCGAATTCGACGGTTACCACAACTTCGCCAAAACCCTTCGCGAGCACAATAAGAACGCCCGGGCGTACAGCGACGAACTCAATCGGCGTAAGATTAAATAATTTTCGTATCTTTGTCATCCCATGCTTGCGAAGATATACGAACAGAACCCCTCGGAGAAGGAGTTGCAGCGCGTCGTAGACGCCCTGGAGCGGGATGAAATCATCATTTATCCCACCGACAGCGTCTATGCCTTCGGCTGTTCGCTGCGCTCGCCGAAGGCCATCGAGCGGCTGCGCCGCATCCGGGGCAAGAGCGAGGAGAAGTTCACCGTGGTCTTCGAAAACATCGCCCAGGTCGCGGAGTACTGCCGGGTGGACAATGCCGTTTTCCGGATTCTGAAGCGCAATCTGCCCGGGCCGTTCACCTTCGTGCTGGCGGCTTCGGCGCGCATTCCGGACAAGGCGCTCGAACGGCGCCGCACGATCGGCGTCCGCATTCCGGCCAGCCCCGTCGCGCGGGCCGTGGTCGGGGCGCTGGGGTGTCCGATGATCACCACGTCGGTCAAGGACGACGACCAGGTGGTGGAGTATACGACCGATCCCGAACTGATCCACGAGCGTTACGGCCGCGAGGTCGCGCTGGTCATCGACGGAGGCATCGGCGACAACGTCCCCACGACGGTCGTGGACCTGACGGGCGACGGGCCGGAGATACTGCGCGAAGGCAAGGGTGAACTGCAATGAAGAGGGGGCTGATGCCGCCGCGCGGCAAGGCTGGCGCCTCGGAGTGTTAAAAACAAAATAGAAAAATGGAGAAGAAGAATTTCTGGAACGAAGCCGCGAAATACGGCGTGATCATGGCTCTGGTCGCGATCCTTTTCGACGTGCTGGGCTTTTACGTGCAGAACACGCTGCTGTCCCTGCTGTCGCTCGTCATTTTCGTCCTGCTGCTGGGGTATCTCACCAAACGCCGCGCGGAACGCTTCGGAGCCAGGGGATACGGCTACGGGCAGTGCCTGGGTTTCATGGTCAGCGTGATGCTCTGCGCCGGGTTTATCGAGGGAGCCTTCATGGGCGTCGCCTCCAACTGGCTCTTTGCGGCCAGATACGAGGCGATGATCGGTCCGTCGATCGCCATGCTGGAGAACACCGGGTTCTACACGGGCGACCAGATCGAGATGATGATGAAACTGATGCGTTCGCCGCTGGTGCAGCTCTTCAGCGGAATGCTCGCCTCGGCTATCAAGGGCGGTTTTTTCGGTCTGTTTATTGCTGCCTTCACCAAGCGTGATCCCGACGTTTTCTCGGAAGGCACTAACCAATAAGGATGGATAAACTGAATATATCGGTCGTCGTGCCGCTCTACAACGAGGCGGAGTCCCTGCCCGAACTGGCGGCATGGATCGACCGCGTGATGCGCGAAAACGGGTTTTCGTACGAGCTTATTCTGGTCGACGACGGTTCGTCGGACGGCTCGTGGGAGGAGGTCGAACGGCTCAAGACGCAGTATCCGGCCATCCGGGGCATCGGTTTCGCGCGCAACTACGGCAAGTCCGCGGCCCTCTACTGCGGATTCGCGGCTGCGGAAGGCGAGGTCGTCATTACGATGGACGCCGACTTGCAGGATTCGCCCGACGAAATCCCCGAGCTGCGCCGCATGATCCTCGAAGAGGGCTACGATCTGGTCTCGGGGTGGAAAAAGAAACGCCACGACCCGATCGGCAAACGCTGGCCCAGCAAATTCTTCAATTGGACGGCCCGGGCCGCGTCGGGCATCCGGCTCCACGATTTCAACTGCGGGCTGAAAGCCTACCGCCGCAAGGTGGTGAAGGCCATCGAGGTCTACGGCGAGATGCACCGCTTCATTCCGTTCCTGGCCAAGCAGGCCGGGTTCGGCCGCATCGGCGAGAAGGTCGTCGACCATCGCGCCCGCAAGTACGGCAGTTCGAAATTCGGCCTCGAACGCACGGTGAAAGGGTATCTGGACCTGATCACGGTGCTGTTTATGACGCATTTCGGGCGTTCGCCGATGTACTTCTTCGGCAGCCTCGGAACGCTGATGTTCCTCATGGGCGGCGGCACGACGGTGTGGATCATCGCCGAGAAGCTCTGGAAGCAGAGCCACGCCCTGCCCCTGCGGGCGGTTACGGACCAGCCGCTGTTTTATCTGGCGATTTTGGCCGTAATTCTCGGCGTTCAGCTGTTTTTGGCCGGATTTTTGGGCGAGCTGATCAACAGAGGGTCTTCCGAGCGGAACAAATACCTGATCGACAAAACTTTGTAAATGATGATACAACGAATCCAAACGCTTTATTTGCTGATCATTGCGGCGCTTATGGCCGTGACGCTCTTTTCGGGGCTGGCGTGGTTTGCGGGTGACGCCGGCGAGTTCGGGCTTTACGCCTTCGGGTTGAAAACCGCCGAAGGGGAGCTTGTCCAGTCCACCGTCTATATGGGCGTCCTGCTGGCGCTGGCCTGTGCGCTGCCGCTGGTGACGGTTTTCCTGTTCCGTCGCCGTTTGCTGCAAATACGCCTCTGTGTGGTGGAAATGGTGTTGCTGTTAGGCTCGCTGGTGATGGAAGGCGTCTATTACTTTTTGAGCTGGCGGGTCTTCTCCGACCTGACGTTCCATACGCAGGGCTTCAAGCCCGCCATTGTGCTGCCTCTGGTCTGCCTGCTGTTTGCCTATTTGGCGGCCCGTGCGATTTTCCGCGACGAACTGCTGGTGCGCGCAGCCGACAGAATACGCTGATCGAGCGGATACTGCTGACCCGGAGTATGCCCGAGCGCATGTTCCGGGTCTTCTGTCCCCGTCGGCGAACTGCTGTTCGGACGGAAAAGGGTTGCAATTCGGACCGATCTGATTATTAAAAGAATGTTACAAACCTTTGCAGGTCCGGAAAATAATTTTAACTTTGAGGCATAATATATTGTCATTATGTAGTGAATTTAAAGAATTTTGGCTACAAACAATACATTTTTTAACTAACACTCAACTCTATGAAAGTAGTAAATTTTTGGAAGACATTGTTCTGTGCAGCGCTGGCCGTGACGGCTTTTAGCGCATGTTCGGACGATGACGAAGAGGGCGGTTATTCGGGCATGCCCGAAATTACCGTGAACGGCGGCGAGTCGGTGACTGTCGCCGGGAAACTCGAGGGCGGCAAGCTCGAACAGACGGTCGAGGTCGTTTCGAAAGGCGACTGGACCCTGACATTCAAGAACTCCGGGGATTCGCAGTGGGTTACTCCCAGCGCGATGTCGGGCAAGACCGGTACGACGCAGCTTACCTTCACGCTGGGTCAGGCTTCGGGTGAGCGCAGCGCAATCCTTGTTCTGACCGCCAGCTCCATGGTCGAGGGCTTCCCGCTTACGGACGAGGCTACGATCACGGTCGTACAGAGCGACAGCGATGTTCCGACGGGTAACGCTCTTTACAGCGAGAACTGCGGCACGAAGGTCGAGAAAGTCGATGGCTACTGGCCTTATGTGGACAAGTTCGAAGGTTGGACCCGCGGCGGTTCGCTCGATCAGAAGGCCGTTACTTACACCGGCAACAGCGCTTCGGTAGCCAACAGCGGTAAGACTTTCGATCCTGCCGAGGATGAAACGACGGTAGTTTCGGGCCCTCCCTATGTTTCGATGAACAAATCGACTTCGGTTTTCAACATCAATGACATCAATATCGCATCGAACACCAACTTCACCTTCACGTTTACTGCCGCTCAGCAGGTTAACTATTCCGGTGGCGTAGTGCTGGGCGATGTGACGGATGAAACGATTCGGTTCTCGGTGTCTACCGATGGTTCGAGCTATGCTCCCGTTGCTCTGAAAGTCAAAAAAGTCGCTTCCGGCTACTGGTATCTCTGCACCGCCGAATTCAAACTGCCCGCCGGTGTTTCGACCGATAAGATCTGGGTTCGTTTCGACGGCTATGCAGGACTTGAAAACCACGGTCTGCGTATCGACGACTTCAAACTTTATGAAGGCGGCAACGGTTCGGAACTCGTCGTTCCTTCGGTGGATTATACGAAGGGTACGGTTGCCGAGGCTATCGCAGCCGGAGCCGGCAAGAACTACGAGGTCGCCGCTACGGTCGTAGCCATGCACACGCAGGGTATCCTGATCGGCGATGCGTCGGGTGTCATGCTGGCGTTCCTTGGCGAGGCTCCTGCGGTAGCTGTTAACGATGCCGTTACCGTTAAGGGAACGACCGAATTGCGGAATGGCGTCATTCAGTTCGGCAAGGAGGGTCTTTCGGTCGCCAAGACCGGCACGGGCAGCTATAACACGCCTGCTCCCGAGGTGATGGACGGCACGGCTGTCACGGCCTATATCGCAACGGCCTTGGAAAATAAGGCTGTGTACAAGTATGTGAAATACAACGGTGAGTTTACTGTCAGCGGCAACTATTACAATGTCGTTATCGCCGGTACGACCACGAAAGGCTCTGTTGCCTATGGCAAATCGGAGTGGGCGTCGTTTAATGACAAACCGGTGACTGTCGAAGGCTGGCTGCTGGGCGGTACGGCCAACTATCTCCAGACGATGGCTACGTCGGTGACGGCCGATTCTTCGACGCCGATTGTTGAAATCTCCGCTCCCCAGCAGTTCGCTGCAACCTCTCCCGTGGCTCAAACGCTCAACTATACGGTTACCAACACGACGGCTTCGGCTGTAACGTTCGCAATCGAGGGTACGAATGTCGACAAGTTCTCGCTCGGCGCCAAGACTGATAACACCATCGTCGTAAGCGCGAAAGGCGACAATGCGAGCACGGCGGCTTATACGGCCAATCTGGTTGCCAAAGTTGCCGGTGCGACGGTTGCAACGGTTGCTCTGAAGCAGGCGGCGCCTGTGAGCGGTGATGGAGGTACGGTCGAAATTGATTTCTCGGCCAAAGGATATGCTAATGGGGTAGATGTTACTACTGTTACCGAATCTCCGTTGACACTGACTTTTGCTAAATCTACCGGTAATAATCCTCCGAAATATTATACTTCCGGTACAGCTGTCAGAATGTATGCTGCCAATACGCTTACGATTACAGGTGCTACGATTACCAATGTAGAGTACACAATGGTAGACGGTTATAATAATCTGATAGTTACCGATGGAACTTATACCGGTACGACGTGGACCGGCAGTTCGAGCAATCTTGTATTTACTTCCAATCCGGAACAGGTTGGTGGCAAGTATGTGCAGACTCGTATCCAGAAGATGACGATTACCTATAAAAAATAGTCGAGGAAACCGACTTGTAAAACCAACCACTCTTGGCGGGGATAACTCCCCGTCAAGAGTTTGGTTTCTAAATGGGTCTGCGGACCAAATGTTATACTTTATTCTGAATGATGTTGAAAATTAAACAGATAGGCATGCTGCTCGTGACGATGTCGGCGATGCTTGTCCTGTTTGCGGGATGCGGCGACAAGGACGACGGGGGCGACAAGGAGTCCCTCGCGACGCTCGTTGCAGAGACCGTGAGCAGTTCAACCACAACGAACAAGATTTCGACCCAAGGCCCGTCGGGCATCACCTTCGAGGCGACGATCGTCTCGCAGGGCGGGGATGCGGAGTGGTGTTCGTTCGATTTGAATAAGCAGGTATCCTCCGCCGGCGGAAACGTCGGGGACCCGGCCTACCTCTATTTGGACAAAAACAATTCCGACGACGACCGCACGGCGCGGATCGACGTAACCTATACCAACGGTTATTCCACCTCCCTGACGCTGACGCAGAGGGCCGCGGGCTTCATCGACTACGACCGTTCGTGGGGCGAACAGCCCGAATATCGTTCCGACGACGCTTATATCTATAAGACCTATTATGCGACGTTTGTGAGCAATCAGTTCTTTCCGGGCGGAAAACTGCGCAACTATTCGGTATGCTACGATGTCGACCGGCATATTTCGCATTGGGTGGCTTATCCGATCTTCAAGAAGGTCTACGAAACGCCCGTTTTGAGACGGGTCAACGATTTCAATTACGATCCCAATGACCAGCTGCCCGTGATTCCCACCCGCGACCAGCAATACATCGGGACAGGCGGCAACGGCCGCGGTTACGGTGCATGGGGTTACGACCGCGGGCACATGCTTCCGCAGGCTTCGCGTTACAACAATTACGAGCCGAACCGGATGACTTACTACGGCACCAACATGATGCCCCAGAACAGCACGCTGAATCAGAATATCTGGGCCTCGCTGGAGGGCAAAGTCCGTGGCTGGGGAGGCTTGCAGACCTACGATACGCTCTATGTGGTGACGGGAGCCGCTTTCAAGAGCACGAAGACCATCGACAATGCCAACGGACCGATCGCCGTGCCGTCGCATTGCTGGAAAGTGCTGCTGCGTCAGCGGGGCAACCAGAACCGGCAGATCTCTCAATTCAAGGCGGATGAACTGAAAGCCATCGGCTTCGTGTTCACCAACGATGACGCCGGAGCCGCCACGTCGATCGAATCGGCTGTCCGTTCGGTGAAGGAGATCGAGGAGCTGACGGGCTTCAAGTTCTTCCGAAACCTCGACCCGGCCGTGGCCGATGCGGTGAAAAGCCAGAAGAACCTCGCCGACTGGTAGGGATTATGATACAATGAATTGAACCTTAACAACAAAAATCGTTTATGAAGAGAATCTTTTTGACAGGACTGTTTGCCTCGCTGATCGCGGTGGCATGCTTCGCGCAGAAGCCCTACAAAGTGGTCTTCTACAACTTCGAGAACCTGTTCGACACCATTCACGATCCCGGCGTCCTCGATGAGGAGTTCACGCCCGAAGGACCCAAGAAGTGGAACTCGGCCAAGTACACCAGGAAAATCGGGAACCTCGAACGGGTGTTGTTCGACATCGCCGCCGAGGATAAGGATTATCCCGTGGTGATCGGCGTTTCGGAGATCGAGAACCGCTCGGTGATGGAGGATGTGATCGCGCAGCCGAAACTCGCGCCCGGCAACTACCGCATCGTGCATTACGATTCGCCCGACGCACGCGGCGTCGACGTGGCGTTCTACTACCGTCCCGACGTTTTCAAGCTGGAGGGAAGCGCCGCCATTCCGTTCAAGATGCCGGAACTGCCCAACTTCAGGACGCGTGATTTCGTCACGATGTGGGGCACGATCGACAGCGAGCCGTTCTTCTTCCTCGTGAGCCACTGGCCTTCGCGTCTGGGCGGCAAGGAGGCTTCGGCCCCCAAGCGTCTGGCTGCCGCCAAGCAGGTGAAGCACATCGTCGACTCGGTGACCGCCGCCAACCCGGCCACGAAGGTGGTCGTCATGGGCGACCTGAACGACGATGCCACGGATGACAGCATCGTCGAGGGCCTCAACGCCAAGGGCAAGATCAAGGAGGTCGGCAAGGGCGACATGTTCAACCCCTTCATCGGCCTGCTGAAAGCGGGTTACGGCACGCTGGCTTACCGCGACGAGTGGAACCTGTTCGACAACATCATCGTTTCGGAGAACCTCGCCACCGGTTCCACGGGCAGTCTGAAAATCCAGCCCGCCGGCAACTCGAAGTTCTACGGCGGCATCTTCCGCCGTCCCTACATGATCCAGAAGGAGGGCCAGTACAAGGGCTATCCGCTGCGTACGTTCGTGGGCAACGATTTCCAGGGCGGTTTCAGCGACCACTTCCCCGTATATATCTACATCGCCAAATAAACACTCTAAAATATTTGTATGAAACTCAAAGTTCTACTTATTCTGATGCTCGCCGCCGTGACCTTCACGTCCTATGCGCAGGACGGAGGCATCCGCGGTAAGGTGGTTTCGCGCAACGGTCGCGTGGCCTTGAGCAATGTACAGGTGAAGATCGAATCGCTGGGCCTCTCGGCTACGACCGACAAGGACGGCAACTTCATCTTCGAGAATCTTCCTGCGGGCAGCTACACGGTGCTCTTCTCTACGCCCGACTTCGAGGACCTCAACCTGATGGTCCGCGTGGGCAATGAGCATGTGCAGGACCTCAAGTCGGTGATCATCGTGCCGTCGGGGCAGAGTGCGGTTCTGGACGACGCCGTTTTCGCCGAATTCGACAGCGACTCCTCGTCGTCGGACACGCAGGCGCTGCCTTCGTCGCTCTCGTCGTCGAAGGACCTGTTCAACAACATCGCTTCGTACCGTTTCAGCGAGATGCGTTTCAACGTCCGCGGCTACGATTCGCAGTACTCGGACATCTACCTGAACGGCATCCGCTTCAACGACGCCATGACGGGCTACGGTCCCTGGTCGCTGTGGAGCGGACTGAACGACGCGACGCGTAACCAGGAGAACTACACGGGCCTCGAAGCGTCGGATTTCGGCATCGGCGGCATCGGCGGCATGACCAACGTCAACGCCCGCGCCTCGCAGATGCGCAAGGGATTCCGCGTGAGCGTGTCGAACGGCAACCAGATGTACCGTTTCCGTGCGATGGTTTCCTACGGCTCGGGACAGTTGGACAACGGCTGGTCGTACGCCTTCTCGGTGGGAACCCGCCAGGGCGGCAACGGCTATGTGGACGGCGTTTACTACAACTCCTATTCCTATTTCGCTTCGGCCGAGAAACTTTTCGGACAGAACCACCGCCTTGCGCTGACGCTGCTGGCTTCGCCTTCGGAGCGCGGCGCGCAGCAGGCTTCGACCGACGAGGCTTACGCCCTGTTCGGCAACAACTACTACAACCCCAATGTGGGTTACCAGGCCGGCAAGCTCCGCAACTCGCGCGTGCGCAACACCCACGAGCCGATCGTGATGTTGAACTATACGTGGGACATGTCGGAGAACACGCGTCTGAACGCCGCCACGTCGCTGCGTTTCGGCAGGAACGGCTATTCGGCCCTGACGTGGAACGCCGGAGCGGACCCCCGCGGCGACTACTACCGCTATATGCCGAATTCGGATAAGACGCAGATCGTGCCGGGCATAACCACCGACGAGACGATCTATTTTTACGCGATGGATGGCGCCATAGCGAAAGGTGTGTGGGACGGTATGCTCGACTACGACAAATTCTTCCAGACGAATATGCGGAATATCGACACCGATCCGGTGCTGTCCAAACTGATGGGCAATAACAGTCGTTCGAACTACATGATCGAGGAGCGTCACACCGACCAGCTGGACTACAACCTGGCGGTCAACGTGCAGCATAACATGCGCCACAACATGCGCATCGTCGGCGGCGCCAACCTGCGCGTCAACCGCACGAATTACTACTCGGAGGTTAAGGACCTGCTGGGCGGCGACTATTGGTATGACATCGACAAGTTCGCCGAGCGCGACATGGCCAGCGCCGAGGCTTACCAGAACGACCTGGATTACTACTGGGCTACGGGGCACGCCCGCATTGCCCGTGCCGGCGACAAGTACGGTTACTACTACCGGGCGCACCTGCTCGAAACCAATGCCTGGACCAACTACACGTGGGGCATCGGCGGTTTCTCGCTGGGCGTCTCCGGATCGGTCGGCTACTCGAACATGTACCGCGAGGGCATGTGGCGCAAGGGTCTGTTCCCCAACGATTCGAAAGGTGATTCGAAGAAACTCGACTACCTGACCTACGATGCGAAACTTTCGCTGGGCTACAAGTTCTCGGGAGCGCATTCGATCGAGGCCAATGTGGCTTACATGCAGCAGGCGCCCAAGTTCGCGACGGCATTCGTGTCGCCCCGTACGCGCAACACGACCACGCCGGGGCTGAAGGCCGAGAAGGTGTTCGGCGCAGACCTCACCTACAACCTCAACCTGCCCTATATCAAGGCGCGTCTTTCGGGATACTATACGACGATCGAGGACCAGTCGAAGGTCATCTCGTTCTACGACGATACCCGCAGTTCGTTCACCAACTTCGCCATGAGCGGCATCGACAAACGCTACTACGGCGTTGAGTTGGGCCTTTCGGTTCCCGTATGGAACGGCCTCTCGGTCGTGGGTGCCTTGAGCTGGGGCGACTATACCTATACGTCGAATCCCAACTTCGTGCAGACGGTTGACAACGTGGACAAGATCGTACTGAAAGATAAGGTCAACTGGGACGGTTATCATGTGGAAAGCTCGCCGCAGCTGGCTTTCAACATCGGTCTCGACTACCGCGGACCGCGCAACTGGTTCGCCGGTGTGAACTTCAACTACTACGACAACATCTATCTTTCGATGAACCCGATGTACCGTACGGCTACCGCCATTAAGTATTATACGAATGTGCTGACTTCCAATACGGCCACCAATGCGCAGAAGGCATCGGCCCTCTCGTCGATCAAGACCCTCCGCAAGCAGGAGAAGTTTGACAGCGCATATACGTTGAGCGCCAATATCGGCAAGAACTGGTATATCCACCGGGTCTACATGCTGGGCTTCAGCCTCGAGGTGAAGAACATCCTCAACGATCAGGACATCCGCACGGGCGGTTACGAGCAGATGCGTATGAGCAAGGTCCGCGGTGAGGGCGGCGAGCAGATTTACGGCCGCTTCCCCTCGAAGTATTTCTACCTGTTCGGTACGACCTATTACCTGA
>ERZ827492.2356-NODE-2356-length-13398-cov-10.499063_pt1 | contig 13398 bp, 16 predicted proteins | sample MGYA00519704_ERZ827492 | MGnify/ENA primary metagenome ERZ827492 (study PRJEB31778, sample SAMEA3449325) | human gut metagenome | biome: human gut; feature: human-associated habitat; material: faeces | place: United Kingdom | collected 2010/2012 ...
AGGTAATGAACAGCTACGAAAAATCAATAGGCAAGAAGAACACAATACTTGCCATTTCTTACATAAAGTGTTCGCAAGTGATTGAAATTCAAGTGTATGTAAGGACTTCAAAGCCCCGAGAGAACACCCTTTTCTGAAATAACCCTTGAAATGGAAGCGGATAAAGAGACTGAAATATGGTATGCGATGCGTGCCACGTACCGTAGAGAGCCTGATGCTATGCGTCTGCTTGAAAAGGAAAAAATGGGTTGTTTCGTTCCCATGCAATACAAGATTAGCATAAAGAAAGGTAAGAAAGTCCGTGCTTTGGTTCCGGTTGTACATAACTTACTTTTTGTCCATGCCCGTCCTTCCGAGGTGAAACGCATCAAATCACAGGTAAGCTATTTGCAATACATTACGGATACCCGTAGCGGTCAGAAAATCATTATCTCCGACAGTGAGATGCAACGCTTTATTGCAGTAGCTGGTACTTACAATGACCATCTTATGTACTTCCAACCTGATGAGTTGAATTTGTCCAAAGGTACAAAAGTTCGTATCACGGGCGGTGACTTCGAGGGGCAGGAAGGCATTTTCGTGAAAGTAAAAGGCGCACGTGACCGTCGTGTGGTTATCGAGATACAAGGTGTTATTGCCGTTGCGCTTGCTACCATTCATCCGGATCTTATAGAAATAATCAAATAATTGACGATCGGCGGTTGCCATTGAACAGCTGATAAATCACAAATTATAAATCATAAATCATTATGTCTCTTTCTGAAGAAACACTTGCTCTTCAGCGTGCAGCGCACGATCTGATGTATTTAGGTATGGACGGGAATCCGGTCTATAGCGACGACCTTTCCCGTCGTAACGGTGAAGTTTATCGCCTGACTACGGCTTTGTATAATTCCGGTGTCAAAGGTTCTACTGTGGAAGAACAGGCGAACGTTTGTCTTGCTCTTCTGATGGGCTATAGTGCTTCATTCGTAGATCACGGTGAAAAACAAAAGCATATTCAGGAGGTCTTGGATCGTTGTTGGGATATTCTTGATGCTCTTCCTGTCTCGTTGCTGAAACTCCGTCTGCTCACCGCCTGCTATGGCGAGGTATTTGACGAGCCTTTGGCTGACGAAGGTCGCACTATCATTGCTTCCTGGAATTCTACATCACTCACTGTTGAACAACAAGAAGCTATTGAGGAGTTCCAGAATGTGGTGGATAATCCTTATCCGTGGGAATATATTGATGAATAAAATATCTCTTGTCTCCAAAGTTTTCTAGTAAATAGTTTGTATGAATTTGTGTAATCTGCATGAATTTGTAGTATCATGAACATCGATAGAACTAGGATTCTTGTCTCAATGAGTTAATATGGATATATGAGAGCGAAAAGTATGATAGTTTGATGTGTATGTGATGTGAAAAAAATAGCGTTATAATGGAAATAATAAAAACTTCTATTGATGGTGTTGTAATTATTAAGCCGCGTATATTCTCTGATTTTCGTGGTTATTTCTTTGAGTCTTTTAATCAAAAAAAAATTGAGGAAAGAGTCTGCAAAACTATCTTTGTACAAGATAATGAAAGTCGGTCTAACTATGGTGTTATCCGTGGTCTTCATTTTCAGAAGCCTCCTTTTGCTCAAAGTAAATTAGTTCGTGTAGTGAAGGGATCTGTATTAGATGTTGCTGTTGATATTCGTAAAGGTTCTCCGACCTTTGGACAGCACGTAGCTGTTGAACTAACAGAGGAAAATCATTGTCAACTCTTTATTCCTAAAGGTTTTGCACATGGTTTTTCCGTTTTAAGTAAAGAAGCTATTTTTCAATATAAATGTGATAATTTTTATGCTCCGCAAAGTGAAGGAGCTATTGCATTTGATGATCCGGATTTGAGAATAGATTGGGGAATTCCTCTAAATATGGCTATACAAAGTGAGAAAGATAAAAAAAATACACTGCTTAGGAATACAGAATTGGTGTTTGATTATATATAGTATTGCCTGGTGAAGTTTGCTATATGGTATTTGCTGATTTTAATATATGTAATAGTAGTTTTAAGAAATGGAATATATAATATTTTCTATTGCATTATTGGCCGTTTTTAATATAAAATGGGTAATATTTTTGGTAACGTTAATACCAATTCGAATTGTAAATATATATTTGGTGGCTAAGGAGGAAAAGATAATTTTAGGTAAAGAGCAAGAAAAGCCTTCTTCTTATTCATTATTTATAAAAAAAGGGATAAAACAAAATATAATATCTCTAATCAATGGATACATGCGTTATCATATATTTCAATTAGGTTTTATTCCATCACATCGCATTAGGAATTTTATTTATAAATATATTTATTTAATAGATATGAAAAGTAATGTGGTTATTTATTTTGGAGCTGAAATACGTGCACCATATAAATTACATATAGGTGATGGTAGTATTATTGGAGATAAATCTGTTTTGGATGCTAGAAGAGGAGGCATTTGGATAGGGGATAACGTGAACTTAGGCAGTTTTGTGAATTTATGGACAGGACAGCATGATTATAATGACCCATATTTTAGAAGTATGCCACATAAGCGTGGTCCTATAAAAATAGAAGATCGTGTTTGGATAGGACCGAATGTTACAATTTTGCATTCTGTAACTGTTGGTGAAGGTGCAGTCGTTGCTGCCGGTTCTGTTGTCACGAAAAATGTTGAACCGTACACTTTAGTAGGTGGCATACCAGCAAAAAAGATAGGTGTAAGAAGTCGTGATCTAAAATATAAATTTTCTGGGGATCATTTGCCTTTTTATTGATGTTGAATTTCTTTTTAATTGTAATCTATTATTGATGTCAAATAGTATTAGGGTAAATTTTTTGTATAGTGCTATCCTTACGGTATCAAATTATTTTTTTCCATTTATAACATATCCCTATGTCTCACGAGTTTTAGGTGTTGAGAAAATAGGTATTTGTAATTTTGTAGATGGGATAATTCACTATTTTATATTATTCTCAATGCTTGGGATAGTTAGTGTTGGCATCAGGGAAATAGCTAAGAATAGGAATGATACACAAAAAATTAATAGGGCTTTTTCAACTCTTTTTTTGCTTAATACAATTTCTACGACAATAGTTCTTGCAATATTGATATCTTGTATTTTTTTTATTCCTAAGTTTTATATTTATAAAGAGCTGATGCTTATTGGGGTATTAAAATTAATATCAAATTATTTATTAATAGAATGGTTATACAAAGGACTAGAAAATTTTAAATTAATAACTCAAAGAACAATAATAATAAAAATTGTATATGTAATAAGTATTTTTGTTTTTGTGCAAAATGAAAGTGATTTTATTGTATATTATTTATTGACTGTATTAATGATCACATTCAATGCTATTTATAATCTATTATATGCAAGAAAGTTAATAAGCTTCTCTTTTGTAGAAGTTAATATGAAATACTATATTAAGCCCTTTTTCACAATAGGAATTTATATGTTGTTGACTTCTATGTATGTCTCATTCAATGTTGCTTATTTGGGCTTTGTAGCAAACGAAATAGAAGTTGGATATTATACTACAGCAACTAAAATTTATACAATTATCATTTCTCTCTTTACTGCATTTACTGGGGTAATGCTTCCTAGAATGAGTGCATTATTAGAAGAAGGACGAATGCAAGATTTTAGAAAAATGATTTTAAAGTCATATAATGCTTTTTTCTGTTTTGCTTTTCCTGTAATTTTATTGAGTGTAACATTTGCACCTCAAATTATTGAAATTATTGCAGGCAAAGGCTATGAGGGGGCAATAACGCCTATGCGTATTGTTATGCCACTTATGTTAGTTATTGGCATAGAACAAATACTAGTAGTTCAGATTCTAATGCCACTACAAAAGGATAAAGCAATCTTTGTCTGTTCATTTGTAGGTGCCATAATTGGAGTTATAATGAATATGTGTTTAGTTAATATTTATAAAAGTGTTGGCTCTTCGTTGGTTTGGGTCTCGTCAGAGTTAGTCGTGTTATGTGTGTGTCAATATTATGTGTATAAATATGTTAGAATAGGTTTCCCTTTAAATGTGATATTGAAAAATATTCTATGCGCAATACCGATTATTCTGATAATCTATTTTTTATATAATTTTTGGGATGTTAGTCAATATTGTAAGTTGTTGATTATGATAGTGGTAGTGCCTATTTATTTTATTTTAGTGCAAGTGTATATAGTAAAAAATGATTTGGTTGTTTCACTTGTGAATAAGTCTCGTTTTTTGCATGATCTATTGTTTACGAAATAAAGTAGTGGTATTTGTTGTGTGGATGTTTTAATCTGTTAACTTAAATAATTGTTTGTAAATATGGATGTATCTATAATTATTGTAAACTATAATACTGCTCAATTAACTTTACAGTGTATCGAATCTATATATAGCAAAACGTCTAAACTTGTATATGAAATAATAGTTGTTGATAATGCTTCTACTGATAATTCAGTTGAATTGATTAGAGATAAGTTCCCTAATGTCTTACTTGTACAAAGTGATGTAAATTTAGGGTTTGGAAGAGCTAATAATTTGGCTTATCAGTCAGCACTGGGTAATTATATATTTTTATTAAATTCAGATACAATATTAGTAAATAATGCCATTTATAAATTATTCTGTTTTTTGGAGGCAAATTTGCAGATAACTATAGTTGGGGGACAACTATTAAATAAACAATTATTTCCAGTACATTCATATTCTGTATTTTTCCCTTCTATATCGTGGGAAGTTAATAATTTGTTATGTGGATTACTATCAAAGGTGAAGAAGTTGTGTAAGAAGCGACAACTGAAATATAATAATTATTTTCTTGTTTCATATATAACAGGAGCTGATATGATGATACGTCGGTCAGTTATAGATAAATTAGGGTTGTTCGATCCTGATTTTTTTATGTATTTTGAGGAAACAGAAATGTCTCATCGATATTCTCAGTTTAATCATTCCATAGCTTTTTTTCCACAAGCTAAAATAATACATTTGGAAGGAAAAAGTATATCATTTATTGAAAAAAAAGAAAGGTTGTTTTTCACAAGCAGAGCGAAATACTATAGAAAAGTACATTCGATTTTATATTTTAAATTAGCTAATTTACTTTATCTAATGACTTGCTTTACAAAAATTTTGTATTCAATATTGTCTCTAAATTTTAAAATGAGTGTTTTTTGGATAATGAGAATGAAGGTGTTTTATTCATGTATTTAACTCATTATATTACTATATAGATGTCTCCTATATATAGCTTTTCTTATAGCATACCATATTTATTATTATCTGGGATATTATATTTTTTATATATTTTTCAGAAAAAATCAACGATAAAGGATGATTCGTACTATTCATTGTTTGCTTTTGGAGTGTTACTTTTATTCCTAGGATTACGTGGGCATATAAGTACTGATTTTATTAACTATTATCCTTTTTGGGAAAGTTTACCATCCATTTCGAATTTGAAATATGAGGGCTTGTACAATGGACGATTTGAATTTGGTTTTCTAGTTTATTCATCTTTAATAAAAACTCTTTTTGAAAACTATCATATTTGGATTTTTATCAATACATTTATTGATTTAGCAGTTCTGTACCTTATTTTTAAAAGATACAGTTCTTCTATAATTTTGTCGTTTCTTTTTTTTGTAGTTTATATGGGTTTGACTATAGAATTTAATTTATTTAGGAATTCAAAATCTATTATATTGTTTTTGCTTTCGATTAAGTATTTACTAATGCGAAAGTCCTTTCCATATTTCTTTCTTAATATTTTGGGGTGTACTCTTCATCTTTCAGCATTTATTTTTCTGCCATTATATTTTATTTTGACTAAACGGATGCCGCAAATTATTCTATGGTTGATTTTTCTTTTTGCTAATTATATGTTTTTTTGGGGGGGCTCTTTAATAGAACCTTTTGGCTTATTATTAAATCTTATTGGAAATGATCGGTTCCAAGACAATGTTGATTCTTATATAGAGGGAGGAGCTTATGGCTTTTCTTTTGGCTATTTTGAAAGAACATTTTTTTTTATATTAGTAACTTATAATATAGAGAAATTACTAAAACAAAGGAAAAGTAACATTGTGTTTTATAATCTATTCTTTTTTTATTATGTTTTTTTTCATATTCTTAGCCCTATATCAGGCGTGATAATGAAGCGATTATCTTTCATATTTATTTGCTCATACTGGGTACTAATTCCTAATTTACTTGTCGCTTTAAGAGATAAATATCATATTTTAGTATTGTATTTTTTTATTATTTCATTGTTGAAGATTTCTAGTAATAATACTTTGCTAATGAAATATGATAATTTGTTATTTGGAATAGAAACTTATGAACACAAAAGAGATAATGCTTATAGGACGATGATGAATACTAATAATTAATATTTTTACTTTATTAATCATGAATATATTGTTTGTAGGTCGTAGAGATCCTGCTCATTCTTTATATGGTGGGTATGACAAGATAGCATTAATGCCACAATCTCGATTATTGTCTTCCGAACGGATGCCTTTTTATAAAATCCCGCTAGGAGATATTAATAAGATGTATAGATTTCCATTGTTCTATAGATTACTACGGAGAATAAATTTATTGATTCCCGATGTCTTATCTCATTTTTATAGATGGAAATATGATATAACTCATTTATATTATGGGGATCGTATGATTTCTTTTTGGCCATATATGAAATCTAAATCGCATAAAATAGTTATTACTATTCATTTGGATATTCACCGTCATAGAAATCCTAAACTATTTATATCTGCGTTAAGAAGATTTGATGGTATTATCGTTTTAAGCTCAGAGCAATGTAAATACTTGAATGATAATTATAATCTTGATGCTATATTTATTCCTCATGGCTTTATTAAACCAAAATTCATAGAGAAAATTCCAGTCGCAGTAGATGGAAATAAAATAAATGCAAATGATATAAATATTTTTGTGGCAGGCTCTAACTATCGAGATATTGAGACATTGAAAGATGTTATAAAACATGTTGATAATATGGGGCACTCTTTATATTTTCATTTAGTAGGTATTGATAGGAAGATCAGAAATATCCTAAACGAATATCATTTTGTAAGAGTATATAATAGACTTAGTGATGATGAATATTTTACTTTACTATCTTTGTGTGATTATAATTTTTTACCTCTACTATTTGCTACAGCGAATAATACACTCTTGGAAGCACAATTTTGTGGAGTTACGTCCATCTTACCATATATTGGTGGAATAGAAGATTATGCAGCACCTTCTCCTTTAAATATTTTCTACAAGAGTAGGGAAGATTTATTTGTTATTCTACCAAAATTGTCAAAGCAAGAAAAAAAAGTAGAGATAATGAAATATGCTGAGCAATTTGAATGGAATAATGTTTGGAATTTGTTAAATGATTATTATAAAAAAGTGTTAGATAAGGGTATTGCACAATAATTTGTAACTTTTATGTTTTATACATTGAAAGAATGAATGTTTTATTTCTTCCTAAATATAGTGCTGATGGAGCAAGCTCTCGCTATAGAACATATCAATATTTGCCTTTCTTTTCTAAATCAGAATATACAGTAAGTCCATTTTTTAGTGAAGGATATATTCGGTGTCTAGGTAACAGGTGGAAAAGAAAAATTTATTTTGTAAAGTCCTTAATGCATAGAATCTATGTTATACTATTTTGCTTATGCAAATATGATCTGATTGTTGTAGAGAAAGAATTAGTACCTTATTTCCCACCTATATTGGAATATTTGATGTTAAAAATTAGAAAACAATATGTTTTGGATTTTGATGATGCCATATACTGCAACTATCAAAATCATCAGTCAAATATTGTTCGTTCTTTTTTAGGAAATAAGATAGATAAAATCACTATGTGGGCTGCAGGCATAGTTACTGGAAGCCCAGAACTAACTACTTATTTTCAAAAGTTGAATAGAAATGTTATAGAAATTCCTACTTCTATAGATCTGTCAAGATATGAGTTACCTACTATAAATAATGATTCAAAAGAATTTGTGATTGGATGGATTGGTAGTCGTTCTACTTCTCAACATCTTGATTCTATTGCAGATGTCCTAATTGATTTTATATTAACGCATTCTAATGCAAAATTGCATTTAATAGGTTACTATGGCAAAGCATTTGAAAATTTTAAAAATATTTCTATTATTCAGTGGGATGCAATGACTGAATTGGCTGATATTCTGGAATTTACTATTGGTATAATGCCTTTAATTGATAGACCTTTTGAACATGGTAAATGTGGATTTAAGCTAATTCAATATATGGCTTGCGAAAAGCCGACGATTTCGACTCCTTTCATTGCTAATCTAAAAATTGATAATGGTAATGGAAACTTATTCGCATCAACGGATAAAGATTGGAATGAATGTTTAGAGTGGGGGTATAATAATAGAGCTTCCTTGGAAGAAGTAGGAAAAAAGAACCGAAAAACTGTTGTAGAAAAATATTCAATACAAAATAACCATAGCAAATATATAGATTTTTATAATTCAATAGTGAAATGAGAGTTTTAGTAACAGGTGGTGCTGGATTTATCGGTTCTAACCTTTGTGAGCATCTACTTGCTCATGATTATGAAGTTGTGTGTTTGGATAACTTTGCTACAGGTAAAGTTGAGAATATCCTTCCGTTATTGGGTCAATATTCGGATACATTTAAGTTGATAGTAGGAGATATTCGTAATCTTTCGGATTGCCAAAAGGCTGTTGAAGGAGTCGATTATGTATTGCATGAAGCAGCATTAGGTTCTGTACCTCGTTCCATCAAGGATCCGGCTACGACCAATGCTGTTAATATCAGCGGTTTCCTAAATATGCTGATAGCTTCCCGTGATGCAGGAGTAAAGCGTTTTATGTATGCGGCCAGTTCTTCTACATATGGTGACAGCAAATCGTTGCCAAAAGTGGAGGAGGTGATAGGTAGACCATTGTCTCCGTATGCTGTTACAAAATATGTCAACGAGCTTTATGCGGATGTTTTTGCACGTACTTACGGTATGGAATGCGTAGGGCTGCGCTATTTCAATGTGTTTGGACGTCGTCAGGATCCTTTTGGTGCATATGCAGCTGTTATACCTTTGTTTGTAAAGAAACTGATGACACATGAAAGCCCTATGATTAATGGGGATGGTGAGTATAGTCGTGATTTTACTTACATAGACAATGTAATTCAAATGAATATATTAGCTATGACAACAACCAATCCGGATGCGGTTAATCAAGTTTATAATACAGCTTTTGGGGAAAGAACCACATTGAACCAGTTGGTAAATTGTCTGAAGGAATATTTAAGTGAATTTGATTCGGAAATAGCCAATGTGGAGATTGTTCATGGTCCGAATCGTTTGGGTGACATCCCTCATTCTTTAGCTTGCATTGATAAAGCTAAAAAGTTACTTGGCTATAATCCAAAATATAGTATGCGTGACGGGTTGAAGGAAGCTGTTAAATGGTATTGGCATAATATTTAATCTATTCTTTCTTTTTTTTTTGATACTAACTCTTTATAAATACTGAAAATCTTATGGATGCAGTAAAAATTGCCGTAATCGGTCTCGGTTACGTAGGGCTTCCTTTGGCCCGTTTGTTTTCCACTAAATACCCAACAGTGGGTTTTGATATGAATAAGGCCCGTGTGGATGCTCTGATGGCTGGACATGATGCCACGCTTGAAGTGTCGGATGAGCTGTTGCAGTCTGCAATAAATAACGGCTTTAAATGTACAGCGGATATTGAAGATATTCGCGACTGTAATTTCTATGTCGTAGCAGTTCCTACTCCAGTGGATCAAAATCATAATCCGGATTTATCTCCTTTATATGGTGCAAGCACTACGGTAGGACAAGTGATTTCCAAAGGTGATATTGTGGTTTATGAATCTACGGTATATCCGGGGGTGACGGAAGATGAATGTATTCCGGTTGTGGAAAAGGTGTCTGGCCTGAAATTCAATGTGGACTTCTTTGCCGGTTATTCTCCTGAGCGAATAAATCCGGGTGACAAACAGCATACGGTGGAGAGGATCAAGAAAGTTACTTCCGGTTCTACTTTGGAAGTGGGGAAGAAAGTAAATGAGGTGTATGCTTCTGTGATAACGGCAGGCACACATTTGGCTCCTACCATGAAAGTGGCAGAGGCTGCGAAAGTTATTGAAAACTCTCAACGAGATATTAATATTGCTTTTGTGAATGAACTGTCTAAAATATTCACCCGCATGGGTATTGACACTCATGATGTGTTGGAAGCAGCTTCAACAAAGTGGAACTTTCTGCCCTTTAAACCGGGTTTAGTAGGTGGACATTGTATTGGTGTGGACCCTTATTATCTGGCTCAGTGCGCACAGAGTTATGGCTATAATCCCGAGATTATATTGGCAGGTAGGAGAATGAACGATGGCATGGGTGAATATGTAGCCAATCAAGTAGTGAAATTGATGTTGAAGAAAGGTATTCAGGTTTTGAACTCCAACATATTGATACTAGGCTTTACATTCAAAGAGAATTGTCCAGATGTTCGCAATACAAAGGTGATAGATATTTATAAAGCATTGCAGGGATACAATTTGAATATCACAGTTTATGACCCATGGGCCAATCCGGAAGTGGTAAAACGGGAATATGAAGTAGAGGTTATTAATGAATTGCCACAGGCAAGGTTTGATGCGGTGGTATTGGCAGTAGCACATGACGCTTTTAATTGTATTGATGAGAAACGATTGCTGAGAGAAAAATCGATACTTTATGATGTTAAAGGCTTTTTTTCCAAAGAACTCGTTGACGGAAGACTCTGACGATGAAGAAAATTATTCGAATAACGACGATACCATTATCGTTGAAGGTGTTGCTGCGAGGACAATTGAAATATATGAGTCAGTATTATGATGTAGTAGCAATATCTTCAGGAGATGGTTTGGAGGAAGCGTTATTGGAGCAGGGGGTTAGAGGGTATAGAATAGATATGACTCGTCAAATAACTCCTCTAAAAGATTTACTCGCTTTATTTCAGCTTATAAAGGTTTTACGTAAGGAGAAGCCGGATATAGTACATACACATACTCCTAAAGCTGGAGTTTTGGGAATGTTAGCAGCATGGATTACCAGAGTTCCTTGCCGTTTGCATACTGTAGCTGGTCTACCATTATTAGTGGCGAATGGAAAAAGAAGGAAATTGTTGGAGTTTGTGGAGAAACTAACTTATGGATGTGCGACAATGGTATATCCAAATTCTTATGTGATGAAAGATATTATTCAATCGTTGAATTTGGTGGATTCTCGAAAGTTGAAAGTCATCGCTAATGGTAGTTCTAATGGGATTGATACTTCATTCTTTGTGAAAGAGCGATGTCTCTCTAAAGATAAGATAAGGAAGAATATAGGTATTCTGCAAACTGATTATGTATTTGTTTTCGTCGGTAGAGTGGTGGCTGATAAAGGCGTTAATGAGTTAATGTGTGCTTTTACAAAACTGTCGAGTGAATTTTCTGATATAAAACTACTCATTATTGGCCCTTTTGAAAAAGAATTGGACTCAATCTCTATCCAATCTGAAAAGGAATTAGAAACTAATAATGCTATTTATTATCAAGGGTTTCAGAAGGATGTTCGTCCTTTTTTTGCAGCTTCCGATGCTTTAGCCTTTCCAAGTTATCGTGAAGGTTTTCCCAACGTAGTTCTTCAAGCTGGTGCCATGGGCTTGCCATCAATTGTTACGGATATTAATGGTTGCAATGAGATCATACAAGATGGCGTGAATGGTAAAATCATTCCTCCCCGTGATGAGTATGCGCTTTATGAAGCAATGAAATGGATGTATGAGCATCGGGATAGGGAAGTGAAAGAGATGGCCAAGCGTGCTCGCCCCATGATAGTGGAACGGTATGAGCAACGTATGGTGTGGGAGGCATTGCTGAAGGAATATCGTTCTTTGTAAAAAACGAGAGAACCCAGATTTTTTTTAATCTTCCATAGAACATTTGGAATAGCTTGAGGTTTCTATGGTTCATAGAGCCCCATTTTACAGAATTGGAAATATCCTGGAGCATTGCCAAGAGCCTAAAGACGATAATTTATGTATTTATGTTTTTTCAAGCGAGTGATAGATTTTATCATTGTATTTTGTGTGTTGGCTGTTATTTGGCCGATACTGCTATTTGTAATGCTTTGGTTGCACTTTGCCAATAAGGGTACCGGAATATTCTTTACGCAAGAGCGTCCGGGTAAAAATGGGAAGATTTTCAAGGTTATCAAGTTTAAGACGATGACAGATAAGCGGGATGCGAATGGTAAGTTATTGTCGGATGCTGAACGTTTAACAAAAGTGGGACGTTTTGTGCGCTCTACTTCAGTAGATGAGCTTCCTCAATTATTCAATGTATTGAAAGGTGACATGGCGTTGGTTGGTCCCCGTCCTTTACTTCCTCAATATCTTTCTCTTTATTCAAAGGAACAAGCTCGCCGTCACGAAGTTCGTCCGGGCATTACGGGATGGGCTCAAGTGAACGGACGCAATGCCATCAGTTGGAACAAGAAGTTTGCACTGGACGTGTGGTATGTTGATCATTGTTCTTTTTTACTGGATTTAAAAATTATATTCCTTACAATAAAGAAAGTCTTTGTACGGGAGGGTATCAGTTCGGATACTTCCGTAACAATGGAGCCCTTTACCGGAAACAATTGAAACTTTAGATAATGTATTTATATGGTGCCAGTGGTCATGCCAAAGTGATCATTGATATATTACGTGCAAATAATGAGACTATTGAAGCGTTGTTTGATGATAATGAAGCGGTTCATAACCTTCTTGGTTATCCCGTATTACGTTCGTCGGAAGTCCGGGGACCGTTGATAATCAGTATCGGTAGTAATAACATCCGTCAGAAAATAGCAGAGAGCCTGAATGTGACTTTCGGTAGATCTTTTCATCCTTCATCAATTATATCTGATGAAACCGAGATTGGTGAGGGTACAGTAGTGATGCAAGGCGCTATTATTCAATCGGATGTTCGTATTGGGAGGCATTGCATCATCAATACGGGAGCTTCAGTGGATCATGAGTGTGTAATAAAGGATTATGTGCACATCTCCCCTCATTGCACTCTTTGTGGTAATGTACAAATAGGAGAGGGTACTTGGGTTGGTGCTGGTTCAATTATCATTCCGGGTGTAAAAGTCGGTAAATGGAGTGTGATAGGTGCCGGCTCTGTTGTTACAAAAGATATTCCTGACAATGTTCTGGCAGTAGGGAACAGGTGTAAAATCATTAAAAACTTATCATAGTTTTTTTTATCATATAATTTTATGGACAAGAGAATTTATCTTTGCCTTGCTCACATGAGCGGCAAGGA
>ERZ827492.2366-NODE-2366-length-13367-cov-3.400616_pt1 | contig 13367 bp, 20 predicted proteins | sample MGYA00519704_ERZ827492 | MGnify/ENA primary metagenome ERZ827492 (study PRJEB31778, sample SAMEA3449325) | human gut metagenome | biome: human gut; feature: human-associated habitat; material: faeces | place: United Kingdom | collected 2010/2012 ...
CTTGCGACATGCGTCCCGTGAGCCTCGCCAACATGCACGCGTCCTTGCGCCCGAACGCCACCCTTGCCCGTGAAAAGGCGCTGTCGCAAGGCGAGGAGCTCGTCATCTTCTGGCAAGGCCCCCGCGTTGATGTCGAGATGCTGCTGAATGACGGAAACCGACGCACCTGGCTCGATCCCGGCGATGAAGCGGCGCAGATGTGCGCTATGCAAGTCGGGGGCTTCGAAGACCAGGTGCATGCCCCGACAGACACCCTCTTGCATGAGCGCGTGCTCGGCCTGGGCGAGCTCGACAAGGCCCTCATGTTCGAGCTTTGCCTCATAGAGCGATACGAGCTCCATGAGCTTTGACTCCGAGCCCGACAACGCGGTGCTCGGACACAGGCCTGGATAGATGGCTTCCTCGACAAACGCGGCAAGCTGCGTGACGAAACCAGGAGAGGGCGAGGCGTCAAAAAGGGCGACCTGCGTGATAAGCGGACGCAGTAAAACCTTGCGCTCGGCAGGTGCCACGATGGTGGAGCCGTCGCCGTAGACATCCCAGAGCTGACTCACGAACTGCGCATGCGTCACGACATCGACACCAGTGCCAACAAGCGTGCGAAGCTGCAGCTTGCGCTGCTGCCCCCATGCATGCGAGGGCACGATGAGCGTGGCGGCGACACCCGCGCCTTGTGCGCGCAGCAAAGCAGCGTTGCTCGCCTCAAGTAGCGCATCAAGCGTGCTGACCGTCACTACCCCCATCGCGCTGACCTTCTAGTGACTTGCGTCGACGATGTCGAGAAGCTCGAGCGGGCTATCGATGATGAAATCGGGATACTCTTCCTCAAGCGTAGCGAAATCCCTAAAGCCCCAGGTGCAGGCAACGCTCGTGCATCTGGCGTTTTTGCCCGTGCGCACGTCGGGCTGAGAGTCACCTACAAACCATGCATCCTGCGGCTGTGCGCCGAGCTGCTCGAGCGCCTTGAGAGCCATGGCAGGATCTGGCTTGGGGGCGATGCCCTCGACGCGACCAACCGCAACGGGAATGTAATCTGCGAACCAGAGCTTGCGCAGGGCCTCGGTCTCGGGTTGGATCTTGTTGCTCACGATGGCCATCTTGATACCGCGATCCTTGAGACCGACGAGCAGCTCCATGATGCCCGGATACGGATGCGTCGCATCATTGCAGTGCGCCTTGTAGTGCGTATTGAAATCATCGAAGACGCGCTGAAACTCGGGCGAATCCGTTACGAAAGCGTGCTTGGTGAGAAGCTCGATGAGCACGATGGAGCCGTACCCGGCTGCCTCGCGCGTCTCGTCAAACGTGACGAGAGGAAGACCCGATTGCTCGAGCGCGTAGTTGACGCTCACGTGCAGATCATCGAGTGTGTCGAGCAAGGTGCCGTCCATATCGAAAAGTACTGTATCCACAACGCATCCTTTCTTTAGGTGCCAAAGATTCTACCGCAGGGCTGTGACATTTTTTCATCATGCGTCGCGGGCATGAGTAAATCGCGCTACACTGCAGCTCATGAACGACGAGATCGGACTCATACTGGCATCAGGATCGCCCCGGCGCAAGGAGCTGCTTGCGCGGACGGGTCGCACGTTTCGCGTCGTCGTAAGCGATGCTGACGAGATTGCCCCGAAGGACATGGCACCCATTGACGTTGCCATGCACAACGCGCGTGCCAAGACACTCGCCGTCGCTTCCGGGCAGCCTGCCTGCGCAATCGTCATCGGTGCCGATACCATCGTCGTGCTCGATGGGCGCATCTTTGGCAAACCGGTCGACGAACGCGATGCCCGTCGCATGCTTCGTGAGCTATCGGGCAAAACGCACCAGGTCATCACAGGCGTTGCCCTCGCGCGCGCGGGCCAGTGCGAAACCTTTGCGGAGATCACCGACGTTTGCTTTAGGGAGCTTTCCGATGAGGAAATCGCGGCGTATGTCGCCTCGGGAGAGCCGCTCGACAAAGCCGGCGCCTACGGCATACAAGGTGCGGCCGGTGCCTTCGTCGACCACATCGAGGGCGATTATGACAACGTGGTTGGGTTACCTGTCGCGCGTCTAGAGCGAGCGCTTAATCTTAAGGGCGGCGACGAGGTAGATAACAGGCAGAATGGCAAGCGCTAGCGCATAGAGCAGTGCCGTGACCACGTACTGCGGCGTCATTGCAAGAGCATATCCCAAGAACGCAACGACAAGTACGAGCGCGATGATTGCCATGACGATGGCAATCATGACCTTGCTCGGATGCTTGGCAACGTAAATCGCAATGACGGCAGGTGGGATGAGCGCGATGCCGCACGCAAGAGCCGTGCCATACAAGTACGCACCCAAAAGCCCGATATCGGGCATGAGTGCCGCCACATCGGCGACGCGGATGAGCTGCACGATGCAAAACGCGATGAGGATGATTGCGATAACGAGCATTGCGACACCGAGGCCCGCCAACACGCGATGTCCCCAGGTCTTCTCGAAGGTGAGAAGGTCGGGGTTATCGCGATCATCGGTGAGAACCGACGGATCGATGGGCTGCGGTTCATGTTCATGACCCGAATGACCAGGCGTCCTGCCCGTCCGCGGGGTCTCACGATAGTCGCTGTAATTCTCCATACGTCTTGCCTAACTCTGCACGATGGTCTTCTCGCCGCATGACGGGCACTTCACGGCAATTTTGCCCTTGCCGGCCGGCACGCGCATCTGCTGTCCGCAAAACGAGCAGCTCAGGTATTTGTATCCGGCATCGGCATTTGCCTTGTCCTTGGTCTTGCCCTTGCCTTTTGACGAGATGTCCTTGGCCGAGGCGCGCTTGCGCTCTGCACGGCGCGTGCGACGCCGCAGGAAAGCCTCGTTCTCACGCCGGCGCGCATCCGCATTGCGCGACAGCATGCGAAAGAGCATGAGGACGAGCAGGATGAGCCCGACCCAATTGAGAATGGTCGACAACCATGCAATCCACACAAGGCGCAGCATGTTGGCGAGGACGCCGCAGAGGATCGAGAAAATCCACATGACGACCACGCCAACGCTCATGGCCTGGCCAAGCTGGTCAAAGCCGTAGCGCCCCTGCATGAACTTGTAGAGCCATGCGCTGATTCTGTTCATAAACTACTTGAGCGAATCAATGTGCTCGACGATATCGCCGATGGTCTCGAGACCCTCGGGCTCGCCGAAATCGATGCCCTCGGCATCTTCGATATCGCAGATGAGCTCGACGAGATCGAGAGAGTCGATGTCGATGGAATCAAGCGTGGTGTCTTCCTCGACCTGCTCCGGCTCAATGGAGAGGTTGTCCTCGAGAATCTTCCTGATGGTGTCAATGGTAGCCATGGTTCTCCTTTCGTCATGGGCAGCATAACGAAACGTCACGTCTCTGGCAACGGGGGGATGAGACACATTGGACAGGTACATCTGTCTCATTTGCGTTGCAATGAGACAGATGTACCTGTCCAATGTGTCTCATCCATAGTTCACATGCCAGAAGGTGAGGCCGCAGGCGGGAGCGGTCTCGCCCGCAGCGCCACGATCGCACGCCGCCAGAACCTCGGCGACCCAGGCAGGGTCGCGATGCCCAGCGCCCACCTGAACAAGCGTGCCGACGATGGTGCGCACCATCGAATGCAAGAAGGCGTTACCGATGACCTTTATCACGAGGCATTCCTCCCCCATCTGCTCTTCAAGCTCGATGGACACCTTGTTCACGCAACGCATGGTTGTCTTGCCCTCGGCACTTGCCGCCTTGCAAAAGGACTTGAAGTCATGCTCGCCGATGAGATGGATGGCGCCCTGGCGCATGGCCTCGATATCAAGCGAGCCCTTGCGCCACCAGGCGTAGCGACGCAAGAACAGCGGCGGCACCGAGCCCGTCACGATGCGATACCGATACTCGCGACTCCTGGCATCAAAACGGGCGGAAAACGTGGGCACATCAAAACGTACGTTCTTGATGGCAATGTCATCAGGCGTGAGCGCGTTGAGCGAGATGATAAGGCGCGCTGGCGTGATGTCCTCGAGCTCAGCCTCATCAAGCGCGCATGACACGACTTGTCCGAGCGCATGCACACCCGCATCCGTGCGGCCCGCGCACACCGTTTCGACGGGATGCCGAAAGTAGGTTGCAAGCGCCCGTTCGAGCTCGCCTTGAATCGTGACGACATGCTCGTCCTTCTGCTTGGCAAACCCTGCATATGCCGTGCCGTCATAGGCGATGGTGAGCACGAGCGATTGTTGTGACATCTCCGCCTCCCCTACAAGAACACGCAGAGTGCGACAATCGCAACGATGCCGATGATAAGCGTCGCGACGTCTGCCCCGGAAAGCGTTGTCACATTCATGCGCGTGCGGCGTCCGCCCGCATAGCAGCGTGCGTCCATGGCATCAGCAAGATCATCGGCACGTCTGAAGAGGCGCACGAAGAGCGGGATGAACACGGGCACCCATGACTTGAGCCGCACGAAGAGATTGCCATCATCGAAATTGGCGCAGCGCGCCTTTTGGGCAAGCTGGATCATCTGCGCCTCGCGCGCCGTCGTGGGGATGAAGCGCAGGGCGATCGAGATCATCATCGCGATGTCGTCGACGGGTACGCCAAAGCGTCGCAGCGGGCCGAACATGCGCAGCATCGCATCGGTCAGCTCCATCATCGAAGACGTGAAGGTCAGCAGCGAGCAGATGAGCACGAGCAGGACGATGCGCAGGGCGAAGAAAAGGCCCCTCATCAGGCCATCGAGCGTGATGCCGAAGCTCCCAAAGAGCACCCATTCCTGCGTGAGCCCGAGCGAGCCCGCCGTGGAAAGCCCCGGTGCCGCCGCCGAACCCAAGCTGATGCTGAAGGTGTGCACGATGATGGTGAACGCGAGGATGAAGATGATGGGGATGAGGCCGCGTGCCGCCCTGGTCACGGGCACGCGTGCCATCATGTAGAGCATCGCCACGAACGCCGTGACGATGAGCAGCCCCGCCCAGCTCTCGACAAAGAAGACGGCGATAGAGAAAACGCAGGCCAAGATAATCTTGACCTGCGCATTCAAAGCGTGGATAGGGCTTGTGCCGGGAATGTAGGTGCCAAAGGCAAGTGCCTGCGTCATCTGTGCTCCCGGTGAGAAACGAGGTTCCTACTCGTCATCCTCGTGCTTCTCGGCCTTCTCGTCAGCATCCTCGATGGCATGCTCTTCCTTGGACATGGGGTTGACATCGTCGATGAGCTCGCGCTCCTCCTCGGCGATCTCTTCCTTGATCTTCTCGATGTTCTCTGCCTCGGTCTTGGCCACCTCTGCCTCCTTGGCCTCGAGAACGGCGTCCTCGACGGACTCCTCGTCCTCGGCTTTTTCGGCCTCGACGGCGTCCTCGCGCACATCAGTCTCGGCGTCGGCGTCGATGCGATCTGCCTCGCCCTCGGCGAACTCCTCGATGTCGTCCTTGTCGTTGTCGTTCTTGTCCTCGGTGCCTTCCTCGATCAGGTCCTCGACCTCATCGGCGGCCTTGTCCTCGGACTTCGTGGCCTTCTTGGCAGCGGACTTCTTGCCCTTGGCGGGCTTCTCGTCGGCCTTGGCCTTGGGGGTCACGGCCTCCTCGACGAGCTCGAGAATCGCCATGGGGGCATTGTCGCCCTTGCGCGGACCAAGCTTCAGGATGCGCGTATAGCCGCCGTTGCGGTCGGCCCACATGCCCTGCTCGGCCTTCTCGAAGACCTCGCGGACGAGCTCCTTGTCGCCCAGGGCGGCGATGGCCAGACGACGAGAGTGCAGGTCGCCCTTCTTGGCCCAGGTGATGATGCGATCGATAGTGCCGCGGACTTCCTTGGCACGCGTGACCGTGGTCTTGATGCGGTCGTTGGTGAACAACGCAACCGCAAGGTTCTTCTTCATGGCCTTGGTATGGCTGGCGTCGGTGCCCAGCTTGCGGCCCTTCTTGTAATGCCTCATTGAATCTCCTACGTACTAAAGCTTCAAGCTGAGGTCCATCGACTGAAGCTTGTCCTTAACCTCTTCGATGGACTTGGCGCCGAAGTTGCGGATGTTGAGCAGGTCGTTCTCGGAATACTCGACCAGCTGACGCACCGAGTGGATGCCGGCGCGCTTCAGGCAGTTGTACGAGCGAACCGACAGATCGAGATCCTCAATCTGCTTCTCGAGCTCGGTGTTCTTGCTCGGGCCCTCGGGGGCGAAGATGCTCGTCACCTCGACCTCCTCGTTGCTCTCGTCGAGCGAGAGGAAGGCCATCATGTGCTGGTTGATGATGTTGGCGGACTGGCAGACGGCATCGACGGGGCTGATGGCGCCGTTGGTCTCGACCTCGAGAATGAGCTTGTCGTAGTCGGTGCGCTGTGCGACACGGGTATCCGTGACGTCCATGGTACAACGACGAATCGGCGAGAACAGCGAGTCGACATGGATGATGCCGATGGGATCCTCCGGGCGCTTGTTGCGCTCGGCAGGGACGTAGCCACGACCAACGCCGATGCGGACCGACATCTCAAGCTGCGCGCCCTCGGAGAGCGTCGCGATGACGTGATCCGGATTGATGAGTTGGAACTCGGTGGGAACTTCCAGATCGGCACCGGTGACCACGCAGGGACCCTGCGCGGAAAGCGTGGCGGTAGCCTCTTCGCCACCAGCGAAGGGAGCGAAGACCAGGCCTTTGATATTCAAAACAATGTCGGTGACATCCTCGACAACGCCGGGAGCGGACGTGAACTCGTGCTGCACGCCCTCGATCTTGATGGCGGTTGCCGCAGCGCCGTCCAGGGAGGACAGCAGGACACGACGCATACCATTGCCGAGCGTCTGGCCGTAGCCGCGCTCGAGCGGCTCCATGACGAACCGCGCAATGTTGTCATCGACTTGCTCGACGGTGATATTGGGCTTCATGAACTCAGTCATTAAGTAGCCTCCTCGAGACTTTAATCGGATAGGACAGGGTAAGAATTACTTCGAGTAGAGCTCGACGATGAGCTGCTCCTGGATATCCAAGTCGATTTGGTCTCGTGTCGGCAGCGAGATGACGTTGCCCTGCAGCTTCTCGATGTCAACCTCGAGCCAGGCGGGGACCTGAACGCGCTCGTTGGAGATGAGGGCGCTCTTGATCACGAGAAGCTCCTTGGCTGCCGGGGCGATTGCCACGAGATCACCGGGGCTCACGCGATACGACGGGATGTCGACGCGCTTGCCGTTAACCGTGATGTGACCGTGCGTGACCGTCTGACGGGCCTCCTTGCGCGTACGCGCAAAACCCAGGCGGAACACGACGTTGTCGAGACGGGACTCGAGAATCCTCATGAGGTTCTCGCCCGTAACGCCCTGCATGCGGCGGGCCTTGTGGAAGTAGCCGCGGAATTGCTTCTCGAGTACACCGTAGATGAACTTGGCCTTCTGCTTCTCACGAAGCTGGCGGCCGTACTCGCTCTCCTGACGACGGCGCTGCTTGGGCTGCTTCTTGGATTCCTTGGTATAGCCTAAAACGATGGGATCGATGCCAAGCTGGCGGCAGCGCTTCAGAACCGGGGTCCTGTTAATTGCCATGACGTATTACCTTTCTAAGCTAGACGCGACGACGCTTGACCTGACGGCAACCGTTGTGCGGAATGGGCGTGCAGTCCTGGATGCTCGCAACTTCCAGACCAGCTGCCTGGAGCGAGCGGATGGCGGTCTCGCGGCCGGAGCCGGGACCCTTCACGAACACGGAAACCTTCTTGAGGCCGTGCTCCATGGCCATCTTGGCGGCCTTCTCGGCAGCCATCTGCGCCGCGAACGGCGTGGACTTGCGGGAACCCTTGAATCCAACCGTGCCAGCGGACTGCCAGGAAATGACGTTGCCGCGGGTATCGGTAATGGAAACGATCGTGTTATTGAACGTGCTCTTGATGTGAGCCTGACCAACCGTGATGTTCTTGCGGTCTGCGCGGCGAACGCGGGTCGTGTTCTGTTGCTTCTTAGCCATGTTGTCCTCTCACCTAGCCCCTCTTCTTAGCGCCGATCTGGCGACGCGGACCCTTGCGGGTACGAGCGTTGGTGTGAGTACGCTGACCACGAACAGGCAGGCCACGACGATGGCGCAGGCCACGATAGCAGCCGATCTCCATCAGTCGCTTGATGTTCTGCGACGTCTCGCGACGCAGGTCACCCTCGACCGTGTAGTTCGCATCGATATTGTCACGAAGCTTGACGACCTCTTCTTCGGTGAGGTCGCGCACGCGCGTGTCAGGATTAACGCCGGTCTCCTCGCAAATCTTCTTTGCGCGGGTCAGACCGATACCATAAATGTAAGTCAGACCAATCTCCACGCGCTTATCGCGCGGAAGGTCGACACCGAGTATACGAGCCAATGTCGCTCCCCCTCTTAGCCTTGACGCTGCTTATGGCGCGGGTTCTCGCAAATCACGAACACCTTGCCATGACGCCTGATGATCTTGCACTTATCGCACATCTTCTTTACTGAAGGACGTACTTTCATGATGTCCTTACCTTTCCGAAAGTGTTTACACTTCGTTTTTATCGTTACGCCCAGCCGCAGGCGGTAGTTTTCTTGCTCAGATGACAGGGGTGCCCAGGCACCCCACGCATTGCGGTATGCCGCAATCCTTACTTATAGCGATAGGTGATCCTGCCGCGGTCGAGGTCGTACGGCGAAAGCTCCACCGTCACCTTGTCACCCGGAAGGATCTTGATGTAATGCATGCGCATCTTGCCCGAGATATGGGCCAGAACCTGATGTCCATTCTCAAGCTCGACTTTGAACATCGCGTTGGGGAGCGGCTCGATGACCTTTCCCTCTAGTTCAATAGCATCCTCTTTGCTCACGAATACAACTCTCCCATTTGAATCACGGCAAACGTAATGAAACATACTACTTCAAACGGAGCGGCAATTCCAGATTTTTTTGCGAACGTCTATTTGGTCAGGACGAGCGGGCCATCTTTGGTGATGGCTATGGTTCGCTCGAAGTGCGCTGCGGGCTTTCCGTCGCACGTGATGACTCCCCACCCGTCCGAGATGGTTCGCACGCGCGGGGATCCGCTCACCGCCATCGGCTCGATCGCGATGACCATGCCTTCCTCGAGCTTCACGCCCTGGCCGGGAACGCCATAGTTGAGGACGTTGGGAGGTTCGTGCATCCTGTGCCCGATGCCATGACCCGAATACTCGCGAATCACGCCGAAACCGGCATCTTCGATGACCTTCTGTATCGCATGCCCGATATCGCCCAGATGGTTTCCGGGAACCGCCTGGTCAATACCCGCCCACATAGCCGCAAGCGTCGTAGAGAGAAGACCCTGGCGCTGCTTGCTATCTGTACCGACGATAAAGGTCTCGGCGTTATCGCCAACCCAACCATCGACAATCGCACCCGTATCGATCGAGACGACATCGCCATCTTCGAGGATGACATCGGGGCTCGGAATGCCGTGGACCACCATGTCATTCACCGAGGCGCAGATGGTGGCGGGAAAGCCGCCATATCCTTTGAACGCCGGGGTTCCGCCTGCTTCGGCGATGCACCTCTCGGCGGCCGCGTCGAGCTCGGCCGTGCTCACGCCTGGCCTTATAAGCGAACCGACCACCTCGAGCGCTTGTGCACTCAGGTGGCCGGCTGCCTTCATTGCATCAATTTGGGCAGGCGATTTAATCTTGACGCCATCGCGGCGAAAGCGCTTCATGGCAGCTATTTGCCAATCGCCGTCTTGAGATTCTCGAAGACCATATCGGGAGACTGTCCACCATCGAGCTCGATGAGGATACCGTTGCCACGATAGTAGTCGATGAGCGGACTCGTCGACTTCTCGTAGACGGCAAGGCGGTTGCGAACCGTCTCCTCGTTGTCATCGGCGCGCTGGTACATCTCGCCGCCGCACTTGGGGCAGACAGCGCCTGTCTCGACCGTTCCGGGGTAACCGCAATCGCGGCAGACGCGACGCTGCGACATGCGCGCGATGAGCGCCTCGGGATCGACCTCGAGGGCAATGGCGTAATCGAGCTTCTCGCCTAGATTGGAAAGCACGCTATCGAGCGCAACTGCCTGGGCCGGCGTGCGCGGAAAGCCGTCAAGCAGGAAGGATGCCTCGGGGTCAGCCTTGAGCCTTTCCTCGACCAAACCGATGACGACCTCGTCGGGCACAAGCTCTCCGGCGTCCATGTAGGACTTCGCCTTGAGGCCGAGCTCGGTGCCCTCCTTGACGGCGGCGCGAAGCAGATCTCCCGTGGAAAGGTGCGTGAAGCCGAACTCATCGACGAGACGTGCGGATTGAGTTCCCTTCCCAGCGCCCGGAGCGCCCAGGAGTACGATATTCATAACAATCTCCTCAGTCTATTTGAAGAAGCCGTCGTAGTTGTGCATCTTCAACTGGCTCTCCAGCTTGGTCATCGTGTCAAGCGCAACGCCGACCATGATGAGCACGGAGGTGCCGCCGAACAGCTGAATCAGGGTGTTACCCGTGAACGAGTACAGGATGGACGGGATGATCGCGATGGCCGCGAGGAACATCGCGCCCGGAAGCGTGATGCGGTTGATCACGTTCTTGATGTACTGCACGGTCGCACCACCCGGACGCACGCCCGGGATGAAGCCGCCGTTGTTCTTCAGGTTATCCGCCGTCTCCTGCGGGTGATAGATCATCGACGTGTAGAAGTACGCGAAGAAGACGATCAGACCAAAGGTCAGGATCCAGTTACCCCAACCGGCCGAGCAGAAGTTGGCGACAGCCTGCAGCCAACCCGCATCGCTGAAGAACGCGGCAATCTGGGCAGGCAGGTACAGCAGGGCAGATGCGAAGATGATGGGAATGACGCCCGAGCCGTTAACCTTGAACGGCAGGTACGTGGACTGGCCGCCCATGACCTTGCGACCCACGACGCGCTTGGAGTACTGCACCGGAATGCGGCGCTGACCACGCTCGATGAAGACGATGCCCGGAATCGTGATGAGGATCACGGCGATGATGAGCACCGTCATGAGAATGCCCTGCATCTGATCGGTGGCATTCTGAATCGAATCAAGCAGCGCACTTGGGAGGCGTGCGATGATGTTCGCGAAGATGATGAGCGACATACCGTTGCCGATGCCGCGCTGCGTGATGAGCTCGCCCATCCACATGATGAGCGCCGTGCCCGCCACGAGCGTGACGATGATGATCGTGCTGATGAGCCATGTGGGCATGCCCGTCGTGGAGAAGTCGACGCCGAAGGCGTTCTGGAACAGGACCAGGTAGCCGATGGCGTTGATCAGGCCAAGCACGAGCGTGAGGTAACGCGTGATACGCGTGACCTTGCGCTGCCCAGCCTCGCCTTCCTTCTGCCAGCGCTGCAAGGCGGGGATGATGCCCTGCATGAGCTGCATGATAATCGACGCGGTGATGTAGGGCATGATGCCGAGAGAGAACACCGAGAAGTACTCGAGCGCGCCACCTGAGAACAGGTTGAGCATGAGCAGGCCGGCGTTCGTGCTCGTGTCACGGAAGTTCGACACGAGGTCGGCAAACGGGATGCCAGGAACGGGGATAAACGAGCCAACACGGTACAGCGCTATGATTGCCAGGGTGAAGAAGATCTTGTGACGGAGCTCCTTCACCTTCATTGCGTTAATGAGTGCGTTGAGCACGGCTACTCGACCTTTCCTCCGGCCGCTTCAATCTTGGCCTTAGCAGAAGCGGAAACCTTGTCGACATGAACCGTCAGCGCCTTGGAAATCTCGCCGTCGCCGAGAACCTTAACGAGTGCATCGGCATGCTTGATGATGCCCTTCTCGACAAGCGTCTCGCCGTTGACGGTCTCGCCAGCAGCGTACTTCTCGTTGAGACGACCGACGTTGACCGGCACGTACTCCTTGCGGTTGATGTTGCGGAAACCGGGGAGCTTGGGAAGGCGCATCGCGAGCGGCGTCTGGCCACCCTCGAAGCCGGGGCCCTTGGTGCCACCGGCACGCGAGGCCTGGCCGTTCATGCCGCGACCGGACGTACCGCCGTGACCGGAACCATGGCCGCGACCTACGCGCTTGCGCTTCTTCGTCGAGCCCTCGGCTGATTTGAGTTCAGAAAGATCCATGATGTCTCCTTTTTCGCATTCATCCGCCTGATGCGGATGAAGCCGGCTGCTCGCCGCCGGCTGACTTCCTCATCGTGGGCTGCACCCGATGATGCAGCCCATCAATACGTGCTAGATGTTCTCGACCTCGATCAGGTGCTTGACCTTGAAGATCATGCCCCTGATGGCATCGTTGTCGACCTGCTCGACCGTGGAGCCGATCTTGCCCAGGCCCAGGGCCTTGAGCGTTGCGGCCTGGTCCTTCTTGTAGCCAATCGAGCTCTTCACCTGCGTCAGGCGCAGCGTCTTCTTTGCGTTAGCCATTACTGAGCCTTCTTTCCGTAGATTTCAGCAACGGTCATATCGCGGCGCTTCGCAACCTGCTGCGGGCTCTGGAGCTCCTTGAGACCCTCGGCGGCCGCCTTGACGATGTTCATCGCGTTGTCGGTGCCGAGCGACTTGGACAGCACGTCCTTGACGCCAGCGAGCTCGAGCAGGGCGCGGACCGGGCCGCCGGCGATAACACCGGTACCGGGCGTGGCCGGCTTGAGCAGCACGCGACCAGCTGAAAACTCACCGATGACCTCGTGCGGGATGGTGCCCTCCTCGGTCAGCGGGACCTTGAACATGTTCTTCTTCGCGTCCTCGACGCCCTTCTTGATGGCGGTGGGCACCTCGGCGGACTTGCCCATGCCCACGCCCACGCGGCCGTTGCCGTCGCCGACGACGACCAGGGCCGAGAGCTGCATGCGACGGCCGCCCTTGACGGTCTTCGCGACGCGATTGATGAAGACCACGCGCTCCTGAAGCTCAGGAGTCGTGCTCTCCTGCTGACGGTTGTTGTTACGAGCCATAAGCTAAAACCCCTTCTAGAATTTCAATCCTGCTTCACGGGCAGCTTCGGCCAGAGCCTTCACGCGCCCATGATACAGGTGGCCGCCACGGTCGAACACAACTTCCGTCACGCCGTTTTCCTGAGCCAACTTGCCAACGATGGTGCCGAGCTCGGCTGCGCCCTCGACGGTCGCGCCGGACTTGCCGGTGGCCTTGAAGGCCTCCCCGAGGGTAGAGACGCCGCAGATGGTGGTGTGGGCCACGTCATCGATGACCTGCACGTACATGTTGCTGTTGCTCCGCGTCACGCACAGACGCGGGCGAGCTGCAGTGCCGGAGATCTTGCCGCGCACGCGACGATGGCGACGGGCAAGACGGGCCTGCTTCTCCTGTTGCTTATTCATAGGTTTAATCCCTTCAATCAGCTACCGAATAGGCACTTAGTCTTTGCCGGCCTTGCCAGCCTTGCGGCGGACATGCTCGCCCTCGTAGCGAATGCCCTTGCCCTTGTACGGCTCCGGCTTGCGCAGC
>ERZ827492.2367-NODE-2367-length-13366-cov-4.319059_pt1 | contig 13366 bp, 9 predicted proteins | sample MGYA00519704_ERZ827492 | MGnify/ENA primary metagenome ERZ827492 (study PRJEB31778, sample SAMEA3449325) | human gut metagenome | biome: human gut; feature: human-associated habitat; material: faeces | place: United Kingdom | collected 2010/2012 ...
CATTGTTTTCTAGAAATTCCTTCATCATTTTGTCTTTGATTTTGTTCATATTATTATTCCTCCTATCTCATATACGAAATAAATGGAGGTTTCTCTAGAAAAGTTGCATTTGTTAAGATATTTTTACAATTAAATATAGAATTTATTAACCAAAATATGTATAATAAGCCCATAAAGGGAGTAGCCTGCACATATATGTGTTTACAGCTTCGTCAATACGATATTAAATCCGGACTGTGATGAAATGGCAAGACTTTGGTACATAAGACCAGAGTCTTTTTATTTTATCTGGTCCAGGAGGAAAACATATGAACATAATTTTATTAGTATTAGGATTTATTCTACTACTAAAAGGAGCCGATTGGTTTGTCGATGGATCAAGCAGTATCGCATCACGCTTTGGCATACCCCAACTGATTATTGGACTTACTATCGTTGCGATGGGAACGAGTCTACCAGAAGCCTTCGTTTCTATTACAGCTGCTTTAAAATCAAATGCAGCCATCACAATTGGAAATGTTGTTGGAAGTAACATTTTAAATGTAGGAATCATTCTTGGCATTACAGCACTCATTCGTCCATTACATATTCAAAATAGTACAATCAAATATGAAATGCCATTTATGATGCTTGTAACACTAGTACTCATTCTACAAGGCATAAACAATACTATTTCACGCTTTGACGGTATTATCTTATGGTTATTCTTCCTTGGTTACTTATACTACATTTTCAGAATGACAAAAAATCAAACCGAAGAAGCAGAAATCAAAAAGACAAACCCATTATTTATTCCACTCGGACTTGTATGTTTAATGATTGGAAGTAACTTTGCGGTAGATGCAGCCACAAACATTGCCATTTCACTAGGTGTTAGCCAAAGATTTATCGGACTAACCATTGTAGCCTTAGGAACATCTTTACCTGAACTTGTCACTTCGGTAACGGCCGCCAAAAAAGGCAATGCCGATATTGCGATTGGAAACATCATTGGATCGAATATCTTTAATATCCTATTTGTCGTAGGTTCTAGTGCACTTATTACTCCCGTACCTTTTGAACCTAACTTTATCATCGATTCCTTTATCGCAATATTGATTGGTCTTATCCTTTATATTTGCACAAAAAAAACAAGAGTACTCGACAAAAAAGCCGGTATACTCTTGTTGATCACATATTTAATTTACTTTATCTATCTTCTTTAACAAATCCCGAATCTCTTCTAATAAGACAACAGTATCTTCTTTTTTAGGCTCTTCCTGATCAAGTTGATCATTTGTTGTCTTTTTAAAATGCGCCAAAAACTTCAGCATTGCAAAGATGCATGCCGCAACAATTAAAAAGTCCACCAATCAAAATACCCACAATCGGCATCAATATATCATTTACTAAGGAAGTAACGATTTTCCCACAGCCATATCCATCACATTGCCTTTGGCAATAAACTCTTTAAATTCACTGATTGTTTTATTTGGCTTCATTTATTTCTTCTTATCAAAATGCAAAGTTTGTTTCAAAACAGTAGAACAAGCCAAGTCACCAATGACATTCACACAAGTAGCTCCCATGTCACACAAAGTATTTACTGAAATATAAACACCCAAGATTTGATTTGTTGGAATTCCTGCAATTGGACATAAAGCCGCAAAAGCAGCAATCGCACCACCTGGAACGCCTGGAGTACCAATACTTAACAATACGTTACAAGCAAGTACTGTAACCATTGTTCCAATACTTAAATCAATACCTAAAGCAGTCGCAAAGAATGTAATCATAAATGACATCAAAATCGAAACGGCATCCATATTGATTGTTGCCCCTAAAGGAAGAGTCAACGAAGTGATTTCTTCAGGAATACCAATCTTTTCTGAAGCACACTTTAATGAAATGGGGATTGTGGCACTACTTGAACAAGTACCAAACGCATTCAATCCTGCTGGTGCAATATCTTTAAAAAATTGAATTGGATTGTATTTTCCAAAGAATTTGACCATACCACCATAAATAATAAACGCATATAAATAGAACGTAATATACAACGCCAATAATACCTGTCCTAATTGAAGCATTGTATCCACACCATTTGAATACATAACTGTAGCGATACATGCGAATACTCCAAATGGAGTCACATACATGATCTTACTTATAATAAAAATAGAAATTTGATAAATCGAATCACACAAATTAATAAATGGATCCGCCTTTTCCTGAATAGCCAAACATGCAAGTCCAATAATCACGGCAAACGCAAGAACTTGAAGCATATTTCCCGTTGCGAAAGCCTCTACTGGATTCGATGGAATAATATTCTGTAACGTATCCAACAACCCATTAAATGTCGCAGCCTCCACTTGTGTTTTTGTCGCAACAATATGCGCATTCTTACCCAAATGTAACATGCGAGGCAAAACCAAACCTAGACCCGAAGCTAAAGCTGTTGTACCTGTATACCATAATAAGGCATGTAAACCTACCTTACCCGTTTTGGCAATATCCCCAATGCCAATGATTCCCATCACTAAACTTGTAAATACAAGTGGGAAAATCATCATTTTTAATGCCGACATATATATGGAAGCAACAACGCTCAATGCGGTATTTGCCCATTCCGGCATAATAATTCCAACAATAACACCTGCAATCAAGCCAATGAAAATACCAAGTGTTATATTATATCCTTATCTTTTTCATAACTCTCCTCCAATAATGTAAATATTTTACCATACAATTACATGATTGTAAAAATTTACAATGTACTAAAAAAGACACTGCCTAAAACAGTGTCATTTGATTTTCTTCATCCAACCCCTCTAAAGCATTCATATCCGCTAACTTTTCAACTAAAGTCTTTGAAAGCTGTGTACGCTTCAATACATCTTCCTTAGATAGGAATGGTTTTTCTTCTCTAGCCTTAACGACAGACAAACCTACGTTTGAACCCAAGCCATCAATACTTGTGAAAGGCGGAATAATTGCTTTTGGATCATCTGGATCCACAATAAATTCGGTGGCTGCACTACGATTAATACTAATATTCGAGAATCTAAAGCCACGCAAAACCATCTCTAAAGCAAGTTCTAACGTATCATAAATAGCCAATTCTTTATCACTTGGTTTTTGTGTTTTATCCTCTTTCATATGTTTGATATCCGCCATTCTTTGGCGAATTGCAGCCTCACCCTGAATCATGGTCTGCACATCATAAGCATCACAACGAATACTAAAATACATACAATAATAATGTACTGGCATATGTACCTTAAACCACGCAATACGCACAGCCATCATAACATAGGCAACCGCATGGGCCTTAGGGAACATGTACTTAATTTTTGTACAAGAATCAATAAACCATTCTGGTACATTGTTCGCCTTCATTTCGGTAACCCACTCATCTTTTAAACCTTTACCCTTACGAACACTTTCCATGATCGTAAATGATAATTTTGGTTTAACACCATATCCCATCAAATCAACCATGATGTCGTCACGACAACCAATAACTTCATTCAACTTACAAGTACCATTATCAATTAGATCTTTGGCATTTCCCAACCAAACATCGGTACCATGAGACAAACCAGAAATTGTGACTAATTCTGCAAACGTTGTCGGCTTTGTAAGTTCAAGAATACCACGAACAAATGGCGTACCAAACTCAGGAATACCCGCTGCTCCTGTAACTTCATTATATTTTGTCGTATCGATTTTTAGTGATTCCGTTGTCGAGAATATAGCCATAGTTGCCTGATCATTCATAGGAATCTGACGAACATTCACCCCCGTTATTCTCTCCAACATTTTCATAGCCGTAGGATCGACATGACCTAAAATATCAAATTTTAAGATATTATCATGAATCTGATGGAAATCGAAGTGCGTTGTTTTCCAAGTCGCATTTGGATTGTTTGCAGGATATTGTACAGGCGTAAAATCATGCACATCCATATCCAGCGGCACAACGACAATACCACCCGGATGCTGACCCGTTGTTCTTTTTACACCTTCACAACCCTTAGCCAAATCTACACGCTTTGCCTCATTAAAAGGCTCACACTCCATCTCTTCTTCATATCCTTTAACATAACCATACGCCGTCTTCTCCTGAACCGTACCTACAGTACCTGCTCTAAAGACGTGATCATCTCCAAATACTTCTTTTGTATAGGCATGGGCATTCGGTTGATATTCACCGGAAAAGTTCAAATCGATATCGGGAACTTTATCCCCCTCAAAACCTAAGAATGTTTCAAACGGAATATCCTGACCATCTCCACGCATGATTTCACCACAAACCGGACACACCTTATCCGGCAAATCAAAACCAGACTTAGCTTCATCCCCCTCTAAAAACTCATAGTGCTGACAATTTTTACATACATAGTGAGGTGTTAATGGGTTTACCTCCGTAATATTGGACATTGTCGCAACAAAACTAGATCCTACAGATCCACGCGAACCTACAAGATATCCATCATCATTACTCTTCTTAACAAGTAAGTGTGAAATATAATATACTACATAGTAACCATGACCAATAATGCTATCTAACTCACGAGTTAAACGTTTCTCTACAATGTCTGGCAAATCATTTCCATACCATTGGTGCGCTGTTTCAAAACAAATATCACGCAACTTTTGGTCAGACCCCTCAATGTCAGGTGGATACAGCTTATCTTTGATTGGAAAGATAGGCTCTGTTAATAACTTCAATTTATTTGTGTTTTCCACAACAACCTCATATGCTACATCTTCACCCATCCATTCAAATGCCTTCAACATTTCATCTGTCGTCAACAAATGCTGATTTGGATTGCTCGTAGCTTTACGCGCTTGTTTATTATAAATATATAGAGGATGTCTAGCATTACCAATTGCCTTGGCATTAATATATACATCACGAAGACGTTTCTCATTAGGATTCACATAGTGTGCATCACTTGAAGCAATCACCATCTTACCCGCTTCTTTTGCGGTATCATAGATAAACTGCAAATACCACTTCAAATCATCCACATCTGTAATGCTTCCACGATCCAATAAATTCTTATAACAATCTAATGGCTGAAGCTCAATATAGTCATAATAGGCCATGGCTTCCAATAATTCTTTTTTACTTCGCGTATGTGCCAATTCAAAAATTTCACCATTCTGACAAGAAGAACCAATTAATAAGTTGCCGTTATCCCACTTCTTTGAGATTTCCTCCTTAATAATACGAGGCTGACCATTTTCTTTACCCATACTCACCAAATATTGTGTATGTGATAAAGTAATCAATTCAAACAATTCTTTTAAGCCATCCTTATTCTTTGCGAATACCGTCATATGATATGGACGATTTCTCTCATATGGTTTTTTCGAAGCGTATTTCTCACATCCACTTTCCATATCAACTAGTGTATCTAAAGTAGCTTCATGTCCTAATTGATTCATCATATTATACATGACTTGTGAAAGTACATCCGCATCATAGTCCGCACGGTGCGCACCTTCACCATCATAACTAACACGATAATGACGACATACACTTCCTAGATTAAATCGCTTTTGATCATCCGGAAGCATCGCATACGATAGTGGCAATGTATCAATCACAGGATTTGTCAGTTCATCACGACCTGTTTTTCTGCAAGCTGCATTCATAAAGCCAACGTCAAACGTTGCGTTATGCGCTACTAAAATAGAATCTCCAATAAATTCTAACAACTCATCTAAAGCATCTTCAATAGGTTTTGCACGATCTACATCATTTTGTGTAATATGCGTTAAATTTGAAATGTGGGCAGGAATCGTACGTTTTGGATTAATGAACATCTGTAAACGCCCAACCTCTTCACGATTTTTGATCTTAACACCACCAAATTCAATAATTTCATCACGCGTATTCGAAAGACCCGTTGTTTCCAAGTCAAACACGACAAATGTTGCATCTTCAAGTTTGCGATGATCATTATTATATACAATATGATATTTAGAATCTGCCACAAGCATTTCGCAACCATACAACATTTTAAATTCACGATTCGGATCTTGTTTGACCAAAGCCTCAATCTTATGTTGTGCCATTGGAAAAGCCTGTACGACCTGATGATCACACACACCGATAGAATCCATACCCCAGTCATAGGCAGTCTGAATAAATTCTTCGATTGCACAAACACCATCCATTTCTGAAAAATTAGAGTGAACGTGCCATTCTGTTCTTTTTACTTTCGCATGATCTTCTCTTTTCTTTTCCTTTGTGATTTCTAATTTACGAACCATAAACGAGTCGCACTTTGAGAATGAATCATAAACAACTTCACCCGTTAATACAACGTGCATGCCTTTTTTTACCGCTTGAATCTCTTCAATAGGACATCTTGCCCCTTCAAAACGTTTGGCAACAATCGCATCATCATAATCACTGATATACAACATCTGCAAAGTTTTACCACTCTTCATAACACGATTATCAATATCGAAAATATGTCCTTCAATTTGAACATTTGAATAGCCCACTCGTAAATCTGCAATCTTATATGTTGTAGCTGATTCCTTCTTATAGCTGTTTGAAGAAGGATACTGCTTCTTAACTGGCTCTTGTTTCACAACAGGTGTACTCACTTGAACCTTTGCCGTTTCAATTTCAATATCATCCTCAACTTTTTTACACACAATTTCCTGCGTAATCCCTACATCCGCTAACTTTTCCATTAATGAAGGTAAAGCCAAATTTAAAGCAGCAAGACGAGACTCATCGCGCGTAGAAAAACAGATTGTATCATTTTCTAAATAAGGATGTAGAAAGCGAAAATCCTTCACATCACTATATTTTTCCACAAAAAAATTTACATAACGATCCAGTTCATCCATTTCAATAACGCTATTCTTTGTGTGCATATGCAACTTTACATGAGCATGCAAAGAAAGCTGAAGCTTAGTAATGATCTGTTCATAGATTTCCAAAGGAATTACATTCTCAAATTCAATGTAAAAATCAACCATTTTATGCGCTGTATGAAATACAGGATTCTCATAAAAAGTCGCATTTTTAAAATACGCATATAATTCCGGATCTAGTAATTTCTCAAATACTTCCATTTTATTTTGCCATCTTTTCAAAAGCATCCTTAGCTGCTTTTTGTTCCGCCTTTTTCTTTGTGCTGCTCGTTCCCTGACCTAATAAAATATCATCTAAATACACACCCATTGTGAAGGTTGGTGCATTGCTTGGACCTTTTTCTTCTAACAATTTATATTGAATTGTCTTTCTAGAATCTGCCTGAATCACCTCTTGTAAATGTGTTTTATAGTCTGTAACAGCCTCACTCTTTTCTTGTTTAAATACTGGCTTCATATATTTTGTCAAAATCTCGTCACAAACGGCATATCCCTGATCAATATAAATAGCTCCGATGCAAGCTTCAAATTGATCGGCCAAAATACTTTCTCTATGGCGTCCACCCGTTTTTTCTTCACCAACACCTAGACGCAAGAATTCATACCATCCTAATTGTCTATTCAATACGGCTAATGTAGATTCACACACTGTCTGTGCACGAAGTGTTGTCATTTGTCCTTCACGCATTTTGGGTTCCATCAAAAATAATTGTGTAGCACTCCAAATTTGTAAAACAGAATCTCCCATAAATTCTAAGCGCTCATTGTCTCCCATTTCACGATGATGTTCATTGGCATACGAAGAGTGTGTACAAGCTTCTAGATAAATATCTTCATCTTTATATTGATATCCATTTGCCTTTAACCAATCAATAAACTTTTCCATTTTATTCTTCTCCTTTTTTAAGATCTTCTAATACACAAGCAGGAACAAATCCCGAAATGTCCTGACCATATTTAAACAGTTCTCTTACGTTTGAACTTGAGTACAAACTATATTCAGGACGAGTAAATAAACATACTGTCTCAATGTCCTCATTCAATCTTGCGTTCATAAACGCCATGTTTTGCTCGTATGTACAATCCACACCATTACGAATTCCACGTACCAGCACAGTCGCATTCACACTTTTGCATGCCTCGACAACTAATCCCGACTGAATCTTGCATGTTACGTTTGACAAGTGCTTCGTTGATTCATTCAACCATTTTAATCTTTTTTCCTCTGTAAACTCATTATTTTTATCTGAGTTTGGCGAAATAAAGACCACTAACTGATCAAACAACTTACTTGCTCTTTCAATAATATCTAAATGACCATAAGTAACTGGGTCAAATGTTCCGCAAAATGCTGCTATTTTCATTCTTCATTCTCCTCTTTTTGATAATAAGAAATACGCGTAATGCCATATGTCTTCTCTTTATATTTTATGAATGAAGCTATTTTTTCTGGCCACACCTCTTCTTGCAGGCTTTCCACCACAATAACTCCATCTGATTTTACAATATCTAAATCCTCTAATTTTTGAATCAACTTTTCATTTTCCTGTTTCGCATAAGGAGGATCAATATAAACTACATCATACTTTAAAGTCAAACGCTCCAATACACTAAAAATATTTCCACAAATGATTTTGGTCTCTTTTTCTGCCTTTAAACTCTTTACATTCTCTTTAATGACAGAAATAGCCCCTTTATTATTGTCCACCAAAGTCGCATGATCCATTCCGCGACTCACAGCTTCTAAACCCATATTTCCAGTTCCACTGTAACAATCTAAAAAGTTACCGCCATCAAACATGTTCCCCAAACTTGAGAAGATGGCCCCTTTAATTTTATCTTGTGTTGGTCTAGTCGCATCATTTTTAGGACTTTTTAATGATCTAGACCCATATTTTCCCGCTACAATTCTCATGATAATCGATCCATCTCCCTTCTTCGGATTGCACAAATGCAGTTTTGTGCCAATCCCATTGTCAACATAATTGAAATCAAGCTTGTACCTCCACTACTTATAAATAGTAGGGGTACTCCTGTAAAAGGAATCAAGCTAGCCACACCACCAGCATTCAAAAAGAAGTGCATAAATAGATAAACGCCTGCGCCGCCCAATATAATTTTGTACATATTCTCACTTGTTTTAAAGGCATAATAAAATAAACGAAATTCAATAATTCCATACAGAATAACCAATCCAAACAAACCAAAGATACCTGTTTCTTCAATCAATACAGCTAAAATATAGTCATTATCAGCCTGTGTTAAATAACCATATTTACGTGCTGAGTTTCCAATGCCTTTTCCAACAATATTTGAGCTTGCGATTCCATATAAAGAATTGGCTGGTTGATATCCATCCCCATAAACATCGTTATATGGATCTTTGAAGTTTTCAACACGCACCGCAATATGTCCAAATGACGTATGTTTTAAGATTTCATTTCCTATATTTGTAAATCCAAACAAAACAACGCCAGAAATAATTCCTCCATAAATAAGTACTTTTAATACTCGTTGTGTATGTTGTAAAACAGGATATTTTGGAATCATGATACAAGATATAAAGATAAATCCAATGATAACAGCGGTTCCTGTATCTTTTTGAAAAAGCACAATGATACATATACAAATAAATGCGGCCCACGCCCTTTTAAAGAGTCTACCCTTTTCCTTTAACATAATTGATTTCTTTTTTGCACGATACAAGCATGTCGCACAAATAATCAGCAATAATGGTTTTGCGAATTCACTTGGCTGCAAAGATATACCGGCAATCTGAATCCAGGCATGGCTTCCTCCAATTTCTGGAAACGCAAATGGAAGTATCATTATGAACAAACAAAGTGGAACAATAAACCATTCTATTTTTGAATACCATCGAAAGCGAAAAAAGCGATTCATAAACCACATGGCAATATATCCACATACGCAAAATATACATTGTTTAACGATTACTTTTGGGACAATGTTAGGGGCATATGTCGTTTTTCCTACATTGGTTGAAACAATCGTAAATGTTCCAATCAACAAAAGAAGCGCCACCGCCCAATTGATATACTTATCACACTTTGGATCCAATGCGAAAAATGATAATTTTCCCTTCTTTTTTTGTTCGGACATGTAAATCCCCCCATCATAAATTCTATTTTAGCATATTTTCAAAAATCATTTGTCAATAATTCGAAAATGCTATAGAATGTTTGCGAGGATGATTACTATGAAAATAACAAGCAAAGATATTATATTGGATACAGACGAAAGAATTCGTATGCAAAGTGAACCTGTTCAATTGCCTTTATCAAATGAGGACAGAGAACTTTTACAGGCCATGTTAGATTATGTGCGTAATTCACAAAATGATGAAATTGCCGAAGCCGAAGATTTACAGCCGGCCGTTGGTATTGCAGCTGTACAAGTTGGTGTTTTAAAACAAATGATTGCGGTTGTGATTCCTTATGAAGATGGTGTAGATGAAGTTGCACTAGTCAATCCTAAAATCATTTCCGAATCCGTACAAAACGCATATTTAGATAATGGAGAAGGTTGTTTATCCGTAAAAGGCGAACATCCAGGACATGTTTTCCGTCATGCAAGAATTAAAGTTCGTGGTTATGATTTGATTCAAGATAAAAATGTAACAATTTCAGCTGAAGGATATTTCGCAATTTGCCTTCAACACGAAATCGATCACTTATCAGGTACTCTTTTCTACGATCATATTGATGCCAATAATCCATGGAAAAGTGATGATGAGGCAGAAGTCATTTAAGCTTCTGCTTTTTTAAATCGCGTAGCTTTGCTATAATAACAATAGAGTCATTAAATTATAGAAAGAGGTCGAATATGCCAAAAACACAAGAACAAGCGTTTGGGCATGCATCGAACAAAAAACCATATCATGCAAAAAATCACGTTGAAAAAGGTGATACTTTGATTTACGCCCTAGGGGGATTAGGCGAAGTCGGTAAAAATATGTATTGCTACGAACACGAAAATGAAATCTGTATCGTAGATTGTGGCGTTTTGTTTCCAGGTGATGAACTATTAGGAGTTGACTATGTAATTCCTGATTATCATCATTTGATTCGCATGAACAAAAAAAGAAAGTTTTTAGTAATTACCCATGGTCACGAGGATCATATTGGAGGAATTCCATTCTTACTAAAACAAGTCCAAATTGATGCTATCTATGCACCTCGTTTTGCGAAGGCTTTGATTCTTAAAAAGTTAAGTGAACATAAAGGACTAGAAAAAACAAAAATTATAGAAATTGATGAAAACTCAAGTATCTCAACAAAATACTTTAAAGTTGGTTTCTTCAATACCATCCACTCTATCCCCGATTCTTTAGGTGTACATATCACATGTCCTAATGGATCTATTGTCCACACAGGTGACTTCAAATTTGACTTAACTCCTGTTGGAACAAATGCAGACTATCAGAAAATGGCATTTATCGGTGTCACAAAACCAGACTTATTGATGTCAGATTCTACAAACTCTGGAGTTGAAGACTTCTCTATTTCAGAAAGAAAAGTTGCCAATGAAATCCAGGACATTATGCGTAAGACAAAACAACGTTTAATTGTTGCGACATTCGCATCCAACGTACATCGTGTTGCCCAAATCATTGAAGCTGCTACTAAATTCGGTAGAAAAGTAATCGTATTTGGTCGAAGTATGGAAAATGTTGTCGATATCGGACGAAAGATGGGAACAATCAAAGTTAAAAATTCAGATTTCTTAAGTCCTGAAGAATTAGCTTATACACCAGATGATAAAGTTTGTATTATTTGTACAGGAAGCCAGGGTGAACCTTTGGCTGCCCTATCAAGGATTGCGAATGGTACACACCGCTTTATTCACTTAAAACCGGGAGATACAATCGTATTCTCAAGCAACCCAATTCCAGGAAACCAATCAAGCGTCAATCGCGTTATTGATAACTTATTTAGATCGGGTGCTACAGTATTGACAAAATCCATCTTAAATAACTTGCATACAACGGGACATGCTTCTAAAGAAGAACAAAAACTGATGTTACAGTTAGTTCGTCCAACCTATTTTATGCCAATTCATGGTGAATATAAGATGTTGATGCAACATCGTCAAACCGCAATGGAAACAGGTATTCCTAAAGAGAATATCTTTGTATGCGCAAATGGAGATATTTTAATTTTAAGAGATCACAAAGTACTACAAAGTGACTGGCGATACCAAGGTGACGATATTTATGTCGATGGAAATGATATTTCCGGATTGTCCACTGCTGTTTTAAAAGATCGTCGAATCTTAGCTGATAATGGATTAGTTGCCGTTATCTTAGCTATCGATTCAAAAGAAAACAAAATCTTAATGCGACCCGTCATCGTATCACGTGGATTTGTCTTTATTAAAGATTCACAGGGATTGATCAAAGAAGCTGAATATATTGTGAATAATTCTCTTCAGGAAAAGATGAAAGAAAAAACCACTTTCTCTGAAATCAAAAACTGTGTACGCTCTACATTAGAACCATTCTTATACAAGAAGACACATCGAAACCCGATTGTAATTCCAGTTATCTTGAATTCAAAACAAACAATGGAAGAACTTCAAAAGAATCGTAAGAACAATTTCCATGCAAGAAAACCAAGAGCAACAAAGGCATCCTAGTGATGTCTTTTCTATTTTATGATAAAATAGTTTCATGACAAAATTACAGAAACAAATGTTTATCATCATTGCCATATTATTTGCGATCGTATTAAGTATGCTAGGATCTTTGAAAATCGCAAAAAATGTTGAACCCGAACAATTGAGTGTACAATATAAAACATTGAAAGATGAAAAGATTCCATCCTCAATGAATGATGTATCCATTGTTTATTTTACGGATGTGCAATATGGTAAATTTGAAAATAAAAAAAGAGCCGATAAACTCTTTAATAAAATTGAACATTTAGATCCAGACATTCTGATTTTTGGTGGCGATCTATTTGATGAAACCTGCCAGATGACTCAAGAAGATATGGATTATATCACTAATAAATTATCTAAGATGCATGCTCCACTAGGTAAGTTTTGTGTCTTAGGCGAAAAGGATGATGCAAACAACGACATAGTTCGTTCCATTTTAAATCAGGCACAATTTGAAATATTAGAAAATGAAACAATTCTTCTTACAAACAAAAAAGAGGAAAGCATTACATTAAGTGCATTATCAAATACGCCTGATCCAAATAAAATTTCAACGTCAGACAAACAATACAATCTGCTCATCACTCACATGCCAGATACACTGACTAATGAAGAATTATCCACAAAATCAATATCCCTTGCATTATGTGGACACTCTCATGGCAATCAAATCACATTCCCTATTTTTGGTGGATATAAATCGATAGATGGGGCAAAATCATTGAATCGTTCCCACGCAAAACGTCTTGCCTTTCCATACATCATTTCATCCGGCGTAGGATGCACACACGTAAATCTT
>ERZ827492.2368-NODE-2368-length-13364-cov-3.473439_pt1 | contig 13364 bp, 10 predicted proteins | sample MGYA00519704_ERZ827492 | MGnify/ENA primary metagenome ERZ827492 (study PRJEB31778, sample SAMEA3449325) | human gut metagenome | biome: human gut; feature: human-associated habitat; material: faeces | place: United Kingdom | collected 2010/2012 ...
GATCCTGAACATAGTTAAACCTCCCTCTCTGTCAGTTTAAGATAATCACTATAATCTTGTTCAACGGAACGAAGCCCCAAAAGCATCGTTCCAAGTATAAGCTCTGCCTGCTGCAATTTTGAACCTTTAACGGTTTTTTCAAGCATCAGATAGAGCCCTCCGTCTTTAATCTCCAGTGCGGCCGGGCAGCGGACAAGTTCCGAAACGCCCATTGCGGCGGTCTGCGTGATTGCCGAAACCGCTGCACAAACAATATCTTCTCCGCATTCGGCATAACCCGTATGTCCGTGTGCATCAAAGCCTATCGGTTTGCCGCCCTTCAAAAAAACGGTTATCTCGGTCATGCAATTACCTCTCAGCCGATGGAAAGGATCTTGACCTTGGTGTAGGGCTGACGATGACCCTGTTTCTTGCGATAATCCTTTTTGGGCTTATACTTGAAAACAACGACCTTTTTGCCCTTGCCGTGTTCGAGAACCTCTGCCTTTGCAGAAACGCCCTTAACAACGGGGGTGCCGATCTGAACGTTTTCGCCGTCAGCCATCATCAGTACGTCGAAATTGACGTTTGCACCGATCTGTTCATCGAGCTTTTCGACCATGATCTCGCTGCCAACCTCAACCTTGTACTGCTTACCGCCGGTTACGATGATTGCGTACATTATAATAGTTCCTCCTCTTACCAGTCTCGCCCTTCCGGTGAATGCTTTCGCATCACTTTGAACCGTTTCGGAGCGGCTCAATGAGTAATGTTACCATATTCGGCGTGCATTGTCAAGCATTTTTTGCCGTCACAGCTGTATATTTTCGCCAAAACACTTCCCTTTCCGCGCGTTCTGCCGTATAATCGGCATATGGAGTTCAAATATTTCAAAAACATGCTTGTTATCAGCGGCGTGAAACCGTTTGATCTTGAAAAATGCTGCACCTGCGGGCAGGCGTTCCGTTGGGTCAAAAACCCCGTGCACATGCAGGCGGGTTTGTTTGACGAATGCGGTCTGCCTGATGCCGAAGCTTCCCTTGCGTTCGCCGGCGTAATTCGCGGACGCGCCGTGCTTGTTATGCAATCCGGCGATTCGCTTATTGTCACTCCGTGCGCCAAGGGCGAAGCACAGCTTTTTGTCGATTATTTTGACCTTAAACGCGATTATTCCGCCGTTGAAGCCGCGCTTGCAGCCGACGAAAGGCTTCGGGTATGCCTTCCCGGTTCGTCGGGCATTCGCGTTTTTAACCAGGAACCGTTTGAAGCGCTGATCTCGTTCATAATATCTGCAAACAACAATATCAAGCGTATATCGGGTATTATTGACAGGCTCTGTTCCCTTGCGGGAGAAAAGCTGCCGGTGCGGTACTTTTCCGATTGCGCAGCCGCCGATTGCGATTTTGGTAAAAGCAGCGAAGTTTTCGCTTTTCCGACGCCAGAACGCATTGCCGCACTTTCCGAAGATGAATTGAAGCAAATCGGTGCAGGTTACCGCGCTCCGTATATAATCAAATCCGCCAAACGCATTGCCGATGGTTATGATCTTGAAAAGCTGCGGTCGCTTCCGACAGCCGAAGCACGAAAGGAACTTTTGACATTTCCGGGTGTCGGCCCGAAGGTCGCGGACTGCATCCTTTTGTTTTCCCTCGGACACGCGGATGCTTTCCCCGTTGATGTATGGATTGAGCGTGCAATGACCGAACTGTATTTTTCCGACTCATCGACCGCCGACACCCCGGCCGCCCGCCCTGCGCCTGCAAAATCAGAAATTCAGGCCGCCGCACGCAGCATCGGCAAGCTTTCCGGAATCGTTCAGCAATACATCTTTTTCTATGCACGAAATCAAAAACTCGGCACATAAAGCATCCCGTCCGAAATGCCCGAATGCCGAGTTAAATACCGTTTTAAAAAACGACAACAATGAGCGTTTGCTCTTATCCTCTGCCCGCCGCCGCAAAAACATTTGCATTGTGTTCAACATCGGGCAAGCTGCCCACATGGGACAGACTGCCTTCAAAGAACAGGCATACATGCCCTTCCATGCCGTTATCCGCCACGGAATCGCTGCCGTGCGGATAGCATTGAATTGAGGCAGCGACTGCCGTTTCTCCGAACATCACAACAACGGGACGTTTAAGAAAGTTATACTCGCTTCCGCAGATATAGTTGAAAGCTTCAAGTTCCGATTCTGAAGCCAGCTCCGCCTCGGCATGGTTTTCCCCGCCTGTGAACACGAGCTTGAATTCCTTGCCCGTGTTGCAGTCAATAACCGTATACTCCTCGTTGACATTCAATTTCTGTTTTACGGCGTTCCAGCTTTGAACCTCGCCTTTAACCTTTAATGTATCCGCAATCGGCCCGCGCGGCAGATGAACCGAATCAGGAATGCGAAATTTCGGCGCACTCGGCGCAAACAGTTCAAGCATGGACTGCTCCCCCATTCTTCCGTCAACGGCAAGCCTTTCACCGTAGGCAACACAGCGGGTTTGAAATTCCTCAACCGCTTTTACTGTCATTGCCCTGTAAACCCCGGTCGGCTTAAACCAAAGATAGCCCAGCTCGCGCAGGCGGATCTGTATCCGCACAACCGTTTCGCCCGCCGAATTTTCGGAATAGATCTCCGTTTTGGTCTGCGGTTCCGCATATGCGGAAAAAAGGCTTAATGCAAGCAGCATTGCCGCAAGAACCGCCGCTGTAATTCGTTTTGTTTTTCTCATAATATTCAATCCTTCCGGAATGTTTGGTTTTGTGCTGCTTTTGCCGCATTCGCCGGCTTTTGAAAGCTTCTGTCAACAGTATACCACAAGTGTTCGGCATGAACAACCGCGAAAATCACTTTCCCTTCTTTTTCAAAACCGATATTGATTAACCCAAAAGCTTTTGATATAATAAAATGCGGCGATTCAATGGCTGAATGTCCGCAATCGTATGCGGCTGGCTTTCGGCGTTGAAAAGGCTGCAAAGTTTTGAGTTCGAGGAGGAAACATGTTTAAGCTCAAACAAAACAACACCACAGTTCGCACCGAATTGGTTGCGGGCATCACGACCTTTATGGCGATGGCGTACATTCTGATGGTCAACGCAGGAATGTTCTCCACGCTCGGAGGCGACGCACTCGGCGCAAGTTATTATAACGCCGTTTATATCGCAACCGCACTCTCCGCAGTGTTCGGAACGCTGCTCATCGGCCTGCTTTCCAACCTGCCGCTTGCACAGGCATCCGGCATGGGTCTGAATGCATTCTTTGTTTACTCGGTTTGCATCGGCATGGGCTTTACCTATGCAAATGCGCTCGTTATGGTTCTTGTGGACGGCATCGTGTTTCTTCTGCTCACGGTCACAGGCCTCCGCAGGCTTATCTTTGACGCAATACCGAAAGCTGTCAAGGCTGCAATTGCACCGGGCATCGGTCTTTTCATTGCATTCCTCGGGCTTCAGAATTCCGGAATTGTTGTTAACAGCGATTCCACACTCGTTGACCTGCACTCGTTCAACATTATCTTCGGCCACACTACATGGGCAGAGATAATGCCCCTGCTCATCACCATTGCGGCTCTCATCGCAATCGGCGCAATGTCAAAGAAAAAGATCAAGGGCGCAGTCTTCTGGGGTATCATCGGCGGCGCAGTGCTTTATTATGCACTCGGCCTTCTGACGATCGACGGATTCTATGCAAGCAATGTTCAGAGCAAGCTCTCTCTCAACATCATCCAGCCCTTCCGTGATTTCTTCAACATTTCTTTCGGCAAAGTTTTCACCGAAGGCTTCAACTTCTCCGAATACATCGCTGCCAACGGCGTCGGCAGCTTTGCGGCAACGTTCATCGCTTCCATGCTCGCATTCTGCATGGTTGACATGTTCGACACTCTCGGAACTCTATACGGTGCATGTTCCGCCGGCAATCTGCTCGATAAGGACGGCAATGTTCCCAACATGAACAAGGCCATGTTCGCCGATGCGGCAGCAACATGTTTCGGTGCAGTCTGCGGCACTTCAACAGTTACCACCTTTGTTGAATCCTCCGCCGGCATCGCAGAAGGCGGCAAGACCGGCCTTTCCTCCGTTTTCACGGCTGCAATGTTCTTCATCGCAATGTTCCTTGCGCCCATTGCCGCGCTCATTCCGAGCTGTGCAACTGCCGCTTCGCTCATCTTCGTGGGCATTCTTATGATCGGCGGCGTCAAGGAAATCGACTGGAGCGATGCTTCTGCGGCAGTTCCCGCGTTCATGACCATGGCGATCATGCCGTTCACCTACAATATCTCCTATGGTATTGCGTTCGGCCTTATCTCCTACATCTTCATCAAGCTCTTCACCGGCAAGATCAAAGATATCAGCCTCAGCACCTGGATCATCGGCATACTGTTCGCCGCAATGTTCTTCATTGCCCGCTGATAACCGACATACGAATCGTGTGAATTTGCATTGATTCCGACTTAAACAAACAAAAACGACCTGCCCGCTTGCCGGCGGACAGGTCGTTTGCTGTTGGTGTGGCTTTTATTCCGAATTCATTTCTGCTTTTTTAAAAATCCTTGCATAAATGCGCCCGGGAACTGAAACTTCTTCTCTGCTCCGTTAAACGAAACCGTTATTTTTCCTGTCTCTGTGCCGATAACGGTACCTGTTCCGAACGCCTTATGAACGACAGTATCGCCGATCGCAATGTTTTGAACATTATTTTTGTCACAAGATTCTTTTGCTGCGGGCAAAACGGCTGCAACACTTTTTGTTTTTTGTTCCTGTGCAACAGGGCTTTCATTTCTCATCGAAATTTGCTTCGTTAACTCATTCTTACGCGCAGCTGCCCAACCTTTTGCGTCCTCACCTTCAGGGTAATACTGCGCAATCTGTAAATCAGCCGCTTGCGGCTTCGGCGCAACTTCAGCAGCAGCAAGCTGCCCTGCCATTGCTTCGTATTCTTCACGCTTAAGCGATGTGCTGAAAAGTCCGACCCGCTCCCCTCTGTGACGATCAATGCCCGTATATGAAAGGCTTGAATCCTCATAGCGTTTGAACTTATAAACAGCATCATTCATCAAGGCTTCGTTGAATACATTAAGTGAAACCAGCAGCTCAAAGTCATTAACTTCAAGTCCGGTAACTTTTTTGAAAAGCTGCGGTTCAAGCTGTGTGATTACATCTTTAAGGCTATATTCCCTATAGTCAGTTAGATACATAAAAACAGGTACACGCGTTGCAAATTTAATCAGTTTTTCCTGAATCATTTTCCGCTTGCTTTTGTATTCTTTTTCTGCTTCCGTCAGTTCTTTTTTCTTCTTTTCAGAAATATTTCCGCCTTCCTTTTTCGCCCTTTTGACGGACTCCGACTTGTTTATTATCGTTTGAATATCGGCATTCAAACTGCGGAAGCCCTCAATTCGCATCAATGCCGCCATTGCTTCCTCGTTGGCCAGCAGTCTTGCAAGCGTTTCGTTATCAACATTCACAAGCAGTGCGGATTCCCAACGCTTAGCAAGCAATGTTGCAGATGTTCCGGCCATTGCCATGTCAAGTATTTCTGCTGCATTAACGCTGCGCATAGTGCTTCCGTCATATGCAAGCACCGGCAAAAAGTTTACAAACTCCTCAACTTTCTTTTCCGGGTTGTTCTCACTGATGTTCAATCGACATGAGTAATCTGAAATCTGTTTTAACGCACGGTTCAGTGCAAAGTCAAAAACATAGCACTCTTCCTTCATTATTTCTTTTTTACCGTTGTCTTTTGTTATTACCCACGGGCTTTGCACACGAAATGCAGCCTGAAAATACGTTTCCGGACTTGACATGTTACGCAGCATAAAAATGCCTGTCCACGGTTTGACAGTAACTCCAGTCACCAGTTTTCCGCAGGAAAGCGTGATTGTTTTTGTTTCCAGAGGATCTCGCATCGATTTCAGCACGGGCTCCAAAGCTTTTGCTCCGATTCCGGCCTTTATTCCCGCGCAAATGTTAATATGATAGTCATGATAAAACCTATTCTGCTTCTGTTCAAGCAGATTTGCCATTGCGTAACAGGAGGCCACATTCGGCATAAACCACAGCGTATGGGACAATACGCTCAGCAAACGGGTGTCGGAATACGGCATCGGCGGCTTCTGCGCTCCCAGCTTCAATTCATCCGTTGTTGTTTCAAGATAAGACCCGCGAATCAAATCCAACCACTTTTGAACGTAATCAGAGTACACGAATCGAGCATTCTCTCCCTCACCTTTTGCTGAAAAGAAAACGTTTAAATCGAATTCATCAAACTCACCCTGTTTTGCAATGCGTACTATACTGTCCGGAAGTTGATAGGTAAGCATCACCATACGCGGCAGAGCAGCATATGGGTTGTTTTCCCCCGTCCAGTTCAGTTTTGCACGCTGTTCATCGGAATATGTCCAGTTATAGATCTGATCTTCAATAAATTCGCCCGTGTTCAATGCACGGAACGGCGTTCCGGACAGGTAAAGGTAATAACTCGTCGTGATAGGAAGCCAAGTCTCATCATACGCATCGTATCTGTCATACCTGCTTAAATCCTCCTCGAAAACATCCTCATCCTGTTCGAAAAGGCTCTTTGCATTTTCCTTCCATGCGCCGAAATGGTACTCATCAAATATAACCAAATCCCAATTAATTGCGTGCACCCATTCATTTTTTGTCTTTATTCCGCCCGTCCCGTTTTCGCCGAGAAAATCCTGAAACGAGCCGAAACACACAATCGGTCTGTCTTTGTTTGCCCGTTGATATTGTGAATCGATTTTTGCCTTTGAATCATTTGAGATGAACTGCCAACCTTCAAAATCAACGTGGCTCAAAAGATCATCCCTCCATGCTGTCTGCACGGCGGGTTTAAAAGTCAAAATAAGAATGCGAGTCATACCCATTCGCTTTGCAAGCTGATACGCAGCAAAGGTCTTTCCGAATCGCATTTTCGCGTTCCAAAGGAACTTCGGTGCGCGGACTGAATTCTCTTCATATGCCGAGCGATAGTATTCCGTTGTTCGGTTGACCGCTTTTTCCTGCTCCGGACGCATTTTAAAACTCTGAGTGCGGTTTTCAACATTGGCGGTGCCGGTGCGCACGGCAATGACGGCGGCAACAACATCCTCCGCCCCGCACCTGAACCATTCGCCTCCGACGCACTCAAATCCCTTAAGGCGCAGCATTTTGTGAACTTCCCTGTCCGTAAACGAACCGCCGTCCTCAAGCATTGCGGACTCACGAACAACAATTCGGTACGGAACGCTGCCGTCCGGCCTTTTTGTGGGGTATTGCTGCGCAACGCGTGCATCAATATCCACAGAAGTAAAGCCAACTTTTAATAACCCGCTGTAGGCCGGGTTGCTGTCCGAATAAGCATATATCATCGGGTGCGCTGTTGAACGCTTGGATACAAACGCATCAAGATTTGCTGCCATTTCCGTCCTCCCCTTGCAAAGAATTCGAAGTTTTTCGGTAACACACCTGACTCATCATCCGTCTTAAGCCTTCTGAAACTTCGAATTTTATTTTCTCCAACTCATCATCTGTTATTTTTATCACCTTGCCGTTAACGGAAATGTCAGACAACTGATTGTATACATCAATTATTCTATCAAGAAGTTTATAGATTTTTTGGATATCATCTGTTCCAATATTCTGTTCTTCATTTTTATCTAAATCATTGTGAGCGATAACTTTATTCCTGCTACCCGCCAATTTCTCTATATGTTCTACATATTTATTTAAATTCTTCCCAACCACTTCAACCGAAGCTAAGTTTTCCTCTTTTAAAAGCTCATTTAAGCATTTTTCCATTTTATTTATTGCAGTCTTTTCGCCAATTTTAGGCTTTTCAGTCTTTTCAGTCTTTTTCGGGGCATTATTTCTTTCCTTGTCATGGCATATTTTACAAATATTCAGTACAAGGTCACTTATAGTTAGATATATCATATGTTGCATAACATGTTTACTATTACTTTCAAAGTGCATTTCACCGCATTTAACCAACTTGTTTATTCTTTCAATGTATTCGAGTATACACTTATCCATGTATGCGTCATGAATCATGTAGTAAATTTCTTCACGTCTTTTGTTATATTCTTCTTTAATTTTAAGCATATTTTTACTCCATCGGCTTTATCATCGACTCAATAAAAGCGATCTCTTCATCATTCAAACCGTATTTTTCATACAGCTCCGCATCCGTCCATGGCTTTGAGAAGTCCTGTTGCGGGACTAAGCTGTAAACACCCTTGGGCGCATTTTGTGTTGTCTTTTTGAGCAGAACCATGAATCTAAAGAACTTAGTCGATATATAGCTTATAACGTTTTCACACTCCTCTTCAGACAAAAACGGGCCTATTACAAGATAACTTTCATTGCATACTGTTCCCGGTGCTCCATAGAACGGTTTTGATAATATAGAATGCGGAAACGTGTCGCTACCACTTCCAGCCTTTGCTATAAAAACTTTATGCCATTGGATCATAGCACGTCCCTTTTTGACATCTTTGTTAGGGACATATGCAGTCGTCCCTCGAATTTCTCTATTGTTGCCACTTACATATATAGTTAAGTCAGTTGAGGCAGAACGTGTTTTTTTGCCTTTGAATGTGTTTGCAAGACCAAAAGGCATCCTTGCACTCACAAGTAATTCCATCGACTTTTCTTTTACTGTTAAAACTTTATGCAAAACATCAATTGCTTCATTAAAGCGAATGAAAGTATCACATCCATCTTCCAACAATGGACGAACAACCGGATTAGAAACAGTATTCCCTTTATGTGAATAAACCGCACAATTTCCGGAATAATCGCGATCCCACAAAAAATACGATACTCCACCTTTAATCTGTACCCCATTAAAACAATCACTTGCCTCAGGATAGTCGTGAATTGCTCTAATTTTATTATCACTTAGCATGGAATCTCTAAATTCATCCAATCCTTTGCCACCAGTAAACCATCTTGAAGGTGTAATCATTGTTATATAATGCGGCTTTAACTTCTTCGCCGCTTGCACAAACAATTGATATATAGGTTTTGCACTTGCACCATTGCCACCCCCATCGCTCATTTGATACGGCGGATTACCAATTATCACATCAAATTTCATTTTAAAAATATCCTCCGGCTTTGTGGTATGTATCAATTCATATGCATGAGATTCCAGCTGCTGCCCGCGCTTTTCATCGCCGTATTCCTTTTCGGATGCGCCGCAAAAGGTGCACTTTCCGTTTTGCCAACGGTGCTGAATGTTTTTATAGCGTATATTGCCCTGAACGCTGTTGAATTTTGAAACGGAATAAATACTGTTCGGATATTTTGAGCAATAAATGCTCCTTCGCGAAAGCAGACCGGTAAGCTCCGTGATTGCGATTCCGAAAAGCTGCTTTTGAAAGATATGGTCAACCCGCTGCTGCAAATCCGGGATCTGCGGCTCCAGTCCTTTAATCAGCCGCTTCGCAATCTCCCTCAGGAAAACGCCGGATTTACAGGCAGGATCCAAAAAGGTTGCATTCGGGTCGGAAAAAAGTGTTTGCGGCAGCATGTCAAGCATTGCTCTTGCAACCGCGGGAGGTGTGAAGACCTCATCGTTTGAAAGGTTTGCGATGCAGGTCAGCACGTCCGGGTTGTATGTGTTGCTCGTTATATCAGTCATACTTATCGATGCTCCTGTAATCAGTCGGCGGAAACTCCCGCACCGGTGCGGGAATGTATGCCTTCAATTCTTCATCAAACTCCCAGCCGATCTGAAAAATGTTTATCTGAATATCGTTGATGCTGAGAAGTTCATCCAGCGCATAATCTCTGCGCTTTATGCAGCTGTCCGTCACCATGCTCCATTCGGCGAAGATGATCGGGCTGCCGTCCGCCTGAAGCATCGTCAGCGCGTCCCCGCATAAAATGTTCTTTTTAAGAATAAAACGTACAATCTTCCGGCAGTCATCATTTGCCTGAGATTTTGCATTTTCGGTATATGCCCTGTTCCAAATATCAAACAAGTTGCTGCGGCATACCTCGGCATTGTCCGCAAGGATATCAACGCCGTAAATGCTCGAAACTGCAAGAACGGCATAGCGTTCATAGTCGAACGGACTTTTGCCGTAACGTTTTTTTACAACTGCAAGTTTGCGGCGCAGAATTTCCGTTAAGAACGCGCCTTCGCCGCAGGCAGGTTCCAGAAAGCGGGACTCTATGCGCTCGGTTTCCTGTTTCACCAAATCCAGCATTGCATTAACCTCGCGTTCGGCGGTGAAAACCTCCCCGTGATCAGCAACACGCTGCTTTGATTTTACCTGCTTTTCCGGCATGTGGATGGTCTCCCTCATTATCAAACTCTTTGGAGCATATTCTCGAATGTTATTATAGCACATTTTTGACAAAAAAGCTATAACCGAATGCGGGGTGGACACAAAACGGCACACCCTTTTGCGCGGAGCGTTTCAGGGCATGCCGTTAAGACTGCGTGAATGCGGGATGTTGAGTTCAGAGTTTTGCCGAACGTGTTACGAACATCGGTATACATCGATATTGATGTTAATATCAGATATCGATGTTAATAATATCAATCGAGGGTTTTTGAAGCGACCTCTTCATTGATTTTCTGTTCGAAAGCGTCGAGGGTCATTGTGCCGAGATCGCCGCCCTTTCTTGCGCGAACGGCAACAACGCCGTTTTCGACCTCTTTGTCGCCGACGAGCTGCCCATTGAGCAGTACGGCGCGAAGGGCCTGCTCTACGACCTCTATGAGCTCATCGACTCCGACGAGGAGCTCTCCCGCGACAGCATGTAGGGAATCTTCATCATCTGCGCCTCGCGGATTTTGAAGCCGATTTTTTCGTTGCGCAGATCGGTTTCAACGCGGAGACCCTGCGCTTCGAGCTTTGCGGCGATATCGCACACGGCATCGCGGGTGCGGTCGGTCATTGCCATGACTTTGACCTGAACGGGTGCAAGCCATGTGGGGAATGCGCCGGCGAAATGCTCGGTGATAACGCCGATGAACCTTTCGATAGAGCCGAAAACAACGCGATGAATCATGACGGGGCGATGCTTTGCGCCGTCCGCGCCGGTGTATTCAAGTTCAAACCTTTCGGGAAGCTGCATGTCGAGCTGAATCGTGCCGCACTGCCATGTTCTGCCGAGACAGTCCGCAAGGTGGAAGTCGAGTTTCGGGCCGTAGAACGCGCCGTCACCCTCATTAATGACGTATTCCTTGCCGAGTTCGGTGATGGCCGCCTTGAGGGTTTCGGTTGCGAAATCCCAATCCTTTACGTCGCCGATATGGTCTTCGGGCATTGTGGAAAGCTCGATGGAATATTTAAGGCCGAAAGTGGAATAAACCTCGTCGAACAGGCGGACGACGTTTTTGATTTCGTCCTTCATTTGATCCCAAGTCATGAAGATATGGGCATCATCCTGAGTGAAGCAGCGAACGCGGAAAAGGCCGTGCAGCGCACCTGAAAGCTCATGGCGGTGAACAAGACCGAGTTCACCCATGCGCAGGGGCAGATCGCGATACGAACGCATTTCCGTTTGATAAACGAGCATGCCGCCGGGGCAGTTCATGGGTTTTACCGCAAAGTCCACATCATCAATAACGGTGGTGTACATGTTGTTTTTGTAATGATCCCAGTGGCCGGAACGCTCCCAAAGGCTGCGGTTGAGCATTATGGGCGTTGAAATTTCAACATAGCCGTAACGCTTATGTACTTCGCGCCAATAGTCAATGAGCTTGTTTTTGAGCACCATGCCCTTGGGCAGGAAGAACGGGAAGCCGGGGCCTTCGTCCATCATTGCAAACAAGCCGAGTTCCTTGCCGAGCTTGCGGTGGTCACGCTTTTTGGCTTCCTCCAGCATGTGGATATATTCATCCAGATCCGCCTTTTTTTCAAAAGCGGTTGCATAGATGCGCTTGAGCATCTTGTTTTTTTCGCTGCCGCGCCAGTATGCGCCCGCAACGCTCATGAGCTTGATATTTTTGCACTTGCCCGTGGATTCAAGGTGCGGGCCTGCGCAGAGATCCACAAAATCGCCCTGACGATAGAAGCTGATCACGGCGTCTTCGGGCAGGTCTCGAATGAGTTCCACCTTGTAGGGCTCATCCTTTTCCTGCATGAAGCGAACAGCCTCTTCGCGGGGGAGTTCGAAACGCTCAAGCGGCAGGTTTTCGGAAACTATCTTTGCAATTTCCTTTTCAATCTTCGGAAAATCTTCGGGGCTGAAAGGAATATCCGTGTCAAAGTCGTAATAGAAGCCGTTATCGATCGCAGGTCCGATTGCAAGCTTGACTTCCGGCCAAAGGCGTTTCACGGCCTGTGCAAGGATGTGCGAACCCGTGTGGCGATAGGTCCATTTGCCGCCGTCGTCGGCAAAGGTGAGCAGTTTCAGTGTGCAGTCGCCGTGAATGGGCAGTGCCGCATCATAAAGCTCACCGTTAAGCTCTGCCGCAAGCGTTGCCTTGCGAAGGCGCGGGCTTATGCTCTCTGCAACGGCATATGCGTTCACGCCGTCTTCAAACCGGCGGACGGAACCGTCAGGGAAAGTGATGTTGATCATTTTAAATCTCCTTTATACGTTGATATTATAAGCAAAATCAGCGGCGTTATGTTCACTGCTGCCGTGCAGGCCGTTTTTAAGCTCTGCTGCCGAAAACAAAAAAACCGCCCTGAACAAAAGTTCAAGGACGGCAAACAGAATACCGCGGTTCCACCTTGATTGCGGAAATGCGCCTGCACTCCGCCGCTCAAAACAGTTGTAAGGCACTGCTGCCGCAAGCGAACATCGGGGTGGTTTTCGGTCTGCGGCAGGGATTGACTTTCAGCCCGGGGTCAATCCTCTCTTAATCTGCATTGTGCAAGCCTACTCTTCCCGACAACCTGCCGATAAAGATTCGAAACGGATCGGTTTTTCGAGAAACATGAATGCCGTTCATCGCACACAAAAAACCTTCGTTCATCGATTACAGCAGAAATTTTAACGCAGTTTCAAGAAATTGTCAAGCACCATTTTGCACGGTTTGCACATAATACAATGTGGATTTTATTGCCGGCGTCCGCTTTTCCCGCCGTGCGCGCGCAGGCAACCGAAAAAGGAGCCAATATGCAAACCTATTCCGTGCTTACCGACGAATATGCCTTCACCGCCGCAAAAACGGATGCATTTATTACCCCCTCCGTTTTCAATTCAGCCGATAAGATGCCGACAGAAGCAGAAAATGAGGATGAAAACAAAGCTGTTAAGGAATCCGAGCCGCTGAGTATACGCGCACTGCTTGCGCGGCGGATGCGGCTTTGCGGGCTTGGACATGTTGAAATCAGCTGCCGTTCGGAATCACGTCTGATGCTGAACATTGCGGACGATGACGAGCTGCGCCTTTTTGCAAGAGCACTGAGCGAGCTTATGCTTGT
>ERZ827492.2371-NODE-2371-length-13348-cov-6.702099_pt1 | contig 13348 bp, 9 predicted proteins | sample MGYA00519704_ERZ827492 | MGnify/ENA primary metagenome ERZ827492 (study PRJEB31778, sample SAMEA3449325) | human gut metagenome | biome: human gut; feature: human-associated habitat; material: faeces | place: United Kingdom | collected 2010/2012 ...
CCAGCCACTCGGACAGGGCGTTGACCACCGAGGCGCCCACGCCGTGCAGGCCGCCGGAATAGGCGTAGTTTTTCCCGGAAAACTTGCCGCCCGCGTGCAGCTGTGTGTAGACGACCTCCACGCCCGAGATGCCCAGCTGCGGATGCTTGTCCACGGGGATGCCGCGGCCGTTGTCCTCGACCGAGGCGCTGCCGTCCTTGTGCAGGGTCACGCGGACGGTGTCGGCGTAGCCGTTTGCGGCCTCGTCGATGGAGTTGTCCACGATCTCCCACAGGAGGTGGTGCAGGCCACGGGGGCCGGTGGTGCCGATGTACATTCCCGGCCGCATGCGCACCGCGTCCAGTCCCTTCAGGACCTGCAGATCGCCCGCGTTGTATGTGCTCATTCCTCGTCCTCCGACCTTTCAGATTTTTTTGCGCGCAAAAACGGGCGCGCTCCGCTGTATGTCCTCGTCACAGCACAATCTGTGGCTTGAATGACCATTTTACAACAAAACGCGCCGGATTGTCAAATGCTGCCGGGAATTTCCCCGCGCAGGACGCGGTCCGTCTCCTCCGCGGCGGGCGGCTCAAACCGCGCCTCCATCTTGCGCAGCAGGCCCTCGTCCACGAAGTAGGCGCCGCCCTCCCCGCCGCGCACGCGGGCGTTGCGCGCGGCGATGTTGCGGCGCAGCTGCTCCGGGGACACCTCGCGGTAGAACAGGCGGCAGGGCAGGCCCTCGGCTGCGAAGAAGGCCCGCGCCGCGTCCCGGTCCCGCCGCGCCCAGAAGCCCCAGTCGAGCACGACGGGCACGCCGGCGCGGGCGATGCGCGCGGCCTGGCGCAGGAGATAGCCCTGGGCGCGGGCGGCGACCTCGTCGTGCAGGTCGCCCAGGCGCTCGGGCAGGAGCGCGAGCATGAGCTCGTCCACCGAAAGGCACAGCGCCCCGCTCTCCCGGCAGAGCGCCTTTGCCCAGGTGGACTTGCCGCTGCAGATCTTGCCGCAGATGAGGATCACTTCGGCCATGGCGTCTTTCCTCCTCTCGTTTCGCAAAGAAGGGCCCTTTTCCGCGCGGAAAAGGGCCCCGTGCGCGCTCAGCGCAGCTGGGAAAGGTCCTTGAAGCTGTCCTTGAGCGCCAGGTAGATCTTGTCGTAGAGCGCATAGACGCGGTCGTAGACTTCCTCGTTTTCGGGGATGGGCTCGGTGCGGGTCTCCTCGCGCAGCACGCTCGTGGCCTCGATGAGGTCCTTCCAGATGCCAAGGCCCACGCCGGCCACCAGTGCCGCGCCGTAAGCGCCGCCCTCGCCGCTGCCGGAGACGGTGACCACCGGCATGTGGAACACGTCCGCCACGATCTGCCGCCACAGCGGGCTCAGCGCGCCGCCGCCGGAGAGGACGACCTTTTCCGGGCGGATGGTTTCGTCCATGGCGCGGATCTTCTCCCAGACGTCGCGCAGCGAGAAGGTCACGCCCTCCATCACCGCGCGGGACATGGCGCCCTTGCCGTGCTCCAGGCCCAGGCCGTAGAACACGCCGCGCGCGTCGGAGTCAAAGTGCGGGCACCGCTCGCCGGACAGGTAGGGCAGGAAGAGCAGGCCGCCGCACCCGGGCGCGACCTTCTCCGCCGCCTCGCCCAGGATGTCGTAGACGTCCCTGCCCGTGCGCGCGGCCTCCTCCTTCTCCGCCGCGCAGAGCGCGTCGCGGTACCAGCGGTAGGAGCCGCCGGCGGCCAGCGTCACGCCGATGGCGTGCCAGAGGTGCTTGGCGTTGCTGCAGAAGAGCTGCAGCTCGCCGTTTGCGTTCTCCTTGTAGCCGTCAAGGCCCATGGCCACGACGCCCGACGTGCCGATGACCACGCCCAGCACGCCCTGGTGCACGAGCCCGGAGCCCATGGTCTGGATGACGGCGTCGCCGCCGCCCGCGGTCACGGGCAGGCCGGCGGGCAGGCCCGTAAGCTTCGCGGCCTCGCTCGTGACCTGGCCCACGATCTCGTAGGACTCGTAGCAGCGGGGGAAGAGCGAGCGCGCAAGGCCGAGCTTTGCGATGAGCTCGTCCGAAAAGCAGCGGTTCTTGACGTCGAACAGGCCCGTGCCCGAGGCGTCGGAGACCTCGGTGGCGACGACGCCCGTCAGCTTATAGCGCACGTAGTCCTTGGGGTTGAGGATGACCTTGGTGCGGGCGAAGTTCTCCGGCTCCTCCTCCTTCATCCAGAGGATCTTGCCGCCGGTAAAGCCGGTGAGCATGCGGTTGTTGGTGTAGGAGAGCAGGCCCGGAAGGCCGCCGGCGGTCTCGGTGATCTCCTCGCACTGGCGCTCGGTCCTCTGGTCGTTCCAGAGGATGGCCGGGCGCACGACCTCGCCCGCCTCGTCCAGGGCGACCATGCCGTGCATCTGGCCGGAGAAGCCCACGCCCGCGATCTGATCGCCGGGGACCTTGGACTTTTCCAGCACCGCGCGGATGGACTCGGCCGCAGCCTGCCACCAGTCGGCGGGGTTTTGCTGCGTCCAGCCGGGCTTGGGCGTCTCCAGGGGATATTCGACGGTCTTTGCCGCCGCGACGCGGCCCTCGTCATCCACGAGGATGGTCTTGGTTCCCGAGGTGCCGATGTCGATGCCGAGAATGTATTTCTTCACGTTTTGTTTCCTCCTCAGTCGGGGGCGTTTCCCTGCGCGGTCTCGATCTGCGGGCTGACGAGCAGGCCCATCCTGCGCAGGCGGTACTCGTAGCACCAGCGGATGCCGGTCGAGCGCCAGCAGTCCGGGCCGTACCAGGTCAGGCTGTCGTCGCAGTTGTGGACGCAGCCAAAGCCGTTGACGCGGTTGCCGTAGACCGTGATGCCCATCTCATGCGCGCCGGGGGTGAGGCCGTCGAACCGGAACTCGTAGGGCGCATAGGCCAGGTCGCCGGCGCGCTCGCCGTCCATCTCCATGCCCAGCACCGCGCCGCGGTACTGCGGCACGCGCACGCGAAGGCTCGTGCCCGCGGCCTCCACGGGGATCTTGTAGGTCACGTTTCCGCAGTAGAAGGGCAGGCCCTGGCTCGTCCAGTCGCCAAAGCCGAGCTCGCGCACGGGCGGGATGATCGTCTTTTCCGCGCCGGAGACGCGCACGCCGAAGTCGCCCAGCAGGTAGCACCACTCCACGTTCGTGCGGCGGCCAAAGGGGATCGCCAGCTCAATCGCGCTCTCCCCCGCGGGCAGGTCCGGCAGGGGCACGGTCTTGATGCACTCGTCCACAAACCAGCCGTCGACCGCGCTGGGGACGGGCGCGCCGTTGACGCGGATCTCCACGCGCTCGGCGTCCTCCAGGGCAAGGCGCGGCGCGAGGACGGCGATCTCGCTGCGCACGGTGAACTGCAGGCGCATCTTGTGGACGATCGGCTCCTCCGGCACGACCCAGGGCTGCGCCACGTGGTCCTTGCGCGAGGGCCAGCCAAGGCTCGCGCGGAAGGCGTTGTCCGCGCGCAGCAGCTCCTCTTCCTCCTGCCAGGGGCCGTCGTCAAAGGCGAAGCGCGCCGTGTCCAGCAGCAGGACGTTCGGCTCGGACAGGGCGACCTTCACCGGCCGGCGCAGCGTACGATACGGGAACGCCTGCTGCGGGGCCTGCTCCTCCCCCTGCGTGCGGACGCCGGGCACAAGGCGCAGCAGCAGGCTGTCATGCGCGTAGAGCGCGCGGCGCAGGACCGTGTTCCCGCCCGCGTACTCCGCGGCAAGGGGGACGATGTCGCCCGTCGCGGTGTCGAGCAGGTCGACCTTCCAGGACCCGCGCAGGCGCACGACCAGCTCCTGCCGCGGGCAGACGTCCGGGTTTTCCGGCTTCCTTCCGTTGCAGAGGAAGACGTAGCGCGCGTCCCCTTCCGCGCGGACCTGGTGCAGCAGGTGGTTCGTGCGCGCGCCGTGCTCGTCGCGCACGTCGAGGAAGCGCGCGCCGTCCACGGCGGACAGGATCTCCCCGCGGGAGAAGCCCACGGTGCAGGCGCGCTGCGCCAGCTTCCTTGCGCGGTCCGAGGGCTCGGCGTCCACAAGGCGTGGGATCTGCCCGGCGAAGACGAGCTTGCCGCCCGCGTCCGCAAAGGCTTCCAGCCGCTCCAGGGTACTCGCGCGCAGCGTCTCGCACGCGGGCACGAGCACGATGTCGTAGTCCATGCAGCCCACGGAGAGCGGCGCGCCGCCCGCCGCGCACTGCTGCGGGAGCAGGGACTCGCTGATGTAGTCAAAGTCGATCAGGCCAAAGAGCAGCCAGTCCGCAAGGTTCTGGAAGTTCTGGTCCATCTCCTCGCGCACAAGGGCGGTCTGCTCCTGCGGGCCCCAGTGCAGCCAATAGCTCTCCACCGGGTGGATGACGCCCAGGCGCACCTGCGCCTTGCCGCGCGTGAGCGCGGAATTGACGCGGGCGAAGTGGTCCTCGACCAGGGGATACTCCTTGTACCAGGGGCTCTGGTAGCCGATGGAGGCGGGGTAGTCGCGCTTGGCCTCGCCTGCCATGGACACCCACGTCAGGTGCGGCACGCGCGTGGTCACGCCCAGCGCCGCCTGCCAGTCGCCCCCCAGCTTGTGGCCGCGGAAGTCAAAGTCCCAGTTCGTCACGCCGTAGAGCTCCGAGAGCACGCCCGGGCAGCCGAACTGGCGCGAGGCGGACTGCGCCTGCTTGGCGGTGGTGTACTCCCGATAGTCGCAGAGCATGTCGATGCCCGGCAGGCCGAAGGAGCGGTAGGAGCGCATGGCCTCGCCCAGGGCCGCGGTCTGGGAGTGGAGCGTCGGCTCCTCCATCATGTGGCCGGTGAGCAGGATGCCGTTTTCGCGGCACCAGGCGCCGCAGGTGTCGGCAAAGGCCGAGGCAAAGCGCTCGGCGATGTGGTCGTGGTAGCGGTAGCGCGCGCGGGAGACCTCGCCGTCCGGCTTTTCCCAGATGAGCTCCGGCAGGCGCGCCATCAGGTCCTCGCCGTAGGCCGCGGCATAGGTCGCGGGCAGGTCGTCCGTCCAGGGCAAGACCACGTCCTTCTTCTCCCCGGCAAAGCCCAGCGTGGTCTTGCGCGGGAACTGCGGCTCGTCGGTGAAGATCGAGGGCACGACCTTGCCGAACTCGTCGCCGACGACCTGCTTATAGCGCTCGTGCGTGACGGCGACAAAGCGCTCGATGGCCTTCTTGTCCAGGGTGTTGACATAGGTCTGGTTGTTGTACCAGGGGCTCTCCGTCGCGTGCTCAAGGTAGGCGTACCAGGCGCTCTCGCCGGGCTGCGCCCTCTCCCCGTCCGCAAGGCGGCGGTAGGCGGCAAGCTCGCCCGCCTCGTTCAGCCGCACGGCGTAGCGCGCGAGGAGCTCGCCGTTGCCCTTGCGCGAGGCGCGCGCAGAGGAATCCAGCGCCTCGTGCTCGGCGGAGTCCTCCTCGTAGGACACGGGGGTGAAGAGCAGGTGCCGCGCGCGGTAGGCTTCGTCCTTTGTCACATAGCCGCCCGCCGCGCCCGAGGGCCAGCGGTCCTCGTCGTAGAGGTAGGCGAGCATCTTCTCCTGCTTGGCCTTGTCCGTGCAGGCGCGGATGAGGTGCATGAACTCGTCGGAAAGGTAGGTGGTGCTCATGCCCGTGCGCACGTGCATGTGGAAGCCGCCCATGCCCATTTCCTTCATCTGGTCGATCTCGCGCAGGAGCTGGTCCTCGCTGAGCTCGCAGTTCCAGGCCCAAAAGGGCGCGGCGCGGTACTCGCTTGGCGGGTTGCGGAAGGTGCTCTCGTCCAGAGCGGACTTCTTGTTTTCCGGATACAGCATGGTTTCTCCCCCTTTTGCTTTGGGTTTTGTTTTGTTCTGTGCGGTTTTTCGGTCTTTTTGTTTAGAAGGCGCAGTATTCGGCCATGTAGGCTTCCATGCGGGCAAGGACGTCCGCGTAGTCGCCGCGGGTGCGCAGGTACTCGCAGATGTCGCGCGCGTCGACGATGGAGTGGACCTGGATGCCGTAGGTCTCCATGACCTCCATGACGGCCGTCTTGCCCGGCGTCGCGCCCACCTCGCACCGGTTGACGGAGATGAACATGTGCGGCACGGTGACCTTGGCCGCGGAGGTCAGGATGGGCATGGTCTCGCGCACGGCGGTGCCGGCGGTGATGACGTCCTCGATGATGGCGATGCGGTCGCCGTCCTTGGGCTTATAGCCGACGAGGCTGCCGCCCTCGCCGTGGTCCTTCTCCTCCTTGCGGTTGAAGAAGAAGGGCAGGTCCTCCCCGTAGAGGCGGGAGAGCGAGGCGGAGGTCGTCGTCACCAGCGGAATGCCCTTGTAGGCCGGGCCGAAGAGCGCGTCGACCTCGCCCGCGGCCATCTCGTGCACGCAGGCGGCGTAGAAGTCGCCCAGGCGCGCGATCTGCGCGCCCGTGCGGTACAGGCCCGTGTTGACAAAGTAGGGCGTGCGCCGGCCGCTCTTGGTGACAAAGTCGCCGAAGCGGAGCACGTCGCAGGACATCATGAATTCAATAAACTTCTTCTTTGCATCGGTAAGCATGTCGTTCTCTCCTTTTTTCGGATCAGCCCGAGCGTCGGGATCGGCCCGAGCGTCGGGATCGGCCCGGGTACCGGGGGCGGCCCGGGCACTCCCAGTATAGCATCTGCGCGCCGCGCAGGGAAGGGCGATTTCTCAGCCCCGGCCCCAGAAAAACTCCGCCCTCGTCATGGAATAGGCCATCTCGTCCTCGATTCTTCCGTCGTAGTTCCTGCCGGCCATGCGGCGCAGGCCCTCGGGGCGGAAGCCCAGGCGCTCGATGACGCGGCGGGAGCGCTCGTTCCAGGGGTAGTGGAAGACGGTCATCAGCTCCACGCCGAGCTCCGCAAAGGCGTATTCCAGCGCGGCCATGCACCCCTCGTGCATGAAGCCCTGGCCCCAGTCCTTTTCGTTCATGACGTAGCCGAGCATGCGCACGGGCAGGCCCTTTGGCCGGGACTGGTCCTCGTGCAGGCCGATGGAGCCGATGACGCGGCCGTCGTCCTTGCGCTGCATGGCGAAGTTGTCGTCATGGGGCAGGAACAACTCGCGCAGAACCTGCTGCGTCTCCTCGATGGACTCGTGGGGCTTCCAGCCGGCCGCGGGGCCGACGTTCGGCGTGCGGGCGTAGTCGTACATGTCGGGCGCGTCCTCCAGCGTCCACGGCCGCAGGATGAGGCGCGCCGTGCAGAGCGTCTTCATGGAACCGCCTCCTTTTGCGTTTGCGATGCAATCAGTATACCAAAATCCGGCATGGCCTGCAATCGGAAAGGCCATCCAAAAAAGAGATTGCATTCGCCCTGCCCCTCCTGTAAAATAGAAGGGGTACACAGAAAAAAACGTAGGGAGTGGGTAACAGAACATGGCCAAATTCAGCATTCGGAGGCTGTTTGACGTGCGCGACATGACGAGCGGAAGCCCCATGGCGTGCATTGCGCAGTTCTCCGTCCCTCTGCTCATCGGCAACCTCGCCCAGCAGCTCTATTCGACCGTGGACAGCATCGTCGTGGGCCAATACGTGGGCGACGGCGCGCTGGCCGCCGTCGGCGCGAGCAATCCGGTCATCAACCTTTTGCTGGTGCTCTTCATCGGCATTTCAACCGGCGCGGGCATCATGGTTTCGCAGTATTTCGGCGCAAAGCAGCGCGAGCAGCTCTCCATGACGGTCGGCAACTGCATGACGCTGACGCTGCTGTCCTCCCTTGTGATCACGGTGCTGGGCGTTGTGATCACCCGGCCGCTCATGGGCCTCCTCAACACCCCGGAGGAGATCTTTGACATGGCCTGCGACTACATGGTCATCATTTTCCTGGGGAACGTGGGCACCTCGTACTACAACATCGTCTCGGGCATCCTGCGCGGGCTGGGCGATTCGTTCACGCCGCTCGTCTTCCTGCTGGTCGCCTGCGGCCTCAACATCGTTCTGGACCTCTACTTCGTGGCCGTGCTGGGCATGGGCGTCGCGGGCGCGGCCTGGGCCACGATCATCTCCCAGATCATCTCGGCGATCCTCTGCATCCTGCGCCTGTGGCGGATGAAGGACATCATCTCCATCGACCGCAAGACGCTGCGCCTGCACGGGTTCTACGCCCTGCAGCTCGCGCGCCTGGGCCTGCCCTCGGGCATCACGCAGGGCATCTTCTCCCTGGCGATGATCGTGGTGCAGTCCCTGACCAACTCCATGGGCACGGCGGTCATCGCCTGCACGACGGTCGTCATGCGCGTGGACGGCTTTGCCATGATGCCCAACTTCACCTTCGGCACGGCCATGACCACCTTTGCCGGCCAGAACATGGGCGCCGGGCTCCTGGACCGCACGCGCCAGGGCACGCGCGCCGGGCTCAAGCTCGCCGTGATCTGCGCCTGCATCCTGACGCTGTGCATCCTCCTGTTCGGCGAGAACCTGATGCGCATGTTCACCTCCACGGACGAGGTGGTGCGCCTGGGCATGCGGATGCTGCGCGTCATCGCCGTGGGCTACATCGCCATGGCGGTCACGCAGACGCTCTCGGGCGTGATGCGCGGCGCGGGCGATACGCTCACCCCCATGTGGATCTCCCTGATCACGACCGTCGTGCTGCGCGTGCCGGTGGCCTACATCTGGGCCTTCCTCACCCGGAGCGAAGCCCTGCCGCACGGCTCCTCGGACGCGATCTTCTTTTCCCTGCTCATCTCCTGGGTGATGGGCGCGCTCATCACCACCTACTTCTTCCGCCGCGGCAAGTGGCGCCAGAAGGCCATCACCGGCAACGCGGACCGCGCCGTCCAGTTCGACTGACGGGCGGGCGCGGCAAGGGCCCCGGATTTCTCACGAAATCCGGGGCCCTTGTGTATGCGCTTCTGACCGTGCGAAGTCTATTCGTACCGCAGCGCCTCGATGGGGTCGAGCTTGGCGGCTTTATTGGCCGGGTAGTAACCGAAGAACACGCCGATGGCGAGCGAGAAGCTCACCGCGACCGCGATGGAACCGATCGAGGGCAGCGCGGGGAAGCCGAGGAGATTGGAGGCCGCATATCCCAGCACCGCGCCGACGATGATGCCGATCACCCCGCCGATGAGGCAGATGATCATGGCCTCGACCACGAACTGCACGCGGATGGCGCTGTTGGGCGCGCCCAGGGCCTTGCGGGTGCCGATCTCGCGCGTGCGCTCGGTGACGGAGACGAGCATGATGTTCATCACGCCGATGCCGCCGACGACGAGCGAGATGCCCGCGATGACCGCGATGGCGATGGAGACGGTGTCCAGCATGCTGCTCATCTGGGAGACCATGGTCTCCATGCTGATGGTGTAGACGTTAAAGTCCTGGTTGTCCGCGTAGTACCGGTTGAGGAAGTCCGCGGCCTCGTTGGCGACGGCCTGGGAGTCCATCTGCACGTCCGCGGTGACGGTGGCGCTGGTGAACCCCTCCTCCGCGCCGGTGATGCGGTGGGAGGTCGTCACCGGGATGTAGAGGTCGGTGCGCTTGTCCGCCTCCGAGCCCGTGCCCAGCAGCGCGGCGTAGGGCGAGTCCACGTTTTCATAGACGCCGACGATGGTGAAGTTGTAGATGTCGTCGTTCAGCGTCACGCGGACCTCCTGGCCCAGGGCGTCGCGGTTGGAGAGCCCGGGGAACATCTTTTCCACGAGGAAGTCCGAGACCACGGCCACGTACTTTGTGCCCTCCATGTCGCGGTCGTTGATCGTGCGGCCGGTGAGCAGGTTGACGTTGTTGACGGAGAGATAGGCGCCGTTGATGCCCATGACGGAGACGTTCGCGTACTTGTGGCCGTCCTGCGCCTGGCCGCTGCCCGCGCTCTCGTAGATGGAGTAGTCCTGCACGCCCTCGACCTCCTCGGTCAGGGCGTCGAGCATGTCGATGGTGAGCAGGTCGTCCTCCTCCGGGGTGAGGATCTCCATGGAGTTGAGGTCGACGACGCGCTGCTGCACGGCGACGGTGATGTTGTTGACGCCCAGGGAGGACATCGCGTCGGTGACGGAGCCGGTGACCGCGTCGCCCACGCACATGATGCCGATGACCGAGCCGATGCCGATGATGATGCCCAGCATCGTCAGCAGCGCGCGCATCTTGTTTGACCGCAGGCCGTTCAGGGCCAGGAGCACGTTTTCCCACATTCCGGTCATGCTTCCTCCCCCCCTTCGCGATTGGGCACGATGCGGCCATCGGAGATGGTGACGATGCGGTCGGTCTCGGTGGCCAGCTTGTAGTTGTGGGTGATGAGCACGATGGTCTTGCCGTGCTTGTCGTGCAGGTCGTGGAACAGGTCCATGACCAGGCGGCCGGTCCGGCTGTCCAGGGCGCCGGTGGGTTCGTCCGCCAGGATGATGGCCGGGTCGTTGGCCATGGCGCGGGCGATGGCCACGCGCTGCTTCTGGCCGCCGGAGAGCTCGTTGGGCATGTGGTTCATGCGCTCGGTCATCTCGACCATCTCCAGCAGCTCCTTGGCGCGCTTGGTGCGCTTGCCGGCGGGGACGCCGGCGTAGAGCATGGGCAGCTCCACGTTCTTGAGCGCAGAGGTGCGCGGGATCAGGTTGAAGGTCTGGAAGACGAAGCCGATCTTCCCGTTGCGGATCTTGGAGAGCTGGTCGTCCTTGGCCTCGTCCACGCGCACGCCGTCCAGCTCGTAGGTGCCCTCGGTGGGGCGGTCCAGCGCGCCAATGATGTTCATCAGCGTGCTCTTGCCCGAGCCGGACTCGCCCACGATCGAGAGGAACTCGCCCTCGCGGACGTCCAGGGAGATGCCGTTTAAGATCTGGAGCTCGTTGGGCGTGCCGATGTAAAAGCGCTTAATGATGTCGCGCATCCGGATGATGGTCCTTGCGGGGGCTTCCCGCTGCATCTGCACTGCTTCCATTCCGCTCACCCAATGGTCACCTGCCATTGCCCGGCGGGCGCATCCGCCTGCGCCGCGCCCTGGGCGCTCACCGCCGGCAGGACCGTGCCCTCGGCAACGGCCGTGGGGTCGTCGAGGATGAGGTCGCCCTCGGCGAGCGCGTCGCTGATGACCTCCACCTCAAAGTCGGTCTCCACGCCCGTTTCGACCGGGACCTTCTCCACGACGAGCGTGCCGTCGTCCTGGGGCCGGGCGGCCATGACGTAGGGCGCGCCGTCCTCGTCATAGCCCAGGGAGCTGTAGAGCACGGCCAGCACGCCCTCGGTGCTGTCGGTGGTGATGGTCGCGCGGCCGTTCATGCCCACGAGCAGGCCGCCCTCCCCCGGGTCCACGGACAGAGTCACGTCGAACTCCGCGTTCGAGGAGGAGACGGTGTTGCCGTACGCGTCCTTCTGCGCGGTGATGGCGATGTCCTTGACCTGGCCGCTGTAGACCGTGTCGCCGGTGGCGTCGGTCTTGATCTCGGCGGGCATGCCCACGGCCAGGGACGCGATGTCGTACTCGCGCACGGAGGTGACGATCTCCAGCTCGTCCAGGTTCTCGATGACGAACAGCAGGCTGCCGGAGGCGTTGCTCTCGCCCTCGTTGACGTAGACGGCGGTCACGGTGCCGGCGGCGGGGGCGGTGACGGTGCACTTATCGATGTTCTCCTGCGCGTCGGCCAGGTTCATCTCGGTGACGGTCTGGTCCGCGGCGATCTGCGCGCTGCTGACGCTGTTGGAGTAGCCGTGCAGGGCGAGCTCGCGCTGCTCCTCCGCCTCCTGCAGGGCCACCTCGGCGTCGGAGACGTTCTCCTGCGCGTCGGTCACGGCGTCGCGGTAATCGTCCAACAGGCTCTCGACCTGGGTGTCCTTGTTCTCGTAGACCTCGCGCGCCGCGTCAAAGGCGGCCTTGGCGTTGTCGGTCTGGACCTGGGCGGCCTGGTACTCGGAGTTGGCGGCGTTATAGGCCTGCTCGAGCTCTTCCCGATTCTCCTCCGTGGCGCTTTCCAGGGCATGTTCCGCATCGCGCATCGCGAGGTAGAGGTCGTTCGAGACTTTTTTGGCGGAGGTATAGGCGTACTGGGCCTGGGTGTACTCGGCGTCGACCTGCAGCGTCAATTCGAGCTTGCCGCTGTTGTAATCCTCCAGGGCGTCGTTGTACTGCTCCTCGGCGGTGGTCAGCGCGTCCTGCATGGCCTCCAGGTTCTGCTTCGCGGCGCGGACGGCCTGCTCCTGCGCGATGACGCCGGTATTGTAGGAATTCTGCGCGCTGTCCAGGGAAATCTGCGCGCTCTTCTCGCTCTGCTCGGCCTGCAGGCGGCTCTTCTCGTAGTCCTTTTCCAGGTCTGTGCTGTCAAAGACGCAGAGCACGTCGCCCTCGGCCACGGTGTCGCCGACCTCGACGTTGACCTGCAGGGCCTTGCCCGCGCCGGCGGCCTCCTGGTAGACCTTCTTGACGTCCGCGCTCTGGATGTTGCCGGAGACGCTGAGCGTGTTTGTCAGGTCCATGCGCTCAAGCGCCGTGTAGCTTGCCGCGCCCGTCGTCATGGCCTCCAGCGCGCTCTGTCCGGCCCGGACCAGGCCGATGAGCGCCGCGGCGATGACCACGATGACCACGGCGAGGATGAGAAAGATTTTGGTTCCCTTTTTCATTTTGGCCATAAACGAATTGCCTCTCCTCCGCTAAATATTTTGCCAATATGAGTATACCGTGAACATATGGACAACTTGTGAATGGGTATGCAAAAAACGCTTTTGAAATGTTAATCCTCTGTAATCTCCCCGATGCCGATCGACAGGAGAGAGTATACGCCTGCCGCGGCGGTTTTTCCAGGCCTTGCGTCCGAAAACCGCATTCTCCCGTCCAAAAGCGCAAAAAAGAGGAGCGACGGTTTCGCTCCTCTTTTTTGCGGTATGGGTTTTAGCGGCTGGCCGAGCGGTCGACGTAGTGGGTGTGGAGCAGCTCGTGGGCCTTGTGGCTGTTGGGCTTGCCCAGGTACTCGTCGTAGAGCTTCTGCACGGACGCGTTCTTGTGGGACTTGCGCTCGGGCAGGGCCTTGTCCTCCTCGTAGATGGCCTTGGCGCGGACCACGCGGGGATCGGCCGCCATGCGCTCGCGCGCGGGCACGATGGGCTGGCCGCCGCCGGTGACGCAGCCGCCCGGGCAGCCCATGACCTCGATGAAGGTGTAGTCGGCCTCGCCCTTCTTCATCTTCTCCATGAGGATCTTGGCATTGCCGGTGCCGTGCGCGACGGCGAGCTTGATCTCCTTGCCGCCGACGTTGACGGTGGCTTCCTTGACGCCCTCGATGCCGCGGACCGCGGTGTACTCGATGGCGTCGAGGTCCTTGCCCTCCAGGATGTCGGCGACGGTGCGCAGCGCGGCCTCCATGACGCCGCCGGTCGCGCCGAAGATGGCGCCGGCGCCCGTGGACTCGCCCAGCAGGGGATCAAACTCCTCGTCGGGCAGGTTCACAAAGTCGATGCCGGCCTCCTTGATCATGCGGGCGAGCTCGCGCGTGGTGATGACCGC
>ERZ827492.2377-NODE-2377-length-13316-cov-3.618958_pt1 | contig 13316 bp, 10 predicted proteins | sample MGYA00519704_ERZ827492 | MGnify/ENA primary metagenome ERZ827492 (study PRJEB31778, sample SAMEA3449325) | human gut metagenome | biome: human gut; feature: human-associated habitat; material: faeces | place: United Kingdom | collected 2010/2012 ...
AGGATATACCCATGGAAAAGCTCATAAGCTGTGCGTTCAATATGGATACCGCCTGCGTGGAACTTCACTTCACGGATGGGAGTATTTACTCCATAAATTGCACCGCCGTGGAGAATGAGGTGGCGGACAACGGTGCGTGCTGTCTGACTGCATCACAAGCTATGATAAAAAGAAACTGCCCGAAATGCCGGATTATTATGAAAGCAAGGGCTGTTCGGTTCAAACGCTTGATGAAACCATGCAGTTTTGATTTTTGACAAAGTTTAATGAAAACAGGAGTTGCAATCGGATAAATTTGACTATGATTAACTTTAAAGAAATTACAAATGCAAACATATGGAAAGTTTGCACACTGGAACCTTTTGAAGAACAAAAGGATTTTGTTGCAGAAAACATACAGAGTCTGGCGGAAGCCTATGCAACAAGAAACGAGGGCGGCAATGCGCTGCCGTTGGCAGTTTATAATGATGAAACGCTTGTCGGTTTTATCATGATCGGCAAAGGTACCGTCGGCAACGAGAAAGAAAGTGAATTGATAAAGAAAAACTACAGCCTGTGGAGGCTGATGATAGATAAAAAGTATCAGGGCAAAGGTTTCGGCAGGCAGACATTGGACGCAGCAATGGCACTGATTCGCACGTATCCGTTCGGAAAAGCGGATAAAGTTTGGCTTTCATATGAACCCGAAAATGTGCGCGCAAGAGAGATTTACAGAAAGTACGGCTTTGTTGAAAACGGCGAAATGTGCGGCAATGAAATCATTGCTGTTTATGATTTGTGAATCCGATTCAGATGCTGCGGCAAACGGAAAGCACGCGGAATCCTCGTGAATTGCGAAAGTATGTTTCAATACACATGCGAAAATGACCGAGTTCCCGTAACCGTTTGATTCCTGCCTTTTGCGTCAGAAAGAAATAAAACCTTACCTACGGTATTATAACAGACTATGGCGACTTTTTCAATGCAGATAAATTGAAATGCGGCTTTAAATTCATTTCGGAATTTAATTTCATTCAAGGGTTTGGGTTGCTGCCGCAACAATAAGGGATTTAGAACACTGTGTTGGGATTAAACAGCAGGCTCCCCGCAGCTTGCTGCGGGGAGCCTGAATACGTGCAAAACACATGTATGCGTGCGGATTTTAAGGCAAAGTTTATGCCTTCTTGGTCTGAGCCATAACTTCTGCCGCAAAGTCTTCGGTGCGCTTCTGGAGACCTTCGCCCATTTCGTAGCGGGTGAAGCCGATGACTTCGAACCTGCCGTTGATCATCTGAGAAACGCTCTCATCGGGGTTCTTAACGAAGGGCTGCTCAAGCAGGCAGACTTCCTTATAATACTTCTCGATGCGGCCTTCAACCATTTTTTCAATGATTGCAGCGGGCTTGGGCTTGGGATCGTTCTTTGCCTGTTCGCGGAGAATCTCACGCTCATGCTCGAGTTCGGCATGGTCGCAGTCTTCCTTGCGGAGGCAGGTGGGCTTTGCAGCCGCGATTTGCATTGCGACATCGTGTGCAACAGCGGGGAACTCATTGTTGCTGATCTGAAGAAGTACGCCGATTTTGCCGCCGAGGTGGACATAGGTATCAACGATGCCTTCAACGCGATTGAAGCGGCGGATGGTGATCTTTTCGCCGATCTTTGCAACTGCGCCGTTGATAACGTCGCTGACGGTCTTGCTCTCGTCTTCGGAGAAGGACTGAGCCATCATATCTTCAACGGAAGCGGGATTCTTCTTTGCAACATGCTTTGCAAGGGAAGCAACAAGGTTTTTGAAATCGTCGGTCTTTGCAACAAAGTCGGTTTCGCAGTTGACTTCGATGATGACGCCGACGCCGCATTTTTCACAAACGAAGCAGTCAACAATACCTTCTGCCGCAATGCGGGAAGCCTTCTTTGCGGATGCAGCAAGGCTCTTCTCGCGCAGATAGTCGAGAGCCTTTTCAATATCGCCGTCACACTCTTTGAGTGCCTTTTTGCAGTCCATCATGCCTGCGCCGGAACGCTCGCGCAGAGCCATTACGTCTTTAGCGGTGAATTCCATTAAAATATCCTCCTGTAGTTATAATGCAAACGCTGACCAACACGGGAATCGGGCGCGGAACGGTCTGATATTTGCCCGCGTTTTGTCAATGTTACGTTCGAGCGGAGGAAGCCCGGCAGGCTTTCTCCGCGGAAAAATCATGGTTGAATGATTGAACTTAGAAGTTATCTGCTTCGTCGGCAGCATCGTTGTCGATGGTTGCATCAACAGCGGCATCGGTCATCTGTTCGCCCTGCTTGCCTTCGAGGACTGCATCGGCGATCTTGGAAGCGATGAGCTTGACAGCGCGGATTGCGTCGTCGTTGCCGGGGATAACATAGTCAACATCATCGGGATCGCAGTTAGTGTCAACGATTGCAACGATGGGGATACCGAGGTTGCGTGCTTCCATAACGGCGATATGCTCCTTGCGGGGGTCAACAACGAACATGCAGCTGGGCAGTTTCTTCATTTCTTTGATACCGCCGAGGTTCTTCATGAGCTTTTCGCGAAGAGCGCAGAGCTGGATAACTTCCTTCTTGGGGAGAAGATCGAAATCGCCGTCCGCTTCCATCTTGTTGATCTGGTTGAGCTTTGCGATACGGGTCTGGATGGTCTTGAAGTTGGTGAGAAGACCGCCGAGCCAACGCTGGTTGACATAGAACATTTCGCAGCGCTTTGCTTCCTGTTCGATGCTCTCCTGAGCCTGCTTCTTGGTGCCGACAAAAAGAACGGTGCCGTCGTTCATCGCAACATCGCGAACGAAATTGTAGGCATCGTCAATCTTTTTTACGGTTTTCTGAAGGTCGATGATGTAGATACCGTTGCGCTCGGTGAAGATGTATTCCTTCATCTTGGGGTTCCAACGGCGGGTCTGGTGACCGAAATGTACGCCTGCTTCCAAAAGCTGCTTCATAGAAATAACTGACATAACTAAAACCTCCTGTTTTTATTTCCGCCCCGCACATCATCTTTTCGGAGAACCGCAGAGCGGCACAGCCCCGAAAATCCGCACGGGTGAGTTATTTCATACCGAGTCATTATACCATGGCCGTGAACGGTTTGCAAGCATATTTTGCCCGCAGGAACACCGAAAAACAAATATATTTAGACTCGGAATCATATGTGCGCACGGAACGCAGAGTGCTGATATAAAACAGAGTCGTTAAGCAAAATACGGCAAAAATGTGTCTTAAACATGAAAAAATAATCTCAGTACGGAAAAATGCACAACGCAAGCACAAAAGGACAGTTTTCTGCCAAATTCGGCAAAAGAAAGCAGGTTAATTCAGATGATTAGGTGTTGACAAACTGAAAACAGCGTGATACACTGGATATGTCAAATGAACTGCGGCGATCCTGCACGACTCACAGCGTTTTTTCCCGCAGCAAAATTCAATCACAGAAGCCGATAAATCAGTGCGCAGTCCGATTTTAAAGGATCCGGATCAAAACATGCGTCTGTATTCAATGTATAATATGTGTGCTTGCGGAATGCTGATTTGAAAGACAACACCCGTCGGTGCGTATTTTTGTGTACGGCGGGAATCATCCGACAACGGACCGGGGGGAACGGAAGAGGATGCGGGGTTCGGATTGAGACGTTAAACAAAATATAATGCTGTATTCGCAGCTGCACGGAGCATTAACATTCAGTGCCGTTTAGGTTTCGTTAAGCATGTTTCGCCTGTGCGGAAGCATCATCCGAATGCGGAACGGACTGATTCAAAAGATTCGCGCGCTGCGGCAGCTTTATACAGTCATGCATGGCTGCATTGCATATGCGGGAACAGGGCAGTTTCCCGATCCCGCCGTGCTGCGAGGCAAGTTTTGCGCCGCAGTGCAGCACATGTGTGCAAGATATTATTAATGGGAGGCACTTATTAATGAAAGAACTCAAACGCATCTCTGCCTTTTTCATGGCAATGCTGATGATGCTGACTGTGTTCTCAGCATTCTCCGTCGTTTCGGCGGAAGGCGAAGCAGCGGGCGGCACGCAGCCCGTTTGGCCGGCGCAGGGCTCCATAAAGCTCGACAAAGACGCCGCCGCAGTTGTAGGCGCGGAGAATCTCTGGGAAATTACCCTCGGCATTCAGGGCAAAAACTTCGAAACAACATCTGACGTTGTGTTGGTTATTGACTGCTCCGGCAGTATGGAAGGCGATAAGCTTACAAATACTCGCAAAGCGGCTAAAGCTTTCGGACAGAAGCTTCTAACGGAAGGCAGCACGACCCGCATTGCGATCGTCACCTTCATCAAGGAGGCAACCGCATACAACAACGGTCATTTTTACGATGCGACCGAGCTTTCTGCTTTTGAGGCGGCTGTTGATGCGGCAACATATGCAAACGGCGGCACCAACCAGCAGGCAGGTATCCACAAGGCTCAGGAGCTGTTGAACACAAGCTCCGCAGGACTCAAAAACATCGTCATTCTTTCCGACGGTGAAGCAACTTTCAGTCACCCGTTTGTTGGCGGTAACGCAACCATCGACTGCGGACAGTTTTTGGGTCACTGGTTCAGCGGAAACCCGGTGGTTACCGCATGGCCCACCGTTGCAACGCCCGATTACAGCACCGTTATCGGCACGGGCAACAGTTTTGATCTCGACGGCAATATCAATTGGAATTGCACTTGCGAACATAACAGGACGACCCAAGAGCTCTACGGCGCATTTTATTATGATGCATCCGGAAATCTTGTTTGCAGCAATGGCAGCATGGCATCCAACAACGGCGTTGCAACCATCTGGGAAGCAAATCAGGCAAAAGCAGCAGGAACAACCATCTATTCCGTTGCTTTGCAGGCAGGCACTAACGGCGAAAACACCCTTAAGGCCTGTGCAACCGATGCAACCAAGGATTACTACGCAATCGCTTCCACCGACAATGTTGAGGAAACGCTGACCACCGCTTTCACATCCATTGCGGGCAGCATTGCGATCGCTGCACGTAACGGCGTTGTTAACGACCCCATGGGCGAACATGTTAAGCTCAACTTCAGCGGCGAAGCTCCCGTTATCACTACCGATTTGGGTGTTTACACCGCCGGCAATGCGGACATTTACATCAGCCAGGGTACGGCGACATATGACGCCGAGACCCGCGCCATCAGCTGGACCGTCGGCAATGTTAGCGAGGGCGACAACCCCATCATGAAATACAAAGTCGGCATCCTTGACGACTATAATCCCTCCACCAACGATGTTCTCGACACCAACGGCAGAACAACTTTCAGCTATAAGAACTACCTCGGCAATGACACTGTCGGCGATTTCCCGATTCCGAAGGTCACCGTTGGCGGCGGCGCGATACTTGTTCACTGGTATCAGGTCAATTCAAAGGGCGAACCCATCAACGAGCTTGGTCAGGTCGTTGATGGCCCCTCCTTTGCAAAGCAGGTTCAGCCCGCAGAGTATTTTGCGTTTAACGGTTCAACCGGTCTCAACTACAACACACAGTACACCGTTACAAAGAGCGACTTTGCAAACTACACCTATTACGGCAGCTACATTGTCAACAACGGCAATCTCACCTCCGGCGATGCGGCAACCGTAACTCTCAACGCAGCGAACTCCAACCAGCATGTTTGGTTCGCATACACTCAGAGCTTCAACGTGGCGCATGTTCAGTTTGACGAAACCGAAACCAATACCGTTGTGAAGAAAATCACCACCCATACCGTTGAGCAGTTCAACCTGACTTCCGTTGTTTCGAACGGGTTCATTTACGGCGGCGCATTCAGCGATGAAGCATGTGAAGAGGTTCAGAACTTTGATCCAGGACAGAATGCAACCGCGTTCACTCCCACAGCAGGTGATACCTATTATATTTGGGAAGCGGACGCACAGTTCCTCTCCCCGAGGAACCTCAGCTGCTGGAATCATGTTTCCGAAAACACCGTTGACGTTACCGGCTTCTACCTTGTGACCCCGGTCGATCGCCTGAATTACAGGGAAGTCGGCTTCATGGTCGGCAGCGAGACCCTGCCCGCAAAGCAGTTCACCGAGACCTATATCAATGAGTCCGGCGTTGAGAGCACTCAGGTTCTTACCGGCAGCAAGTGCTATGTTTACGACACCGTAGAAGTCGATTTAAACAACGGCACAAGCGATGTGTACAACGTTTCAAACGTTAACATCGGCAAGACCCACGGATACCTTGCCTGCTACGGCATGGATAAGAACACCTATTGGCTGAATGCAGACGCTGAAATCACCTTCACACCCTATTGGATCACCCTTGACGGCGTTAAGGTTGCACCGCAGACCCGCACCGCAAAGTATCTCGGCCAAGGTTCGGATGCTGACGGTAACCACAAGAAGTTCCGTGTTGTTAAAACTGCTGCAAGCGGCATTGCAAACGCTTTTGTTGACGATGCACAGCAGGAGAACATGCTCGTTCTGATGAACAGCTATTCTGCAAACGGAGCACCCATCAATCCCGTTGATGAACCTGTTCAGGGCAATATCGTCACCGTTCACGACGGCGAAACGCTTTACACCGTTGCAGCGGAGAACAATGCGGTTCAGCTCGACTATATCGGCGTTGAAGGCAAGCTCTTTGCAGGCTGGTTCGCGGATGAAGCATGCACCGTTCCCGCAGACCTTTCGAACATTACCGAAAGCATTGATGTTTATGCAAAGTACGTTTCCGATTCCTATCTCGGGCTTCGCTACTATCGCAACGGATTCTTAAGACTCCGCAGCCTGACCCTCGTTTCCGCAATCGACGGCAGAAATTACGCTGAAACAGGCTTTATCGTTAACGGCGAGAGGATTTCCGTTTCCGATTACAGCACCCGTTACGGTCTGCGCAGTGCGCGCAGCCTGTTCGGCAAGGAAGTTGCAAACAACGCTCTGCTCATGACCTGCGATTACGCTTTCGACGGCGTGACCTATGGCGCAAGGCTGAACATCACCCCCTATTGGGTAACTCTGGACGGCACGACCGTTCGCGGCGAGACCCGCACCCTTACCTACAATTGGTACGGAATCACCGAATAAGCTAAAGGAAGGATAATACGCATGAAAAAGTTTGATCCGACCCTCAACACCGTTTTCACCGATGACGGCAAGCCCGTTATCGCTCCCGGGGGGCCGCCCAGCGGCTCAACCATTGAATCAATCGGTGAGAATCTGAACGTTATGACCCTTGGCGACGGAACTGTTATCTACTTTGATAACTTTGGAAACATCGTCAATCCGTAACATATAAAACCATGATGATTGCATAATTCATGAAACTCATGAAATCGGTGCAATTGACACGAAGGCGACGGGGCAGATGCTGCTCCGCCGCTTTCAACATAACTGCGGATGCGCACGGACATTGCAAAAGAGCTGAACGGAGGCACGGAACAGGATGGAAAAAATCAATATCGAGCTTGCGGGCATCCCGCTTGAGCTGACGCTCAGATACAAAATGTTCCGCGATAGATATGCGGATTTTCAAACGGAAAAAAAACCCTGCGCCTGTATTGAAATCACGCCGGAGCAATGCGCCTGCGCCGCACGCGGTTACGAACCGGGAACGCTTCCCGAAAGCGTTGAAGATCTTGAACTTTGCGCCAAGGCCTGCGCCGCACTTCTTCCGCACGGGCGGGCAATCATTCATGCGGTTTGCTTCGTGTGGCGCGGAAAGGCATGGCTCATCTGCGCTCCGAGCGGAGTGGGAAAAACAACGCATTATAAGCAGTGGAAACGCCTTTTCCCGAATGAAGTGGAAATGCTGAACGGCGACAAGCCCGTGTTGAATTTTGAAAAACAGTATGTAACCGTTTCGGCTTCGCCGTGGGCGGGAAAGGAAAACATGCGGCAGCTGCGCACGGCGCCTCTCGGCGGCATTGTGTTTCTTGCTCAGGATAAGCAAAACATAATTAAACGCTTGTCTCCGAAAGAAGCGGGTGTTCGGCTGTTTCTGCAATTCATAATTCCGTGCGACAACGCGGAACAGGTGCGTTTTGCAGCGCAATATACGGAACGTATACTTGAGCGCACGCCGGTTTGGCTGCTCAGGAATCGCGGGGACGGAGCATCGGCCGAGCTTTGCCGAAGGACGCTTGAAAGCGAACTTTGCTGCGCTGACAATTAGCGATGCAGTGTTTGGAATCATTCGGCTTTTGAAGGGTGCTTTTGAAGGATAATCGACCGAACGGGGGGTTTGAAAGTTTATTATGGAATACAGAGTTAATCAGAATGCGGTTTATGTTGAAGTTTGTGATGAATACCTGCTTGTTGCCGTTGGTGAGGCGCGGGGAAAACTGCCGCAGCTCAGGAAACTTTCGGAATCCGGCGCGTTTATTTGGCGCGGGCTTGAAAAGGGTCTTGCATCGGAAAGCATTATTTGCGCTGTCATGCAGGAGTATGAGATTTCTCGTGATGAAGCGCAATCGGGGTTTTCTGCCTTTGTTTCAACTTTGATGAAAGAGGGTTACATAACCGAATCCGAATGATTTTACACGATTGAAACGCTGAATTAAAACCGAATTTAAGCGCAGTCGATTCAAAAAATAAGGGGTTTGCTGCATCGGTTCCAAAACAAACGGGCTGCTGTCAATTCAGCTCTGCAAAATCGGTCGAAAACTTAAAGTTTTTGCACTATGATGCATTTGCTTGGTTTTTTCGCTGATTTGTGCTATACTAATAGCGCAGGAGGGGTGAAGACATGATAGATTCCCATGAACTTAAGAGGCGTGACAGCTATTTAAATAAACTGATCGGCTTTCAGGATACGGAGCCGGTCAAGGTAATCACCGGCATTCGCCGCTGCGGCAAGTCCAGCCTGTTAAAGCTGATGGTTCGGCATTTGAAAGATACCGGTATTCAGCCGGAGCAGATAATCGAGATGAATTTTGAATCCTTCGATTTCCGAGGGATGAGTGCCGATGATATTTACCACTATGTAAAAGAGCGCGTTGTCACAGGAAAGAGGATGTACCTTTTCTTTGATGAGCTGCAACGGATCGAGGCGTGGGAGGATGCTGTAAACGCCTTCCGTGTGGATCTTGACTGCGACATCTATGTTACCGGGTCGAATGCCTATCTTCTTTCTTCAGAGTATTCAACCTATCTCTCCGGGAGGTGCGTCGAAATCAAAATGCTGCCTCTCTCTTTCCGTGAGTTCCTTGATTTTCACGGTTTTGAGGTTCGCGAAACGCAGAGTGCTCTCGGTGGACTCCGCAAGCAGGTATTTGATAAGAACGGTGAACGCTACGAACTGCGAGAAGTTTTTGACGCCTATATGCGCTTCGGTGGAATGCCCGGAATCTCCGATGTTGGGCTGGAACAGGAAAAGGCACTGTCGCTTCTCGACGGCATCTATTCCACAGTTGTGATTCGTGACATTCTGGAGAGAGAAAAACGCAGAGGTCAAAAGCAGATCACAGACCCTATGCTGCTTCGTAAGATCATCCTGTTCCTTGCGGATAATATCGGCTCCAGTGTTTCTATTGCCTCCATCGGCAACACACTGGTCAACGAGGGACTTTTGGACGATGGCAAACGCAAAGGCGCACCCAGTGCGCATACCGTGCAGGCATATGTAAATGCGCTTCTGGAGAGCTACTTCTTCTACGAGATCAAACGCTTTGATATCAAGGGCAAAGCCTACCTCCGTACACTCGGAAAATACTATATCGTTGACATCGGACTTCGCAACTGTCTGCTGGGTTTCCGTAATCGGGACAGCGGTCATGCCATCGAGAATGTCGTTTACTTTGAACTGCTTCGCCGTGGCTATGATGCAGCGATCGGCAAAATCGGCAATGCGGAGGTTGACTTCATTGCAACGACCGCCGATGAGAAAAAATATATTCAGGTAACGGAGTCGATGATGAGCGAAGATGTACGCAAGCGGGAACTTTCACCGCTGCAAAGTATCCGCGACAACTACGAAAAAATCGTGCTGTCCCTTGAGCCGGGGCTTGATGCTTCCTATGACGGAATCAAATCCGAGAGTCTCATCGATTGGCTGCTCAGCGAATAAGCACTGCATTTTCAGAGCAAAGCAAAAAGTTTTTGCGGTTCAAGTCATTAACTTCTTTAGTCCGGAAATTTGGACACCTTCAGACTTGAAAGCAGGTACAATCGAAGAATCTAAAATGGACTGTTTCGGCTGTTTCCACAGGGAGAACTGCTTTTAAGGACAGTACGAGAACAGCAAACATGAACAAGTCCGTTTGCTGCACACAAAAATCATGCTTTCTGCATAAGCCAGCTTCGCTTGAGCCGGGAAATGTAATGTTCGGCACTCCTCGGATCACCCTCGTTCAAAAAAAGCAAGGCGTCCGCCCCGTATGTCGGGACGGACGCTGTTTAGCATCGGTCTTATTTGTTTGAATTCCGAAGTCCGTTATGATGCTTATGCATCCGCAACACCGCCGTGCATGTTGCTGAACAGCTGAAGAATCCTGCTGTAAGCTGCATCATCAACAAAGATGAAGTAGTGCAGAGTGCCGGCATCGGAATACTCAATTCCGAGTTCGGACAGAGTGTATCTGTCGATGTAACCGTAATCATCGATGAAACTTTTATCATACATTCCATCGTCAAGCTCACTGTTGTATCTGCCGGAAGCTATCGTGCTGAACCACACGGACAGAACGTGCTGACCCGGCTCCGGTGTTTTGCCGCGGCTTTGTTCAATGCAATTCAACAGAGTATCGATTGTTTCGCGGTTTACATAAGCCTGCTGCGCAAGCGCCGGAGGATTCATGCCGTCAACATTGAAATAGACAAAATTGCTTTGGAACATGTCATCCAAACCTGAAATCGAGCCGCCGACAATGTTGAACGAGCCGCTTTCAAGTGCGCTGAGCGTTTCATTGAATCCGCGTTTTTTCTCCGTTTTCCTGTTTTCGTAAGAAATAAGCATACGAAGAGATTCGGGAGTGTTTTCATCAACCGCAACAACGCGGCAATAGTTTCCGCTTATGTCGGAAAGCACTGCGAATTGGAAATCGTTGCCGAATTCACCGCTTTCCATAAAGCTCCATGGATTCATGAATTCCGCCGAGTCTCCGTCGTCCTCACCGCCGATGCCGAACTGGTGCAACAGCTTGTCGGAATCCAGAGCTTTCAGCTCACGCATAAGCGTGTCATGAAAGTTTGCGTCAAGCCCGTGCGGCAGGGCGACTTTTCCGTTTTCGAATCGGGACAGGTTGACATTGCTTTCAACATAATCCGTGTTCATCAAGAGAATGTCGCGCAGCGTAAACTCTTCGTTCTTCCACGAATAGTCATATGAATCAAGGGAGGCCGGATAATAATATGTCTGCCCGCTTTTGAGTTTTATGGCGATGGTAACGGTGTTTTCGAAACGGTCTACGGATCTTATGACGGATGATGGATTGAACAGGGAATGTCCGATTATTTGCGATTCGGATGACGTATCCGCATAGGTGGAAATATAATCGAAATCGGCTTTTGAAAGCTGTTCACAGTAGTCAAAAAGCATTTCATCATGAAGCTTCATGCGTTCCGAATCCTTGTTTCCGCGCCAACAGAGCGAGTAAAAGCCCGAAGAAGGAATCAATCCGCCCTGCACGGTGACGTATTCGATATTGCTTGCGCGAATTTCGATTTTTTCGGAGACTCTTGTCATTGCCGCCGAGCAAAGCAGAACGATTGCGACTCCCGCAAGCACGGCGGGGAAGAACATCAGCCGCTTTACTGCGGATTTGAATCTGCGAAGTGTGATCCAGCTGAACCCGAAATACACAATAACTCCGATAACCGCGGGTGCGATGAGATGATTCCATGCAATTTGGGGACTGCCCGAATAAACATCGGGATAGAACACATTCTTCGTGAACATGAGCGATGCGGTGAGTGCAAAGCCGATGCTTATCAGAACGTGGATCCAGCGGGTTCTTGCAGGTTTGCCCGCTGTTTCCGCCTGCGCATTGACAAAAGCGAAATATGCAGCAATCAGAACCGCCGCACAGCACAGAATGCGAACAAGACAGTTCAAAAATGTTGACGCGGCAGGGCTGACGGGGAACAGCAGCTCCGTAAACGTGAAGGCTGATTCGGTGTTGTTCATGAGCGCATTATATGCAATATTCGGCAGAAGAAGACAGACGAACGCAAGCACAATGGTCGGGAAAGTACGTGTGGACAGCGAAAAAACAAGCACAAAGCCGCCGAAAAGCATCAATCCGCGAAGCAGTGACTCACCGATCGCCTCCGCAACCATGGCGAAACTCGGAACAAGAACGGATGAGTTGGAAATTGTTGAAACAAGGCTGCCGACGAATGCTCCGAGAATGTTTGCGGCGGCGCAAATGCCCGCCCACGCAAGCATTGCGGTGAAGGCCGAAATGAGCATGGTTCGTTTTGCGACAGGAATGCTTCCGCGGAAATCCCATGCGGAGCGGACCAGGTGCTTCACAACAAAAACAAATCCGGCAACAAAGCAGAAAAGACTGACGTAACTTACGGCGGAAGATTGGATATACACATTTGCACCGAAGAGCAGCATTGACAGAAGGTTTTGCGTAATCCCGAAAAACGACAGCATGGATGCAACAAATTCGATCGATGCAAATACGATTCCCGTGGTTGAAAACTCCCTCAGCATTTCGCGGCAGTAGGATTTGCTGAAAAACGGAACGCGATTCTTTCTCATGGTTGGATTCTCCTTATTTGATTTCATCAAAATTGTAGCCGAGGGAAGACAGTTCATATGTAAAAACTTCCTCGATTGATAAGGGAAGCATATCCATTATCAGCGGCTTCAACGCTTCGATTTTTGCCGAGGTTTCGGCTGCTTCGCCGCGCACAAGAACGTATACAATGCTGCCTTGCTTGGTGAAAGAAAGCAGTTCAACATCCTTGAAGTCCTCCGGCGTAACCTGTCTTGCGAATGCAAGCTGAACCTTAAACAGCTGTGATTTAGCATCGGCAAGGTCGTTTTGAAAAACGATTTTACCCTGATACAGCATTGCAAACCGATCGCAAGTGTCCTCAAGTTCGCGCAGGGAGTGACTGGTCATAATGACGGTTGAACCGAAGTCACACATATCGCGATAAATAAGGCGTTTGGCAATGTTGCGCGCAATCGGATCCAGTCCGTCAAAGGTTTCATCAAAAAGAAGAACATCCGCATTGCAGCTCAGCGCAAGCACCGTCTGCACCTGCCTCACCATACCTTTGCTCAGGGAACGAACGCGGCGTTTTTTATCGAGCTTAAAAATGTTGAGCAGCGCATTAAACTTTTCAAACGAGAACTTGGGATAGCATGAAGCATAAAAATTTGCCATGCGTTCGATCGTTGCCCCGCTTCCCGTAAGGTG
>ERZ827492.2393-NODE-2393-length-13253-cov-3.416881_pt1 | contig 13253 bp, 7 predicted proteins | sample MGYA00519704_ERZ827492 | MGnify/ENA primary metagenome ERZ827492 (study PRJEB31778, sample SAMEA3449325) | human gut metagenome | biome: human gut; feature: human-associated habitat; material: faeces | place: United Kingdom | collected 2010/2012 ...
AAACTTGCTGCTTTCTTTGATTCTCTCGCTGTACAAGATGTTTGACAAACCTACATTTTTAAAAAGACTTTAGATTTAAAGCTAAGGATGTAAGTGAAAAGACAGATGAAAAGAGACAGGCAGCAAAAATCGCATAATTTCCCAGTTCCTGCAAACAATAGCAATGCAAACGCAAAGCAAGGAGAGAAAGGAATATGAAAGCAACAGGAATCGTTCGCAGGATAGATGATCTTGGCCGGGTGGTCATACCCAAGGAGATACGCCGAACCATGCGCATCCGGGAGGGCGACCCGTTACAGACGACATTGGTATCGTGGGAAAAGTTTTGTTTTGGAATGTTGGATCTGGCCAAACGGGAAGGCTGGTAATTGTACATAGCGACGGAATTCCAAGGCCCAACGATGGATATCTGAGAGGGGTGAAAAAGGCCGTTACAGATAATGTTGTGCACAGCCGGAATCAGGTACAAGCCCGCTCTCACAGGCTAAGAGCTTTGCGAAAGGCATAGAGCCGTTTCTGTTTCGGGCAGATTGTGGTATAATTACAGTAGTAATTTGGGGGTACATAGTATGGATAATAACACAATGCAGCTGTTTGAGGATCAGCCCATACGCACCGCCTGGGATGCGGAGCGGGAAGAGTGGTATTTTTCTGTGGTGGATGTAGTGGCTGCGTTGACCGACAGCCGCGACCCGGCAGCCTATTGGCGCAAGCTCAAGCAGAGGCTGAAGGAAGAGGGAAATGAAACCGTGACAAATTGTCACGGTTTGAAGATGACAGCTGCCGACGGCAAAAAACGTCTTACCGACGTGGCGGACACAGAGCAGCTGCTGCGCATCATCCAGACCATCCCCTCGCCCAAGGCTGAGCCTTTCAAGCTTTGGCTGGCCCGAGTGGGGCGGGAGCGCATAGAAGAGACCATAGACCCGGAGCAGGCCATCGACCGGGCACTGGAAACTTATCTGAAGAAGGGCTACAGTGAGGAGTGGGTACACCAGCGGCTGCTGGCCATCCGCATCCGCAACGAGCTGACTGACGAGTGGAACAAACGGGGAGTGGAGAAAGGCCGGGAGTATGCGATACTCACCGACGAGATAAGCAAAGCCTGGTCGGGCATGACCACACGGCAGTACAAGAACCTGAAAGGGCTTAAAAAGGAGAACCTGCGGGATAATATGAGCGATCTTGAGCTGGTGCTGAATATGCTGGCCGAGGCCAGTACCACGGGCATCTCCAGGGTTGAAAAACCCGAGGGCATGGCCGAAAACCTGGCTGTGGCCCAGCGCGGCGGCCGGGTTGCCGGAAATGCCAGGAAAGAGCTGGAGCAGGAGATGGGCCGCCCGGTCATCAGCGCCGAGAACGCCAGAACGATGAAGCTCATTACGGACATAATCGAAGACGCAGCCAGTCTGCCGAAGGAGGACGAGAAATGAGCATCTATCTCACCGGAGATACCCACGGGCAGTTTGAACGCATCCAGCGCTTCTGTAAGGACAAGGACACGACTTCTGAGGATCTGCTCATTACTGGGCGATGCCGGGATCAACTACTACGGCGGACGGCGAGACGAGAAGCTGAAGCGGTACATAGCTGCAATGCCTATAACGCTGCTGTGCATTCACGGCAACCATGAGCGCCGCCCCACGGAGGCACTGGGCTATGAAAGAGCCAGGCGTTTTAACGGTGAGGTCATGGTGCAGCCGGAGTTTCCAAATCAGCTCTTTGCCCTGGACGGCCAGGTGTACCAGCTGAGAGGGAAAAGCTGCATCGCAATTGGCGGGGCATACAGCATAGACAAGGAGTACCGCCTCCTGCGGGGCAGCGGCTGGTGGCCGGACGAGCAGCCCAGCGCTGCCATCAAGGACCAGGTCGAATCGGTCTTGTCCGGCCGCGGCTGGCAGGTGGACATAGTCCTGAGCCATACCACCCCGCTGAGCCTGGAACCCCGGGAGGCCTTTCTGCCCTTTATTGACCAGAGCACGGTGGACACCAGCACTGAAGAGTGGCTTGACGGCATTGAACGTCGTCTGGACTATAAGCGTTGGTATGCCGGGCACTTCCACACAGTCAAGGAAACCGGCAAACTAAGGCTGATGTATCAGGACTACGCAAAGCTGGGGGAATGAGAGGGAAGGAGCAAAACTGCTCAAGTTTATTTTCCTGTATTTGTTCTTTAGAACTTTGAATGGTTCCAAAGCTTCTGTATCATTTGCATATTCATTCTTATACTATTTTTAGAGCTAAATCATGGGCTAAAGAAGGATGTGCTGGAATGGATGCAAAGGCAGTTGGGCAGCGTATCAAAGCTGCAAGGGAAAAGAAAGGCCTGACACAGGAAGAACTTGCCGCCCTTATCGACATCAGTCCTACCCATATAAGCGTCATAGAGCGTGGAACGAAAATACCCAGGCTGGACACCTTCGTTGCAATTGCCAACGTGCTTGAAATGTCCTCGGATTCACTGCTGGTGGATGTGCTTGAACACTCGGCTGCTGTGGTAGCGTCTGAACTGTCCACCGCAATTGAAAAACTTCCCCATGAAGAGAAACTGCGGGTGCTAAAAGTAGTCACCGCTTTGATAGAGAAGTAATCGTGGAAGAGAACAATCTCCTCCACGATTTTTTGTTGCCTTCGACAAAGTTTTTGGGAAATCGACACTCTTCAGAATTTATACTTATGCTATAGAATAAATTATAATTCTATAGATAGGAGAGAGACAGAATGTGGGATTTTAGTATTATCCTTGAGAAGATTGCAGAGACTAATGAAACAACACCGGCCCAGGTGCTGAGCGAAATGCAGCGGGCAATTGACAACGCATTTGACCGGCGTGAAGAACAGGCTCCGAATTTGTGGGATACGATTTTTAACGGAGACCTCCCCAGCCCGGAAGAGTTTGTTTTGGGAATAGCCGCTCTGCTCCAGACCAGCGCAGAAGCTATAAACCCGAAAGAGCTCAGCCCATGCGGGAATGATTGTGTATGATTTCCTAACCAATTGCCGTATGTTGTCGGACCTGTGACGGGTTTGGAGAATTTTTCGTTTATACTCGAAACTAAAGACGAAAATGTGATTTTATCGAGTACAATCAATGATTTCTTTAAATTTGCGCCATGTTTTAAAAAAAGCCAAGGATCGGAAATGAACTGCACCCCACTTGTTATTTAGTATACCATACTATCTAACAAATGGGGTGCAGTTCAAAGTGGCAGGCAGTTTTTTATTCTATTAGAGTAACCTACCCCATTCCCTTCATATTCCATATATGCTTTATTATGTAGGGCTCACACTATCAAGGATATACTGCAACTTAATTATCTACGCCAAAGTTCTTTACTTTTAATGTTTTGCAGTTTTCCATAACTGTGCGTACAATGGGAATAGGCAGTCCATCTGGAGCCTGAACATTTACTTCGAGGGATACTTCGACCGTACTTCCATCTACACTGGTTAAATGTGAAATTACTTCTTCTACTAATCGCTGAACATCTCTATTGATTCTCGTATTATCCAGCTGGGCAGACATAAAAAAGTGCGTATTTTTGGGAATCAAATTTTTTCCATTTGCTGGTTTAGGGATTCCAACTTGTTCTTGCTCCGTAACAGAGTTCCAAGTTGTGTCTGGACTTTCCTTGGCAAGCTGATCCGCAACTTTTCCTTTCTGACTAAGCTGGGCTTCGGCAGCAATTTGCTCAAGTGCAGCCATCTTTTTCACCAGATAATCTGACTGCTGAATAAACCCGACATACTGATTGAACTTTAGATCCAGGAAACGATTTTCGCTATAACCTGCTGCAATTGCAAAATATTCTGTGGAATTCAAGCCGGTTTGGATAGCGTCTTCCAGCACACTGTAGCGTGCCAAACGGGGCAGATAGCAATACGTGCAGAGATACTCCCATAATTTTTTGATCTGGATACAGTTTGTTTCTTTCCACAATACATCGTCCAGTGCCATCTTCAGCAGTGTGGGAGCCCATTTCGTGATGAGCAATTCCTGTTGAATCATTTTATTTGCTGCTTTCGCAACAATGCTGTCTGTCCCTCCACTGATACGAATAGCTTCCCACTGGACTTCCTTTTTGTCAACGGACCGGTCAATGTAAGGAGCTAACAACCAACAATACGTTTCTTTGATTCGCGATTCAACCGTGTCATTGCTGCGATGCAAACTTCCATCTGCCTCCCGTGTTTGGGAAATATCCAAGTTCAGCATTTCTTTGTCGTCAATAATAGATTTCCAAGCAAGATATTCGCGTGCTCCTTGCTTCAGAGCACCCATCAGCTCATAATCCGGCGCGATAAAGGCCAGCATATTTCTATAAATTCGTGGCGAAGTTCCCCGATTATCCAAAATATTTGCTGCTGCTTCCAACGCACTATTTTTAGGATTATTAGAACGATATTCTTCACTAACACCAAGAATAACAAGTCGGACTGCCTGTTCGTCTGTAACGTCTAAAGATGACCCAGGGCAAACATGCAGACCTGCAAAAGGCTCTTCTTTTCGAAGCTTGCGGAGCCGAGATTCAATTTCATATTCTACATCAACTTCAGAAAACTGTGTGGCACGATCTTGCGCTGTTTTACGCAAAGTGGGTCTAGTATCGTACCAATAACGATCTCCGGAAGTATTTGTGTACAAATATGCTAAAGAACCTCTCAATGTATTCAGCGCATCGTTAAAGTCTGCTATGCTCTCTCCAGGTTGCACTACACCCAACCTAATGCGTGAAGATTCAATTCCTCGCACAGCTTGGGCTCTTACTGTTGGGGCGCTACCAAGCATAATTGTTCTTGCAACACGACGGGCTGCAAGTTTTTTGCCATATCGCGGAATAGCTTGATCCTTTTGATAAGGTACAGATGTCTTTCCATCTATTTCATTGCTGACGATGGAGTTCCAGCCTTCGCCCAGATAGCGAATCAATTCCTCACGAACATTCGGTACATCCAATGGGATAGAGCCAGGCATAATCATAGCGCTGGCGTCATTGCTCATCCAAAGCTCATGAATAACAGACGCCATCAAACGAAGCACACCGCGAGTACGTTGAAACTGCTCAAGCGTAGACCAATCCTCATATAACCGGTCAAAGATTTCAGGGTGTATAGGATAGCACGATACCATACGCTGACGGTATTCTACCTCTTTGGCCTCATAAGGGAAATCATTGGAATTCTCCATATACATCTGACTGAATCGAGCACATACTTGGTCTCGAGCAGTAGGATTCTTGCAATCAAGGAACAATCTGCGACGTACTACTTCAAATCCCTCGTTAGCTGCAACGGGTTTCCAAATAGATTCCATACGTCCAAACGTGTGCTCGATGGTTGCTAGCGCAATTTTTCCTGCCTCTCCACCAACCTCAATCTCGGATTCCGGGATAGAGGCTACAACTAGGCTATTTTTACTGGCACGGGCAGCTTCTGTTACTTCTTGAATAAAGGAGATAAAATTGTCAAAGGAACCGGCGGGCAACCCGGAAACACCGTAAATCTTCTTTGCATAAGCGACTAACTCATCCATCAGAATTAGACAAGGGCCGCAGGCATCAAACAAATTCTTCAACGCCTCTGATCCAGGAGAAACTCCCTTCTTGTCAGCTTCCTTTACATAGTCATAAAGTTCAGCTCGACCGGCAGATTCAGCCAGCTGTGCAGCCATTTCTCCCCACAAGGTGTTGATGGTAATACCCGGGAAGTTGATGGGGCGTTTTGATTTGGTGGGATCTAAAGCCGTACCTACCAAGACAGCAACATTAGTGCGAGGCAGTGTGGATACACCAGCTCTTTCCATGACAGGTTTAATGTTTGGAATGCGATCTGCAGACACTTTACCGCGCAGCATATGATATAGTGCCAGCATGCTATGTGTTTTGCCGCCACCGAAAGCTGTTTTCAATTGAATGACGGGCTCTCCATCCTTGCCTCGTACACGTTTCAGTGCCTGCACTAAAAGGCCTGTCATGCCTTCAGTCACATAGGTGCGAGCAAAAAATTCCACAGGATCTCGGTACTCAAAGGCGCCCTCACCGCGTGCCACCTGGGCCAGGTCTGCAGCAAATTCAGCATTTTTATAGCGGCCTTGGGCCACGTCGGGGTGTGGCTCAATTACCTCCCTCCAACTTGGCAACCCGGAGTTCATATGTGCCAATACCGCAGCTTGGCTTGCTTTGACCTTCTCAGGTGTAACAGAAAGAACAGCCGTTAATGTGGTAGACCCTTCACTTGAACCATACCGCGCTTCGCGCAGTAGTTTGCGTATTTCCTCCGCAGCTTCATCGTCAAAGGCTTCGCACAGACGCGCCATGGTGTCCAGTGCGCGCCAAGTATCATTATCATTAAAGTCCTGGCCGCCAACATGAGCAACTTTGTTTCGTATTCCCATCAATTCCTTTGCCCAGGTACGATAATCCAGGGAAAGTTTTTTTCTGAAAATATCATTCCATTTACGATCGAACAGGCGCAGGCAATTTGCTATGTCCAGCGAATCTACCAGTTGGGCAAACTCACCACTAGCCGGCAAATCACGGATCTGATCTGACAATGTCAGCAAAACTTCCTGCCACCAGGAATCTTTGTATTCACGGCTCAGTTCCTGCGCAACATATCCTGCCAGCAGCGGATGCAATATATGAAAAGCCTGCTCCACTTTGGATAAATTTTCTGGCATATTATTGCCACCTCCAGTTGTCATGTGTTGTAATTCTTTATTTCTGCTGAGAGAAGCAATATTTGCTTCTTGATTGACTTCGGATTGACTTAGCAATTGACTTTGATTGACTTTGATTGACTTAGGATGAACTTGATTTAATTTGATAGGATTTGACTGACTTCATCGGCCTCTTGAAGTTAATCCTCCCGGATGAACCAAAGGGCTGCTTTTGTGTTTCCCGTGCAATCAATGGTTTTATCTTTAACTTTCATAGTACGCAATAAGTTTGAAAGTTTTCGTCTCTTCTTCTCTGCAGGGAGAACTGCTGGGAATAAATCACCCACAACAGCCATCAACTCATCTTTTTTAGCTGGGCCCTTCTTCAGAACTTTTAATATAAACTCTTTGCACTTTTCATCTTCAAGGCCACTGTTGCGTATATACTCTGATTTTTGCCCGACTGCTTCAGCCACACTGTATGAAACATAAATATTGGGATAACGTCCCTCGACCAACCCCATCTTTTTCAAAGATAAATACTGCTCGTGAGTAATCGTTTCTTTTTTCTGTACTTTATCCAAAAGAAAAACGGTGTGGATATTTAGGCTTCGGTCAGAATTCAACAGCTGGGTGTAGTTTTTATCCAAGATTTTACCGTATACAGTAACCTTTACACGGTTGGGAACAGAAAGATCGTAGCTGGGCAGTGGGAAAAACTTTTCCTGCTGAATACGGAACATAGTTGGAATGCCAATGGCATTGCTGTCGATCATATACAGGTTTACCATGGCGTTACACAAAAACGCATTGCGATAGTAAGGGGGTTTATAGCCAGGCTCCAGTGCGGTTTCAATCGTCTCCGGGATAAATCCGCCCTCATTAATAAAGACCAGATAGTCCTCAAATTCCTCTACATTGATTTTGCCGCGCAAGGTGTAGTCCTGGTGGGCAATACAGTTATGCAGAAGCTCTTTGATCAATTCAGCATCATATTGGTCTACCTCTTCCGGGAAAAGAGTTTGCTGACCGGCAATGTAGCGATATTTTACATTACGGATCTGCCGGAACACCTTGTCTACCGTCAACAAAAAAGGCGTGTCAAAGTGCTCATAAGACCTTACCGATCCGTCCTGATTGTACAGAGTCCAAGTGATTCTGGGAATAAATCCGTCAAAATAGTTTTTTGCATATTCGTCACCCAGCAGCAAAAGAGCAGTCCGTGTCACTTTGCCGCCAAGTAGAATACCAGCTTTGTTGAGAAGCTGTTCGTCTGTCAACTGTTCAAAATATGCTCGTTCTTTGCCTCGCTGCACTTCGTGTTGGATAAACAATTCACGGGCTCGTTGGATAGCCTCTGGGTCGAGATCTGCCATGGAGGCTTCTTTCACAACTGCTTTGGACCAGTCAAATCCAATTTGCTGGCGAATAAGGTCCAGTTTTTGTATTGAAAGAGGAACTAAAGATTCGTTTACTCTGCCGTATGGCATACCGTTCCAAGTGGTGGGAATGCCTGGTATTGCCGGCGGAATCTGGAAGACGATAACTCGTTTCCCGTCAATATTGAGTTCGTAAATTTCCTGAAAAGTGAGGCTCTGGTTGATGTGATCTACTATTTCCTTTTTCAGGCTTTGTAGGGAGCGCCCTTCACTACGATAATTTGTTCCTATGATTTCAGGAGCATTGGTGACTCCAAAAATCAGCCAGCCTTCGGTTTTACCCCTAAGATTTGCTTCATTGCTCAGAGCTGAGAAGTATTGACCAATTTCGTTAAAACTTTTATCCTTTTTAGCTTCTTTAAATTCGACAACCTCATTCTCATGATTTCTCATCATTTCTCGAAGTTTTTGAGTCAAGGTCTTTTCGTCGTATATCACACAGGCACCCCTTCCTTACTAAAACAAACTGGTCTGTTCCGGCCTGTAGGCCTGGAGTTCGGCAGCGCGGGATTGAATCTCCGGCCAAGCGATGACCAAAGCGTTATAGGCATAGGCTTCCTGCGCCCAGCCTTTACGCTCAGCCACTGTGTAGAGTCGATAGGCCAGGGCTTTGGCTCGTTCGGCGTTGGAGCCGAACATATTGACCACAATCTGAGCACAAGCTGCCACACCGCCGGTGGCCATGGCCTGGGTAAGCTGCTGGCAGAGCAGCCAGATGGTCTCCTCTTGCTCGTCTACCTTTTCCGGCAATTCCTCACGGGTGAGCAGATGGACCGAGCCCTTTTGTGCATACAGCACGCCCTTTGCAGCCAAAGCGGCCACAGAGGTGTTCTTGGCGCGGGCCAGGGTATCGGCGTCGCCGAATTTGATGTCATTGAAGGCATTCTGCATGTACAGATCCACACAGAAGCGGCTGTTCTGGTCCAATTCACCGTCCTGCTCGTTGAAGTAAACATCCAGCTCCTGGTTGATGATCTGCAGCGCACTGCGCACCGTCATGGGGGTGCCATCGGACTCAAGAACCTTGGAGTACTTGGAGTAAACGCCCATACCGGGACCGATGGCGCTCTGGGCCAGGTCCACCGGGGCGATGTTGCTGCGCTGGAGTTTTTGCAGAGCAGGGTGAAGCTCCCGTTTCAGTTCCGCGATAAAATTGCGGCGAGTGACCATAGGAGCGTCCTCTGGCCGCTTGCGGCAGACCAGAACGATGGAGGAAGCCAGGGCGTTGGTGCCGGAGGCAATGGAGCGATTGGACATTTCTGTACGCATGGGCCAGGTGCCGGTGATAGCAAAGCCCGCTTGGATGACTGCCGACAGCATAGTTTCCCAGCCGGTGGAGGCGGTTTTTGCCTCAGCATCCCCAGTGTCGGTATCGCTCTGTTTGTAGGCATAGTATATTGTTACGGGTACATCCTCCCGGGCATACTGGTAAATCTGCTGGCAGGTATGCAGCATCCCGTTCTCAAAGAAATCCCGGGCTTTTTCTACACTGCCATCAAAGCGATAGGGGGTCGCCACCAGTTCCTCCGCTTTGGGTACCAGCATGGTGCGGAACAAATTCGGATAGGTCTGTTTCAACGCCTGTCTCATCCAAACATAGAAAAAGTCGGATAGATCCGCATAACCAATGTTATCATAGTAGGGCGGATCGGTAGAAACCATTGTGTTTCGCAGACCGCAATCACTCTGGGCATCAAATTGTCGTACATTTCCATTTGCAGTTGCAGGGAAAAGCCTTACCGCTTTAAAAACCCATTCGAGCATATTGTCGAAGCATCCAGCCGAATTACTAAAAGGATTGGCTTCGGCATAGTCCCAAACCATAGGGATTGCTTGGCGGCCAAACGTATTCCGGATAAGCTCTTTTGAACTGTGCCATGAACAAATGGAAGAGTGGTAATCTGTCATTTTATCTATGACGAACGCCAGATATACGCCAACTGCTTCGCCATAGGCACGAGCACCGGCACCGCCTTCGCTGAGGGCAATGTGGTCATTGGGCAGCTCTGCGGCAACCGCATCCGCTTCAGCCTTTTTCTGCGCTTCGCTCACCAGTTCACTGAAGGTGGTCAATGCCGTCAGTTGGCGGTTGGTGAACAGCTTGTGGAACTCATTAAGGCCATAGGAAACACAAGACCCTCCGGTAAATTGTGGAGCAAGATTTCCTGTAGGATAATTTTCTGGCATATCAACCGATGAGGCCATTTTTTGCTCTTCATCGGGTGAAATGTACAGCCTTCCACGTTTTCCTTCTGCCACAATAGCCATGAGCTGTGCAGACATTCTTCCCTCACGACTTTCCTGACGAATGTATGGGTATTCAACAGGCGCACCGCAACAAGCACAGACAGCACCCTTGCGATTTACCGTTCCCTCAATTTTCGGTTTTCCTTGATGATGAACTCGATAGCTTGTTTTTCCATTTTCAAAAATCGGCTCAATCCAAGCCTCTTTTCCTTCCTTTTTGGAAAGAACAAAAGAACGGACCAGGGGCATCTCACAGCCACAGGCCGGGTTGGGACACTTGACGGTCCTGGCCCAAATCCAGGCGATGACGATTGCCTCACCGCCACCCTGGGCAGAGGGTACCTTCACCTTGGGGTACAGGTGGCCGATCTTCTGAAAAGCCTGTTTCTTCATCCATTCGCCATAATAGTGCACGTCCTCTGCCAGGCCTTTTGCGCCGGTCCAGCCACTGTTTCCATCCAACTGGGCCTGGGCATCGGGATTAACCGGAGCCTGTCCGGCGAACTTGGGCGGGATCTCAATCATAGCTTTGTTGATCATCACTGCCACCGGGTTCAGGTCGTGGGCATGGGCCTCCAGCCCCAGCCGCTGGGCCTCCAAGGGAATGGCTCCGCCTCCGGCAAAGGGGTCCAGCAGGGGAGGTGGGTTGTTGCCGGTGGAGCGCAGGATTTCCAACTTTGCCGCATTCAGAATTTCCGGGTCGTTGGAGTTTTCCCACTTGACAAGCTTTTCCAGAATGGCAAACAGGCGCTGCCGCTCCTTGCTCTGTTCCTCCTCGGTGGGGAACTGCTCCGGGTGCTCGGAGGGATCGTCTACCAGGCTGGACCAGATCACCGCCCGGGCTGCGGCCAAGGGCCGCCGGGCCCACCACAGATGGAGGGTGGATGGGTGGCCGTGCCTGATGGATTTTTCCCGGGCGGATTCGGCGTTGATGGATTCCAGTGGAAGCGCCACTTCAATCAGTTTTTTAGGCATGGTTCTATCCTCATTTCTGGAACACGATCTCCGCACTGCGGATCAGGTCCATTAAGTCAAAGTTTACGCTGGTGGCCGTAAAATCCGGCGCATTGCGGAAGGGGTGCTTTAAATATACGGTGTGGGTTTTGGCTCCGTCCACCTCCACCACCGCCAGAATAAATTCTTCCGGCTTGTTTAGCCCGGTTAGTATCTCATTTTTTGATACGGTAACTGTCATTGCGCCCTTACTGCGGCCCTTGACCTCGATAAAGCGCAGGGTGTTTGTGCCGGTGCGCAGCTCCGGTGGGATGCTGGATTCAATGTCATATCCCACTTTGTCGGCACTGACATCCTGAGGCTGATAGCCAAGCTGTCGTTCAATCTCCATGACGGCATTCATGGCGGCCAGCTCTATTGCCTTTTTATCTGCTCCACCGAAAGAGACGCAGCTTTGTGTTCCCATCAGACGGTCTAAAAGTCCTCGGGGAATAACCAACGCACCTCCGGTGACAATCGGCGGGGCCGGAGAAATCATGCGCTCGTTGTCCAGTTCGGCCAGTCTCTTCTGCAACCGGACGGCTAACTCTTCGGCCCGGCGAGCGGCCATTTGCGAGTTCAGCCGTGCGTTTAATTTGCCTGCGGCTTCCTTTTGCTTCAGGTCTGCGGCGCGGAAATCCCAATATTGAATTTCAGCGGTTAGGCGTTCCTTGACTGCTTTGGTGATTTTATCCACCATTTTTTCCTTATGCTCTCGTACCTGAGCAAAATGCTGTGGAATAATCTGAGAAATGGCATATCCTCTGGCGCGATCCTCTACGCCGGAAACCAGCCAATCCTGAGTGTTCATATAGCTGCGAATAGCGGCCTGTTCTTGCTCCGTAGCTGCGCGGTAGTCCAGATATGGGGCATATCCGGCGTGACGAGCGGTTCCATCAGCAAGCAGCTCTACAAAATGGACTTGCTTAGAAATCACACGTTTTGAGCCATCTCGAAGAATAATTCCATCCTGAATGCAATCTTCAATATAGAACAGCAGCCGGGCTTGGTCACTGTCATCGTTTTCATCCACGAAAACGGCTCCTCGTTTTAGCACATCGACATTGCGTTCCCTAATCAAATCAATAGTAGCTTCCAACAATGGATGGCCGGGACAAATCAGGTCGGCTGTCGGCAATCCGATAAGATTGCAAGCGCTCTTGTCAAAGCATATCCGCTCATACCGCTGCAGAACCGGCTCGCCAAACCCAATCTGCATATCCCGGTTACGTACCGCAAAGGGCACGGAAAGAATTTCATACCGCCCGGATTCCCGTGGGCGAATCTGCCCGCCCACAGATCTAAATGCCTCCACAAAAAATGCTTCAATGAAATGTGGCTGGAGTTTATGAGCCTCTATCCGCTCCATATCCTCGCGGATTGCCATTATTCGGTGGATATCCATTGTGTCCTCGGTTAAAGCGCGCTCATCCAAAAGCTCACGAAGCTTCTGCTGGTCAAGAGAATTATCTACAACTTGCCAAAGCCGCGCACGTACATCAGGGTCGTTGCCATATCGGACTGCTTCAATCAACAGATCTCGCAAGGGACGGTTGTCGAAGGTCATTTTTCCAAGAATGTCAAACACTTTACCGCCCAGAGCTTCACGCTCTTCTTCCAACTTATCAAACAGACGCTGGAATACCATACCTTCCCGCGTCTCTTTAGAGACCAGGTTCCAAAGATGGCAGACCTCAGTTTGACCGATACGGTGGATGCGCCCGAATCGCTGCTCCAAACGATTGGGATTCCAAGGCAAATCGTAGTTGACCATCAGGTGAGCACGCTGCAGGTTTATACCTTCACCGGCAGCATCTGTAGCAATTAGGATACGTACTTCCTTGTCTTGCTTAAATAGCTCCTCCACCTTCCTCCGCTCGTCCCGAAGCATACCACCATGGATAGTTACGACAGAT
>ERZ827492.2397-NODE-2397-length-13237-cov-3.299575_pt1 | contig 13237 bp, 12 predicted proteins | sample MGYA00519704_ERZ827492 | MGnify/ENA primary metagenome ERZ827492 (study PRJEB31778, sample SAMEA3449325) | human gut metagenome | biome: human gut; feature: human-associated habitat; material: faeces | place: United Kingdom | collected 2010/2012 ...
CCTAAGTTGGCACAGGTGGTCGTTTTGCCGACGCCGCCCTTCTGGTTGGCGACGGCGATGATTTGCGTGTTCATTATGTTTCACCTCGTTTCTGTTGATTGCGTTCGGTTCTGGAAATAGAAAAAGCCGCCACTTCTTTCGTTAAAAAGAGTGACGGCTTTTTCTGATCCCGGAACTTCGGTCCCCGGAAATGCAAAAAGCGCCCAGCTGGAACACTGAGCGCTTTCGCAATAAAATCATATTCATTTGTTCAGGTTTGGTCAAACTCATCAGACAAAAAACAGGCTTTGAAGGAGCGGAAAGGGCACCTCTCCAAAGGCCCAAAATCGGCCTTCGGTTATCCTATTTGGTAACCACTTGGCCCTCTTTTTAGCCTGTTTTTTGCCGGTTATCCACTTGGTAACCACTAAAAATTGGGTGAAAATGGGTCTCGTTGCGTCAGACTATATCAAACCATATCAAAGGAAAAAGCCCGGAAAACCGCGATTTTCCGAGCTTTTTGACCAAGTTTGATAAAGTTTAGCGCTTGCTGAACTTCAGGAGCCTGGTGCTGCCCCTGCCAAACATCCGGTAACTTCTTCGCTTTCCATCTGATTTTTGGCTTAGTACTGCGGTTTTTCTGCACATCAGATTCTAATTTTTATCCTCGTGCATGACGCACGAAAAACAAGTTTTGCTCCTTATATGTGCCTTGCGTATCGCTGCCCAGGGCGACGCAGGACAACGGTAGGGAAAGAAACCTCGTTGCTGTTCTTGTCATCACCTCAAAATTAAATTCACACACGGAGGACAGCATAATGGAAAAATACATTTTCGATCAAAACAACAGCCTTTGGTATGAACTCCAGGGCGACTACTATATCCCCTGCTTAGCGTTGGATGAAGCTGGGACATCTCCTATTGGTATGTGGGGCAGAAAGCACCAGCAATACCTGAAAGAGCATCGTCCTATGCTCTATTCTGACCTTGTTCTCAGCGGAAAGTTGTACAGCTATCTGGATAGCATTGACACTCAGGCACGAAACAGACTCCACCTGCTCGTAACACGGCTGGCAGAGAAAGCGGGCATTAACGAGCAGCTGAAATCGCAGGACCAGATGGCATGGGTCAGTGCTATGAACAACATCCGAAATCGGGCGGAAGAAATCATCCTCCAAGAGCTGATCTATGGGGAGGATGCCGTATGAGACTTCTGGAAGAATTTTGGTATGGAAACATTGAACCGACCGAATACGACACAAACGCCTGCAAGGAATACAAGGAACTGCTTCACCTGATTACCCGAAATGAAGAAAAGCTTCAGGCAACCATGACGGATGAACAGAAAGAACTGTTCTCTCGATATACGGACGCCGTTCGTGAGTATCAGACCATGGCAGAGTGCCTGCTGTTCCAAAATAGCTTTAAGCTGGGTGCCAGAATGATGTTAGAGGTCATGGAAGAATAAATCAGCAACTGAATGAAGGCAATCAGCCGGGCAGTGGGATACTGCCCGGCTGATTTGTTACAATTTCCATTCGTCGTCATATTCCATCAATGGCATAGGCATAATCAACTTATTTTGAAGCTGGTCTCTATTTTTCTGTTCTTCTACATGAACACACAAAGATACGCAAATAATTGCTTCTCGTACAATATGCATTAATTCCAGTGTTAATGCTGAAAGTTCATCTTCAGTCACATATAGAGCAAGATCATCAATTTCGCCATTAACTCTTGCAGGAAACCATCCATTAGTCACTTTGACATATTTATGCTCAAGTGCATTACGAACATCACTAATGCGCTTCAGACGAGGATTGGGAGAGTCCTCAAACTTGTCATAAAAATCTCTACTAATCCAATATAAAGATGCCAATGCAAAGTTTTCTTTGTGATTAAGAACATTTTTATATTCATAATGGTTCTTTCCTGCTCCAAATCCAGTTAACCATATATGATTAAAGCTAACATCTCTTTCATGTATCCCCAACTCGAAGTAGGAATTGAGAAAATACGCTATTTTGTCGAATAGACCATATAAAGTTTTGAAAGCAGACTTCAATTGCTCAATACGTATTCCATACTGTGGGAAATCAGCAAAGTTGATGAGGTGGGTATTTTTGTCAGCATAATGTACTTCTTCACGAAATTGCAAAGATAAATAATACTGATACCTCGCATACACATATTCCTGCTTTATTTGGTTAAACATTCCATGAAAAATGGGTTTTGCATCTATAGATACAATCATATCCGGAAGCTGTAACACATCAGTAGCAAAACACAATTCTGCTACTGGTAAATCATTTAGAGTATTCAAAAACAAATTGTTTTCTACAGCCCATTCTCGATACATTTTTTCTTCAATGTTTTCATAAGAAAACTGTGGGATTTCCAAATCCTTTTGCAGAAATCCTTCAACATATTGAGGAGTATATACAGCCATTGCCCTAAGGAAACAGTCTTTGGCTGCTTTATGAGTGTTGGGATCGTTGCATTCAACAGCCTTTTTTAGCAAATAATATGCAAAATAATGGAAATAATCTTGGTGTCCATCATCATAGTCCATGACACCATAGTCTTGATATACTCGTCCAAGATTGCCAATTGCCATTCCAAATAATGGATAAATGTTTATTGCCTTTTTATACTGTGCTATCGCCTCTATATTTCTCCCACAAGAACAAAGCGTATTACCGTAATTAGTATACAAGAGGCACTTGAAGGGGTTTACATACGGCCTATATTCTTCTTTTGAATATTCCTCATCTTCGATAATGCCTACACTTTTTCTAAAAGCGTACAGTTGTTTCTTTATTGATTTTTCGTGCGATAACGACCTCGCTTGTGCAACATCGCTGTATACAGTACCAATTGAATAGTACAATCGAGCTTGCGATGCGGCATCAACGTCAGGCAGTGTTTTTTCAATTTCGCATACTAACTGCTCGAGTAGCACAATATCTCCCGACATCAAAGCGTCATCAAGTTTTTGCGCATAGATTTCCGATACTTGAGAAAAAGGATTTATATATTCTTTTTGATTCATCTGCATTCTCTTTTCTCTTTATTTATGAAGAAGCGACCAGCCGTAGCTGATCGCCTTTCTGTTAGATATACAACATTAAAGTTTCCTGACTTAGCTCCGGCAACAACTTAAAATCTTCCAACCTTTTTCGTCAAAATACCCTTGCAGACCTAACTGTTCCTCGGTGTCAGCATAGTAGTATATGCCGTATCGTGTGTGTTAGTACTTAGAATTAACTTCAAATTAAAGCTCAATTCTTTTTACACCCATTCTTTTCTCAATCATTTGGATATAATCTTCGTTCATGTCACAAACAATACTTTTCATTCCGTGCTTTTTTGCACAAGCTGCGGTTGTTCCGGACCCCGCCATGGGATCAAACACGACGTCTCCTTTTTGACAAGCCATCAAAAGCAGCCTATCAAATACAGCCTCTGGCTTTTGAGAGGGGTGGCCTGTTCTTTCATTTTTTCCAACAAAACCGATAATCAGCGGTGCTTCGATTACACTTGGCGGACCAGGAACAAATCTCATTTTCCCGGATTCAAACTTTTCTTTTTGCTCAGCATTTAAAAAATGTTCAGGATGCAATTTATGCCCCTTCCGCATAAATTGCAAACAAGCATTTTGGCTGGATCGCCATCCTCTAATAACTGATGGGCAATTTTTATAGTACCATGTCAACCATGCAGCCATATAAAACCCATTCGGTGCATACCTTACATACGGTCCAATTATTTCAGGGAATCCCCACAGATACATTAAATCGCTTATCTCTCCCGTCTTATTTAGCAACCTTGTTATGAAGTCATCATACTCATCTGTGGGCAATTCTCCACCATACCCTTTATTATACCAAGGGTCAAGCATAGTGCAGTCAAGAGCTATATTTGCATCTTTAAGTACTGCAATAGACTCAAACACTTCCATTGGAGGAAGAATAGCAACTCCATCAATCTCCAGGGCGTGTTTGATTTTTTCCGATACTGTCATGAATGTTCTCCTTTATTTTGTAATGACAAACCCTTTATTAATTAACCACTGAATATCATCAAACGCATCCTGGACATTAGACCACAGTTCTCCTAATCCCGGAAAAACCTCTTGTGCTATTTTAATTGTTTCGTTTTGGGGTAGTCCCCAAGATGTTTCAAAACCTGCAACAAATAAACATCCAGGCTCATTTCCTATGGAAACAGGAGCTCCATAATTTGCAATAATATCTAACAAGCAATATTTACGAACAATTTCCACACGATCAGGACTGATCTTATAGCAGTGCTCGCCATATGCCACAATATTATCTTCCGTCACCGAAGTAGATAATGCTCGTCTGATTTCTTCGTCAATATATCCCTCGTCTCTTAAAAGTTGATAAATCTCATCCTCTTTTCCAGATGTTCGGATTACAGCATGTTCAATTTCAAGAGGTGTAAGGAACATAATCCCTTGCAATGCTCTACGCAATTTAAGTGGTGCTGTTCTAATTTGAATAAAGTCTTTGGTTGTTGGCTTTGCCAACATTTTACGCAAATCTCCGTTTAGAGATGAAAAATAACCTGCCCCATCAAGATATTCTATAAATACAGCATCTGGATATTTTTTCAAAGTCACTTCCCTGGTACTATCAGTTTGATCGACAACTTTGTGCGATACACTTCCTGAATCACCGGCATAAAATTGACTTTGTATAAAAACCTTTGCACCAGACTTTCTCGACTGGAACGGAACAATAAAATCATACTTTCTCTTTTTGAGTTTTTTGTCTACAGGCAAATCCCCAAGAATTTCGCCCACTTCAACGTCCTGCGTGTTAAAATCAGTTCCGGCACGCAACCCCCAATCTGCCATGTAGCTTCTCAATATAGTTTCTGGAATATGACCTTGTGTAGCTGTAATAGATCCTCTGGACTGAAAGATTACTATCGAGCTAATAAGTGCGTCTGCGGTTCCCACCTCTTTCTGGGACACATACGCATTTCCTAAACTCCAGAGTTGTTTTGCATAATCCTCATCTGATACGATCAAATGGAAATAGCTTTCAACAAATATTCTTCTATAATCATCTTGGCCAGTGAGTTGTACTATTGTTTTAGTGACGTCTGTCATAGAAAATGCTCGGGGAATATCTTTATCTTTCCACCTTCCTCCGTTCATTTTCTGTGGATATGTACTTATCCCAATTTGATTCCTAAGCATAAGCGGAAATTGACATTTTAAGTTATTATCAGTTTTTCCGGTAGCCAATAAAAGGACATTACATATACTATCAAGTATATCCTTGGCAGTGCCATCATCTTTATCTGACAAATAAGTCAACACATTTGTGGCCAAGGCGGACGAAGAACAATGTGAAACGTCTGCAAAATTTGCAGTTATATCCGCCATATAATCAAAGCCTTTTTTTAGTTGCTCAAGATTTGTTCTGAATTGAGGGGTGTCTCTTATTTCGCCAAGAGATGGAGTTACCCACATATCAAACTCAGACATTTTTTCATCTAATGTTGCGCTATAATCGTTAATTTTCATGCTTTTCCTCCTCGTCGATGAATTCTAAAATATCATCCACGCCGCAACCTAATGCCTTGCATATTTTTTCTATGCTCTCTATCGACACATACTCGTCACGTTTAAGACGAGTAATAATATTGGCACTAACCCCAGCCATATCCTTTAGCTGTACATTGGTAATCTTTCGGTCGAGCATCATATGAAACAGTTTTATATAGCTGACGGCCATACTACACCTCCAAATTGGGACATGCATTCCATGTCGTTTCTGTTTATAATATCACGAATCTGTGATTATTTCAACTGTTTTAGCAAGACATATGCCTCTTCAAATTGATTGAAGAGGCATATGTCTTACCTAATATTGTCTCGTGTGGCAGTTTTCGCTTTGTGACAAGGAAAGAGATTCCACAGATGATTCCGAGAAATTGTATCTTCATAGCTCCGGAGTTTATTACGAAGATCACCATTTTCCTGTTCCAGTTCTGCTATACGAAGCTGCCCCTGAACTGACTTGTACTCTGCCAGCTCTGCGGTCAGTGCGGCGACCGTTGCTTTCAACTCGCTTATCATTTTCATTGCTACATCCAGAGCCTTTTGCAATTTGGATCCCTTGCGCTCCTGGACATAGAACTTCTTTGCCGCAGCTGCCAGATTTTCATATTCAGAACGATCCAGCATGACTTTAGAGGAAAACGGAACGGCATGGGGTTCGATTTGCTCCACTTCCTGAACGGCAATCTGTTGCCTTTGAATCTTCTCAATCTTCTTTCCCAGAGAAGCTACCTGTTGCTCTTTTTGCTGCGTCTGTGCTGTAAGTTGTTCCAATCGCTCCTGTTCCCGTTCCACCTTGAACTGTGTCACGGTCAAATGCTCCTCGGAACTGCCTCGTTCTCCACGCTCCACATCCGTATATCCGGCATTGCGCATGGCCTGGAAGAAATCATCCTGGAGGACGCTGTAAGACTTCCGCAACACCGGCTTGCCATTCTTCTGGAGAATAGGTGCTCCCTGTTCGTCCAATGCTGGTTTAGACAGCCATTTTTTACTGCTGCTCACCTGCATAATCGTTTCCTTGACAGTTCCCACAAGTGATTTGTCTTTGCACCTCTTGGACCAGAGGATCTGCTTCTCCACAACCGGAACATAGACCACATGGAGATGATAATGGAATACATCCTGCCCCAGTGCTTCGGACATGGCCCGGTTACGCTCATCGGCGTGCATAACAGCGGAGAGAATATACTGTTCGCCGCCAACGATCTCTATGGCAGCTTTGTAAGCGTCCCCATAAAATCGCTTGGCAAACTCATACCCACCATGGTTATAGAAGTAGGCGGAGTTTACATCAAAAATCAGTTCCCCATAAAGGTTGGCGTCTGATTTCAGACCACGGGTGGAGATTATACCATCCTGCTCCATCTGGGCAAACATCTCTGCATATCCGGCGGTGGGCTGCTTAAAATGGATGTTCTGAGAGGTGCGTTCTGGTATAATATCTGGGTTGGTATAGGATTCCTTTTCTCGTTCGTTGTGCCGCTGGGCATTTCCGATTTTGGCGGCAGTCAGGTTTACGTTTCTTGCGCTGGTACGGTCAATCCCGTCGTTTCTCGCCATAGAGCTCCTTTCACGTTTGTACGGCCTGCGGGCCGGGGTGCACTTCCTGCGGAAGTGTAATAACCCACTATGATACTTTCATCCTGCGGCTGCAAAGTATCGTGGGCTCTCCGAGGGGGATGCGGCTCCTGCGGGAGCCTCCCTGGCTTGCGTGTGCTATCCACACAGCAAGCCAGGTGTGTCCGGCATCCTTGCTCCTGTAAGCAATCCTGCCGCCCACAGTTCGGGAAAATCCACCGGATTCTCCCGAACCCTCCATCTCCAAATCTGCGGATTTTTCGATGGGGACGATGGTGCGATACCAGAGTGCAACTCTGTGCAGGAAATGCAATAAATGCAGAAAATTCCGGTTTCATGCTACGGGGTTCACGATGATTTTCGCATCGGCTGGTCTGCCTACCGACTGGCGTTCCGGTTCTTCCAGCCGGATGTATCCATGCCCCTCCAGTAATTCCAAAGTCGGAAAAATCTCCTCCGTTTTCTTGAAAAACTTTCCCCGGCACATCTGAAAAAGCTCAGAACGCTTGATCACCGATACATTCTTCTTTTTCAGCTTTGCCAAGACAAATTTGGCTTTCTGGATGCTCAAGTCAGTACCCATCATAGAATAGGCGTAGGTGGAATGAGCCAGAAAGTATTTGCCGATCTGAATCGCCTTGCTCATCGTAGAAGCTGTTACTTCTGCTTTGTCATCTTCCATATCAGCACAGTGCAACAGTCCCGCAATCCGGAGTACGGCACCGATATATTTGCTTGCCCAATCGGAAATTGCCTGCCCCTCGCCAACCAGAAACTTCTCATGTTCCTGAAAATAATCAGCCATCAGGTCAAAGGCTTTTTCTGAAAGGTGTACTGTCTGGGTATCCCCACCAATCGGCAGAGCCATCAGGCGAAAAATCAAGCTGCGGTAAGCGGCGGTTACTTCGGGCGGAATCGGCTGGGTACGAAAGACCCGACTGCCAATTCTGGACGGTGGGGACGCATACAGGAAGCGGGCAATCAAGCCCCGCCCGGTCATAGTGGTATTAGACATGATTTCATCCAGCACACTGGGCTGAATAGAGAGGATAGCCGACAGTGCCGGGTGCATGATGCACTCTGCTTCACGGGTCATTCGATCCACATAAATGGCATCCCCACAATGGCCTTTCAGCCAGACATCAATGTTGGATTTGTTGGAATACCGTCCTGCCATGATGTCAAAGATACCTCCTTCCGTAGAGATCACCGAGAATACCCCATTGTTAGATGCCATCAAGCTGGTCAGCGCTTCACTGGAACAATCGTCCGCAAAAAAGCGAACCGGCTTTAGTTCTGGAGTTTCTTCCAGCTGCTCCTGAAGCTGCTGCAGCTCCAGCTCCATTTCCCGGCTTTCCTTGCGCTCCAGCTTCTTTTGCAGACCGGAGATCTGGCGCTCCAGAGATTCCCGTTGCAAATGGTTTTCCCGTATTTCCATGCTGTGCGCCTTGTTATATTCCTGCTCATACTCATAGAGGAATGTGGTCATATCCCGCATGACGCTGGACTTTCGCTCCCCCGGTGCGGCGATCACCACTGTGTACAAGCTCAAAGGCTCACAGTATCCCGGCGTTCCCTCTATCTTGTATTTTCCTTGTAAGCAGGTAGCCAGCACACCCAGACTGATCACCGCTGCCATGTCCGGGGCAGTCTGACTGTGTTCGGCCACCGCACTCGCATAATTTCGAATCACATCCGGGAGAGCGTCTACCGGAAATGCAGGCAGATCACTCCACTGTGGCGTCAGCGGAACAATAGGTTGAAAAACCGGTGACGGCTCCGCTTTTGGAGTGTAAATCTCCCGGCAATGCTCGATTGCCTTCTGAATGGTGATTGCACCATACGTTGTGCCGGATTGTTGCCGGTCCCATTTATCCCGCATCAATCCAGACTGCCGGAACATAGTGTCCATCTTGGCAGCATCCCGTCCTGTCCAAAAGGCGAGATGACTGCACAGTGCCAGATCGGCCTCTGATGGGGACGAATATCCCTCCAACGAACCGCTCCAAAGGGCTGTGAACGTCGCCCCATTCTTACTGCTTTTTGCCAGTTGCAGAAGCTGCTCCATGCTTAAATCAGAGTTTTTTGCATTTATTGCATTTTCTGTACTTGCTTCTGGCCTGCGCATGAACTTGTCCAGTAACACTTGCAGCTCCTGGGTCCGGTCCCCATACTCATAATCCTCACAGCGGTTTCCGGTCACGGTGACATATTTGTTGGTTGCTCCCGCCACATAAACCTCGATTCCGGCCTGATGGTTCATAATGTAAAATCGCTTGGTATCATACTGAAACCCTTTTGCCGAAAAGAGAATATGCAGACCGTTTCCGCTGGGGCTGTACTCGGTATAGCTGTGCATTAAGGCCACAATTTCTGCGGCGGTCTGGGTGTAATAGCCGCTGTCCGAAACGCAGTTGTCCAGGTCAATCGCACAGATGCCGTTGAAAATGCCAATTCCGATGCCATCATATCCGCTGGCCTGCACTGCTGTTTTATAAGGTACAAAGCTGGAAGGATCATTGCTTTTCGCTCCCAGGCCGGTTTCCGGCTGGTATGGCATCTTCGTTTTCCTCCCATTCCGTTCCTCGTACTTCCAGCAGCAGAACAGACCATTTTGTATGATGCTGTCTGGTAAAGCTGTCAAATTCTGTTCCTCCTTAAATAATTGTTGAATTTGGCAGCTGTCGTGTTATAATATCCTTGCTGAGTGATAGTCACACGGCAGCTGCCGTTTGTACTGTCCGCCAAGAGTTCTCATCTGCCAGGATGAGGGCTCTTTTTTTATGCGAGTTCCGGCTGGAAGTATCCAATTTCCTCCCACACCTTTCTGTCGGGGCAGTAGTAGTTGTACTCGTTAGAGTTTTCCAGCTTGATCGCATAGCCGAATTTCAGGATTCCCTGCTGCAAACCAATGCGCACATACTGGGCATCCTTGTGCATGGCGGCTGCAATCTCGGTGATGGGGACATTGCGTCCAGTGAAGGGCGGCAGTTCGACATAAACTTTCTTCTCCATGTGAATGACCTCCTTATTGCCAATATACGAATTATTAGTTCGCATTTCGATTATAAGCCATCCAGGACAGCTTGTCAACACTAAATACGAAAAAATTATTCGTATTACGACCTTGTAATTCGCACAACTTCGTGTTACAATACAGACGAGGTGATGACAATGCACAGCAACCCAGCTGAAATTGGCGAGAGAATCAAGGCAGCCCGCAAGGCCGCTCACTTGAGCCAAACAGAGCTGGCACAGCGTCTGGACAAGACGATGCGCACAGTTCAAAAATATGAAAGCGGTGAAATTGAGCCATCCATAGCGATGATCAATGCCATCGCCAAAATCTTAAACATATCTCCGGCAGACCTGATTGGCTACCAGAAACCCGAAATCCAGCTGGACAGCCTGTCTGATGTGATTGCGGTTCTTTACCAATTAAACAAGAAGGCCGGTATCCGGTTCGAAATCGATGTCCAGCGCCCGCCCCATAGCGAAGAATGGTCCTGCTCCCTGAAATTCAAAGGAAATGACCACTCCGCCGAGATGAATGATTCCCTGTGCCTGATTTTGGAAGAGTTCCGGGATGAGCGTGAAAAGTTGGAAACCTATTGGACCGATCAAGAATCCTTTGACCGATGGATTGAAAAGGAACTGGCCTACTACGCAGATGCCAAGTTGCAGGACAAGGAAGTGGAAGTTCTTTCCGATTTGGAGCGCATTCAGCGGCGCAACGAACTGGATCGGCAGATGCTGGAGAAAATGAAAAAGGCCGCCGAAGAAAACGGCGACCAGGAGTAACAGAGGGTGCTGCATACCCTTTATCAAATTTAATTCAAACGCTGGGAGAAAGGAAGTTTGAGATTTTTTGAGATTACCCAACGGATATGGAAGCGTCAAGAAAATGTCCGGAAAGCGAAGAAGGCCCTATGCAGTGAGGAAAACGGTAGGGTGGCACGTCAACCCTGAAACAGGAAAGTCTGTTCAGGAACAAATCACCATCGGCTATGCGGCAACCAGAGCAGAGGGGCTGCAAATGCTGGCAGAGTACAACAACAATCCCTTTGACATCAAGGCATCCAAGGCCACCTTCCAGGAGGTCTATGAACGCTGGTCAAAGGAGAAGTTCCCCACCATCTCCAAGTCAAACGTAAAAGGCTATGAGGCGTCCTATCGGGTGTGCGGAACACTTTACAACAAGGTGTTTCGAGATATTCGGCTGATGGACCTTCAATTTGTGGTGGACACCTGCGGGAAGAATTACCCCACCCTGAAAAAACTCAAGGGGCTGTTCAACCAGCTGTATGCCTACGCCATGAAAAACGATATCTGCAACAAGGATTATTCCGAGTTTGTGGATTTGAGCCGGTACAAGGATAAGAATCCCAACAAGCGTGACCGGAACAAGTTCACAAAGGAGCAGATCGCCCGCCTATGGGAGCTTGCAGAGGACCCATACTATCAGATTGTGCTGATGCTGATCTACAACGGCTGCCGCATCTCGGAGTTCCTCGACTTGAAGAAGGAAAACGTACATCTGGAAGAACAGTACTTTGATGTGATCGCCAGCAAAACCGAAAACGGCCTGCGGAAAGTTCCCATTGCCGACAAGGTGCTGCCATTCTACAAAGCGTGGTACGAAGGTTCTCAGTGTGAATATCTGCTCCACACGCCGGATCAAAAGCACTTTGATTACAGGAACTACTACGACAGTTACTTCACACCCCTGATGGAGCAGCTTGGATATGACCAGACGCCGCACTGTACCCGGCATACCTGCATCTCCATGCTGACAGAGGCCCATGTAGACCAAACCATGATCAAGAAGATTGTGGGACACTCCGGTGCCATGACGCTCACCGAACGTGTCTACACCCACCTGGATATTGAAACACTGGTGGAGGCAATCAACAAGATCTAAAAGGAAGAAGGAAAAGCCGTGCAGCACAAAAAAGCAGGAGATACGCTCCTTGCGGAACGATCTCCTGCTTCATAAGGCTTTTGTTTTCGCTTGCGATTCTTGTTCCTTGTGTGCTCCTTGCTTGCTCCTTACGAAACAAAACGGAACACTTTCGAGGACCACGCACAGCTCCAAAAGTACTGAATTTTCCTGCAAATCGACGTCGTGAGACGTACTGAGAAGTAGGGAAAATTAGCGCTTGGAGAACTGCGGAGCGCGACGAGCGGCTTTGAGACCGTACTGCTTTTTGCTAAAATTCAAAATCCCTTAGAGAATCCAGCACTTTTTGGGTGCTTCTTTTCAGTTAGCCCATCAGTTAGCCCAACACGCTTTCCGTCTGCGTCTTCAATTCTGGTGCGATAGTATTCCACGCCTTTAATAACGGTAGTACCGTAATCGGGAATCAGCTTTTTTCGCTTTGCCAATTCCGCCACCTCCTAAAATGATGATAACAGCTGCTGTTGCCAAGGTTATATCAAAAAGTGTTTATAGATGCAACGGTGTCAAATCAGCAACGCGTAGTTCGAGGCTTGCGATAGGTCTCTCTATGGACGATTGGGTTGGCGCGGAGTGTACAGTTCTGAATATAGTCCTGAAGGCAGGCGCTGGTGAAATAGACACATCCATTCTCAACATATTGGATATAAGTAATCAATCCATTTTGCCGTGCGGTATCCAGAGTTGTGAGGCTGATGCAGGCTCTTATCCGGGTTGCTTTATAAAAAGTCCGGCGGTTGGAACTATGTTCAAATCTATTTAGTTTTCGATGGAGATGATGAACCTCTGTGCGCACCTGGGGCATTCCAGAATCAGACCGTGGAAGCTGCCGGGTGCCTCAGTATTTCCGCTGAGAGACAGTGCCGCTATTTTTTCGCCCTGCGGCTTGTCGCACAGCCGCCCGCGCTTGCAGGCGGGGCATAGCACGTAGTCGCTCTTTGATCGCTGAGGATAATAAAGCTGTTGGATCAGGAGCATTTGGTTCAGCTCCTTCGTCAGAATCTGACCGGAAGCTGCTTGCCGCGGCGGCGAATCCGATAGTCGTATCCCCGCCGGATGCAGCAGTAGCAGCAACAGTCCTGAATTACCTGAATGGGATCGGAGCGGGTGATGGAATACTCCGG
>ERZ827492.2412-NODE-2412-length-13164-cov-36.952552_pt1 | contig 13164 bp, 14 predicted proteins | sample MGYA00519704_ERZ827492 | MGnify/ENA primary metagenome ERZ827492 (study PRJEB31778, sample SAMEA3449325) | human gut metagenome | biome: human gut; feature: human-associated habitat; material: faeces | place: United Kingdom | collected 2010/2012 ...
CCTGGACCAGGTGAAGGACGCGGAGCTCATCGTGGTGGTGGTGCCTTCCGTAGCCATGCGTTCCGTAGCGCAGCGGCTGCGCGGCCTGCCGGTGAGGCCGGACGCCGTCATCGTCTCCTGCACCAAGGGCATTGAACAGGGCTCCCATAAAAGAATGACGGAAATCCTTCAGGAATATCTGCCCTCCAATCCCATAGGCGTGCTCTCCGGCCCCAACCATGCGGAAGACATCTGCCTGGGCCTCCCGTCCGCCTCCCTGATCGGGTTTGAGGATCCGAAATATGCGGACTGGGTGCAGCAGATATTCGCCTCCAAGACCTTCCGCGTTTATTCCGCTACGGACATCATCGGCATGCAGCTGGGGGGAACCATCAAGAACGTCTTTGCCATCGGGGCCGGACTGTGCGAGGGGCTGAACCTGGGAGATAACGCCCAGGCCGCCCTGCTGACCCGCGGCCTGGCGGAAATGACGCGCATCGGCGTAGCCAGCGGAGGCCGCAGGGAAACCTTCATGGGCCTTTCCGGCGTGGGCGATCTCATCGTCACCTGCTATTCCCGCCACTCCCGCAACCAGACGGTGGGGCGGAGGCTGGCGGAAGGAAAAAGCCTCCAGGAAATTCTGGACGCCCTGGGCATGGTGGCGGAAGGGGTGCCCAACACGCTCTCCGTCTATGAAATTGCGCGGAAGCTGGGAGTGAGGACGCCGCTGATTGACGCCGTCTATTCCGTTCTTTATGAATCCAAGCCGCCCATGGAAGCGCTTGTGGAGCTCATGACGCGGGACCCCCGTCCGGAATTAGATTGATTTTTTGTTTTTTTGAGTTGCTTTCCCTCGACAAATTATACTATATAAACAATCAGTATGAAACGTGCCATCATCTCAGCTCTTTTTGCCGCCGGCGCCATCGGTGTCGCCAGTGCGGACATTCAGGCTCCACCCGCTTCCGAATACACCCCCACCCGCAAGCTGGGCCGCGCCATCGCCAACATCATTTACTCCGTTGAAGAAATTCCCCTGGGAATCATCAACTGGACGAGCCGCGAAGGTGACTATGCCGGTTTTTCCGTGGGCATTGTTGATGGCACCACCACCATGCTTGAACGCATGGGCTACGGCATCTATGAACTTGTCACGTTCTGGGCTCCCACCTACAAGTGCACGTACAAGCCCCCCTATCAGGGACGTTGCGGCATGAGCGGCCTTAAGGAATACAATCCCAACGGCGGCCTGAGCGAATTCCCTGCGGAACTCAGCTTCCAGAGCTACTACAAGTACTCCCGCCAGCAGCGCGACTAAGGTCACTGTTAAAAATTCAAAAGGGCTGTCTGTAATGAAGCAGACAGCCCTTTTTATATGGTGCGGTTGAGTGGTCTTGACAATAGCCGCCATTGACGGGAAAAAGGGGAAAACGTATTCTTCCGTACCGGAAAGGCTTTCCCATCATGAATAAAACAGTTGCTTTCATCGGCCTGGGCGCTGCCGTCTGCATGACGGCCCCCGCATTTGCCCAGGACACCCATCTTTCCCTGACCAAGGAGAGCGTTGCCAGCATGCATGAAATTACGGCGGCGCTGGACAAGGTGACGGACGAGCCCGGAGCGGCGGACGCCGTGAAAACGGTCAAAAAGGTGCGTGAAAAGCTGGTGGACCTCGGAAAAAGGCAGCTTGAACTTCCCGGCGCCACGCCGCAGGAGCAGGCGCAGATTTCCGCCCAGATGACGGAAGTGCAGAAAATTTCCGGTGAATTGGTGAAATCCCTTGCGCGCTTGAAAAAGGAAGGTCTGCTCACGCCCGATTTGCAGAAGGCCCTGATGGATTTGCAGTCCGTGCAGACGGAACTGGCGCAGGCTTCCCGGGACAAGGCCGCGCAGGCGGAGCCGTTCCCGAAGGATGCGGAGGGCAACACGCATGAAACCCTGCTGGCAAAAACCGTGGATGAAGTCAAAAACCTGGATGAATCCCTGTCCAGGGTGAAGGATGAGGAAACCAGCAAGGCCGCTGTGGACCAGATAGGGCATTACCGGGCCGCCCTGCTGGACATCGCCAAGAAACAGGCCGCCCTGCCGCCCCTCACCCGCAACCAGCAGGCCAAGCTGACGGGAGTGCAGCAGCAGCTTGTGGAAATGATGCAGCCCATCGTCAAGCATGTGACGGCCATCATGCTCTCTCCGGATGCCTCCAGGAATTTGAAGGAGGCCCTCAATTCCCTTTCCGAACTGCCCAAGGAAGTTCAGAAAATCCGTGAAGAGGCGGCCAAGTGAACTTTTTGGGGGAATGCCCCTCTTTTGGACTGGTCAAAAATTATAATTGTTCTAAAGTGGCTGTCCTGAGGAATGCGACCGATTTTTAGTGAAACAGATCTCAATGAACGTCCCTTCCTGGTTTTCTGGGAAGTGACGCGCGCCTGCGCGCTGGCGTGCAAGCATTGCCGCGCCGTAGCCCAGCCGCGGCCCCATCCTGATGAACTGACCCATGAGGAAGCCCTGCGCCTGATTGACCAATTGGCGGAGCTGCGTCCCCCCATGCTGGTGCTGACGGGCGGTGATCCTGTCATGAGGCCGGATATTCTGGAATTGATCCGCGCGGCCGCCGGCAAGGGGCTGCATGTGGCATTGAGCCCCGCCGCTACCGCCCGGTTGCTGCATGCGGATTTCCATGCCTTGAAGGAGGCGGGGGTTCAAAGCATGTCCCTGAGCCTGGACGGGGCGCATGAGGCCACCCATGACGCCTTCCGCGGCGTTCCCCACACGTATGAACGGACCCTGCGCGCGGCGGAAATGGCGAAGGAAGCGGGCATGCACCTGCAAATCAACACCACCATCACCAAAAGCACCCTGGGCGAGTTTGACGATTTTGTGGAGCTGATGAAGAAAATGGAACCGGGCATGTGGAGCGTGTTCCTGCTGGTGCCTACGGGCCGCGCCGCCATGGATGAAATGCCCACGGCGGAAGAAGTGGAGGCCGTCTGGGAAAAACTCAGCAAGGTAAGCCGGGAAGTCCCCTTCGGCGTCAAGACCACGGAAGGGCACCATTACCGCCGCGTGGCTTTTCAGGAAGCCCGCGCGCAGGGGAGCAAGCCCGCGCGCCGCGCCGTTCCCACCCGGGACGGCAAGGGCATCATGTTCATCTCCCATACCGGGGAAATCCAGCCTTCCGGATTCCTGCCCGTTACGGCGGGAAACGTGCGGACGGATGATCCGGGGGAAATCTACCGCACGCACTCCCTTTTCCTCAAACTCCGGGATGACAATGCACTGGAAGGCAAATGCGGACGGTGCGAGTACCGCACCGTCTGCGGCGGCTCCCGTTCCCGCGCCTATGCCGTTTACGGAGACATGATGGCGGAAGACAACCTCTGCCCCTACCAGCCCAGGCTTTCACAACACCATGATTAACATTACCAGACTTTGGACAGGGGCGGAACAGCCCGCGGACCATTTGAGATACGGACAGGGCCACGGGCACGGCCGCTCCGCGGGAGGCGCCGTGGAATCCTGCGCTCCGGCTTCGTCCCGCGTCCGCAAGCCCATTGTGGTCTGGAACATCACGCGCACCTGCAACCTCAAGTGCGTGCATTGCTATGCGGACGCCTCCGCCCGGAAATTTGAAGGGGAGCTGGATTGGGACCAGTGCTGCGCGGTCATTGACGATCTGGCGGACTACAAGGTGAACGCCCTGCTGTTCTCCGGCGGGGAGCCGCTGGTGCACCCGCGCTTCATGGAGCTGCTGGAACGGGCCACTGGAAAAGGGCTGAAAGTGACCATTTCCACGAACGGCACCCGCATCACGCCGGAGGCCGCCGCGCGGTTCAAGGAACTGGGCGTGGCGTACGTGGGCATTTCCCTGGACGGCATCGGCGCCGTTCATGACAAGTTCCGCGGAGTGGAAGGCTCCTTTGAACAGGCGGTGCGCGGGTTCAAGCTCTGCAGTGAAGTGGGGCAGAAGACGGGCCTGCGCCTGACGCTGACCCGCAACAACGTGCAGTGCATGGACCAGATTCTGGACTTCATTGACGCCAATGACATCCAGCGCGTCTGCTTCTACCATCTGGTGCCCACGGGCCGCGGCGTGGAAGTGCAGACGTTGACGCAGGAGGAAGCGCGGAACGCCATGGATACGCTGATTGCCCGCGTGGAGGAATGGAAGGCGGAAGGCAAGAACCGTGAAGTGCTGACCGTCACCCAGCCAGCGGACGGCATTTACCTGCTGCTGCGCCAGCTCCGGGAAGGCTCCCCGCTGGCGAAGGAAACCCTGAACCTGCTTCAATGGAACGGCGGCGGGGCGAACAGCTCCGGCCGCGGCATCGCCAACATTGACACGCAGGGCGTGGTGCACCCGGACCAGTTCTGGCAATCCGTCACGCTGGGCAATGTGAAGAACAACCTGTTTTCCGATCTGTGGGACGCCAAGGCGGGGGCCGCGGCGGAGATGCTGCCTGAGTTGCGCGGGTCCGACAATCCCCTGGAACGGCAGAAAAAAATTGAAGGCCGCTGCGGCCGCTGCGTGCACTTTGCCCTGTGCGGCGGTGGCTTCCGCACGCGCGCCGCATTTGCCAACGGGCACTGGTACGGGTCCGACCCCGGCTGCTACCTGACGGAAGAGGAAATTTCCACCCCTCTGCCGGAAATCAGGTAAAATCCGCAGGCTGTTCCCTTCTCCGGAAGAAGCTCCAAATACGGTGGCATATTCCTCAGTCCGTCTTTGGGAACAAGAGCCTCCCGGCACTTGAACGCGGCTGATTGTAACCGCGAAGGCGGGGAGGCAGGGAGCGGCTGGAAATGCCTCCTTTCCCTGCTTTACAAGGGAGGCGGCATGGCATAGCATCCCTGCATCATGAGTCAGGAATTGAGACCGGAAACCCTGTGCGTGCAGGCGGGCTGGACCCCCAGAAAGGGAGAACCCCGCGTATTGCCCATTTACCAGAGCACCACGTTCAAGTATGAAACCAGCGAACAAATGGCCAAACTGTTCGATCTGGAGGAAGCCGGATTCTTCTATACGCGCCTCCAGAACCCCACCAATGAGGCGGTTGCCAGAAAAATCGCCGAACTGGAAGGCGGAGTGGCCGCCATTCTGACCTCTTCCGGGCAGGCGGCCTCCTTCTTTGCCGTCTTCAACATCTGCGAGGCGGGGGACCACATCGTCAGCACCGCGTCCATTTACGGAGGCACGTACAACCTTTTTGCCGTCACGTTCCGGAAAATGGGCATTGAGGTCACCTTTGTGGACCAGGACGCCCCGGCGGAGGAAATCGCCAAAGCCTTCCGTCCCAATACGAAGGCCCTCTTTGCGGAAACCATCTCCAACCCCACGCTTTGCGTGCTGGACATCCGCAAAATGGCGGACATCGCCCATGCGCACGGCGTCCCCCTGATCGTGGACAACACCTTCGCCACCCCCATCAACTGCCGCCCCTTTGAATGGGGGGCGGATATCGTCACCCACTCCACCACCAAGTACATGGACGGCCATGCCGCGGCGGTGGGCGGCGTGATCGTGGACAGCGGCAACTTTGACTGGGAAGCCCACAGGGACAAATTCCCGGGGCTGACGGAGCCGGACCCTTCCTATCACGGGCTTTCCTACAGCAAGAGCTTCGGCAAGGGCGCCTACATCACCAAGGCGACCGTCCAGCTCATGCGCGACCTGGGTTCCATTCAATCCCCGCAGAATGCCTTCCTGCTCAACCTGGGCCTGGAAACCCTCCACCTGCGCGTGCCGCGGCACTGTGAAAACGCGCAAAAGGTGGCGGAATTCCTGCAAGGGCAGGAGGATGTTGCCTGGATCAACTATCCGGGCCTGCCGTCCAACAAATACCATGACCTGGCGCGGAAGCAATTCCGCAACGGGCAATCCTGCGGCGTGGTGACCTTCGGCATCAAGGGCGGCCGTGAACGCGCCATCAAGTTCATGGACAGCCTGAAACTGGCCGCCATCGTAACCCATGTGGCGGATTCCCGCACCTGCGTCCTCCATCCCGCCAGCCATACGCACCGCCAGTTGACGGATGAGCAGCTCATGGAGGCGGGCGTCCGGCCGGACCTCATCCGGTTCTCCGTGGGAACGGAAGCCGCGGAAGACATCATTGCGGACCTCAAGCAGGCTCTGGAAGCCATCCGTTAAACCGGTCTTTCCTTTCTCGTGCGAACAGCCGTTCCGCGCATGTCCGCGGAGCGGCTGTTCTGCGTGGGTGACGGGTGAAAAAGCCGGGATGGCCCGGCGTATTGAACGTTTCCGGAAAAGAGCGCCGGCAAACGGGAGGGCGAGGCATATGCTCCCGCTGGGGAAAGACCGTTTCCGGCAGCAGGGGCCTCCCGGCTCCTGTAAAAACCTGCGGAAACTCCGCAGAAAAATAACTTCATTTCATGTTCTCCTTATTCCAAAGTTTAATTCCACGTAAAACAGGTATTTTAATAGGGTTATAAAGAAAAATCCAGCAACGGCGAATTACGGGGAACGGCTCGGCCATTCAACCTCAAGAAGATGCGCCGGATTTCAGAAAAATCTGAAAATTCAAAGACTTTTCTTCTTAAATGTAAATTGACACACCATAATAAATTTATTATGGTGTGTAACTTATGAAAAGTAGATATTGTGCTGTATTAATAAGTTGCGCCAGTGTGCTGGCTGCAAATGCTGCTACCATCATTGCCGAACTGCCCGAATCAGCCAATCTGTCGCAAACCGCGACCATGGCGCCGCAAACGGGAAACCAGCTGCTGGATAAAGTAAAAGGCCGTGAATTTGGCGTCTATGCGGGAGGCAATAACAACAGCCTGGCCAACTGGCCCCAGAATGGGGAGGGAACCTGGGTCAACCATGATGACGTCGGTTCCATCATCCTGTGCGGCAGAAGCGGCGTGGCCGGAGACTCCTTTGCCATGGTGCTGGGCGGCCCCCGGCAGGGAGAGCTTGTTTCCTCCATCATCTTTTCCTGTGACACGCCCACCTCCGTCATCACGAGCTACACCATGGTGCTGGCGGTTTACGACTCCGCCGGAACGTTGGTCCGGAACCTTTCCACCGTGGAAAGCTTTACCTTTGATTCCACTTCAAGAACGACGACCGTTTCCCTGGACATGGCGGATTCTCCCCTGGCGTGGGGGGAAGGATACAAGCTGGTTGCCGGAGTGCGCGGCGGCGCGGGCGGCGCCACCTCCCCCTATACGCTTGCCAACATCCAGGTATCCTATGAAACCGTTCCGGAACCGGCTACCGCATCTCTGGGAATGCTTGGCCTGGGAGTCCTCGTCTTCCGGCGTTCCCGGAACCGGTGAGCGGTAAACTTTTCAATCGGGAAGGAGGCGGCCTGAAAAACGCCTCCTTTCCTTTTTCCGTTCGGAAAAGGCACGCTTTGGCATGGCGTAACGCGGCATTCCGGAATGGTTCATTCCCGGAGAGAATGTTCAAAGGCCCGGTACTGCACGGCCTCATACAAATGGGAATCCTGAATATCAGGGCTGCCCTCCAGATCCGCTATGGTGCGGGCCACCTTCAGAATGCGGTCGTAGGCTCTGGCGGAAAGGGCCAGTTCTTCCACGGCGCGGAGCAGGATGGCGCGGCTTTCCGGCAGCAGGCGGCAATGCCTCTGGAGCGCTTTTCCGGAAAGTGCCGCATTGCTGCGGAAGGGAGTGCCCGCATATCTGCTGCACTGGAGCTGCCGGGCGGCCATCACGCGTTCCCTGATGCCGGCGGAACATTCCCCGGCGGGTGCGGAGGCCAGAATAGAGGGGTCCACGGCGGGAACTTCCATCAGCAGGTCGAACCGGTCCAGAAGCGGTCCTGAAATCTTGCGGCGGTAGCGTGCGACCTGCGCCGGGGGACAGGTGCAGGTTCTCCTCCTGTCGCCCAGATAGCCGCAGGGGCACGGATTCATGGCGGCTGCCAGCATGAAGCGGCACGGAAACGTCATGGTGCCGGAAGCGCGGGAAATGACCACTTGGCCGGATTCCAGCGGTTGCCGCAGGGTTTCCAGCGCGGCGCGGCGGAACTCCGGCAATTCGTCCAGAAAGAGCACGCCGTTGTGGGCCAGGGACACTTCCCCCGGCGTGATATTCGCTCCTCCGCCCATCAGCCCGGCATCGGAAATGGTATGGTGCGGAGCCCGGAACGGACGCCGGGCCACCAGGCCGTTCCCCCGTTTCAGCAGTCCGCATACGGAATGGATTTTACTGGTTTCCAGAGCTTCCTCCGGATTCAGCGGAGGGAGAATGGTCGGGAGCCTCTGCGCCAGCATGGACTTGCCCGAACCCGGAGAACCGCAGAGAAGGATGTTATGGCCGCCTGCCGCCGCAATCTCCATGGCGCGGCGCGCATAGGGCTGCCCCTTGATCTCGTCGAAGTCAACGGCAGCCTCCTTGTCTTCGGCCTCCCGGTCCTCTCTTCCGGAAGCCGTGAAGGGAGGGGGCAGAACGGAGGAGGTAAGGAGTGCCCACGCCTCCTTCAAAGAAGCCACGGGGTAAATCTCCACGCCCTGCACGGGCGTTCCTTCGTGCGCGTTAGCACGTGGCAGCATGATGCGCTTCCTGCCCATGCGCCGCGCCTCCATAATCTGCGGCAGGATGCCCTGCACGGGGCGTACGGCGCCATCCAGGGCCAATTCCCCCACGATGCACTAACATTTTCATATCACAAATTACTGTTTATCAGTGATTGAAACTTTTTCTTTCTTGAAACTGCAAGACAGACTGCAAGACATGAAAACGGCTTTTAAAGGCATTGTCTTGCAGGGAAAGGGTATCAAAAAGCCCTCCCCCGCGTGAACAGGAGAGGGCCAGCAATAGTTCCCGTGCAGGAAACGGTTCAGGCAAGACCGACGAGGCGGTTGTATTTGCGGTTGGCTTCCATGTGCCGGGGATGGGTCGGGTCATCCAGAGCGGCGTAGTCCGGGTGGTTGGGGTCCGTGAGCATAGCATGGGCTTCCTCCGCGTTGCTGCGCCCAGGAGCAGCATTCTTGGCGCCCACGAAGGAATCTTCCCCGGTAGCGCTCATCAGGGCGTGCAGGAGCTTAAATCCCTTGGGGGATTGCAGTGGAGCCATGTCTTCCGCCGAGAGGCCGGATTTCGTCCGGAGCTTGGCTGCAAATTGCTGCACCTGCTTCATGTTGTCGTTGAAGTTGGTGCCCCATTCTTCCTTGAGTTCCTTCGTGGACTGGGCGATGGCTTCCGTTTCGGCTTTCTGCAATGCGGTAATGACTCCGGAGACGTATTGTCCGGCGGCCTTGCCGTCGAGCCCTGCTGCTTTGGCTTGTTCGGTGGCCAGGGCTTTGAAGTCGTCGGACGCCTGAAAGTCTTCCGGGAGTTCCAGAACGTATTCTCCGCCGTCATCCGGGTTTTCCTGCTTGGTCGGATCCTGCGGATTGTCTCCGTCTCCGGGCTGGGTGTCGGGTTCCGGATCTGCATCCAGGTTGAAGTTGGTGCCTTCCCCTTCCCCGGGTGTCGGGTTTTCGGCCCCAGTAGCCGGGGCCGGAGTATCTGCAGGCGTGGCGGCGGGGTTCTGTTCTCCGGGCGGGGTGACGTCTGCGGGGGCTTCTTCGCGCAGGAGGGGGCGGAATGGATTGAATAGGTTGGTGTGCATGGTGGTTATGGGTTGGTTTTCTGTTGTTGTTTTTCGTATTGGGATAGCTCGTGTTTGAGCCAGAGGATGACTTCCCGCTGGCCGTCGCGGATGGCGGCCATGATGGGGTTGGGTTCCACAGGTTCCCCGGTAGCCGGGTTCCTGGTCTGGTAGCAAGGCAGCTCTGTCTGGAATTCTTCTTCCAGATACGCGATCACTTGTGGGGTGATGTGGGTGGCAAGGTGGGCCCTGCGCCGGTCCACATAATCCTTGTAGTCCTGTTCAAATTGCTGTTCTTCGTTCATGATTGTGCTGCTTGTTGGGCGGCGGCCATGTCGCGTCCAGCCTTGGCGGCGCCCTGCATGGCTTCCAGTTGAGTCTGCTGCTGGGCTGCTGCAGCGCGTTGCTCGTCGAGTTGTTGGAGTTTATCTTCCGAGAGCAGGCAGTCCATGGGGGCTCCGGAGTTCTCATACAAGAACCGGGCATATTTCCGCATGTCCACGATTTCAAGCATGGAAGGGTCGTTTGTGGCCTGGGTGTAGGCAAGGGCCTGTTGGATGTAGTAGTCTCCCCCGTTGCGCTGGGCGCGCTCAATCGCCTGACTGATTTTGCCGTTGTAGGAGACGGAGGGGATTTTGATTTCAAAGTCTTCGCTGCCGCCCTGGTCCTGGACGACGAGTTCGTCCGGCATGTCCGCCGTAGGGAATTTCCCTTGCCGGAAGAGGACGGAGAAGGCGCGATTGATGAGGGTATTGCAGTCGAAAACGAAGAGGGTCATCGACGGGGAGAAGGTGAGGACCTTTTCTCCTTCCCTGGCGTTGACTTCCGTCGCGGTCATTTGCCGGTCCACGGACGAGATGACCTGCAGCATGGGAACGTAGTAGGCTTGGCGGATTTTCTCTTCCTTGTCCTCGATGCGGTCCTTGCCTACGTCGTAGCGTCCGGAGGTTCCCCATTCACGGGGCAGGTTCAGCCCCGCAGCCTGCGGCTTGATGACGGTGCGGCCCCCTGCCCGGAAGTCAACCTCTCCCACCTGCTCAGCCAGCATCATGATGCGGGGGAAGGCGGCGACTTCACCAAGGACGTCCATGACCCGTTCCAGCTTGAGGGTGGCCTTAATCTCTTCCTTGACGTTCATGCCGGGGGCGTAGCCGTAGGGCGATTCCCCGAAGCGCAGGAAACGTGTGACAAGGAACGGGAATTCATTGTAGCCGCCTTCCTGAATGACGGTCTTGTCAGATTCCCATGCCAGATATACGGAGGCCCATTTCATCTTCAACGGGTTGACAAGGTCGTGCCCGAAGTCCGCTCCCGGACGAGGGATGACGAGGTGCAGGTATTGGTGCTTTTCCGTGTAGCGGCGCTTGGGGTCTTCCCAGGCGTCTTTGATTTTCTGCGGAAGCTTGTCAGCCCCGAATTGCTCCACGGCCTGGTGGGGCGTGAGTTTGAAGAGGCGGGCGAGGGTGTCTACTACCTTGTTTCTTCCCTCCGCGATCGCGTAGGTGCCCGTAGGAATGTGGGTGAAGTTGAGGCTGCCATCCGGCAAGGTATCACAGAAGACGCAGCCTGTACCTGTCAGGCAGCGGTCCAAAAAGCATTGGTGGATGACGGTGTAGAAGTTAGAATTGGCCAGGGCCTTGTGGGTGATTTCCGTGGCCTTGGCAAACCATTCGTCGTACCGGGACCGCTTGTCGTTTCCTTCCCTGCCGGATTTGAGGGAGAACCATTGCTGCCCCGTGGGCGTGATGTACATGAGGTGTGCCCCGGCCAGCACATGCAGGGATTCACAGGCAACGGTGGAGTGCAGCCGGCGGTTGTCCGCCGCCGGGTTTTCTTCCTGGTCGGCGTCCGCCTGCGTGTGCGGCATGATGTGGCGGCGCAGCCAATCCCATTCGCCGGAGCGGCTGCGCATTTCTTCCAGGAGGGCATCTGCTGTGCGTATGTAGTCCATATTAGCCGAGGGTTGTACGTTTGAACGGAGAGCCATAAACAGGGTTTCCAAGGGTGGCTGCATTCACGGTTTTGTTGAGAGAGAGCCGGCGGCGCCCCGCTCCGTTGACCGTGTCTGCAGCCTTGCTGATGTCCTTGGTTTCCGTGGTGATGGTTTTCTGTTCAGGCTGGTTTTCCATGGCGTCCGCCATGGCATTGGCTGCACTGGCCTGTTTCTTGGCCGCCTTGCTGGCGCCATACCCGCCCACCACGGCAGAGGCGATTCCGGCGATTGCTGCTGCTGTTCCCATGATTATTACTGGTTGAGGGTGTAAGCGTCCACGCCCTGCGCAATGGCACAGGCAATGGCGCCGGGGGTGTCGTGCATCACGGAAGCGTCTCCGGGGTTGGACAAGAAACCGCACTCTACCAGCACGGCAGGAGGAATGGTCTTGCGGAGCACATACAGGCTGGTCTTGTTTGGCTTACAGGACCGGTCAGGACGTGCCTGTACATGGTCAGCGCGGCCCGGCATGAGCTTGCAGAGAGGCCCGGCAATGGCTTCGGCCAGACGTTTGCCGGAAGGGGAATCCGTGTAAGAACCGTCGCTGTGGTAATTGCGGTGATGGCAGACATGGGCACCGCAGGCAGTAGCGGAACCAGCGGAATCACAGTGTAGGGAAAGGGAAATATCATAGCCTCCGGCATTGATGGCCTTGACCGTGGCGGCAAGGTCGTCGTCGTTGTCCATGCGTGGGAAGTCGATGATGGTGACGGCGTGCCCCTGGGCTCGCAACATGGGGGCGAGATGGTCCGCGATGGTCTTGGCCGTGGCGTGTTCTTCCAGGCCGTTGCCCCGGCTGCCGGTGTTATTGGCGTGTCCGATGTCTAAAGCGATATTCATAGTTATAACTTAATTTTGTTAGAACTGTATCCAAAATGGAAACAGTTCATTTCCTGGCGTATTGTTCGAGGTTGGAGAGGCGCATGTTGATCTCCGTGAGGGCCTTCGTCTGGGCGTCCATATAAGCGCGCATGTCGTGGTACAGGAAGCCACAGGCAATAAAGCCCACGAACATGACCAGTTCAGGCTTGTACTCCCTCAAGAGGTTCAAATATCCGCGGGCTTTAGTGCACATGGTCTTACTTTTTCAGGGCTTGCACGACAGGCGGCGTGTCCGTGGTGGGCTGGGCCTGGCTGTAGGACAGGTGGCCCGGTTCCAGCACTAGGCAGGAGCCGTCCTTGCAGATAGTGGTTTGCTCCGAGGTCACGTCTACACTGTGCCCGCAACCAGTCACGGTGACGTAGCCAGTGGCCGCAAGAGCACCGATGATAGCGCCGATCACGTACTTGACCCAATTCCCCCAGCGGGCAGATGCCGCCTGCTGGACCTTTTCGATGTCGTTTTTATTTACGTTCATATTTGTTATTTATTGGTGGTGAAATGTTTAAAGAATGCGACAGCGGCGGGGTCAGCAACCATAAATTCGGGGTAATCGCGGGCCGTGAAAATTCTGCGGCCGCCCTGCGCATTGAAAGCCTCAACGAACAATTCCACGGCAAGAAGGTATATGCTGTTGCTCTCCGCAGGAGCGCGCTTCACACCCAGCCATGCCCATACCCGGGAGGCTTGCCAGTCCTCGCCCATGCCCACCAGCGCGGCAACTACAGCCTGCAT
>ERZ827492.2414-NODE-2414-length-13154-cov-4.291244_pt1 | contig 13154 bp, 9 predicted proteins | sample MGYA00519704_ERZ827492 | MGnify/ENA primary metagenome ERZ827492 (study PRJEB31778, sample SAMEA3449325) | human gut metagenome | biome: human gut; feature: human-associated habitat; material: faeces | place: United Kingdom | collected 2010/2012 ...
TAACTTCTTGCCAAAGAAGTATTTATCACGCAACCATTACGGACGCACGCATCTTGAAATAGACGTTGAAGGCACCAACCAGGACGATAACGGCAGCAATGGCCTTCATCAGGTTCGATACCGGAGTCTGGTAGGAACTGACTTCCTGGGTGGCCTTGGTAAAACCTGCTGCACCCTTGCTTCCTGCCATTACGTTGGATGTGGAAATAACGAGTGCAATGGCCGCCATCACACTCTTCTGTGCAAAACTTGAACCGATGAAACGCTCCGTAAGATTCCGGGCATTTTTCTTTATTAACTGCATTTCTGAATAATGTTAAAGGATTTCATCGCCAAAGAAACAGATGTCACTAAAGGAACGGTATATATGTCAGGCATTCTCACAGCTGAAGATAACGGCACCGAGGTCACTGGTACCGGTCTCTGCCAGCCTGTTTATTTCCTGAATGATATTCTCTACCAGAATGCCGTCAGTCATGATGGCCTCCCGGTAAACGTGTCTGGAAGATTCTGATTGGGATGCAGATTTTTCTGTACCGTCAGAATCACTATTTTCATTCTCAGCTCCGGGATTCTCAGTATTATTCTGTTCTGAGCTTTCTTCTTTTGATTCAGGCTCATCCCGGTTTATCCTTATCGGCCTGAAGTTTCGTGCCTCTTCCGATATGTCAATGTCCTCTTCTTTTTGGCTGTCCTGCTCGGCATTCTGTGCGGCCTTTGCCCTCTGGAAGTCCATGAAAATCATTGCCGCATAGTAGAATACCATTGCCACGAAGAGAAGGAATACTATCTGTCCGTACTGCATGGCTGTTGTAATATGATGTTGGATGAAAGAGCGGAACTGTCCTCCGGAAACGGAAGGATATGCAGTCCCAGTCTGATACCCCGGCTTTCCAGACGTTCCCTGCGTTCCGTTGTGCCGGTATAATAAATCACGTTGTGTTCCTCACTGATGATGTATCCGTTTGACTTCATGTTTGAGCGCACCCTTACCTTTGCCCTGTTTGAAATGACACGGATACCGGTTATGGGTTCCAGACCGAAGACGATACGCCGTCTTTCCCTCTTTACCATCTGGGTACGGATACGTGAGGAAATCAGGTGTTTCTCTTCACTGCTGCGTTTCAGTCCGAGTGCAGCGGCTATGCGTCCGACACTCATTCTGGTAATGCCGAGAGCTTTCCCTATCTCAGAGAAGGAACACTCTTGGAAATGAGTCCTGATATAGTCGGCACGCTCCATCCATCTGGATTTGGCCATTTTTACAAGTCCAAGCTCACGGGCTTTCAGCTTGACGGTCGATTCGCTCAGATTGAGAACGGCAGCGGTATAGGCCGTGGTCTCTACCGGATACAGCTCGACAAGAGCGGCCAGCATCCTGTCGGTCCAGTCTGTCTTTTTCATATCCTACAGATTATAACTGTTAAACAACGATTTCTTTTCCCTTCTGTATTCTGCCAGACGTGGCAGGTATGACTTGAAGAATGCCCTTACGATGGCATTCACCAGGTCAGAACGGCATCTGCCATGTATATCGCAGTCGTCCAGTGAATCCGCAAGGTCACGGTCAAGTTTGCAGACAAGCCTTTCTGTTTTGTCTGTTCCCGAACCGTCCGATTGCAGGAATTCCATGAACTCATCCCAGCATCCTGTATCCGAAAGGGAAACAGCAGTATTCTTTTCCTGTGCTTGATTATTCTTTTCCTTATGCTCAACCTGAGTTTCTACGGAATCTTGCGTCAATATAAGTTCTGAATCATTGATGCCTCTTGTCAGGTCATCTATTTCCGGTATATCCTTACTCATAGTGCTATGGTTATTGAAGTTTACTGATTATTCTGGTTCTTTATTCTGATTTTCGTTACTGTCCTGTGAAGCTTCATCAGTCGGCTGTGCCTTCTTTTTCTTCTTAGGCTTGGGATTCAGATTTTCCGTCAGCTGTATGCCTTTGAGTTCTTTTTCCCTTATCGGTTTAAGTGTATCGAAGATACTCTGATAGACTTTGTCAAAGACCGGTGTAACGATAGCGGCCTGCATATCCAGTGCCGCCATGGTGCTGAACCGTTCCATGTCCGCACGTTTGGGAATCTTCGCAGTGACATACCCATAGTTGGAGAAAGTATCCCTTGCATTGTCCCAGATGAGCAGTTCTGAACGCTTGCCGATTCTTCCGTCATTCAGATTGGGAATAATGAAGAGTCTGGCTTTCATCCTTTCACCGACAGCCTTTTTCAGCCGGTCAACAAACATGAGGAAGCTGGCTGTGGAGGGAACGGTTACCAGGTCATAATGAAATGGGACAATAATGATATCCGAGTTGACGAACATGGGTATCAGCCCTTCCGCTTTCAGACTGCTCGGTGTGTCCATCAGAACAACGTCAATTTCGGGATCGTTGTGCAGTTTCTCCATAAGGGAAGTCATCATCGCTTTGTCGTTGGCTTCGTATGCCCATACCTCGTATGGCATTTCCTGTTCACCGTATTTTCTGATGTCAGCCTTACGGCATTTCATGATGGAGTGCTGGAAGTCGCAGTCAATCACTACAACCCTTACACCCTTTGTTACCAGATAGTTGGCAAAGGTGACGCAGAGGGTAGTTTTTCCTACACCTCCCTTCTGATTGGCAAATGTCACTATAACCGGAGTCTGTATCATTTCAAGTATTGATTGATTTTGTGACAAATGTATTAACCAAAGTATTCAGATAAGAAATGCGCAACACAATTGTTAATTAGGTTATTTAAACCTATGTTATTTGGTATACTATTATTATCTACCAAAGTGTTTTTGACTAAAAATGTTACAATTAAAAATCATTTATTAGTATTATATGAAACAATGCACTAAATTTGTAATATTCAGTTTTTAAAAGGGAGTATAAATATGTATATTTCAAAAGTATCATTAGTGAATTATCGCAATTTTGAGAATTCATTTTTCCTTTTCAATAAAGGAATAAATACTATAATTGGAGAAAATGCATCTGGTAAGACCAATTTATTCAGGGCTATTCGTCTTATATTGGATGATAACTTATTATCTTCTGCATATAAACTTAATGAAAACGATTTCAATAGAAATTTGATAAATTGGAAAGGAAGATGGATTATAATAAGTTTGGAGTTCAGTGAAATATCAAATGAAGAAGCTATCCAAGCTTTATTCGTTTATGGAAGTGGAGTCATAGCAGATGATAAAGTTAAAAAGGCAACTTATAATTTATTTTTTAGGCCTAAGTCTGAAATCAGAAAACAACTTTCAGAATTAAAAAAAGGAGATCATGATGGCTTAAAAAGTATTTTAGATAAAATTACTATTAATGATTATGAGACGGTTTTTACAGGGAAGAGTACGGTTGATTTTAATGATAAAAATGTACAAAATGAATTGATGGGAGACTTTGAAAACGTAATTTTCAATTATGAGATAGATGATTCAAAGTTTGGAGGTTGTATCCCTCATCAATTATCTGTTAGGAAAGAAGTTTCATTTACTTTCATTAAGGCATTGCGAGATGTTGTATCAGACTTCCAAGATAATAAAAAAAATCCTTTATTGACACTTCTAAAAAGTAAAAGTGAAGAGTTAAATGATGATGATTCAGAGGTAATATCAAAAAAAGTAAAAGATTTAAATGAAACGATAGAAAACTTAAATGATATTAAGGAAATTACTAATAATATTTCCGAAACAATAAAAGAGGCTGTTGGTACAACTTACTCTCCTTCTTCATTGTCTATAAAATCCAATCTTCCTAATGAGACCGAAAAATTATTTCATGCATTAAAATTGTTTATCGGAGAACCGGAAGAAGATTATGAAGGTAGTATTCATGAATTAAGTTTAGGTGGGGCTAATTTAATATACCTAACATTGAAACTTCTAGAGTATAAATATAGAAAAGAGAAAGATCGGATTGCAAACTTTCTTCTAATAGAAGAGCCTGAAGCACATATTCATACACATATACAGAAGGCTTTATTTGATAAAATAGAATATGAAGATACACAAATTATTTATTCAACGCATTCCACTCATATTTCGGAGGTTTCAAATATCTCAAATATGAATATTATAAATAGGTTTAAAAATTATTCTGAAGTTTATCAACCATTTATAGGTCTAAAAAATGAAGAAAGAATGCATATACAAAGGTTTTTAGATGCCATAAGGTGTAATATTCTATTTGCAAAAAGTGTTATCTTAGTAGAGGGAGATGCTGAAGAAATACTTATTCCAATTATGGTAAAGAAAACGTTAGGAGTTAGTCTTGATGAATTAGGAATAAGTTTAATTAATGTTAGAAGTACTGGTTTTGAGAATCTTGCACTGTTATTTCATAATCAAAGAATAAAGAAAAGATGTGCCATTATTACAGATTTAGATAGATCTATAACTGGAAAAGTTACCAAGGCTCATAAATTAGGATTAAGTAGAAAAGAAAAGTTGAGAGGCCTAAAAAAAAGGAGCAAGTGGATTGGCTCATTTTTTGCTGAACATACATTCGAGATAGAATTTATAAAGGCTGGAAATGTTGATGCAATCTTGTCAACTATTAAAGATGTTTATGTTGACAATGCTACAATTAAAATATCCGAAGAAGATATAAAGTCTGATGACATAAAGAAATATGGAAAACGGATTCTAACGATGGCTGAAAATAAGGGTAAAGGGTGGTATGCAATACTTCTAAGTAAGTATATAACTCCATCTATATGTATTCCTAAATATATATTAGATGCTATTGTATTTGCAAAAACTAAATTTTCAAACGAATTAATTGTTCAAATGCTAGAATATGTATTAGATACATATAATGAAGATGAAGAAATTGATAATCTTAAAAACGAATTAAAATCGTATAATGAAGGACGTACTTCTTTTGACGATATTAAGAAAACTTTAAAAAAAGTATTGAATAAAAATGAGCAAATATTATATATATTAAATCAACTATAGATATGTTTGTTTGGGGAAAGAATGATTTGAATCCAGAGCAGGAAAAGGCTATATATAATGAAAACAGTATCTTATTAATAGCATGTCCAGGGAGTGGAAAAACAAGAACAATAACGTATAAGATAGCTTATGAACTTTCTAAATTAGAATCCAATAAACAGTATATTATTGCTATCACATATACAAATCGTGCTGCAGATGAAATAAAAGAACGAATAGAATTATTGGGGGTAGATACTGAACAACTATGGATTGGAACTATTCATTCATTCTGTGTTGAATGGATTCTTAAACCGTACCATATGTATATAGAAGAACTAAAATTTGGATATGATATTATTAATACTAATGATACTGAGAATTATCTAGTGTCTTTATGTGACTCATATTCAACACCGAAGAAAAAAATTACATATTGGGATTGTCTTTGTTATTGCTTCACATCGGAAGGCTTGAAGATAAATTGCACCAAATCTACAATAAAAAAGACTGTAGAATCAATTATCTGTGATTACTATCAGATTTTAAAAGAAAAGCATGAAATAGATTATGAATTAATATTATATTATTCATATTGTCTTTTGAAAGAAAATCAAAGTATATGTAAGACTCTGTCTAATATTTTTCCTTATATTTTAATTGATGAATATCAAGATACAAAAGAATTGCAGTATGTGATTTTAGGTGCAATTTTAAAAACCGGAAAAGATAATAAAGCTTTTATTGTTGGTGATCCGAATCAATCTATATATGGTAATTTAGGAGGTTTTCCAATGGATAAAGCTCAATTGGAAAATGTAACGGGATTATATTATGACGAATTATCATTAAGCTATAATTATAGATCATCATCTCTTCTTGTATCATATTTTGATTATTTTAAAACTTATGCAAACAAAATAGAGGCTGTTGGAAAAACGAAGGACTACCAAAGCGTTATTAGTTATAATAAGACTGTTTCAGTTGAAGATTTAGAAAATGAAATAGTTCGTATAATTAAAACAAATATTGATGAATATCGTATTTCTCCGAATGAAATATGTATACTTGCACCCCAATGGATTCATTTATCAGGTTTAACTAGAAATTTAATGGCACGCTTACCTCAATATAGTTTTGATGGGCCCGGCATGGCACCATTTGCACGTGATATTGATAATTTTTGGTATAAATTATCACGTATTATATTAACAGACTCTACTCCGGGTTTATATATCAGAAGATTACGCTGGGCAAGTGAAATAGTAACAAACCTTTTATCAATTGGAGTAACAAATATTGATTTATCTGCCAAACAAATATTATATATTTGTAATAGCATATCAATAAACGAACAAGATGGTTTGGAGTATCTAAAAAAATTTTTCGATGCATTTCTTGAAAGAGTCAATATTGACATTAATCAGAATAAATATTTAAAAATGCATTATGATGCTTTTTTTGATAGCTCTGAAAAACGTATTGATAGTTTAAAAAAGAAAGGTGCAGAGTTTATAACGCACATTGATGCATTTAGAAAAGTCTTTCAACAAAAAAAAGGAATTACTATCTCAACAAACCATGGGGTAAAAGGAGCAGAATTTGATACAGTAATAGCTTTTGGACTGTTAGATGGCTATGTTCCACATTTTAGTGAGTCAAATAAGGAAGAGAGTGCTAAACGAATATTGTATGTTATTGCTTCTAGAGCAAGGAAAAACTTATATTTAATATCTGAGCAAGGTCGAAATAAAACTCCAACTCCCATACTTAGTAAATATGGATATAAATATAAGTAAATATTTGTGGTAGTCTAAATAATATAATGGGGTTCACCTTAAAATCTTAAAATTAAATAAAAAAATAGAGGGCTGTCACCCCTCTATGCGCTATTTACCTTTTAGCAGGTAAACTTCTACAATGTTCTCTCACGTATTCCAGTTTGCCAAATCGGAACCTCTAGTAAGAACGAACATGTACAGGCTTGCCACATGAGCACTGGACTGTTATCATTTTTTGAGACAGAGCCCAACCCTAACAGTTCAAAAAGTTGAGATGTCTTTTTATACTTTTATTCATATATTTAACCTTGTCATTTTTACATTGTATCTTGTTTGGCTTATACAATGGATGGCAAGGAAGACAAAGGTAATTATATATATTGAAATGGGAAAATGTATTGATGATTAATATTTTTAGTGTTTTTGATTATCTTTTTATTGAACGTTCATCATCAACATTATCATAGTTACCTTTCTGACCAACTTCCCACTCACGTTTCTCACTATGACTGCCACCACCTGCATCACGCAGCTTGGCTTTGCTAGAGAAGCGTGAAGTAGGTTTTGTTGGTTGTTGGGGTTTATATCGTTCAATTTGCTTCATCCGCTGTTCCTTTAACCGTTGAAGATTAAAGTTCTCTTCAGTAAGGTTTATAATGATATGCTGTTTGAAGTTGATGGCATAAGTTGCATCCTCATCATGACAGATAGTAAAACCTTCTTCATGCAGTTGCCTTCTGATAGAGGTTACTGTTTCATCATTGAATATCTCACGCAAACGGTTTACAGCATCAGTATGATATTGTGTTCTTTCCGGAGATATATCTACTAAATCTTTCCGGGAAACCTTAAATATCTTACAAAGCAAATCCCGTTCAGCCTCAGTAGCCGGACTGAACATTTCTACCATAGCTATACGGTTATTACGGTCAATTGCTTCTGCCATAAAAGGTTTCAACGGACGGCTTTGGTCATCAAAATAGATGATACCTTTCTTGATATAGGCACGCTGCTTCCTGATTTTACTGTATATTTCACCCTGGGTAATCTTCGGATTGAGTGTTAGTAACCGGTCAATATAGTCCTCAATCCGATTGAACCGTTCTTCAGGAGTAGCGAAGTCCAGAAGTTCCTCTACAGCCAGCACTCTTGCACCATGAATGACGGTCTTGTTTGAATGATCAACTAGCATATATCCGTATGGAGAATCCTTCTTGCCGAAGAACACAATGTCAATACCGAACTTCGTTTTCAGTTCCTTCTGCAGTTCCTCCTTGTTGGAACTTACATCACGGTACTTCTTTAATATACTTCTGAGCTGACGGCAACGGTTCCTTTCCCGATAACCGCTCTTGAACAGGCTTTCTATTTCAGACAAAGGAATGTCCTTCTGAACCTTTCCACCATGCTTGACGAATACATCCTCATCTTTCTGATAAACCTCATAGCCCATGGAAACCATTATTGCCTTGAACTGGGCAAATGAAGAGAACGTGTACTGCTTGGCCAAATTAATGTCATCTTCAGTTTTCTTCTTCCTGTCGTTACCAAGAATACGGTCAATGACTTCCTGAGAACGTCTGCGCTCATGGCTGTGCTTAATCTTTCTTCCATCAGGTGCCACTCTCGAAGTAATAATATGAAGATGGGTATTCTCTGTGTCATAATGGGAGTAAACAAGCAACGGCTGACCGGATTCTCCGTATCCCATTTCCTTGAGATACTGGTGTGCAAAATCCAGCAACTCATCTTCCGACATTTCGTGTCCCTTACATGATATGGCTACATGAAACTGCGGTTTCCTGATTCTGCTGTTCTGTGAACTGTACTTCTGGAGATAACCGACCAGTTCACTTGGGGTAGGCTTGTGAAAAGTTCCGAGTGAACCGAAATTCTGAATCTCGATAAGCCGTGCAACACCTTTCGATACTTTATGTTCATTATATCCTACAGCATGAAAGTTCGTGCTTCCCGGTAATATGGTTGCTATCATATTTAATCCTAATTATCATGGTTTAAGTTACTGAGTAACCGAAATACTTCAAGTTCATTAATCTACGGTTACACAATAATAATATCTGAAATGATTGAATACCGTGTAGTCTGCAATTCAGATTCTGACAGCTTTCTGTGTCAGAGAATCAAGGTCTTTCTTTATTCGGTTCAATGTTTTCTGAGTTTCAAGAATAACCGGTAACAGAACTTCCTGAATATAGCTGGGTGCGAGTAACCCGGCTACCGCAAGCTCATTGGCACGTTTGACCGACTGATTAAGGTTTCCTCCTGCCCAGGAAAGTTCATTCTGATATTTCCGGTAAAACAAGCCCAAATCATTCATCAGTTCAAGCTGTCTTTTGGTCCCGATATTTGAATACTCTGCCAGTGCCGAGCGTATATAATGGCTCACGGATGAATAGGAGGCAGATTTCTCCTTAAACTGTTGTACTTCCTCAGGTGCCATCCTTACCTTGATGTACTTGGTTCTCTGATTCTTCATACTTTGATACATTGGTGGTTTGGTATCTCGGACCATCTTTCGCTATGCGAAACAGCGGTGCAGCCGCTCCGATGCGCCAGCATTCGGCAAGTTACTTTTGTGAGTACGAAACGGAGTTTTGTGGCCACAAAAGTACAACTTGCTTGGAAAACTCTGCACAGCAGAACGATGCCTTCCGGGAATGATTATTACACCCAAATTTACCGGAGAAAGCCGTTGCAAACCGAAATCAACAACACAATTCTTTGGAGGAATATTCCTGCTTACCATGTGCTGTAGCATCCGGTTGTCTTGGAATATCCACATAGTGGAATATTGTTGTATAGAGTTCTAGAACCTATCAAGCCAATATCAGTGTGTTCTGAAACAGATGCTACAAGCATTATTCAATCATAGAACCATACAAATCGCAGTAATCAGTAAACAAAGTTCCGTTATCTATGGTTGGATAAACCAAAGTTTCAAAAACACATAAGATATAGTTATACGGTATAGATGACTATTGCTCTCATAAAACCTATATCCCAATATAATATGTAGTTCCGAAACCATGATAGCATGGTAAAAGTAACCAGATTATCTAAGCTACAGGAATCCCAATAAAAGGGAAAATAAAATCTTGTAGCTTATTCTGCTGATGAAATGTCTATCGGGAAATCTCATTTTATCTGAACTGTATTGCAAAACATTCAGGTAGAATAACCCTGTAATCAGAGTCTGGAAATACTTCGTTATCATGGTGATATAACACTGATAATCAGTAGAAAATTTACTCGAATATTAAGAAATAGTGTTGCGTAAATTTCTGTATCTCATTGATTTTTAGTATATTTATATGCTAAAACAGGTTTTATATGCACTAAATATTACACGATATGTTTGAATTGCTGTTGATTATATATCTGCTGCCGGTACTTATTATCGGTATGCTGCTCCTGAAGCTGGTGTTCTGGCTTTTGAGGATTGCCATACATCTTGCAGTCTGGTTGGTCAAGAAAACTTTCATCCTTATATGGAAGCTTATCGTACTTGTCTTTGCCATACTTATAGGCCGTGAAGTATTGCCCTGGAATCAACCGGACAAATAGAAAGAACCGCACCAATATGAGAAATGGTACGGTTCTGAAATAAATGGGCTGATTTCCCCTATATGTTCAAATTTAGAATCCCTTGCCTTTGCTTCTGACATATACTGCTTCTTTTTGAGAATCACAGTTTGTCAATCGGAACTGTACATTACATCCTATGGGGATGTCATTAGGAAGTTGATTGGCAAGTGCTGAAATGACATCATCAACGGTATCAAAACCTATGTCTGTAACTTCGGCAATAACTTCGCCTTTGAAATATGCTCTTCCATATATCATCATCTTTTTTGTAATACGAAACATTTTCTCTGCAGGTGATTCAAAGTTACGAACCAAACTCTGTTTACTGTTTTTATTACTGAAAAATATGAAGTCTATGATTTTTGCATTAAGTTCCCATGCTGGAGTAAAGTCTATTTTTACATAGCCTCTTGTTATATTAAATCCATGGCTATGGTTCATACCAAATGCTACCTCATACATATTTGCTCCACAATCGTTTTGAGCAATGGTTGCCCAGGTATGACGAAACGTATAAAAGCAATAATATTCCTCCTTGGACATTCCCATATCTTGGCATATTCGCCTGATTCCCATATTTATATTGGCATTGAAACTATCGGAATTACTATAACGACTATGAAAATTAAACAGATATTCATCTGTCTGGTCCGTAGATAAATATTTATTAAATGTATCCTGTATAAACGGTTCAATACGAATCTCCATGTATGCTTCATCCCTACGACTATGTCTTGTTTTCGCTCTCTTATATCCTATAATACCATTTTTATAATCTTTCTTTTTCAGTTCGTAAAGGTCTATCGTGTTAATACCACCCATACACAATGAAAGCAGGGCTATATCTCTGCCGAGTTCAGGAAGGGGAGATACCATTTTACTTTGTGGCAGAGGACGATTAAAGAATTCACGACAAGCTTCTGCACTGATTGCTCTTTTCAGTGTATTGTCTGATTTTGGGATTATAATTTTTAGCCATGGATTGTATTTTATACGCAAAATACCACGTTCTTCGTCATTCAATTCTATGATTGCTTTCTTAAAAATCTGTCTGATGCAAGTGGGATACATTTCTTTTGCTCTGCTGGTCTTATACAATGTGTCAATCCATTGTGTTAAAACAGAAGTCGTAAGAATGCTAAACATGATTTTGGTAGTACCTATATACCGTTCTAAATGATTGACTGCAAGTTTATAGTTTTTAGCATTACGTTCATGCCCTTCAGATTCCATCTTCGAAATAAACTTTCTCGCATAATCACTGAAGCAAGTCTCTTCATCATTTTTGTGAAGGAATTCTATGACATCCTTAAGTTCCCAAAATGTAGCGTCAACACGATTCAGTTTGTCTGTATATTGGCGTATGATTATGGCACAATATTCATTCACTACCGGGTCTGTTAACTCACCACTACTGGTTATATGAGCCGGATCAATAATCTTGTTAGTCTTGATGTAACTTGTTTTGCGCTGATGTGTGACTCTAATGTAAACTGTATAGAATCCATCTGATCTTGGCTTTTTTACCGTTGCTTTGAATGTTGTCATACCTACTATATTTTAATGATAAAACAATGGGGAAAACTTTGGGGTAAACGGGGTAAACATGGCCATTTTTGGGGTAAACATAGAGTAAAACAAATACGTTTATTTGGCTCATTTTTTGCGGTCAAATGTACGAACCGTCTAAGCGCAAATCAGGCTGTAACTACCGTAAAACGGTGAATTACAGCCTGATATAAAAATAATATTTTTAAGAGATTATTCCTCTATTGCAGCCTGCGCCGCCGCTAATCTGGCAATAGGCACGCGGAACGGAGAACATGATACATAATTCAAACCGACTTTGTGGCAGAACTTAACAGATGAAGGTTCACCTCCGTGTTCACCGCAGATACCGCATTTCAAGTCGGGACGAACAGAACGGCCTTTATTCACAGCCATTTCAATAAGTTGGCCTACACCGTTTTGGTCAAGTACCTGGAATGGGTCTACTTTCAGAATCTTCTTTTCAAGATATACCGGTAAGAATGAAGCGATGTCATCACGAGAGTAACCGAAAGTCATTTGGGTAAGGTCATTTGTACCAAATGAGAAGTATTCTGCACGGCTGGCAATGCGGTTGGCTGTCAGCGCGGCACGAGGAATCTCAATCATGGTACCTACCTTGAACGGAATTTCCATTCCTTCTCTTTCAAACAACTCGGCAGCAGCGTCACGAATCACTTTTTCCTGAGCTTCAAACTCATACAGAATACCGGTCAGCGGAACCATGATTTCGGGATGCGGGTCGTAACCTTCTCTTTTCAGTTCGATGGCAGCACCCAAAATAGCCTGAGTCTGCATTTCTGTGATACACGGATAGGTGTTACCCAAACGGCAACCACGGTGTCCCAACATCGGGTTGTGTTCACATAAGCTTTCTACACGCTTCTGAATTTCTTGTACAGTTACTCCCATAGCCTGAGCCATCTCTTCCTGTCCCTTCAAATCGTGGGGAACAAATTCGTGCAAAGGAGGATCGAGCAAACGAACATTCACCGGACATCCGTCCATAGCTTTGAAGATACCCTTAAAGTCAGCTTTCTGATAGGGGAGAAGTTTTGCCAATGCTTTTCTGCGTCCTGCTTCGTCGGGAGCCAAAATCATTTCACGCATGGCAACAATCTTCTCTGCATCAAAGAACATGTGTTCTGTACGACAAAGACCGATACCGCATGCACCAAAACTGCGGGCCACTTCTGCATCATGCGGAGTATCGGCGTTAGTACGGACAACTAATTTGGTATATTTGTTGCAAAGATCCATCAGTGCGGCAAAGTCACC
>ERZ827492.2416-NODE-2416-length-13140-cov-3.665953_pt1 | contig 13140 bp, 10 predicted proteins | sample MGYA00519704_ERZ827492 | MGnify/ENA primary metagenome ERZ827492 (study PRJEB31778, sample SAMEA3449325) | human gut metagenome | biome: human gut; feature: human-associated habitat; material: faeces | place: United Kingdom | collected 2010/2012 ...
GCCGGAGCGTTTCAGCTGCCGGGCGTAGTTCTGCGCCAGACGCGGCAGCGCCTCCGGCCTGCGCGCCTGCACTGCGGCGGCGTCCGCGGCAAGGCTCTGCGCCACGGAATGCTGCTGCGCCAACAGCTTGCCGCATTCGGCTTCAAACGCACGCTGCTGACTGACGGACGCAATGGCCGTTGTGCCGCCGCCCAGTGCAAGCAGAAACAGCGCCAGTGTGAGCAGATAGGTCTTTTGCCAGAATTTCAGCCGGACGCTCCCGCGTCCCTTTTCCATTTTGTTCCGCAAGCGCCGCGCCTCCATTTTCGGGAGCGCCCGGCGCGCTCCCTATTCCTTTGTGCTCAGCCGGTAACCGAGCTTGTACACCGTCTGGATACGATCTTCAAAGCCCAGCTTTTTGCGCAGCTTCTGAATATGTACGTCCACGGTTCGGGTGTCTCCCTCATAATCGTAGCCCCAGGCCAATTGCAGCAGCTTTTCCCGGGAAAGCGCCAGATTCCGGTTGCGCACCAAAACGCCCAGCAGCATAAATTCCTGCGGCGTAAGCGCCACCTCGCGCCCGGCAACGAACACACGGTGCGTGCCGAACTCCACATGGCAGTCGCCCAGGTCGAACACCTCGGCCCCGGCGTGCACGCGGCGCAGCACGGCCTCCACGCGGGCCAGCAGCTCCAATATCTCAAAGGGCTTCACGATGTAATCGTCGGCGCCAAGGCCCAACCCCTGCAAACGGCTGGAAAGGTTGTTCTTCGCCGTAACGAAAATGACGGGCAGCGCCGGGTCCAGCTGTTCCTTTACTTCAAAGCCGGAGCAGCCCGGCAGCATCACATCCAGCAGCACAAGGTCGAACCGCTCGACCCCTGCCATCTCCAGCGCACAAGGGCCGTCGAAAGCCTGCGCCGCTGTGTGGCCCACCAGCATAAGGTTGCGTTTGACAAGCTCACTGATGGGGCGCTCGTCCTCCGCGATCAATATTTTCGCCATAAAGCGACACTCCTTTTTTTCCGATCCCCATTATCTCTCAGACTTGTTAGAAAGTTGTAATGGGCGGCGGCGCGCCGGTATGCCGCGCGGGGAGGCTTTTTCCCCGGCGCACAACAAAAGCGCCGCACGTCATATAGACGCGCGGCGCTGCCGTTTTGTTGCAAAAAGTTTACAGTTTCGTCATTCCATGCCCAGGATCGCGATGCCCACGGCAGCCACCGCAATAACGGCGTACTGCGCCTTCGACAGCTTTTCCTTGAGGAAAATGCGGCTCCACACCAGAGACATGATACAGTAGGAAGAGATCATGGGCGCGGCCACGATGGCGTTTGCGCCGATGGCGAACACATAGGCGAACTGGCCCGCGGTCTCGCACAGGGCGGCGGCCAGCTTGGCCTTTTCTGCCGGAAGGCTGATCTTCTGCTTTTTGACGATCACCACATACACAAACGCAAAAACGGCCATCATCAGAAACGTCAGCTCATAGGCGATGTTCGCCTGCTCCTCGGCAATGACGGTATCCAGCAGGAGCGCATCCGCAAAGGTGCCCAGGCCGTCGATGATGCAGTACAGGATAGGGAACAGAATAGCCAGAAAGCTGCGGGTATGCTTTTTGTCGGGCGTATCGCCCTCCCGGCGGCGCAGCGCATCATCCTGCTTCTTTTCGATATAGGAAAGCGCGAATACGCCCACGCATACCAGCGCCACCGCGAAGAACTGCAGGCCGGACATCGTTTCCTTCAGAATGAAAAAGCACAAAAGGGCCGCTACCGCGCCCGAGGAATTGCAGATGGGCGAGGAAATGGAAAGCTCAATGTACCGCAGGCCCGCATAACCCAGGATCATGGACAGGATATACATAGCCGAGGCGGGCAGATAGGTGACGATATCCGAAATGCTGAACGGCGTGCCCGTGGCGATGAGAAAGAAGGCGTGCGCGCCCATTACAACGCCCACAGCCATGACCATCTTCCAATGGCTGTATTTATCGTCGGGCCTGGAGCCCAGCTTGGAGAACAGGTCCGAGCCGCTCCAGAACAGAATCGCGATCAGGGAAAGAATAAACCATGTCATATGTAAAACATCCTTCTAAATTTTATAAAGGCACACAGCAAAACAAAGCCTGCGCACGAGGCGCGGGCGGCTGCATGCGGGTGGCCGTGCGTTCAGAAGGATGCGGCCGGGGGCGGCCTGCGGGGAAACCGGGTATTGTGCCAGCACTGGGTACGCCGGATGCTGTTTCGTGTCATGAAAAGATGCCGCCTCCTTTTGCCGAAAATTTGCAAGCGATTCATTCTATCATGAACACACAAAAAAGCGCAAGTGTTTTGGTGCAAAAAACGCTTGCCGGCCCACAAAGGGCCGCCAAGCGTTTTGCGTGCGCCGGCGCCAAAGCCGTCATCCCACAAAGGCGCTTTCTTCCGCAGAGGCTCCTTCGCGCTCCGCGTTTCCCCGCTTTGGTCAATGCACCACGACGGCGCGGCTGCCCATTTGCCTGAAGCATTGCAGAAACGCAGCCGCGTCCACTCTGCGCCTGCCCTGCAGCGGGTCTGCGATGGTGCAGGTATCCCCGTCCCACCCCGCAAGCACGACGCAGTGCAGATTGACATAAGGCGCGTAGGTCTCGCCCGTATCCGCCAGCAGCCAGGTGCAGCCTCCCGTGCGCGGTGCGGAAAGGTCTTTTGTGATCCACACGATCACAGGGTCTCCGCCGCGCAGATATTGCAAAAGCCCCTGTCCGGTAACGCCTGTTCTATCCGCCGCACGCAGGGCCGAGCCCTGCGCCGCCAGATAGGCGTTCGCCCCCTGTGCCACCGGCTGGGTCGCCCGCATAGGCCAGCTCTGGGTCAGGCCCGGTGCGGCCGTCCGTGGTTTCTTCGATATCGCCGCGCGGGATATAACCATAGGCAAGATCCAGCTTGTCGGCGGGCACGCCCTTATATTTCAAAAGAGCCGCTAGGCTGGCGGCCTCGCAGCCGTTGGGCAGCTCCGGGTTTTGCAGGACCGTCCTGACCGGGAGCTGCACTCCAAACCGGCTGCGTGTCCTTCCATACAGACGGAACGCACACAGCAGCGCCCCGCAGCACAGCGCCACAGCGGCAAGCCGCCGCCATGCGCCGGGCTGTGTTTTGCGCGCATGAGCCGGTTTGTAAAAGACGGCGGCACGCCCGGCGCGCTCCGTCAGAGCGTTCCGGCCCTGCGCGTTCCGCGAATGGAGCGTCACCTCCCGATCATAAACGGTCTGCATTCCCATTCCTCCCCTTTGGGCAGGCTGGCTCCTGCCCTTTTTTCCAGATTAGCGCGCGTTTGTTTCAAACTTGTCGCCTTTTTGTATCCGGCATGTTACCGTGCTGCAAAAAAGGAGGACCGCTCAGCCCAGCGGAACGGCAGCAGCTTCCGCTCCGTTCGTTTGCTTCGTGTTCTGAATCCGGACCGCTAAACCATCCAGGGGCGCCGTGCGCTCAAAAGCTCCCGGCGGCGAGGGCACAGGCTTCTTCGCCTGCGCCTTTTCCCGCCGCCGGGAGCCATTGTCTGCCGTTCTGTGCTTTTACAGCGCCATACGCATAGGAACGTGGGGATACCCTTCGTCCAGATACGGTTCACCGTACGGCGCAAAGCCAACGGCCTCGTAAAAGCCCTGCTTGTCGTACTGTGCGCCCAGCTCCAGCGTGCGCGCCCCCTGCGCCCGCGCCTTATCCGCCACGGCCGCCAGCAGCAGCCGGCCCACGCCCTGCCCGCGCAGGCCCCGCTGTACGGCAATGCGCCCCGCATGCCACACGCCCGGCGCGTCCGCAAACACACGCGCCGTACAGCGCGCGGCCCCTGTTTCGTCCAGGCCCAATACATGCAGGGCGTTCTTGTCCTGCTCGTCCCTGTCCGCCTCCAGCGAAAAGCCCTGCTCGTCCACGAATACCTCTTTGCGCAGCCCATGGGCCAGCGCCATGCGCGCTGCGTCGTCAAACCCAAACCATTCAAAGTGCAGCGTCAATTTTATTCCTCCCTCCGCGGCGCGGCATGCGCCGCCTTTGGGGAATATTGTAGCCGACGGACGTTAAAAAAGCAACAGCACACGCAGCAGCAGCATGGTGACCACGCCCGGCGCGCCCAGCACCACGGCTACAAACGCCGTGGCGTAATTAAGCGCGATGGAAACGCCCGTGTACCCTGCCAGCAAATTCACCGCGCCCAGAGATGCGGCCCCGCACACCGCGCTGCCCAGCGCCCGCAGCAGCGGCCGCTTTGCCTTGGATGCTGCCAGCACTACGCCGATCACGCTCATCAGCGCCGCGAACACTCCGATGGTCTGTACCAGGATCATTTTCCTCACCTCGCCACAGCATATGCGGACAAGGCCCCCGGTATGACACCCGGATGCGCCCGGGGAGCAGCCGCCGCGGCAGCGCTTTTCCCGGGCGCGCAAAAGCCCCGGCGGGTACGGCTGTCTGCCGCACGCCCGCCGGGGCCCGCCGGGCCGGAAGCACCGGCTCCTTCCGCTACTGTTCCTGTGCCGGAACGAAATCCACATTGCCCTGAGAGACATCCACGCCCGCCACACGCACGCGCATGACGTCGCCCAGCCGCCATTCCCGACCGGACAGAATATCCCGCAGCGCCACGCCCTCGGTGAGCGTAAGCGCGTTTTCCGAAAGCGCCTGCGCGCGCACAAGGCCTTCTACGGTATTGGGCAGCTCCACATACAGGCCGAACTGCGTGACCGACGAGATCACGCCGTCGAATTCCTCTCCCTCGAAGCGGCGCATGTATTCGGCCTTGTAGCAGTCCTCCACATCGCGCTCCACCGTCATGGCCAGCACCTCGCGCTCGGAGGACTGCACCGATGCTTCGGCCGCGAACTGCGCATATTTTTTCTGCACCGCGCCGTCGTCCATACCCGCGCAAACGTCGGAAAGGATACGGTGGATGGCAAGGTCCGGATAGCGCCGGATGGGCGAGGTGAAGTGGGCGTAATCTGCCAGCGCAAGGCCGAAGTGGCCCTTGGGCTGCGGCTCGTACTTTGCCTTGGCCATGCTGCGCAGCACACTTGTGTGCACCGGGCGCTCCAGATTGGTGCCCCGGGTATCGGCCAACAGCTTCGCAAGCTCCAGCGTGGTGGGCGTATCGCCCGCAAAATGGAAGTCCACACCCGCCGCCGTCAGCGTCTGCTTCAGCTTTTCGATCCGCTCTGGGTCCGGCGCTTCGTGCACACGGTACACGAACGGCAGCTTCAGCCGCCGCGCCAGCGCCGCCGCCGAGGAATTGGCCAGCAGCATAAATTCCTCGATCATCTGCTCCGCCTCGCCGCGTTCGCGCTTCACCACGTCCACACAGCGGCCCGCCTCGTCCAGCACCAGCTTTGCCTCGCCGCTCTCAATATCCATCGCGCCCCGGGCTGCGCGCAGCTTGGCCAGCTTGTGGTACAGCTCGCGCATCAGCGGCAGCTCCTGCGCCACGGCGGCGTAACGCTGGCGCAGCGCGTTGTCCGCCGTGCCGTCAAAAATGGCGTTCACCTCTTTGTACACACCTTTCACGCGGGAACGGATGACGGATTTCACGAACGCGTAATCCACTACACGGCCCGCGGCGTCCAGCTCCATCATACAGGAGAATGCCAGCCGGTCCGCGCCCTCGTTCAGGCTGCAGATGCCGTTGGAAAGCTGGCGCGGCAGCATGGGAATGACGCTGTCCGCATAATATACCGATGTGCCCCGCGCAAACGCCTCGGCGTCCAGCGCGCTGCCGGGGCGCACATAATGGCTCACGTCCGCGATGTGTACGCCCAGCCGGTATCCCGTATCGGTCTTTTCCAGGGAAATGGCGTCGTCGATGTCTTTCGTCTCGGCGGAATCTATGGTGAAGACAGGCATGCCGCGGTAATCCCTGCGGCCCGCCGCCTCTTTTTCCGCCACGGCCGCGCCTTCGTACTTTTTCGCTTCAGCCTTTGCCTTGAGCGGGAAATGGCGCGAGAGCCCCGCGCCATACAGCAGTGCCTTTGCGCACTGCTTGGCCTCCTCGGCGCTGCCGAAGCGCATGGCTACGCCCGCCCGGTGGTCCTCGTGGGAATCGCCGCGCTCCAGAATCTCCACCGCAGCCTTTTCACCGTCGCGCGCGCCGCCGTCGGCGCTCTTTTTGATATAGATGGGGCAGTGCGGACACGCGTCCGGCACCAGCGCCAGCCTGCCCTCAATGGTCTCCACCGTTCCGGTAAAGCGGTTGTTTTCCTTCACCACGGCCAGCACCTCGCCCTCGGACGAGCCCTCTACGCGCGGATGCTCGAACAGCGACACCAGCAGCGTGTCGCCGGGCATGGCTCCCATCAGGTATTTGCCCGGAATGAAGATATCCTGCCCGTCGGGCTGCACAGGCCGCGCGAAGCCAAACTTGCCCGCCAGCTTCACCAGCGTACACTCCACGGCGTTCCCTGTTTTCGGGTCCGGCACGGCGTACACGCCCTTGCGGCACACCACCTTGTTCCGCTCCACCAGCTCGTCCACGGCGCGGGCCACTTTTTTGTCGTTGCCCAGCTTCGCCTTCAGCTCTTTCAGGCGGCGCGGCTTCTTTTGCAGCTCTTTCAGTATTTTTGCTTTGATTCCCATAATATGCTCCTTACTCCACACACATAACAATACTTTTCCCCGGTCTTCGGAGATATATAGCAAAAAAGCCCGCCAAAAGCTGGCGGGCTTTTTTCTGGCTTATTTCAGATAGATGCTGATGACGCCCACCAGGATAGCGAGCACAAAGAACACGATGGCCGCATACTTGGTGTATTTGGCAAGCATGGCATTGGAGGAACGCGAGCGCCCTTCGTTGCCCATCATCTCACCGCCGGCGATCGCACCGGACAGGCCGTTGCCCTTGGATTCCTGGAACAGAACCATCACGATGATGGCAATGCTGCACAAAATCAGCAAAACACCGCTGATAATCTCTAAAACACCCATTTTGAAACCTCCAGTTCATTCGCGTAAATAACTATACCATAGCCCGCGGCAAAAAGCAAGCATATTTCTCGCGCGGCGCGCGGGTTTGCGAGGCCTTTCGTGTTTTATCCCATCTTTTGGCGCGCCCGGCGCCCGGCCGCGGGGCAAATTTGCAAAAAAGAGCGGCTTTTCCCCGCGTTTTGTGGTATGCTATTAACAGCCGCCGGTGCGCCTGTATGGGCGCACCGGCCATGCGCGCGGCGCACCCCCGGGGCGTCCCGCCGCTTTCTAAAAAACGAGCAAGGAGAGATCATATGATTCACCGCCGTAAAGCCGGCCGCGCGGCCGCCGCCGTGCTGGCCGCCTGCCTGCTGTTTTCCGCCTGCGGGCCGAACCTGTTCCAGACGCAGGCCGAGGAACGCCCGCCCGTTGTGCATGCCGATGTGGATTTCAGTACGCTGGAGTACGCACGTCCCGATCTGGACGCGCTGAACGCGAAGATCGACACAGCGCTGGAGCAGGTCTCCGCCGGAGACAAGGAAGAAGAAACATTGGCCCTCTACGACGACATTCTGGCGGATATCAGCGAGCTGGACACCATGAGCGCCATCGCCGGCATCCGCTACAATATCGACCTTACGGACGAATATTACGAAGCCGAGGAGCTGGCTCTGGACGAAGCATACACCCGTCTGGACAACCGCATGAACGAACTGACGGGCGCGATCCTGGAATCCGGCTACGGCAAGGCCGCCCGTGCGCGCTGGGGCGACGGCTTCGTGGAGCGTTACGAGGTGAACAGCAAGCTCAATTCTCCTGAGATAGAAGAGCTGAGCATACGGGAACAGGCCCTTGTGAGCGAGTATCAGAAGCTGTCCGCCACCGAATATACGGCCGAGCGCGACGGAGAAGCCGTGACGCTGAACGATCTGGATCTGACGCAGGAATCCGATATCGCGCTGTACTATGCGATCTATGAAAAGCGCAACGCAGAGCTGGGACAGATCTACCGTGAACTGGTGCAGCTGCGCGTGGAGATCGCCAAAAAGCTGGGTTATGACAGCTACACCGATTACGCCTATGACCTCCTGGGCCGCGATTTCACCAAAGAGGATGCGGCCGCGTTCAGCGAAAAGGTCAAGGAGTACCTGGCCCCCATCAGCGACGCGATCTACAACCGCTATTACAGCGATATTGCCGCGGCACAGGCCCGCACGGACGTTACCTTTGACGACGGCATCCCTGTGCTGGAACAGGCGCTGAAGAACGGTGGATATCCCGCCGCCATGAGCGACGCGCTGACCTACATGCTGGAACACAACCTGTACAGCTTCGGCGGCGGCGCAAACAAAATGGCTGCGGGCTACACCACGCTGCTGAACCGTTACGCCGCGCCGTATATGTTTGTGAATACCGATTATTATACCGACCCGGGTACACTGTTCCACGAGTTCGGCCACTATTACAACTTCTACCTCATGGGAGAGACGCTCTGGAACGACGGCAACAATCTGGATCTGGCGGAGATCCACTCCCAGGGTCTGGAAGTGCTGATGTTCGACACCTACGAGGATATGTACGGCGAGGACGCCTCCTATATCGAGTACGCACAACTGATGAACCTGGTGGATTCCGTACTTCAGGGCTGTGCCGAGGACGAATTCCAGCAGGCCGTGTTTGAGGACCCGGACATGCCGCTGGACGAGATGAACCTTCTGCACGCCCAGATCTATCAGGATTACATGGGTTATCCTCTGGTTTATGAGTGGGTGGATATCCACCATCATTTCGAAACGCCGTTCTACTATGTCAGCTATGCCACCTCCGCCGTGTCCGCGCTGGAACTCTGGGCGGACGCGCTGGAAAACCGGGACAAAGCCATGCAGATCTATGATAAGCTGACGCAATATACCATCAACGTGGAATACCTGGAAACACTTAAGAAAGTGGGGCTGAGCGACCCGTTCTCCTCCGATTGCGTGCAGCGCGTGGCGCAGGCGCTGAATGACGAGATGCAGCTTTCCGGCAAGCCGGGCTCCAAGGCCGCATGACCTTTATTCCGCCACCATTCCTTCGTATCAAAAAAGCCGCCGCGGCTCCCCGTTTCAGCGGGAGCCGCGGCGGCTTTTTTGATTCCGTTTTCCGGGCCCTTACAGCAGCTGCATCTGCTCGGCGGTGTCCTCGCCGCGCAGGATAGCACCTGCCGCGGGCAGCGTACGCACGCGGTAGCGGTGCGGGTCCGTCAATTCCAGATTGGCTGCGCGGCGCACATGGATGATGGACTGGTTCTTTTTCAGCGTAACAACGTTCACACCTGCGGTATTCTTTGTCTGCTTCGCGGGCACCTGGGCCGAATTCACCAGCAGCATGCGGCCTGCGCTGGTGTAAATGGCAAGCTCGCATTCCTCGTGCAGGTGTGCCGCGTACACCAGCGGCGATTTGTCGCTGAAGGCATTGAGCAGCTTGCGCCGGTTCTGCTTGGTGGCGTAGCTTTCCATGGGCACCTTTGCCGCTTTGCCGTTGGCAAACAGGAAGAACATATGGCCTTTGTAATCCGTTGTAAGGGCCATATACACGGGCGTTTCGCCCTCCTCCATGCCCAGCCGCGCGGCGATATAGTCGCCCATCACGCTGGCCTTGCCGTCGTCAAAATCGCCCACGCGGCACTTGTACACCTGGCATTTGCTGGTGAAGAACAACAGCTCGGCGTTGTTCTTCGTTTCCATCTGGACGGTGATCTCGTCGCCCTCCTTGAGCTTTTGCTCACCGGACATCCGCAGGGACTGCGGCGTGATCTTTTTAAAATATCCTTCGCGGGTATAGAACACGGTAACGGGATAATCCGGCATGCCTTCGTCCTCGTCCTCATCCTCGGGCAGCTCCGCCTCGTACAGGATCTCGCTGCGGCGCGGCTCGCCGTATTGCTTGGCGACCGCCGCCAGTTCGTCGATGATGACCCTTTTGATTTTTGCCGGGCTGTTCAGGATATCCTTCAGCCGGGCGATGTCCGCTTCCAGGTCCGTCGTTTCCTGTGTACGCCTGAGGATGTATTCGCGGTTCAGGTGGCGCAGCTTGATCTCAGCCACATACTCTGCCTGCACCTTGTCGATGCCGAAGCCGATCATCAGGTTGGGCACCACCTCGGCTTCCTCTTCGGTCTCGCGCACAATGCGCACAGCCTTGTCGATATCCAGCAGAATGGCCTCCAGGCCCTTGAGCAGATGCAGGCGCTTTTCCTTGCCCTGCAGATCGTAATACGTACGGCGGCGCACGCACTCGGTGCGGAATGCGGCCCACTCGCCCAATATCTCGCGCACGCCCATCACACGCGGCATGCCCGAGATGAGGATATTGAAATTGCATGGGAAACTGTCCTCCAGCGGCGTCATGCGGAACAGCTTCTGCATCACCTTGTCCGCGTCCTGCCCGCGCTTGAGGTCAATGGTCAGCTTGAGGCCGTTGAGATCCGTCTCGTCGCGCATGTCGCTGATCTCTTTTACGCGGCCGGATTTTACGAGCTCGGCGATCTTGTCCATAATGGCCTCGATCGTGGTCGTGGGCGGGATCTGGGTCACCTCGATCATATTGCCGTCTTTCTGGTACTCATATCGGGCGCGCACGCGCACGCCGCCCCGGCCCGTCTCATAGATCCTGCCGATATCCTCCTCATTGTACAGGATATAGCCGCCGCCCACGAAATCCGGTGCGGGCAGGGTGGAGCGGATGTCATGATCCGGGTTCTTAAGCAGGGCAATGGTGGTCTCGCACAGCTCCGCCAGGTTGAATGAGCAGATGCTGGACGCCATACCCACGGCGATGCCCAGTGTGTTGTTGGCCAGGATCGTCGGGAACGTGACGGGCAGCAGCGTGGGCTCCTGCGTGGTGGCGTCGTAGTTGTCCACAAAATCGACGGTATCCTTGTCGATGTCGCGGAACAGCTCGTTGCACACCTCCTCCAGCTTCGCCTCGGTATAACGCGAGGCGGCGTATGCCATATCCCGGCTGTACGCTTTGCCGAAGTTGCCCTTGCCGGAAACGAAGGGCACCAGCAGGCTTTCGTTTCCCCGTGCCAGGCGCACCATGGTATCGTAAATAGCCTGGTCACCGTGGGGGTTCAGGTGCATGGTGCTGCCCACGATGTTGGCGGACTTTGTGCGGTTGCCCTTCAAAAGGCCCATGTCGTACATCGTGTACAGCACCTTGCGGTGGGCCGGCTTAAAGCCGTCGATCTCCGGCAGCGCGCGGGAGACGATGACGCTCATGGCGTAGGGCATATAGTTGGTTTCCAGCGTCTGGGTGATGGGTTCTTCCAGTACGCTGCCCGCGTCCAGTATCTCTACGCTGTCGCCCAACTGCGGGCGCGCGGCTGTTTTTTTCGGCTGTTTTTTCTTTGCCATCTGTTTTCCTCACATCTCAAGAATTGTGCGGCCGCCGAACGGGTCCAACGTATGGCCCTTGGGGCAGGCCGCGGACGCGGCTTGTTCAGCGTCCGTCCGGGAAGGACGCATCCGTCAGGACACGTCCAGCTCATCCAGATATTCGTAGCCATGGTTGGCGATATGCTCCTTGCGGCCCGCCAGGTTGTCGCCCAACAGCAGGTCAAACACTTCTCCCGTGCGCTTTGCATCCTCCGGCGTTACCTTGATGAGGCGGCGCGTCTCGGGGTTCATCGTCGTCAGCCACATCATCTCTGCGTCGTTTTCGCCAAGGCCCTTGGAACGCTGGATGGTATACTTTGCACCGCCGATGCGTTTCAAAAATTCAGCCTTTTCCGGTTCGGTATAAGCAAAGTACGTCTTGCCCTTGCTCTCGATCTCATACAGGGGCGATTCCGCGATATACACATAGCCTTCCTCGATGAGTGAAGGAACAAGACGGTAGATCATCGTCAGGATCAGCGTGCGGATCTGGTAGCCGTCCACATCGGCGTCGGTACAGATGATGACCTTGCTCCAGCGCAGGTTGGCGATGTCAAAGCTGGAGAGATCCTTTTTGCCCTTGCCGCCCAGTTCCACACCGCAGCCCAGCACCTTGATGAGGTCCGTGATGATATCGCTTTTGAAAATCCGGTCGTAATCCGCCTTCAGGCAGTTGAGGATCTTTCCGCGCACGGGCATGATGGCCTGGAATTCCGAATCCCGGCTGGTTTTGACGGCGCCCATGGCCGAATCGCCCTCCACAATATATATCTCACGGCGGGCAAGGTCCTTGGAGCGGCAGTCCACAAATTTCTGCACGCGGTTGGCGATGTCTATCTGGGCAGAGAGCGTCTTTTTCGCGCCCTGGCGCACCTTGTCCGCATGCTCGCGGCTCTGCTTGTTCACCAGCACCTGCTGGGCCAGCTTCATCGCCTCGTCGGGCTTTTCGATGAAGTACACTTCCAGGTTGTGCTTGAGGAACTCCGTCATGGCCTGCTGAATGAACTTGTTGGTGATGGCCTTTTTCGTCTGGTTCTCGTAGCTCGTCTGCGTGGAGAACGAACTGGAGACGAAAATCAGGCAGTCCTGCACGTCGGTGAAGGTGATCTTGCTCTCGCCTTTTTTGTACAGGTTTTTCGCCTTTAAAAATGCGTCGATCTGGTTGACGAAAGCCAGCTTCACGGCGCGGTCCGGGCTGCCGCCGTGCTCCAGCCAGCTGGAGTTGTGATAATATTCCAAAAGCTGATTTTTATTGGAAAAACAGAACGCGGCGCTCATTTTGACCTTATAGTCCGGCCTGTCCTCCCTGTCGCGCCCTTCGGCGGTGGACTGGCAGAACACCACGGGGGTCAGGCTTTGAAGGTCGGCCACTTCCTCCACATAGTCCTTGATGCCGTTTTCGTAGCAGTATTCCGTTACTTCCTTTTTCTCGCCGCTCTCGTCGGTGAACACAAAGGTGACGCCCGCGTTGACAACGGCCTGGCGCTTGATGACGTCCTTATAATATTCACTGGGCACGTTGATATCGGTGAACACTTCGGCATCCGGCTTCCAACGGATGGCGGAGCCCGTTTTTTTGCGGGTGGCAGGCTCTTTTTTCAGCCCTCCCGTGTTTTCCCCCTTGCGGAAATCCAGGTGATAATGGAAACCGTCCCGGTAAATATCCGCCGTCATCCATTCGGACGCATACTGCGTGGCGCACAGGCCCAGACCGTTCAGGCCCAGGGAGTATTCGTAATTGTCCGCGCCGGCGGAGTATTTGCCGCCCGCGTACATCTCGCAGAACAGCAGCTCCCAGTTGTAGCGCTGCTCGTTTT
>ERZ827492.2428-NODE-2428-length-13085-cov-5.950652_pt1 | contig 13085 bp, 7 predicted proteins | sample MGYA00519704_ERZ827492 | MGnify/ENA primary metagenome ERZ827492 (study PRJEB31778, sample SAMEA3449325) | human gut metagenome | biome: human gut; feature: human-associated habitat; material: faeces | place: United Kingdom | collected 2010/2012 ...
AAACAACGCAATTGTGCTATTTGCACAATGCAAATATAGTAATAGTTATTGGTTAAACAAGTGCACTGTATATCGTATTTAAGCCAAACATCTCTAATTTTTTCAGCCAATCGCAGTGCTATGAAGCACAAATATTTACGAAAAAAAATGACAATATCCCCCTTTTAACCGGAAATATCACATAAGCATATAATTATAAGCACCATACCCAAACCAGCAGTTTGTTAAAATATATTACCCCTGCGGGTAATTTGAACTAAACGGGGTACAAAACCGAATTAAACAGGATGGTAGTTTCGATTCGAACCAATGACTTTTTTACGGGTTTTACAACAAGGTAGTCTTCCGGCACGATAGAGATGTTGCGTCAACCGGACGTACACTTTTTACCTTGATATATTTGCGGGTAATTAAATAATTACCGACATTTGTGATATAACGTATGCAATACATGGCAGTAGACAAAGTATGGTTAACCGATACGGCTGTATGAATCGTTTTCCACGACTATTCATATTTTTGTTTGCATTAAAATTCTTTTTCCTCTCCCCGGTCTTCCTCGAACAGAACCTTTTTCAATTTCTGATACAGGAACGAAAGCAGCAACAAGATAATACCCAGGATAATAAAGATAATGATCTTCCCGATCGTCGGCAATAGCCACAGATCAACAACGACCAATTTGAGAAGAACGATTCCGAAGGTAGACAGGCTCACCATACGCAACGATTTAAGATGCAGGCGCATACCGATTGCCATTTCGACAAAACCGGCAATTGCCAGGGAGATGGAAAAGCCGGCATTCGTCTCATCGGAAAGCGAAAGTTGGCAAAGCAGGCTTCGTACGGCAAGGGACAGCAGGACGGTGGAAAGAATACTGACATAGACCGTCATCCGGTTTGCCGTCTTGCTACGAAAATTGAACACAGCATAATATTCCCTTGCCAGCCAGTAAATATGCGCCGCAATAATACCCACTGTCAACCATCCGAGTGCCTGCAAAGCCGTCCATCGGGCATAGTAACCGAAGAAAACGTACATATACCAACAAACCGGAAGAAGCAGGGAGAACGCATACCACCGGAAATAACGTTCCACCGAAAAACGCTTCCGCATAACGAGAAGCAATATAAACAAGGTAGCCGCCGTAAACGCCAGCATTAAGCCTTGCGACAGATACCAGTCGTCGATATTTCGCGCGAATTCGATCATAAATGCCATATAAAGAACAGCACTTCCATCTAAAAGAGCCATCGCATTGCAAGGCGAATATTTCCAGACGGAAGTTGTGGTGAACAGATCTTTCTCACGGAACAGGAGCCAAGCTACCAGCAAAAAGGATATGCCGACAGATACTCCGGTGGTAAACATGCCGTTAGCGAACAAAGTCTGCCTTACGCCGGAGTCCAACAAGGTTTCGATATCCATCCAATAGGAAACATTCGTCAGAAAAAACAGGATCGCTACAAAGTATTCATATACCCGGATTCTCCATTTGGTGAAAAGCCACAAAACAATCACCATCTCACACGCCCAAAGAAGGGTGATAAAGGTCCCGTCCAACTGGATCGGTATGGTGATGGAAACAAAGGCGAGTGCCAACCCTATCAATGTCGGATAAAGCAGGCTATTTTCGACTTTCCTTCGGTTTATGATAAAGGCAATCGCGACATTCACCAGAGCGATGAACAAGGTGAAAGCCCCTTTTATATTCTGTTCGAGCTGCATCTCCCGCAGGAACCACAAACAGAAAAAGAGGTAAAGGAAATTATTCAGTACCACGACAGCCATCAGCAACTGGTTGATTTTACGGCTATCCGAGCGGGTTATCATCACGACTGACAGAAGGAAGATCAGGAAGAAAAAAGTCGCGAAAAGTAACAGATGCACCAATTGTGCAAACCCAGCCACATCCAAATCTCCCGCACTCGAATAGCCCAACAGGATCAGATAGCTCGCCACAAAGCTGACGATCGGCAGTTCTCCCCATTTTTTACAAATGGAGAGACCGAACATCCCAAGGTTCAGGATCGTCACATAAACAAACAGCACAAAATAACTTCCCATACCGTTACTGACAAGGAAAGGTGATATAAAACCACCGACCAGCGCAATAATAGCCAATTCGCGCCGATTGTAGAAGGCGGAAAGGACGGACATCAAGATCGTAAGCACCACTAAAATGACAAAAGCAGTCACCTGGCTGAACAACCCGTAATAATGATAGGCCATTGCGACCGTGACATAGAAGATAGCAAAAGCACCACCTGCCAGCAAGGAGCTGAACGCCCGGTAAGTTTTCTTCAACTTCAGTGAGATCAGCAACAAACCTCCACCGACCACGAAGCCCAGCACAGTTCGAAAAACCTCGTTGATCCAATCTTTGTCGATCGCATACTTCACGAATAATCCCATGCCGATAACCAATATCAGGATACCGATCTTACCGAACAGGTTCTCTCCGATAAACTTTTCGTAATTAACCGGTCTATGTTTCTTTTTGGAAATTTCCTGCGGGATAATGTCCGAAGCTTTCCGGGGTTCCGGTCGAGGCTGTTTCATCTCCGGCTTAGGAGTGACTTCATCCTGCCTGACCTCTACGGATAAGATTGGAATATGATATTCCTCTTCCGTCGGTTTAGCCAGCGAAACTGCATTTTCTTTCTCCTCTACTGTCCGGTTTTCCAATTGTTTCCGCAGGCTGGCAATTTCTTTTTTCAGAGAATCTATATTGGCCGTAGCTTTGCTTATATGATTATACAAGCTGATCCACACTACAAGGAGTAACAGTACAAAAAATGCAGTTTCCATAATGTCGCAGTTTTATTAACAGCGACTAATATACGGATTTTATCTTGATTCTGATTACAGTAAGTGAATATGCCGGCAATTCGCAGGTGAATTCACGTCCGACTGTGCAATCAAAAGTCCGGGGCTTCAAATCCGTATCTTCCAACGTTCCGGACAGTACAGTCTTAACGGCACGGGTATCGCCGACCTCGACACCATTCAACCGGACCTGTGCCTGGGTATTTGCAGGCAAGATATTCACTAATTTCAGAATCAAGTCGCCCGTTTTGCGATCCCTCACGGCAGAGACGGGAACACGTTTGCCGATATCTTCCGATAAGGAAGACAATTTGACTGTGGCTGACAGATATTCATCACCTGCATTTTGGCCGAACAGCTGCTGAACGTAATAGTTGACGGTTGGCTTCACCTCTCCGTTGTTGAAGTAAATCAGATCGGGATTCCACTGCGTATGTCCTTCTTTTGCCAGGAGCGGAGCGTAGGATGCCATGCTGACCACATCCCCGTTACGTTCCAGTGAAGTCATATAAGCCGCTTCCGCCAAAGCGACTTCCAAGTTATTCGGACGACCGGGAAGATGAGCGGCATATTCTCCCAAATAGACTTTCGCACCCTGACGGTCGTAAGAATCATAGAAATGCTGATTGTTCAGGAACCAACCGGGTGTCTGGTAATAGTGCTCATCCACCATCGGAACCTGCAATCGATCTACGATCTTCCATCCTTCCTCATAGTCAGTTCCTTCGTTAAACGGTCCGGCCGTACCGATCACGGTTATTTCCGGATGTTTTGCTTTCAGAGCCTTATAGATCATCGTGAAACGTTCTTCAAAGGCATCCGTTATCTGGTCTTCGTTTCCGATCCCGATATATTTCAGATGGAAAGGTTCAGGATGGCCGGCTTCGGCACGCATCCGGCCCCACTTCGAGGAGGCATCTCCATTCGCATATTCTACCAAATCCAAGATGTCTTGGACAAAAGCATCCATATCGCACATCGCGACTCCCTGCTGCCCGCCTCCACGGGAGTTTTGACAACATACGCCCGCGGCAATAACAGGAACAGGTTCTGCCTGAATATCTTCGCAGAACTGGAAAAACTCGTAATATCCAAGCCCTTTCGTCTGGTGATATCCCCACAAATTGCGTTGAGGTTTCCGGCTTTCCAGCGGACCAATCGTTTCTTTCCAGTTATAAATATTATGTACACCATCGCCATGCGCCAGACAACCTCCCGGAAAACGCATAAAGCGCGGATACAAGTCGGCTATCGTTTGTGCCAAGTCGGCACGCAAACCGTTCGGACGGTTCTTAAATGTTTTCTGCGGGAAAAGGGAGATCATGTCTAAAGCATAAATGCCGGGGGTCACCGTCTGTATAGACAGGCTGGCACTGTCCGCATCTTCCACCGCCTGCAATGTGAGATGTTGTTTCGTCCATTCTCCGGGTGTAACCTTAACCGCAGCTTGTGCGAGCGGCTTTCCGGAGCGGTTCCTTAACTGAACTTGCAAAATTCCCTGTCCTTTACCCTGGATACGGGAGAAAAAAGAAAGGTTATATTTCTCCCCTTTCCGAATGTGGATACCATCGAAACCCCTGTTGATCAAGTCCAACTCCGTACTTTGAGCATGGAGTACCGCATAATGCGGATTGTTGGGATGAAGAGGGGCTGCCGTGTCGATCTCCAACACAATGGGCTCCGCCGGAGCATCTGCCTTATATGACTTCAACTCCCAGGCATAGCGGCTGTTCCAGTCCGGATCATTGCCAGTCTTATCCTCCGGGGCATATTCGAAATCGCGGTTTTGGACCAATTCGGCATACAAGCCACCGTCAGCTGCATAATTCAGATCTTCAAAGAAGACACCGAACAGATGATCACTGATTTTTTTCGCCTGGCCGCCCTCAACAGTAATTTCCGCCTCAACAGGAACCGCCTCTTTTAAGGAAGCAGGCAAAGCGAGTCGTTCATTACGCAGGTCCTCACGCTTCCGGGCCGCAGCCACTTCCGAGAGGATATTATCGACAAATGCTTTGGTAACAGTGATGATAGAGCCATGTTTGGCATCTTTCGGTATCGAAATACGATCTGTCACATCTTCCCAAGTACGGAAATCACGTGTCCGTTTCGCTTCATAGCGATGACGGGTATAGGCGTCCATATAAACGACATAACTTCCATCGGACAACGGGCAAACAGCCGGACCTTCCACCCAGTCGGTCGCAAAAGGTTTATCTCCAGTCGGCAAATACGGACCTGTTGCATGCTCGCTTACAGCAACCGACAGTTCCTTTTTGGCTTTCGGCCAGATACGTTCATCTTTATAAAGCATATAATATTTACCATCCTTTCTCTGTATGGTCACATCGATCACGTTATGTCCCGGATCGAAGAATATCTTTGCAGGGGAAAAGGTTTTGAAATCTTTTGTCGTAGTATAATACATACGATGATCATATTTCTCTCCCGGCTCAGTCTTCCACACGCCGTCCTCTTTGATCGTACTGGCCCAGAAGATCACATATTGCCGGTTTTCGTCGTCGTAAATCATTTCGGGAGCCCAGCAGTTCCGGACTTCATATCCTTCCATCACTTTCGGATAAGACTGGCGCGACCAGTGTACGAGGTCTTTAGAATGGGCATATCCGATTGCATTCCCGTCCCAGTTCAGTGTCCAGATACAATGCCAAAGTCCGTCCGGCCCCTTCATGACAAAAGGATCACGCATACGTTTATCAGCATACCAAGTCCCGTAATCGCATTTCAGGAAACTATGTTCTGGTCCTATCGGCATCCAGGTATATCCATCTGCACTCCAGGCCAAATGCATACCGTTGCGATTCTCATTCTTATCTGTAAAATAAGCGAACAGATAGCGTATATCGGAAGAAGAGGAGGTCTTTGCCAGCGAAAATACTCCCGGCAACAAGAACAGGATCAAGATAAAGATGGAAAGATGTTTTCTCATAAGATGACAGCTTTTCTGGTATCACATAAATCAATAACTTATCACTTCGGCAAAAATAAAGAAAAAGTGTAATGATGTACACTATTTATTATTCAAAATGGTGGAGAAAGAGCTAAAAATATCCATAGCAGCAATTTATTCCTTGTTTTTTTCTACTTTTGCAGCCTGATTAAATAAGTAATATGAATACACATAATCTTTGTTGTATCGGCCACATTACTTTGGATAAGATTGTAACGCCGAAAAGAACACTGCATATGCCGGGAGGGACATCTTTCTATTTCGCGCATGGAATGAGCAATTTAGACACTTCCGATTTTCTGTTGGTAACAGCTCTTGCTGCCAGTGAAATGGATGCGGTAGAAGAAATACGCAGGAAAGGGATCAATGTCAAAGTTTTGCCCAGTGCCCATTCCGTCTACTTTGAGAATACATATGGCGAGAACCAAAATAATCGGACGCAGCGGGTATTGGCAAAAGCCGATCCGTTCACAGTGGAAGGGTTACAGGATGTCGATGCCCGAATCTACCATTTGGGAAGTTTGCTGGCGGACGATTTTTCCTTAGACGTAATCAAATATTTATCAAGCAAAGGGATGCTGTCGGTCGATGCCCAAGGTTACTTGCGCGAAGTTCGCGGTGAAAAAGTTTTCGCCGTAGACTGGCCAGAAAAGAAGGAGGCACTAAAATACATCCATATCCTGAAAGCTAACGAACACGAGACGGAAGTTCTCACCGGATGCAAAAATCCGCGCGAAGCTGCACTGAAATTAGCAAACTGGGGCGTCAAGGAGGTATTGCTGACATTAGGAAGCATGGGGTCCGTCATTTATGCCGACGGCAAATTTCATGAGATACCCGCCTACCCTCCAACAGAGATTGTAGACGCTACGGGATGTGGCGATACCTATATGGCCGGCTATCTGTATATGCGAAATAAAGGAGCTTCATACAAAGAAGCCGGATGTTTTGCCGCCGCCATGTGTACGATCAAACTGGAGGCATCCGGTCCTTTCGGAGGAACAGAGAAAGATGTTTGGGATATTATCGAAAGGAATAAGTGAAACGATTTATGATTTCAGATTTATGATTTATCAGCGTATGTAACTTATAAATCATAAATCTGAAATCATAAATCAATACAATTTCTTAGCCATCACCATATAGGAATAAATAAGTACCACAGCATACCCGAACAGCGGCACAACGAATGAAAACGACATTGTCGAGATATCGGCCACATACCCCATCAATAACGGTCCGACCGCTCCACCTATCGGAGACATCATCAAGAAGGACGAAGCACGCTTGGTATAGTCACCCAGCCCTCTCAACGAGATAGCGAAAATGGTCGGGAACATAATAGCCTCGAAGATATAACAGGCAAATAAAGCACCTTTCGACAAAACACCTAAATTCAGGGTGACAAACAAAGCCCCCAAAACGGTAAAGATCGCACAGATAAACAAGACTTTCTCCGCCCGGATATAACTCATAATCCAGCTACCGATAATACGTCCGACCATAAACAGCCCCAATCCTCCGAAGGAAAGAACGATAGCGGCATCATGTGCATCCATCCACCCATCGTCAGTCACATAATTGATAAAGAAACTATTGATCGATATTTCCGCTATTTCGTAGCAGAACAAGGCCATCACACCCCAGGTGAAACAACGGTGTTTCCACAATCCTTTCAATCCAGCTTTTGCCTCAGCCGTCGTCTCTTCACAATCGTCATGGTCGATCTCCGGCAAGCGAATGCGAAAGAAAACAAGGGCGACAGACAGGACGACAACTCCCATCACGGTGTAGGGCAAAGCAATGTTAGCCTCTCCGTTACCAGAAAACAACAGCATTCCACCGATCACCGGCGCACAGATACAGCCTAACCCGTTGAAAGATTGTGCCAGGTTCAAACGGCTGGCTGCCGTCTCGCGATCCCCAAGCTCCGTCACGTAGGGATTGGCTGCCGTCTCCAAAAATGTTAGTCCACAACCGATCACAAACAAGGAAAAGAGGAAGAAGTTGAACGACATCAATTGTTCGCTCGGAATGAAAAGCAACGATCCGATCCCATAGAGGATGAGACCGAACACCACTCCCTGGCGGTATCCGTATTTATTGATAAAAAGTCCGGCCGGGATAGCCATCGTAAAATAACCCGTGTACATCGTTGCCTGAATCAGAGCGGAATGAGCCTTCGTCATGACAAGCGCCTCCTGGAAATGCTTGTTCAGCACATCTAAAATAGCATGTGCAAAACCCCATAAGAAAAACAAAGATGTGACTAATACAAAAGGAACCAGATACTCTTTCTTTACCAACGATTTTTTTACTTTTTCCATTTTATTGTTATTTGTTTTATACTCGTTTATTCATTTACCGGATTGTAAGGGATCGTGAACCAGAAAGTCGAACCTTTGCCTAATTCCGAATCCACGCCGATCTTACCATTCAAAGACTGTATGATGGACTCGCAGATGGAAAGCCCTAATCCCGTCCCCTGAACAAAGCTGTCAAATTTAGCAAAACGTTCGAAAACATGTGGGATATTCTCCTCGGCAAGTCCTTTGCCGGTGTCCGCCACATAAAAGCGCAGGATATCGCCTATCCTCTCATATCCCATCGTAATGGAACCCTCTGAAGTGTATTTACAAGCATTACTGAGGAAATTGGAGAGAACCTGTGTCAGCCGGTTCTTTTCCGAATGGATCACACAAGCGACAGACGGCAGGTGACAGACCAAATCAACACCATCCTTCACACGCGACTTATAGACCTGCTGCAAATTATTGAATATCTCAGACAAATCGACTGTCGAATAATTGAAATCCATCTGTCCGGCCTCGATCTTCGAGAGGTCGAGAATATCATTGATCAACTGGAGCAAAAGCTCATTATTCGTCTCGATGATCTTGACATATTCACCGATCTCATCCGGCTCTTCCGCCATCGCAATCAGATTCGAGAAGCCGACAATCGCGTTCAGGGGCGTTCGTATCTCATGGCTCATATTGGCCAGAAAAGCACTCTTCAATCGATTGGCTTCCTCCGCCTTATTACGCAGGCGGATCAGTTCGTTTGTCATCTTCAAGTCTGTGATATCGCGCCTCAACCCGATCAGTTTACGGATCTTCCCGTCTTCATTTCGTCCATAAGGAACGGCATGCATCTCGAACCAGCGATCCCCCAGTGCCGGCACCATCGTCCTGATCTGGACCTCCATCACATGGATCTTTCCACAGGCAAGATCTTCCAAGCCTTTCCGGAACAAATCACGATCTTCGGGATATACAAACGAGAGATACTCATCCAACGAAATTGTCATTCCTTCAAACACGGTAGATCGGGGAGAGTAGAAAATCCGGGTATCCGGATTATATTCCCACGAGATAATCTGGGCCGCCTCGAGGGTGAAATCCAATTGCAGCTTGTTTTCTTCGAGTTCCTGACGCCTCTTCATCTCACTCGTTATATTTCTTTCCGTCCCAATAATCTGTTCGACTTCGCCTGTCTTTTCCGACTTCAACCCGATAGCATAGGTTTCGAACCAGTCATAACCTTCGCCCTGTCTGAATCGGAACACTTCCCTCAGTTTATTCTCTACTCCTCCGGAAAGGCGAGACATAAACCGGCTGTATTTCTCCTTATCGTCCGGATGCAATAAATCCAGTGCCCCTTTATTGCTCAAACCGTCGCTGGCAAGCGTCTTCCGGTAGAGGGAGGTGAATATATTCTTCCGCACATCGTAGCACCAGGCCGACAGGGAACCGGCATCAAGGGCAACAGACAATTCCCGACGTATATCATCCAGTTCGAGTTCATTCCTGCGGATATCCGTCGTATCGACCATTGTGGCAACAATATAGAGGTTTCCCTCCTTATCTTCCAGGCGTGTCTTGGTGGTGACAGCCCAACGGACGGGCAATCCGGTTTCTTCATCAAATAACACCCGGTTAAAGGAGATCGGCTTGTCGCTTTGCAACACCCGGTTATCTTCTTCCCGGAAAAGGGAAGCTTTCAAATCGTCCACTTCAAAATCATTCTTTCCCAGCATACAGTCAAAGGCCTCTTTATAAAAATCAGAGACTTTGTTATTGTAGAACAGATAACGGTACTCATTGCCCACATCCTTGATAAATAATCCTACCGGCAGGTTGTCCATAATCGATTGCAAGAATGTTTTCAAACGCAGGTTTTCCTTTTCGGCAACGACATAAGGAGTCACATCGTGGGTGAAGCAGATAACCGAATTATTCTCGAACGGCACAACACGTGCCTTTGTATATTTAATCTGGTCCTTTTTTCCATACTTGCAATTAAAGACAGTCACCTCACCCGTTTCGACTGTCCGTTTCACATGCAGGATGATTTCATCCAGCATCTCTTTAGCCTGCGGATACTCAAGATGAAGATCCTTCAGGTTTTTCCCGATCTGGCATCTTGTGTCAACACCATTCCAAATGTGGTTCTCCGGATTCACGATATCCACTACATTCAAATCGGAATCAAAAATGGTCGCCATGTCCGGCATCCGACTCAGGAGCTCCATCATTTTGGCGTTTGCCGTCTTGTAGGCATCTTCCTTACGTTTTCTGTAATTCAAGATACCGATAAAGATGACCATCATCAGGATAACCAGACAGACAAACAGAATCACTTCTACCGGATGTTCCTGCCATAATGAAGGTTCTTCGTTATAAAACACCGTATTTTGGGGTAATAACGAAGGATCAATCCCTGAAGCCACGAACGTCGGATAGTTGATATAGTAATTGGGAAGTGAAGGTGTGAACTGAAAAGCCGGACTATGTTCGATCCCTTTCGTCAGGACACTATAAGTCAGCAAAGCCAGGTCTTTACCCAAATCCTCCCCGGAAATAAAATAGCCGCCGATGTAATTCATGTTCGACGTGCCCTGGTCCAAAACCTGGTAAACCGGCTTGGACGTATAACGCGCCAGCTCATTGTGAAGCATCGAATGGGCATGGGGATATTGGAGGGCATCGGTATACCATCCCGCCGATAAGATAGCATAGGAATCATCCATGCAGGCTACCGAATCGAGCAGCTGGGGAGTAGACAACTTGCAACCATCCATATAGCGAAGGTCGAGCGAATCGATCTGCTTGAAAAGATCGTAGATATAGGACTCAAAAAACGCCATATTATAACGATTGTCATAACAAAACGCCACTTTACGGATATGCGGCTGAAGCCGTTTTATCAGCAACAAATTCTCAATGACAAAATCCTTATAGGAATATCCCGTTATTCTGAAATCGCCGAACGACTCTTTCATCGGCATCATATCGGCAACTGAAAACAGCTTCTTATCTTTATTCTCATAATCGATGAAGGCCCCTTTCACATAGCCTAACACAACAGGAATCTCATGCCAGCTATCCACGCAAGTAGCCCGATAGGAAGACCAAGCCTCATTGCCAAGCAACACGACCACATCTGGCTTTACCTTATAGGCGGCAAAAAGCTGCCGCATCCATCCTACCCAGGCATCAAAGACGGGAGAAGCCTCACAGTCCATATACTCGACAAATATTTTCGCTTCCGAATCTACTCGCATCTGATCTATAAAAGACGCAATCAGATGGTTTCCCTCCTCTTTGATCGGAGAATAAGAACTAATGACCAAAACTTTCTGACCATCGACGCTTGTCGTCCTTGCCTCCGCAGGGAAAAGAGAAAGAGTAAAAACAAATAAAATTACCAGTAGTTCGCCGATTATTGACTTGCCATTTAGCATCATTATCCCGTTGTTATTAGACTATACCTGCAAAAGTACAGCATTTTTTCATATCAAGGACCTAATATGCTTGTATTTGAGTCACATTATGGCAAAAACATCCTTTTGCAACCCCAGTTCAGGCATTGACAGCAAGTCTGTGAGAAAACGGACAATAAGAGGGCGACTACCCTACTACATATCTGGCATTCTTCCCCATCAACCGGTAAATAACGGCCACAATCAGCCAGGAAATAGCAAATGCGACAACCGCGGCGGCAGGTATCTGCAAAGCTACCGGAACATGCAAGACACGCATCAGAACGACACCCGGACCGGTAAAGAAATAATGCACCATATAGATTCCGAACCCACAAGTCGTCAGGTTTGCCAGCAAACTCTTGATCTTTTCGGATCGCACATCCACCTTTTTCATCAATAGGAAAACGGGGACCGTCATCATCACGACGTTAAGAGAACAATAGGTAAAGAAAAGTTCCAGCAATTCTTCGCTGTATTCCGGCAAAGCAGTTACATAGCGGAAACCAAAGAAGGTTACGACATAGCCGACCAAGAACATCGGAATCCCGACCAACAGGATTTTATTCAGGCTCCAGTCGTGATTACGCAAGTAATGGCCTAAAAGCAGATAGCCATTGAAACCGGCAAAATAATACAACATATTGAAGGAGTTCCAGGAACATCCACCCCAGACATAAGGCGAAACAAACTGATAGTAATACGGTAGCAACGTCGACACGCCCCAGGCCAGCAGAAACCATAACTTGGCCTTTTCAGAAGCCTTTTCCACCCAGGCAGAGAAAATAGGCAGGTACAGATACAGACCGATCAATAGATAGATATACCACATATGCACATCCACAATCGAGAAATTCAACGGAATCTCCGCAATATATCTCAAGGAAATACCCAACGACTGGCGGGCAACTTCTTCGCCAGAATAGGGGAAAAAGTCCAAAATCACCTCCGGTGACAAGCCAAGCAGTCCGGTTATCCAAGGGAACAAGTTGTAAAGCACCGACCAGATCAGGAAAGGCCAAAAGACACGACTGATTCTTTTTTTATAAAAGACGGAAGTATCGCCCTTCACTGGCAGCAGCAAAGCTCCCGTGATCATCACAAACAGGGGGACGCAGGGACGTAGGAACGACCCATAGGCAGCTCCCCAAAACTTAATCTGATCGATATTGGCGGGAGGTTCGCCCGGTAAAAGTTAAACGGATCTGTACTATGGCAACAAACCACAGTAAACATGGCAACAAAACGTACCACATCCAGCCAAACGACATGTGATCGGCCAATTGCCGAATTCTGACTCTTCATCATGATATTAGCATCTTATTAAGTTTATATTCCAAGCAAAGAACCGCCCGCCACGCAAACGGAACCAGAAAAACTTTCATTGTTTTATCAAACTATTAAGGATTTGTACGCTCCGTAAAAGCAAAAAAATCCTGACAATCAATGATTATCAGGATTTTCTCGTACCCAGACCCGGGATCGAACCGGGATGGAAGTGAATCCATTGGTGTTTGAGAC
>ERZ827492.2439-NODE-2439-length-13033-cov-7.242102_pt1 | contig 13033 bp, 7 predicted proteins | sample MGYA00519704_ERZ827492 | MGnify/ENA primary metagenome ERZ827492 (study PRJEB31778, sample SAMEA3449325) | human gut metagenome | biome: human gut; feature: human-associated habitat; material: faeces | place: United Kingdom | collected 2010/2012 ...
CCGCCGGCCACTTCGCGCATGAGCAGCACATCCGGCCTGCAATTGCGCAGGGACAGTTTCATCACGCCGAATTTGCGGCTCATTGTGGTCAGAATCGTGAAGCTCACCGTCTGGCAGATGGCGGTGGCCAGGCCGGCACCAAAAATTCCGAGGTGCAGCACGAAGATAAACAACGGCGCGAGCAGGAAATTCAGCAATGCGCCCGAAACCAGCCCGATCATGCCGAACGTCGATTGCCCTTGGTATCGCAGCAGTCCGTTGAGCGCGAACGACCCGCATACACAGGGTGCGGCGACCAACAACGGCGTCAGGTATTGCACGGCGTATGGGGCGATCGTCGAGGTCGAGCCCAGCATGACGACCAGCGGCCGCAGGGTCAGCAATCCGATTGTGGCAATCACCAAACCAGAGAGCACCGCACCCGCGAAGCCCACGGCCAGTAGTCGGGAGGCGCGCTCATTGTTCTGTTTGCCGAGTTCGCGGCTCATCGAGTTGCCCGCGCCGTTGCCAAAGAAGAAGCCGAGCGCCTGCATCACGGTCATGATGGAGAACGCGATGCCGATAGCACCGGACTGCGCGGTGCCGAGCTGGCCAATAAAGAACGTGTCCGTGAGGTTGTATGCGGTGGTCACCAAGTTGGAGATGACGGCCGGCAAGCACAGTTTGAGGATCAGCGGCTTGACCGGCTGCCCGGTCATCTGCCGATATTTCGCGTCCGCGCTTGCGCGTCTAATGCCATGAATCTGCACCATGGACGGCTATCCTACTCGCGCAGGGTCCTATGCAAAGGCGCGTGACCGCCATACAAGTCAGCGCAGATACCGCCCGGTGATGCTGTTCGGATTGGCCGCGACCTGTTCCGGCGTTCCGGTGGCGACGATGCGTCCGCCGCTTTCGCCACCGCCCGGACCCATGTCGATGATCCAGTCCGCATTGGCGATCACGTCAAGGTCATGTTCGATGACCACGACTGTTGCGCCGCTCGCCACGAGCCGGTCGAACACGCCCAGCAGCACGCGCACATCAAGCGGGTGCAGACCGATGGTCGGCTCATCGAACACGAATACCGCGTCCGATTGGGCCTTGCCCATTTCACTGGCGAGTTTCAGCCGCTGGGCTTCGCCGCCCGAAAGCGCCGGCGTCGGTTCGCCGAGCGTCAAGTAGCCGAGGCCCAAGTCGTGCAGGGTGGTCAGACGTGCGTGAACCTTCTTGAGGTCGCCGGTCACGGACAGCGCCTGGTCCACGCTCATTGCCATGAGTTGAGGCAGGCTCAGGGAAATGTTGCCGCCACCCTGATCCGTCGCCTCACTCAATTTTTCCTTGGCAGCTTTGCGTTTATCCGGGACCTTCATCTTCGCCGCTTTGCCCTTAGCCGCTTTAACCGCACGCCGAATCGCGTCGGCTTCGGACGCATAGCGGGAGCCTCCACAATCCGGGCATTCGATGGTCACGTCCGGCAGGAACTGCACATCGAGCGAGATTGAACCGGTGCCGTCGCATGTGGGGCAACGCAGTCGGCCGGTGTTGTATGAGAAATCGCCAGCCTTCCAGCCGCCCGCCTTGGCGCCGTCCGTGCGGGCGAAGGCGCGGCGCAATTCGTCGTGAATATCGGCATAGGTGGCCACGGTGGAGCGTACGTTTGCGCCAATCGGCGTGGCGTCGATGAGATTCGCACGATGGATGCCCTCGGCCTCAAGTTCACGCACATGTTCCGGCAACCGCTCCCCCGCCGCCTGCGCTTTGAGCGCGGGAATCAGCGATTCGAGCACCATCGTGGTTTTACCGGAGCCGGAGACGCCTGTCACCGCCACGAGCCGGCCGCGCGGAATATCAACGTCCAGCGGCTTGACCGTATGCAACTGGCTGGTTGTCATGCGGATGCGGCCAAGGTCGAACACCTGCGGTTCCGCCACGCGCTCACGGATGCGCGCGCTCACATTATCGGCCAAGAACGGCGCAATACGACTACTTGGATTCGCCGCCACCTCGCCGACCGTCCCTTGCGCGATCACATGCCCTCCTTCGGCGCCGGCAACCGGTCCCATTTCGATAAGATGGTCGGCGGCCTTGAGCACGCGCACGTCATGGTCCACGACCACCACGGAATTGCCGTCCGCCACCAAGTCATGCATCACGCCGAGCAGCCCATCCACGTTCGAGGGGTGCAGGCCAATGGACGGCTCGTCGAGCACATACAGCACGCCGGTGGTGCGGTTGCGCACGGCACGGGCGAGCTGCACACGCTGGCGTTCACCGGTTGAAAGCGTGGCACCGGCGCGGTCAAGCGCCAGATAGCCGAGGCCCAGATCCAACAGTCGGCGGGCCACGTCCAGGAATGATTCGCAGATGTTGGTGGCCATCGGCCGCATGTCGGCGGACAGAGATTCCGGCACGCCGCGCACCCAATCCACCGCCGCATCCAAGGTCATCGCGCTGGCTTCGGCCAGGTTCAGCCCGCGCACATGCGGGGCCCGGGCTGCGGCGCTCAGTCGTGTGCCGCCACAGTCGGCGCATGGTCCCTCCTTGAGAAATCGAGCCACGCGCTTCAGACCTTTCTCGTCCTTGGCTTTGGCGAGCGCGTTCTCCACCGTGTATACGGCGTTGAAGTAGGTGAAATCGAGTTCGGCGAAATCGTCGCCTTTCTTCGGCTTGTAAAGAATATGCTTTTTGACGGCCGGCCCGTTGAATACGATGTCACGCTCTTCGGGCGTGAGCTCGCTGAACGGCACGTTGGTGCGCACGCCCATCGCGCCGCACACCTGCTTCATAAGGTCCCACATGAGCGAGCCCCATGGCAGCACCGCACCGTCGTCGATACTTTTCGACTCATCCGGCACCAGGGCCGCACGGTTCACTTCGCGCACAATGCCGGTTCCGGAGCAGGTCGGGCAGGCGCCGGCCGAGTTGAAAGCGAGCGATTCGGCGCCGGGCGCGTGGAATTCCTTGCCACAGCCAGCACAGGTGATGGGCAGTCCGGCCGCCACGTTCAGCGTCGACTCGTTGCGCGCCCCGCAATGCGGGCACACGTGCGAGGCAACGCGGGAGAACAGGAGCCGCAGACTGTTGAGCAGTTCGGTCATCGTGCCGAACGTCGAACGGATGCCAGGCACCGTGGGCCGCTGGTGCAGGGCCAGCGCGGCCGGCACGTGCAGTACTTCGTCCACTTGGGCGCGACTGGCCTGGGTCAGGCGGCGTCGCGTGTACGTGGACAGCGCCTCCAAGTAGCGCCGCGAACCTTCCGCATACAGCACGCCGAGCGCCAGCGAGCTCTTTCCCGAACCGGAGACGCCGGCCACGCCCACCAGTTCGCCCAGCGGAATGTCGATGTCGATGTTCTTCAGGTTATGCACGCGCGCCCCGCGCACTTCGATCGCCTGCGGCCGTTGATTGTTGGTCATGCTCGGCACCGCTCCGCCGCCGCGCTATCTGACCTCTGTTCAAGTGTCACGCCGTCACCTCTTTCTCGACTTCGCCCTTGGCTGCCGCCGCCTGAGCTTCATGGTCTCCAGTATCATCACGGCCAACGACGGCGGCCGAACGACGGACGAGAATCTTTCGTCTTGGGCACCGTCCGCCACCTGCAATTCGAACTAGCTGAACCAGCGTGACGATATTGTCGGCTATCGATCTGCCGTGATCGTAATGGACATCGTCGTCCGGAAGCACGTCACCTGTTCCGAGAGGAGTCGGCGGCGCGCTTTCATAAGGGCACACAATCCCAAGATCACACCCACAGATCAATACCGATCAATACTCGTACGTGATCGCGGGGTCGCCGATGGTCGGCGTCTGATCCAGTTTGAGGTTGGCCGAGCCGGCCGCGGTGGTCACGTCGTATTCGATGGTCACCGTGTCCTGAGGCGCCAGGGAGATGTCGTCCATGTAGGTCATATGGTCCTTGGCCTGCACCTGTGCGAAGGAACTGCCGTTCGACGCCGACACGTTGCTGACCTCGCCTCCGGCCGGCGTGTAGATGACCACGCGGTTCACCGCCACGCCTCCCTTGGCGTTCGCCGTGATGTATTCCGGCAGGGATCCGGCCTCGCCCGGCTGCAGGGTGTTGGTGAACGAATACGTAACGTGGTAGGTGTTGTCGCCGGTCCTCTTCACCGTCGACTTGCGCTGGATGTACCAGTCCATCTTCGAGGCCTGCATCTCGTTGGAGTAGACGCCGGTCACCGGGTTCTTCGCGTCGTTGGTGATCTCGCCGGTGACGCCGGCGCTGCGCAGCACCGCCTGATCCTCCTCGTGGAACGACCAGAAGTACAGGTGCCGCTGCTCGGCCATCCGGAGCATCGTCTTGGCGACGGTCATGAGCTTCTGCGTGTTCATGTCGCTGAACAGGTGGGCGACCGCCTGGGCGGCGGTCTCGCTGAAGTACTGGTCCTGAGCGGAGGGCGTCAGTTCCTTGTAGGCGCCGTTGAGCAGGAATTCGGCGGTGTTCGACCCGTTGAGCACGCGCCCGTCGGACAGAGTCACGTCGCCGGTGGCGCCGATCATCGCCTGCAGCGCGACGGGGTCGAGCGACATCACGCCGTCGGACGATCCGCCGAACGGAGCCGCCTGCCAGAACTTCTGGGCCATGGACGCGACGCGCGGGAAGTCCGGCGTGGACGAAAGATTATGAATGACTTGACCGAAGTACAGTCCGCTGTACAGCGTGCCGTCACCGTCCTGGTTGACGTCATCCAACGCGGCGTTGGAGGGGAACTCGGCATCCGCGTGGAACTCCCCCACCGCGATCTTGCCGTTGTCCGCGCTGAAGGAACCGGCCGAACCGATCAGGCCGCCGGTTCCGCGGATCTCGGAATTCGTCTGGGCAAGCAGCACGTAGTTGCGGGCGCCGTTCGCACCGAGGAAGTTCGGCAGCATGTTGAGCATGCCGCTCAGGTTTTCGGTCACCTGCGCCAGGGCGGCCATCTGCGTCTTGCCGTTCTGCAGCGCGTTGTTCACCACGCCGAGTTTGGCGTCGGGAAGATCCTGGATCGTCCTGGCCTGTGATTGCACGGACTGGTCGACCGTGGCAAGCTGCTGCGCCGCAGCGATGATCGGCTCCATGTTGAGCTGCCCATCGCCACTGGAGAGGCTGGCACCGGTCAGTGTGGTGACGACCTTGCCCAGCTGGGGCAGCGTGGTCTGCGCGAAGTCATCGATGGTACCGATGGCGGTGCGCGCCGTCTTCACGTCACCGCCGACCACGGGCATCTTCTCCGCCAGCGTCCACAGACCGCCGCTGACATCCTGCTTGGCGGCGGCCGCCTCCTTCTGGATGTAGCTCACGTCGGACAGCGCCTTGACCATGTCGTCGGTGGAACCGTCCTTGATGACCTTGGCCGCGTTAACGACATTGTTGAGGTGCGCTTTGGCGCTCATCGCCGACTTGTACAGTTTGAATCCGCTGAAGCCGGCCGCCGCGGCGCACACGACCAGCAACAGCAGCACGACGAGCAGCGCGTTGCGAACGCGATGGGTTTTCCTGGTGACCGTGCGTGCGTGTGATGGCATGGGCTACTTCCTTACGTTATGACATATATCGATACTGGCTGGCTGCCCGGTTACGCTTTCGCTGGACGGGTAGCCCGGCGGACGGCACGTAGCAGTGCACGACGTGCACATCGCGTATGATGCCGGGGGTTGTCAGCGCGGCTGACTGGGGTGGCCGCGGACCGGTACCTGGACTTGCAGCTGCCCTCCGGCGATGCGTGTCACCTGCAGCGGGGAACGTCCGCTGCAGTTACGGCTATTACCGGCCAGCCGACAGCAATCGCTGGTTTAGTTGTTGGTCTTTTCCGGCTGGTCACCCGTTCCCATGAGCTGGCATGCACCTTTCAGCGAGTATCTCTCCTACCGCATGCCAGTCTACCCATGCCCGCGGGATAACCCAAAAAGCCTTGCAAGAATACCGAATTTCTTTACCTTTGGCCCTGATCGTTCGACGGCTCTCAAGACGGCGTAACCTCATCCAACCGGCCGATCCCCGGAGGCGGAACCAGCGGAATCCTCGTGACCGGGAATGCGATCGTTCCCGCTTGCGCGATGGCGGATGCGCGCAACGCCAACGACGCATCGACAAGCCACTGTATGGCACTCTCAAAATCCTTGCCACGTCCACCAGCTCACACCACGCCGTATACGAACTTCTTGTTCTCTTTCGCCAACTGGGAAGGAATTGAATCCCATACCTGATTGAGACGAAGCGTGGTGACGGCGGGACTATCACGCATATCAACATGTTTGGAGAAATCGTCACGATAATCGGAGACCAGACTATTCTGCAATTTACGAACCGCCGTGAAGTCAGGATTCGGCAGAGTACTGGCGAACGCTTCAACGATCTCCGGCATGCCTCCTGTATACATGAAATACCGCAGCCAAGTCATGACCCTGTCATGCATTACGTTAATTAGCGGAGAATCCTTGGACTCAAGCATTTCGGCCAAGGCATACTGTTTGCACGCATACAGGAATTCAACAAAAGACATAGGATACAGCTTGAGTCTACTGACCTTGCCAACCGGGAATGAAAACCCAGGATGCATGGCGATGCCAAGCGCCGATCCAGTGGCCAAGACGTCATGCTCCGGGGCAGCTTCATTGAACATCTTCAGCGAAGTCATCGCCCTCGGCACCTCCTGTACCTCATCGAAAATGACGAGCGTATCCTCGGGAGTGATCCTAGTTCCGGACTCGATCGACAGTGCGGGAATCAGCCGTTCCACACTCAGATCCGCATCAAACAACATACGCATGTTGGCATTGTCGAAAAATGCGACACAACAGCAATACGTAAGGTACTTGACAATCTTTGCTGGAGTCGTATACTCATATCTGTCAGGTACTTGACATAATTACTGAAGAGGATGAAAAAGACACACGACCAGCGACGCTTCGCTCGCTTCCTTATTAAAGGAGACCGGCATGAACATCACACATGACATGAGCAACGACCTCACCGAATACGACCCGGAATCCCGTCAAGTAGACGGACCGAACCCCATCGAAAACCGCATCAGCTCCTCCGCGGCCCGTGTTCCCGACATCATCAGCTGCACTTCCGGCATCACCGTCCAGGGCCGCCAACTCCACTCGTTCGCGTTCACCACGGACGCGGCCATCATCCGCAACACCAATGCCGACGCCATTCTCGCCGTATATCCGTTCACCGGCGAACCAGTCATCACCCAGGCCCTACTCACCGCGGCCCAGGCCCCGCTGTTCGTCGGCGTGGGCGGTGGCACCACCACCGGCCCGCGCGTCATCCAACTCGCCATGATGGCCGAGATGCAGGGTGCGGCGGGCGTGGTGCTCAACGCGCCGGCGCCGCCCTCCACGGTGTACGACGTGTCGCGCATCACGAACACCCCGGTCATCGCCACGGTCCTGACCTGCGATGACGAATTGGACGAGAAAATCGAGGCCGGCGCCTCCATCATCAACGTGGCGGCCGGCCGCAGGACGCCTGACGTGGTCCAGCAGATCAGGCAGCGTCACCCCTCCATCCCGCTGCTCGCCAGCGGCGGTTCGACCGACGAGTCCATGGCCGAAACCATCGTGGCCGGCGCGAACGCGCTGACCTGGACCCCGCCGAACGCGCAGGAGATGCAGCGCTCGATGATGATGCGCTATCGCGGCGAATCCACCGGCGACAACATGCAGCACTGACGTAAGGATTCCGAACATGAGCAGCACCAGCAACAACGCCGCCGTAACCGGAAACGACGCGGTCGACGACGTAATGGCCACGAGTCAATCGGCGGAGAACGGCACAAGCCACGACACCGCCGACGGCGATATCAAGAACGATGTTCTCAGCAGTTTCATCAGCATTGGCCGTATCATGGCGTATCGCGCGATACACAGACGGCTCGTCTCCCCCGGCGCCAAATCGCCGCGCGGCGAACATGCTTTCGACCCACGCCGTGGCCAAGGCCGCGTCTTGGCCACGCTCAGGGAATCCGACCAGACCAGCCAGAAGGACTTGGCCGCGATGTTCGGCATGAGCCGCCAGGCCATGGCCGAACTGTTGAAGAAACTGGAGGCCAGCGGTCACATCAGCCGCCGTCCATCCAGGCGGGACAGCCGCGTCATGATGGTCAGCCTCACCAACCAGGGCCGCAAGGCCGCCGATCTGCTGGGCAAAGCGCCCGACCAGACCTCCTCCATGCTGGACTGTCTCAATGAAACCGAGCTACAAACCCTACACGGCTACCTGCAGCGCATCATCGACACCTCCTCCGACGACCTACCGGCCTCGACCGCCGAGGATGTCAAAAAGTGTGAGCTGCTTATCGAACACCTCAAGCGCAGGCGAATGCCGACCGACCGCGCATAGTTTGCGAACAGCCCGCACGACTTGTGGCCGCATAAGCATGCGGCCACACAACAGTCCAGCCGCACAGTCATCCAGCCGCCCCTACAAACACACCCGATTCACCATTTGCACGACATCTTGCACCAAACCCTACTTTGAAATGCGGTATTTTGCACCAAAACCCCATTTTGAAATGCGGCATTCTGCACATACAAGGCAGAAAATGCTACTCCCATAAGGGATATTGATTTTCATCGACGAGGTGCAAGAGGCACCGGATGTAATGACCACGTCAAGTTTGATGTACCGGCGTCGCAATTCGGCGATTTGACGTTTCACCACATCTCGCTGATTGCGAAAAACAGCAAGTCGTGATTCGAGCGTGGCATCACCTTGCTTAGTCATATCAACAAAATCCTTGATCTCTGCGAGACTCATGCCCGTGGATTTCAGACATTCAATGAGATCAAGCAATTCAAGATCGCCGTCATCGAAGCATCTCCGTCCGAAACCAGTTCAAGCGATACCGGGCAAAAGACCTTGGCCGTCATAGTAGCGCAACGTATGTTCGGACAGCCCAGTCTTTCGCGACACCTGACCGATGGAATATCCCATGCCAACTCCTTTCCCTGCAGTCGAGCCAGTGTGAGTCCAGCCACATTCACGGATGTCCTATGCGGAACGGACACTCTTCGACTGCCTGAACCTTGCAGCCCAAACATGCATCAATCAGCACAAATCACAGACAGTGGGCCATATACAACGGCAGCTTGATGCGTTCTCCATCCACTTCGAGTTGGCGGGGATGCAGAACGTATTCCTTGCCCAATCGTCGGGCATACCTTTTGCGGAATTTGTCGAGCGAAGACACACCGTATCGTTTCGTGGATTTCACTTCGATCGGGCTGATGCGAGGCTTCATCGCGGCATTATCGTATTCCCGAACGATGAGGAAGTCTATTTCCATGGTTTTCGAGGCATCCGCCCTATCCAAGCGCGAGAAGAAATACAGTTTGCGCCCATTCGCCCGGAATTGCTGAGCCACCGCATTCTCCACCAGCATCCCTTCGTTGAGCGAGAGTTTATCGAACAGAATATCCCGGTACACATCATCCGGCGTTGTCTCTCGATCGGCAAACGCCTGCGACACCAGCAAACCGGTATCCGCCATATAGCATTTGAATGAATCGTTATCTTCGTACAATCCCAGCCCCACCAAAGGGTCAGTCGAATTACGGCACAGGTTCACCAAGCGGGCGTCTTCCAACCAGAAGAACGCCGAATCGTATTCACGAGATCGAGCCCCCTTATCGACCGATGCCAGAGTGAATCGTTTCTCATGCTTGGACAGCTGCCCTGGAATCTGAGCGAAAATGCCCCGCACGCGGCCGGCATCGCCATTGGCGAACTTGCCGATATCATCACTGTACAGCTGCAGGATGCCACGCTTGATCAAATCCACCTCGCCAAAATCGCGCTGCTCGACATAATCGGCAACCGCCTGCGGCATACCGCCCACCAGCAGATATTCGCGCCACAGCCTCATCGCTCGTTTGTGCAGCGCATCGGGCAACGGGACCAGACGCTCGAACGATTTGCGAATCGTTTCAGCAAGCAGCTCCTCCCCCATGGCCCAGCAGAACTCCTCAAAATCGAGCGGCCCCATGTCCATTTTCCGTTCCTCGGAGGGGATGACGATATTCGCCACATTCCTCTTGATGGAGATCAGCGAACCAGTTTCCACATAGTCATACCGGCCATCCGCAACCAGATATTTGACGAGCTCCCTCGCCGCCGGATACCGCTGTACCTCGTCGAAAATAATCAACGATTCACGCTCATACAGTCTTGTGCGGTAATACGCAGACAACAGCATGAAAAATGTGTCAAAGTCATCACGCTGGTTTTCGAAGATGTCGCGAACGTCACGCGGCAAACGCGCGAAATCGATGAGAATATATGACTTGTACTGAGTGCGGCCGAATTCCTCGACAATGGTGCTTTTGCCCACACGGCGAGCGCCTTCGATGAGAAGAGCCTCACGCCCACCCGCTTTTTGTTTCCATGCGATCAGCTTATCCAGCATCTTGCGCTTCAACATGAGCAATCACCTCATTACACGAAAACAACAGTATAGGCATATGCTATTCTACACGAAAACAGAAGTATAGAGATGGCCGATTCTACACGAAAACAACGGTATGGAAACATGCACCGAACCGGCTCACCCCCAATCTCTCCCCCATCACACCGGCGGCCTGTTCGATTGTGCGGTTTTGTGCGAATGGCTCACACGGTTCTTAGTGAGAACCGTTCTCTGCGCACCTGACCCTAGAACCGGATCAGCGCCTTGATGACCTTGCGCTGGTCCATCGCCTCGTAGGCGTCCTGGATATGGTCGAGGTCGTACTCGGCGGTGAACACGCGGCCGGGGTTGATCTCGCCCTTGAGCACCGCGTCCAGCAGACCCTCATCAAGGTCATAGTGGCGCACGGGAGCCGGGCCGCCCTTGATGCCGATGTTGCCGTAGAACGTGCCTTCGGCGCTGATCTCCACGTCGTGCGGCAGGCCCACACGACCAATCACGCCACCGCGGCGAATCAGGCCAATCGCCGTGTCGAAGGACTGCTTGGAGCCCACGCATTCGAGAACTGCGTCCGCACCATAGCCGCCGGTCATCTCCAGCACCTTGTCAATAGCCTCTTGGCCACGCTCGGGCACGATATCAGTCGCACCGAATTCGCGGGCGAGCGCCGCGCGATCCTCGTGACGGCTCATGGCAATAACGCGCGTGGCACCGCGCATCTTGGCGGCAATCACACCGCACAGGCCAACTGCGCCATCGCCCATGACCACGGCGGTGTCACCGGGCTTGACCTCGGCAGAAACCGCCGCGTGATAACCGGTGGACATCACATCGGAAATGGTCAGCAGCGATGCGAGCTGCTCATCGGAATAATCTTCCGGTGAACCGGGCACCTTGACCACGGTGCCGTCCGCCTCGGGCACACGCAGGTATTCGGCCTGACAGGCGGAGAAGTAGCCGCCGTGCGGGCACACGGATTCGAAGCCGGCCTTGCATACCGGGCACTTGCCGCAGCTGTATGGGAATGGCACAACCACGAAATCGCCGGGCTTGACGGATTCGACCGCCGCGCCAACCTCTTCGACCACACCGATGGACTCGTGACCCACCTGGCTGTGTGCGGCCTGTCCGCTCAGCCCACGGAAGAACCACAAATCAGAGCCGCACACGCACGTGCGCACCACGCGGATCACGATGTCATCATCCTGTTCAAGCATCGCCTTCGGCACTTCTTCCACGGTCATCTTGCCAGGCTCCACGAAAATCGCAGCTTTCATGGTTTCAGACATACGTTCATAACTCCTTGTTTTCCGGCATCGAGCGCTTAAGGCCCGTTATCCTCGTGTTCTATTAAACAATAATCGCCTTGCATTAACCAATAGCCATAAACCATGTTTCGCCATACCCATGAGGTATGGCAACAACCGAGCAATTCACTGCGATAGGCCAATATCCGAGATACGCTCACTGTTCGATTCGTCGCCATGAGTAATCTGGAGAACCGGCGATGGGACCCGCCTGAACTTGTTTCGAACCGCACACTGCTGATAGTTCCTACACACGATTTGATATTGCATGGAATCGTTGTGTCTTCAGCAGGATTCAGCGGTTTCAGGAAAGGCTATTATGGATTCGCAATCCCCATCCGCAGGTGCCCGGCCGATTACGCACACGACCACTCCCCCGGCGCGCAAGCTCCCCGATATTCATCTTGATATTGTGTTGGTCGTCTTCTGCGGCGGTGCGATCGGCACCGCTATCCGCTATGCGTTCGCACAGATTCCCGCGGCTGGCAGCTTCCATACCGGCACGTTTGTGGCCAACATGCTGGCTTGCTTCTGCTATGCAGGGTTGACCGCTTACTTGGCCGGCGCTTCCCGGTTCGGCGCACGTTCCAAAGAACTTGCCAGTCGCGGACTCGGCATGGGCGTATGCGGTGGTTTGTCTACGATGTCGACACTCGCGCTGGAAGGTTTTACCGCAATCCGCGACGGTCAGGTGGCGGCCGGCATTGCCTATCTACTGGTGACGTTCGCGCTGGGTCTGGTTTGTGCGTCTGCCGGCGTGTGGGCAGGAACGCATCTGGCCGGCTCCTCGAACGTATCCGCCGAAGCGTCCGCTGATACGAATGCCGCTACGACCAGCAAGGGAGGTAAGGCGTGATGACCGTATTCCTACCAATCTTGGTCTGCCTGTGCGGCGGCGTAGGCGCCTCCTGCCGCTATCTGCTTGACGTGACCATCAAAACGTACTGGCAGCGCGCATTCCCACTTTCCACGTTCACCATCAATCTCATCGCCGGATTCCTAGCCGGTTTGGTCGCGGCGCTGGCACTCGGCGGGACACTTGATGAACCATGGCGGCTAGTGCTGGCCACCGGTTTCCTCGGCGGCTTCTCCACGTTCTCGACCGCAATCAACGAAATGGTGACGCTCTTCCGCAAACACCGCTACCCCACCGCAGCGGCCTATCTGGTGCTGTCGCTGGGTGTGCCGGTCGTTGCTGCGGCCTGCGGTTTTCTCGTCTGACCGCCACGCCGATTCCCGACGCGGTCAGCGGTATCATTGCGAGGTCGAACGTCACAGGTACATCCGGGAGGTATATGGGCATGGCGAACAATGGAGCGGATGTGAAGC
>ERZ827492.2441-NODE-2441-length-13025-cov-3.707787_pt1 | contig 13025 bp, 10 predicted proteins | sample MGYA00519704_ERZ827492 | MGnify/ENA primary metagenome ERZ827492 (study PRJEB31778, sample SAMEA3449325) | human gut metagenome | biome: human gut; feature: human-associated habitat; material: faeces | place: United Kingdom | collected 2010/2012 ...
CATATATCTTAGGTTAGTGGCGTTTTTTTGAAAGGTTAATGTCAGTGCAGTTGTACTGGTACACTCACGAAAATATTAATGCCTTATCGGTACTGAAAATGTTTCCGGCGGTGTTGGCGATATGTTTAATGGTACGGATTTAATAACAACCCGATTTTCGACAGTCTGAAAGGCACAAAACATTTCTGCTTTGCACCTTTGCAAATTCTTCATAAAGCTCCAAGCCTCAGCGCTATCAGCTGACAAACTGTGAATTGTAAAGCTCGGCATAGAAACCGTTCTTTGCAATAAGCTCCTCGTGGTTACCCTGCTCGATAATATCTCCGTCCTTAAGAACGAGTATAAGGTCGGCATCTTTTATCGTGGACAGGCGATGTGCTATTACAAAGCTTGTTCTGCCCTTCATAAGATTATCCATAGCCTTTTGTATCTGTATCTCGGTACGGGTATCGACCGAGCTTGTAGCCTCGTCAAGAATCAGTATCTTGTTATTTGCAAGAATCGCTCTTGCTATTGTCAGAAGCTGTTTCTGACCCTGCGATACGTTGGATGCTTCCTCATTTAACTCCATATCATAACCGCCGGGAAGCGTCATTATGAAATGGTCAACATGAGCCGCTTTTGCGGCGGCAATGACTTCATCATCTGTCGCATCAAGCTTTCCGTATCGGATATTCTCCATAATACTGCCTTTGAACAGCCATGTATCCTGAAGCACCATTCCGAAAAGCTCTCTAAGCTCGCTCCTGTCGAAGTCCGCTATGTCATACCCATCAATCAGTATCCTTCCGCCGTTAAGCTCATAGAAGCGCATAAGCAATTTGACAATGGTTGTTTTTCCTGCTCCCGTCGGACCGACTATAGCTATCTTCTGTCCCTGTCTGACGCTTGCGCTGAAATCATTGATTATTATCTTTTCGGGGGTGTAGCCGAAACGAACGTGTTCAAACGTTACATCACCGGTAATATCAAGCGTTGTTACATTTCTGGTATTGCCTGAGGTATCGGTAAGCATTGCGTGTTCCTTTGCACATTGCTCTTCTTCGTCCTCTGCCAGGAATTCAAATACTCTCTCGGCGGCTGCGGCGGTCGACTGAAGCATACTTGATACCTGTGCCAGCTGTGTTATAGGCTGTGTGAAGTTCTTGACGTACTGGATAAACGATAATATATCGCCGACCATTATAGTTCCGTTTGCCGCCAGTAAACCTCCGACAACAGCAACGGCAACGTATCCCAGATTTCCCACAAAGGTCATAACAGGCATCATAACACCGGAGAAAAACTGTGACTTCCACGCAGACTTATATAAAATATCATTTGCCTCGTTAAAATCTTCGATAACACGTTCCTCACGGTTGAACGCCTTGACGATATTGTGACCGCCGTAGATTTCCTCGACCTGTCCGTTTATGTGACCGAGATACTCCTGCTGCGACTTGAAATACTTCTGAGAAATCTTTACAACGAAAAGCACAAGCACCATCGAAACAGGAAGAATAAGAACGGCGATAAGCGTCATAAGAGGGCTTATCGACAGCATCATTACCATTACGCCTATGATAGTGGTAACCGAGGTGACAAGCTGTGTAATGCTCTGATTCAGATTCTGTGCCAGAGTATCCACATCGTTTGTTACTCTTGACAGTGCCTCGCCGTGTGTACTTTTGTCAAAATAGTTCATCGGCATACGGTTTATCTTTGCGATAAGCTCCTTACGGAGTCTGTAGCTGACCTTCTGTGAAACGCCCGTCATCAGCCAACCCTGTATAAACGAACAGATACTGCTGATAAGATAAAATCCTATAAGCAAAAGAAGTATAGCGCCGAGCGCATCAAAGTTAACGTCGCCCGTACCGTTCACCTTGGCGATAATGCCGTTGAAAATCTCCGTTGTGGCATTACCCATCAGCTTAGGACCGATAATATTGAATACGGTTGATGTAATTGCGAATATCACAACGAAAACAAGCGAAATCTTATATTCGCTCATATACCTTGCCAGTTTTCCGATACTGCCCTTGAAATCCTTTGCCTTTTCTACAGGAGCGCCAGGTCCTCCTCTGTGAGAATTACGCATTTACAGCACCCCCTTTTGCGTTATCTATCGCCGCAAGGTCTTTTTGCGACAATTGTGAGTGTGCTATCTGCCTGTATACCTCACAGCTTTTCATGAGCTCGCTGTGAGTTCCTATGCCTGCTATTCTGCCCTCGTCAAGCACAACTATTTTGTCTGCATTCAATATCGTGCTGATACGCTGTGCAACGATTATTATCGTGCAATCGTGAATATTGTCGGCGAGTGCCTTTCTCAGCTTCACATCTGTCTTGAAATCAAGTGCGGAGAAGCTGTCGTCAAACAGATATATCTTAGGCTTTTTGGCAATTGCACGGGCGATAGACAGACGCTGTTTCTGTCCGCCCGAAACATTCGTACCGCCCTGTGAAACAGGCTCGTTGTATTTTTGCGGCTTGCTGTCGATAAATTCGGACGATTGCGAAATCTCTGCGGCAAGTCGGATAGTTTCATCATCGGCATTTTCCGCACCGAATCTTATATTGCTGTCTATCGTTCCCGAGAACAGTACGCCTTTCTGCGACACAAGGCCTGTAACATCATGGAGAGAATGCTGGGTTACATCTCTGATGTCGGTTCCGTCTATAGTAATGCTGCCTTCGGTTACATCAAAGAATCTCGGTATGAGATTTATAAGCGTTGATTTGCCGCTGCCCGTACTGCCGATAACAGCGGTCGTTTCACCCGCCTTTGCGGTAAAGCATATATCGGTCAGAACATCTTCCTTTGCATCGGGATAGCGGAACGAAACGTGATCGAAAGTAACATCGCCCCTGAGCGACGCTTTATCGAATGTTGCCGCATCCGGCTTATCAGTGATGCTCTTTTCGGCTGAAATGACTTCGTTTATTCTCTCTGCGGAAACTGCCGCTCTCGGAAGCATTATTGAAATCATTGTCAGCATAAGGAATGACATTACAATCTGCATCGTATATGTGATAAACGCCATCATATCTCCGACCTGCAAAGAGCCGTCCGAAATCTGTCCTGCGCCTACCCATATGATAAGAACGGTGACAAGGTTCATTATCATCATCATAAGAGGCATCATAAATGTCATTGTACGGTTTGTGAAAAGCATTGCGGATGTAAGATCCTTATTGGCTTTATCGAAACGTTCCTCTTCATATTTTTCACGGCTGAAGGCACGGATAACAGGCAGACCGGTAAGTATCTCCCTTGCAACAAGGTTCAGCTTATCGACCAGTTTCTGCATCAGCTTGAATTTAGGCATCGCAATTTTCATCAGAATAAGCACCACCGTAAGAATAACAATTACGGCAAGTGCGATAATCCACGCCATACCCGTGCCGGTAGTCATTACCATAAATACACCGCCAATGCCAAGAATAGGCGCATATATAACCATTCTGAGCAGCATTACAATAACCATCTGTATCTGCTGTATATCGTTCGTGCTTCTCGTGATAAGGCTGGCAGTGGAAAATCTGTCAATCTCGGCGCTTGAAAAGCTGACAACATTTCTGAACACTCCGGCTCTTAGATCTCTGCCGACCTTTGCCGCTGTTGTCGCCGCAAAGAAACCTACCGTCACGGATACCGCCATCATAAGAAGTGCGATAAGCAGCATTTTTCCGCCGGCTGACAGCAGATAGTTCTGCTGTAATACGTTCATATCAACGCCCAGCGATGAATATTCGTCTTTTACAAAGCGTACTGAGGACTGCTCTGTTATAGTTCCCGGCATTTCAGATATTTTGTCAGACAATGCCGACATATCGGTATCTCCCATGCCGCCTTTTTCCGCAAGTGCCGTAATAATCGTAAGTGCATTTGCTTTGCCGGAAGAAATACCGAGCATTTCTCCTGCCTGTTCAAAAGAAGTAAAGGGCAGTTTAATCCCCTGCTTTTCGGTCATAGAGGACAAATCTTCAAAGGAAAGCTCTTTCGTCATCTCAGCCGCCGTCATAGGTATATCGACAGTATTAATGAGCTGTTGCTTTTCATCTTCTGTAAGCTCGTTCAGAAAATAAACGTCATTATCGGCAGACGCAGGAAAACAGTCTTTCTGAGAATCGTCCGCTTCGCCTTTTTTTACAAGAGTATAGCTTTTTGCAAGTATGCTTTTCTGCTCGTCATTCATAAATGTTTCAAGCGCATTATAGCCGTCAACGCTCAGCGCATCAGCCGCCGCATTTTCTATACCGCCGTTCTGTATACCTATATCCACAATATCCGATGTGTATTGCGGTAAAGTAAGGTCGCCCCAGGCCTGAATTATAAGCAGTACAATTATCAGCAAAACCTGCGGTATGCTGTTTTTTAGATACCCGAATATTTTGAACAAATACTATGCTCCCTTTCCGTTACTTCAGCTCAGCCGACTTTTCGTAAGCGTCCGCAAAACGCAGAACAAGCTCAATCAGCTTGTCCGTATCCTCTTCACCGAGTATTTTAGCTATATTTTCAAGTCTTACAAAAATCTCGTCGTATTTTGCTTTTGCCGTTGCTTTGCCGTTCTCTGTAAGTCTGATATATGTTACTCTTCTGTCATCCTTAAGAACGACTCTCTCAACATAACCCTTATCCTCCAGCTTGTTGATAGTCTGGGAAAGATTCGGTCTGGTAAAATTAAGATAGCTGTTAAGCTCGCTCAGTCCGAACAGCTCGGTATCGGGTTTTTCCGCAATAATCTGCGTCATTGCCCAGAAAACTCCTGTTTCACTGGCATTAAGCCCTTCCATTATTCTGTACTGTCTTGGTTGTGCGGAAAATTTACCAAGTGCGATTATAAGTCTCATTATTCTGTTGTCCATAATTCTTCTCCTTTATATTTCTCACAGTTCTTCCCATACTACCTGCGAAAATCAATCATTCCTCAATCAGGTAAACTACTTGCTTACCCGATGATAATATGGTATACTTCTTATGTTAACAGATTATAAATTTAATTAACTTCTTTGAACGGAGCAGAAATGAAAATAATTGATACCGAAACAGCAATTATAGGCGGAGGTGCATCGGGGCTTGCCGCCGCCATTGCCGCCTCTCGTTACGGATGCGGCAATGTGACCGTACTCGAAAAAATGCAGAGAGTAGGCAAAAAAATACTTTCAACCGGTAACGGCAGATGCAACCTCACCAACCGCAATATAACCCCTGCTGATTATACCGGCGATACGGAGCTTCTATCATATATCAGCCCCGATATTGACAACGCTGAGGATTTCTTTTCTTCTCTCGGGCTTATCTGCCGTGCGGATGATAACGGCAGAGTATATCCCTACAGCAATGCCGCAACCTCTGTGCTTGACGCTCTCAGATTTGCCGCTGATTCTTCCGGCATCAGAACAGTATGCGACTTTACGGTATCTGAAATAACAAAAACCAAACACGGTTTTATCATAACAGACGGCGAAACACAGGTAAAAGCAAAGCGTGTAATTATTGCCGCAGGAGGAAAAGCGGCTCCGTCGCTCGGCTCAAGCGGCGAAGGCTATGAGCTTTGCAGAAGCTTAGGTCACTCGGTGACAAGGCTCTTTCCTGCCCTTGCGCCCGTAAGAACGGATATTGAACTTGTAAAATCGCTTAAGGGCCTTCGTGTGACGGCTGATGCTACGCTTATTTCGGGCGGAAGGGTGATAGACAGGCAATCAGGAGAGGTACAGTTTACCGACGGTGCATTGTCGGGAATATGTATTTTCAATCTGTCGGCAAAAGCGGCAGAATATATAAACAACGGTGAAATTTCACTCGATACCGCCCCAACGCTCAGCAAAGACGAGTTATACGGGCTTATAAAAAGCACTGCCGCAATAAGAGCGTCACTGCCGTGCGAAGAGCTTCTCACGGGAATATACCACAAACGTGTAGGACAGGCAATGCTGAAAAAAGCAGGTATTCCTTTTTCTGAAACCTGCGGCGAAATATCGGATAAGGACATTTCGGTGTTATGCAATCTTGCAAAGGACAGCCGCTACCCCATAAGAAACGTATCGGACTGGAGCCTTGCACAGATAACCTGCGGCGGTATACCTGCAAGCGAAGTTTCCGACAAGCTGGAATCCCTCAAGGCAAGCGGCTTGTATCTGTGCGGTGAAATACTCAATATCCAGGGCAAATGCGGCGGATATAATCTTGACTGGGCGTGGAAAAGCGGATATACCGCAGGTATGAACGCAAGTCTTTCTTTATCGGAGTAGAAAATGATAAAATACAGCAATATCAAAATGCCGCCGGAGCATACAATAAACGACATAGCGGCATTTATCGGCAAAAAACTCAAGACATCTCAGCCTGACCCGTCAAGGCTGAAAATTATAAAAAAATCCGTTGACGCACGGCACAAGGACGACATACACTTTGTTTATACCGTTGCGTTTGCCAGCGAAAACGAAAACGCAGTGTTAAAGAAGAACTCAGGCAACAAGAACATTTCGTCATATAAAGAAATACCGTATTTCTTGCCTCAAAGAGCAAGGTTGTCAAAGCATCCCGTGGTAGTCGGTTTCGGTCCTGCGGGTATGTTTGCGGCGCTCTATCTTGCACAGTGCGGAGTACGTCCAATCGTTCTTGAACGTGGTCTTGATGTTGACAGCCGTAAAGAGAAAGTCAGAACGTTCTGGGAAAAAGGAATACTTGATACAGAATGCAACGTTCAGTTCGGTGAGGGCGGTGCAGGCACTTTTTCAGACGGAAAGCTGAACACGGGAGTCAACAATCCGCTTTCAAAAACGGTATTTGAAGAATTTGTCCGTCACGGCGCACCCGAAGAAATCATGTATGAGGCAAAGCCGCACATTGGAACAGACAAATTGTCCGAAACCGTAAAGAACATAAGAAACGATATTATATCGCTTGGCGGAGAGGTAATATTCGGAGCAAAATTCTGCGGCTATGATACCGAAAACGGCAGAATTAAAGCCATAAGCTATATAAAAAACGATACTGAAATTACCATCGAAACCGACAATGTGATTCTTGCCATAGGTCACAGTGCGAGAGATGTGTTCTATATGCTGAAAAACCGCAACGTTACTATGCAGCCCAAAAACTTCTCCGTAGGAGTAAGAATCGAGCATAAGCAATCCGACCTTGACCGAAGTATGTACGGAGAAATGAGCGGTCACCCGTCACTTCCCGCCGCCGATTATAAGCTGTCGGTTCACGACAAAAACGGCAGAGGCATTTATACATTCTGTATGTGTCCGGGCGGAGTGGTCACTGCATCTTCCTCCGAAGAAAACACGGTAGTCACAAACGGTATGAGTTATTACGCAAGAAACGGAGAAAATGCAAACAGTGCCGTCCTTGTCGGAATAACTCCGGATGATTTTGAAAATGATGATATTACGGCAGGAATAGAATTTCAGCGCAAGATAGAAAAAGCCGCCTTTAAAGCGGCAGGGGCAAATTACAGCGCACCTGTATGCCTTGTAGGCGACTTTCTCAGTAAGCGCACCTCCGAAAAATTCGGCAGCGTAACTCCTTCCTATCCTATAGGCACAACATTTGTGCCGCCCGATGAATACCTGCCCGATTTCGTATGCGACGCTTTAAGATACGCTTTGCCGCAGTTTGCCGAGAAAATCAGCTGTTTCGGCTCTCCTGATGCGGTTATGACAGGCCCTGAAACAAGAAGCTCATCGCCTGTGAGAATAGTAAGAGATGAAACACTTTCATCGGTCAGTGTGAAAGGCTTGTATCCTTGCGGCGAAGGTGCAGGCTATGCCGGCGGCATTGTGACAGCGGCAATGGACGGACTTAAATGTGCAATGGCGGCAGTTGGCAGGAACAGCAGAAGCACCTAACTGCACAGGCTTTCCATTTCCTTTTTGAGCCTTTTTATAATACGCTTTTCAAGACGTGATATATAACTCTGGGAGATCCCGATCATATCGGCGACCTCCTTTTGTGTTTTTTCGGGGCGGTTATTAAGCCCGAAACGAAGTTCCATTATCAGCTTTTCCCTTTCGTCCAGCTTTTCCACCGCCTCAAGAAGCATTCTTTTCTCTGCCTCAGATTCTATATCCACGCTGACAGTATCATCATCCGTTCCGAGAATATCGGATAGGAGCAATTCGTTTCCGTCCCAGTCAACATTAAGAGGTTCATCTATTGAAACCTCCATTTTCTGCGGATTTGTTTTCCTCAGATACATAAGTATTTCGTTTTCTATGCACCTTGAGGCATAAGTAGCGAGCTTTATGTTTTTCTCCACGCTGAATGTGTTCACCGCTTTGATAAGCCCTATAGTACCTATAGAAATAAGATCCTCGATTCCTATACCGGTACTTTCAAATTTCTTTGCGATATAAACTACCAGCCTCAGATTATGTACAATCAACGTTTCCCTTGCGTTTTCAAAGTCCGTGTTCAGCTTTGCAAGAGTTTTTGCTTCCTCTTCCTTTGAAAGCGGAGGAGGTAAGGTTTCCGCACCGTTTATATAATCGCACTCGCATTTTCCGTTTGCCGAATTACGCAGTTTTGAAATAAGATTGCTGACAATTTCAATTATCTTGAGCATTTTACACCTCACACAAGTATTTTCGGATTGAATATTGCTTCATATTCCTGTCTTCCGCCTATCACTATACCGATAAGCGCATTGACAGGATATTTTTCTTCATTCGTTTCATCGTCAATAACAACACTCTCCGCTTTAAACATACAGATAAGTCCACCCTTTCCCACTGTGGAAAACGGCATTATCCTGACACCCTTTATCATCTGCGTGCCTATTTCCGAAATATCGCTGTTATTTTCTATCATTTCGATTGCAGGAGGTGAAACATCGGCGCACATATCACGTCTGCACACTATCACAGGCAATCCGCTGAAACAGTCAACCATTCCGTTTCCGCTGTCTGCAAGTGCCGACAGCCTGCATTCCCTGCCGTTGTTTTTTATGATAACAGTATACTTGCCATCGGTTTTTCCGTTTTTATCGAGTATATATCTTATTATTCTGACAACTCCGTAAGCCGCACAGGTAGACAGGATTATCGTCATCGTATCAATACCGAAATATACAGTGCCGTTTATAAACAGCATCTTCATAGGAGCGGCAAACAGCCACACACAAAGCATAAGCCCCGAAAAGACGAAGCTGACAAGCATCAAAAACAGCACGCTCACCGCATATGCACGAAATCCCGTATAACCGAATGCGACAAAAGCAATCAAAGCACAAAGAAATATCTTAAGTAAAGTAAGAGTCAAAACCATTTCCTGCGGAATGAAAATACTCAGTGATGCCACCGCACCTATGCCTGCCGCAGACAGCTTTCTGTACCATACTGTTTTTCTGTGAGTAAATACTGATACGGCAAGAATCTGAAAATATGTAACATAAAGATTTATCAGAATCAGCACATCAAGATAAATAACCATTTTTATGCCCCTCGTTTATTATAGGACAAACGGAAGTAAAAAAGTGTCGGTTTGTGATACGGACATAAAAAAACAGCCTGAGTTTCCTCAGACTGTTCAGCTTGTATAAAAAGACTGTTTTTGAAATAAACTTCTGATTTATTATCCCTATCCCCAAACCCCTTTCCCCGGAAAGGGGCTATATTACTGGGGCTACCGCCCCTAGTCCCTGTCGGGGGCTTCGCCCCTGCGACCCCATTTTCAAAAAATATAGGTTTTTCAACAGACTGTTCTGTAATTTATATCACGTTTTTTTAAGCAGCAGCATTTCGGCATTTTCAAGCGAAATCGGATCGTTTTCATCACCGGAAATAATCCTTGCTATTTCTCTCTTTCTGCCTTCAAAATCCAGCTTTGTAATGCCCGTATAGGTGCGTTTTTCATCGCTGGTCTTTTTTATCAGAAGCTGTGTATCCGCCATTGCCGCAATCTGTGCAAGATGCGTTACGCAAAGTATCTGCCTGTTTTCCGCCGCCTCGTGCAGTTTTAATCCGACCTTGGCGGCGGCTCTGCCGCTTATACCCGTATCAATTTCATCAAAAATCATCGTATGCAGTTTGTCTGTTTCGGCAAGCACGTTCTTGACGGCAAGCATTATTCTTGACAGCTCACCGCCCGAAGCAATCTTGCTCATAGGCTTCAAATCTTCGCCCTTATTGACGGAGATAAGCATTTCCACCTTATCCATTCCGCTGAGAGTGACTTTATCCTGCGATATATCGAACACAAGTCTTATATCCGGCATATCAAGAAACGTAAGCTCCGCAGAAATCCGCTTTGCAAGCTCGTCCGCCGCTTTTTTTCTTCTGCTTGTAAGCTCTGTGGCAAGACGCTTTACTTTTTCTCCTGCTTCTTTTTTCTTTTCGGTAAGTTCTTCTATTATATCGTCGCCATTATCTATTTCATAAAGTTCGTTGCGCCATTTCTCCGAATTTTCAAGTATCTGCGCAAGGTCTGTGCCGTATTTTCTTTGCAGACGCAATATAACGCTGAGCCTTTCTTCAAGAACACCGAGCATTCCTGCGGTATCCTCGTCTTCATCGGGTATTCTCTGCACTATTTCTTCTCTTATATCCTCAAGCTCTACCAACATATCCGATATACGCTCTGCCAGTTTATCAAGCTCCGGGATAGTGTCGCTGAGAGATGAAACGCTGTTTTTGCAATGCTCGAGCATAGAATATGCTCCGTCAGTATCATCGTCTCCCGATATTGCCGTCTGTGCATTATACAGATTCTCGCTTATGTATTCGGCATTGCGAAGTTCCTCAATCTTTTGTTTTACGGTTTCTTCTTCATCTGCGGAAAAATTATACCTGTCAAGCTCCTCAAGACGTTCTCTCAGAAGCTCCGCCCTTTCAAGCGATTCGGTTTTCTTACGGCTGACTTCTTTAATTTTCCTTGATAAAGCCGAAAACTCCTTGAAAGCGGTCGCATATTCCGACAGCAACCCGCTGTTTTTGCCGTAGCTGTCGAGTATCTCACGCTGATTATCCCCGTCCATAAGCAGACGGTTATCGTGCTGTCCGTGAATATCAATAAGTTCAGACGCTATATCACGAAGTATTGCTACTGTTGTTGCTCTGCCGTTTATTCTTGCGGTGCTTTTACCGTCCGCATGAATATCACGCTGCAGCAAAAGCTCGTCATCGACAGCAAAACCGTTATCGCTGAGTTTAGCTTTGACGCTTTCGGGCAAATCGTCAAAAAGGCCGGTCACAACAGCCTTTTCTGTGCCTGCTCTTACAATGTCCTTGCTTACCCTTCCTCCGAGTATCGCATTTATGCCGCCGATAAGTATACTCTTACCTGCACCCGTTTCACCCGTAAACACATTCAGCTTATCATCAAAGGCTATCGACGCCTTTTCAATCACAGCAAGATTTTCAATAGATAATTCTCTGAGCAAAACGCCGACCTCCTTATCTTAAAGCAGTTCCTTCAGGTGACGTGTCAGCATTCTTGCATCACCCTCCGTTCTTGTCAGTACAAATATCGTATCATCGCCTGCGATAGTTCCGACAACATAGGAAAGATTCATCATATCAAGACCTGCACAAGCGGCGTTTGCAAGACCGCTGTGGCATTTTATTGAAACTATATTCATTGCGTAATCAATATTGACAACCGCTTCCGAAATAATATTATGAAACTTGACCGTGTGTACCTTTTCCGCTTTTGCATAGCAGTTGACTCCGTTTGATGAAACCGTTTTTTCAATATTGAGTTCGTTTATATCACGGGAAACGGTCGCCTGAGTCACATCATAGCCCTTTTGCTTCAACAGATTAAGCAACATTTCCTGCGTTTCCACTTCGTTTGAAGATATGATTCTGAGAATTTCTGCCTGTCTTTTCTTTTTCACAATATCACCCCTTGTAAGATTTTATTTGAGCGGTCTCATCAGCTTGTTGTGTACCGCTTTATAGAAACTGCTGCCGTTTATATCAATAATAGAAAGCTGCTGCTCCGAGCGTCTTATCTTTATTATTTCGCCCTCTTTGAAATCCATATCGTCATTACCGTCAATACTGAGCGAAACGCCGCTGTCTTCGTATGCAGAAAAACGCACCGTTATTTCCGAATCTGCTGAAAATATCATAGGTCTGCCGAAAAGCGAATGAGCGCACAACGGAGTAAATTCAATGCACTGTGCATCAGGGGATATAATAGGCCCACCTGCCGATAAAGAATATGCCGTAGAGCCTGCCGGCGTACTGAAGATAATTCCGTCGGCTCTGATTTTTGTCACCTCATATTCTTCTACCGAAACAATAAACTCGGGCAGCTTTGAATAACGGCATTTGCTGAACACAACATCGTTTATGGCGCTGTAATTACCTTTACCCTCATATTCAATATCGAGCATCATTCTTCTGCTCACCGTATATTCGCCTGTTTTAAGACGTTCCAGTGTATCAAGCTCGCCGCTCTCTATAGAAGTCATGAATCCCAGCCTGCCCGTATTTATTCCAAGCAGGAGTTTATTGCAGGCGGCGGCTTTCTGTCCCCACTTGAGAATAGTTCCGTCACCGCCAATAGTCATAAACATATCACAGTCGGTTATAAGGCTGTCTGTTTGAGCGTATACGGCGTTATCCACCTTTATGATATTTTCGTACTGCTTTTCTATCATGGGCAGAAAGCCTATTTCATTCAGCTTAGCGCACGCATCTGCCGCCGCTTTTCTGCTCCGTTCTTTAGCGAGATTGGCACATATCATTACCTTCATGATATTTCACCTGCCTTTGTAAGTTATATGTTATAAACGTCTGAGATATATAAGATACTCGGTATTGCCGTCACCGCCGGTTATGGGCGAGGATATGACCTCTCCACGTTCAAATCCAAGAGTTGAGGCAAACTCCGATATATCATCGCATACTTTTTTATGTACTTTGGAATCTCTTACTATTCCGTGTTTGCTGAGATGGCTTTTTCCTGCTTCAAACTGCGGCTTGATAAGCGCTACGCACTCTCCGCCGTCCTTAAGCAGTGCATAAGCCGACGGAAGAACGAGCTTCAGCGATATAAATGAAACGTCTATGCCGATAAA
>ERZ827492.2448-NODE-2448-length-13008-cov-2.973134_pt1 | contig 13008 bp, 22 predicted proteins | sample MGYA00519704_ERZ827492 | MGnify/ENA primary metagenome ERZ827492 (study PRJEB31778, sample SAMEA3449325) | human gut metagenome | biome: human gut; feature: human-associated habitat; material: faeces | place: United Kingdom | collected 2010/2012 ...
ACCCCACCCGTAGGTGAGGTGCTGGCATCTTGAGTGTGAGTGTGAGTGTGCGCTGTTTGTGTGTTAAACTTTCTTCTTAGAAATAACGGTAGGGAAGCCCTTAGCGTTCAAGTCAGCAGCGTACTTTTCAGCATTCTGCTTGCTCTTGAAAGCACCAGTCTGAACAGTGAACAACTCTCCGTCCGGTGCAATCGTGTCATTGCCGCCCTGCGGCTTCGTACCCTCGTCATAGAACATCTGTACAACTTTCTTGAACTGCTCCCAGCTGTACGGTTCGCCCTTGCGGATACGGCGCGGGCAGTTCTTGCCGCTCCAGCGGTTATGCTGTACAACGTTTGCAAGGGGAATTTTCCAATCAGACATGAGCCGGGCGGTAAGCTCTGCTGCATTATCCGTGGCCTTGCGCAAATCGCTTTCGGGGTTCTCGCAAATTTCAATTGCAATGCTCTGCAAGTTACCGACGCCTTTTGCGCCGTCTCCGGCATGCCATGCAATTTCGGTATCAGGAATCAGCCGGATAATTTCGGAATCGTCCACAACGTAATGATATGAAACGGTCTTATTCTGTCCACCGTTCACCGTCATATAGCTGGCGTGACTACGCGCGCCCGCTCCTTTGCCCGTGTTGGCTGTGTTGTGAATTGTGATAAATTTCGGGGACATTGCCTTGCCCGGGCGGGCGGCTGTTCCCTTACGAATAAAGATTTCAGTGAGTTTTACCATAGTTACCTCCATAGCTTAGGTTGTCGCGTTTGTATGAATGGACAACTTGTGTATATTCGGACTATAAAGACGCTTACGCGTGTTTACTAACATCAATCTCGAACACGTTGCCGCGCTTCTTTACGCGCGTGACTTCACATTCAAGAGCACTCGTGGGAATCTCACAAGCCCTTGTATAAAAGCGTTCAGCGTATCCGATTTCCGTTTCGAGGCTAATCATGAGGGCATCATACCCGGCAAGTACTATTACTAAGTCTTTCAGTTTCATTTCAAATTACCTCTTTCTTTTAATCGTCAAAATCTGAACTTTCCCATTCCACATTATATGGACACCATTCACATTGCATGTGGTAATCTTCTTCATATGGGCAGCGTATTAATTCACACATGTTATCGCCTCCTAAATCTTCAATGACGCTACGTTGAACAATCCGACCTCCATCGAAACAATGCCGTTGTAGTTAGCCCAGTATCCAGAATCCCAGATTTCAAAATGGTCAAGCGCCGGATAGTTCGAGCGGTAAAAGCGACTGTTGTTGAAGTAAACCCACCCGCCGCCATCGTTGCTTGTAGGGAATATCCTAACTCGACCATCTGCGAACAGTACAGACGAAAGAACAAGGGTCCATTCGTCTGTCGGTGTAGGGTCTGGCGGTGGGCCTCCCCCTCCGCCGTAAACCGTTTCGTAAGTTCCTACAACATTCGGAATCCCAGTTATTAAAGAGGGGTCTTGTAGCGTGCCCCACGGTGTTGACTGATACTCAACATGTACATGTGGCCCAGTGACATTCCCGGTGCTGCCCATGATTCCTATAACGTCTCCGGGCGCTACGGTGTCGCCAACCGCTACGTTTCGGCTTGCAAGATGTGCGAACAAGCTGCACGAGCCATCCGAATGCTGAATCTGTACAAAGTTCCCGTAGCTCGCATTACTCCCGCTCCCAAACTCTGACCGTAGCACCGTTCCGGCAACCAAGGCGCGGATATAAGCAGGGTTCGTGTACACAACAATATCCTGTCCCCTGTGTGGGCTTCCATCACTATATGATGGCCAAGTTGCCGTAACCTTTACAGATGTTCCTGTTGTCAAATAAGTGCTGTACGCCATTTCATCACCACTTTACAAAGAATGTTTTCTTAACCATTGCTTCCAACTCCGCTTCCGTGCGGCTTGTTATCTCTCCTGCATCATGGATAATGTTCAGAGCAAATACAAGCTTATTCGCAAGTATAAAATTATCTCTCGCGTGAACATCGTCTTTCGGAAAGAATCGTTTCAGCATCTCGTATTGACGATACCACGCGTCAATAACTTTCTTCTTTGCCATGTCAAATCCTCCATTTCATCACTTGCATGATATTGTTCTTGATGTTCATCGTCTCAAATCGTAGCGCACCATGCTCGAACGGCTCTACAACCCAGCGTTTGAACATCGACTTGTTAGCCGTGACCAGCAGCATGTTCGGTTTATGGTCTTTTGTTGTCAAGGCGTAGGTGAATGCCGACGGGTCATACTTTTCAGAAACCCACACTAACCCCTCTTGCATGTCAGCCCAGACGCCAAGATTCTGCCCCATATAAACAAGCGTCATAAAGGTTCGAGCGTTCTTGCTGCGCGGCTCTATGAATGTATTATCATCAAGGTAGAAAGCGTTGTTGATGATGTGTTCTCCCTCGCTTGTTCCCATCACCAACTGGCCTAAGCGGGTAGCCTGTTTTGCTTTCACGAACTCCGGATTAACAACGTTTTCAACGAGAATCAGATTGTTTTTCCTCCATATCTCCCCCGGCTTCGGCATTTTCAAATCGTAGTTGAGAAAATAGGGGTTTGTAATTGAAATCGCGTTCGCCATACAGAAAACCGTCACATTATCTCGCATTCGAATTATCGTTTCCAGCTGATTTGTGAAAGCCGATATCTCATTCTTCAAGTAACGGTAACTACCGACTTCTATCAGAAATTCGTCGAAGCCTATCAGGGTAATGTCGGGGTAACTTATCGACTTCTTCCCCGCTGCCGTACTAAGCGCGAATGACTTTCCAGCCACTTCGCCGTTTATGAGGAAGTAGCCGCCCTTTTCCTGCAACTCTAAGTCCGGAAACGCCGGAGAGATGTCATCAAAGAAAGTCGGTAGCGTGCTGTCAAGCTCTGTCTGGTAACGCCGAATGTATGCGAACTGCCCTTTACCGTTCATGAATCGTTCAATCGCCATTTTCTTGAAACCATACGTTTTACCTCCTCCACGGTTTCCAACGATGAAGTTTAGAAAGCGATTGTAGGACATGGTACGCCGCATATCCCAGTATATATTTGAATCCATCTAATAACCTCCATGAGCACCGAAAGAGGGAAGTGGCAAGTTTGTTAAACCCACGCCTCATCCGCGCGTTTCACCGCGTAACATCGGAATTATTGGTACCGCTTCTTTCTCTTTCGGGCCTACTACTATTATAACACTATTTTATGGTAAAGTCAACATCTTTTAATATCGCGCCGCCCTCAACGTTTTGATGCAGAAGTTTCCCCTTGAAAGCTTCTCCCGTCCGGAAATTTTCCCATGTGACATATTTATAACAACCGCTGGACATTCCCGCACTTGTTACCTTGAGGAATGTTTTTACGCCGTCAAAAATCGTGCAGCGGCTGCGCGTCTCTTCATCCGCGAATAGCCTGTCGTACTCTTCATCGTCTACTATTTCAGCCTCACAATAGCACTTCTGGTGCAGGAACTTCCCGGCGACAAAGTCGCTTTCGTGCGCCCATTTCCCTAACTCCGTGTCGGATGTTTCTATTATCGTCTCCACATCCTCAACGGGAAGCAGTGTGTGAATGCTGTCCGTATCGCTGTAGATGTACATGTCTTGGCCGTATTTCTTGATGCTCAAATCCTTGATAGCTTGACTTGCTCTTATCGTGACTTCCCGTGCATAAGAAGTGATAAACGCTCCCACCGGAACATATATCGGCTCCCGTTCTTCTTCCGGGCCCAGCTTATACTTTACTACCTTGTTAACGCGGTCAAAGTACGGAACCTTGCTTTGTACTTTCGGGTTCAAGCTGAATTTGCCGTACAGGCTATTCAACATCAGCTTTGCCAATGACCGCATGGCCGCGTTCTTTGTTTTTGTGCTTTCAATCTTTACTGCCGTCCATTTGTCAATGTAGTCTTTGAAAAGGTCATAAGCCCCCATGAACTTGAATCCGTCCAGATATTCGATGTTGTAAACCTCGTATTGCTCAAAGAACAATTTCAAGTCCACGTTGGTGAGTGTCATTTCCACTATCTCATCCCCGCTGTCAGAAAGATATTGCGTCGGGATGAAAGCCAAGTTCCCTTTCAGCTGAATAGTAGGTATCTTCCCCGGCTTCAACTCGAACTGACACTTTATCCTCTGGACGTAAAGTGGGTACAACTTATCATCTTCATATCGCCCAGTAAATCGAACAGGTACACCGAAAGGCATCATCTTGAAGTACATTACAGACGGATACAGGCTATTAACATCGAACACATGCCCATCAAAGACTTCTTTCTCCGCGAATGCCGGGTTCAGATACGTGAATCCGCCCTTGTATGCTTTTCGTATTTCCTTATCGTTCTCCGGAATTGGAAACATCTTTTCAAAGCGTTTCTTCCCAAAGGTCGTCTTGAAGTCGTGAAAGGCGTTGCTGCCCGCTGTCATTTTCTTTAATCCCTGCTTGAACAGGACAGCAAGCGCCATTGCGACTATTTGGACGTCGTTTCTTAGATAGTCAACTTCTTCTTGCGTGAGTTCATGCCCGATAGGACGCTCTGCTTTATATTCTATCTCGCCTTTCATTATCGGAAGCCCGAAGCCCTTTGCGATTTGCTTTACGCTGAAATTCAGAATTTTCAGGCTGTCCAGAAACGTGACTTCTTTCTTGTCATCCTTGCCGCCATCCTCAAAGCATACCGTGATACTGTAAAACATGCCCATGTCAGATATTAGCGTTTTAAATTGCCCTTGCTTTAGATTCTTTTCATCTGTCCACTCATACCCATGAGTAAAGAGGTAGAACAGAATAAACTGGCCGTCGAAACGCAAGTTGTGGAAATAGAGCGTATGGCTTTCCTCGCTGTCAATTAGCCATTCGAAAAGCCAGTCTATGCTGTTCCCGAATATGAAGTTGTCAGGGTTCGCTATTTCACACAACCCAGCCGCCCACACTCTCGCGGGCGCTTCTGTTGTCGTTTCAAAGTCAGCTGTTAGAATCATACCCGTACTGCTCCCACCGTGCGAGAATTCGGTTTAGGAACATCTGGTGCTCATAGTATTGTCCAAAGTAGATTGTGTCGATTTGCAAAAGTGGGTCTGCGAAAACCGCATCATAAACTTCTTGTCCGGTCATCCCCCGAATAGCGTCCTCCAACTTCCGAGCGGCACTCTTCCCCAACTCATTTTCCGCAGCTTTGATATAATTTCTCTTATACAACTCTGATTTACTTTTCCTGTCCGCGTCTGTATCAAGACGGCTAATGAGGTTCAGAAACTTCTTGATTTCTTTACTCGACTTGTTCAGCGGGTCATAGCTGATAGGGTCAAGGTTCTGTCTCTTTATCTGTGCCTTAGTGCCGCCGATGTTTCCCTCTTTGCGAGCTTCTTCGGCTCGCTTGGCTCTGGCAGCGTTGACACGTTCCACGCCCTCCTGCGCCCGTATAACATCCAGCTTTGTTGTGACGCCATTTTCCGTAGGAACGAAAGTGAAAGCGTCAGGCTCGGAAGCGTGGGCAACCGATCTCATGAAGTTCTCCAAATCGTCCTTGCTTCCGATATTCTTTTTGACTTCTCCCAGCACCAACTTATCGGGCAGGTACTCTGCCAGTTGGGCGGGGGCGGTCTTTGCCGCCCGCTCTACAGCCCTGTTGAATCGTTCTACAGCGTTTCTGACGTCTTTCGCGTCACGTTCTCGCCCTGTAAAGAAACTTCGTTTTGCCACAAAATAACCTCCTCACCTACGCGAATATAGCAGCCGCGCCGCTCTATCTGAAAGTAATAGGACAAAAGCCCCATTGTGTCGTTGTGAACTTCCACTCCCAACATGTTGGAAAGCTTCATATCAATCTTCTTAATGTGCTCTTCAACACCCAGAAGATAGCGTTGCAAGTTGCGCATGCTTGAAAAACGCAACTCTATTTCCTTGTCAAGGTCTCCTGTGTTGAAGATGAAAACGCTTTCTCGCAAGTCGTAGAAGATGCCGTTTCTTGTTGCTCCCATAGTTTAAAATAGGCCGGGGCATTTATTTACCCCGGCCGTCTCCTTTCAATTATTTAGCAAAGTACGATTTTGTGAATCTTGCCGCGCTTGGCGGGCTTATCAACGATTTTCAGCTTAAGCGGCTCTGTCCACTCGCTCGGCATGCCAAACGTCATGAAGATACGCTTGAGGTCACCCACAAGGCCCGTACCGGTAATTGCGTAACTCTCACCCTTGTCATCAAAGAAGATAATGCGGGGAATTTCCACGGTCTCGCCCTCTTCACCGTTCTGCGCCTGCACTGTGATTGTCTCTACATAAACGTTCGTAACGGCAATTTCCTTGCCCATGACTTCATCGCGGCTGTACGTGGGGTCTGCTACCGCATTGAACAGAAAAACGGAATCGTCCTTAGACTGCGGGACGTAGGTGCAGAAGCTGTTGTTCTGTTCTTCGTTGTTCATTACCATCAAATCGTTAGCCATGTTAGTTCCTCTTTCTGCCCGATAAGCCGTTAGCCCAGCTGTTAAAAAAATTTTTTATTTGGTCTGGTGGGGTTTACTCTTCGATTTCGGTTGCGATTCCCATGAAGTCCTCAAGGCTGCAAGTGTAGGTCTTTGTTTTCGGCTGCAAGTCCTGCACAACAACCACGCCCTCCAGCGCAAGTTCCCTCTTGATAATGCGGGCTGCTTTCGCCTTATCTTTCAGCGCCTTGTCAATGATGAACTCATCCTCTTGAATCATGACGGGTTCGGGGCCGCTCATGTCCCACTCGATGAAGCGGGCTGTCGTGCCTGTGGTGACGGTTCGCGTAAACATTTTGCTCATTGCTTTGTCTCCTCTATATTTATTTTGGTGAAAAGACCACCAGAGGGCTTTCGCCCTTTCGCCGGGTGTTACAGGCTCATCGGTGGAGTTCCCCGGCCCTTTCACTACTATTAGTATATCATGTTTTCGAGTTATTGTCAAGCATTTTCTTCAAATTAATTTTCGGATTTCTGCTAGCTTTTCTACGGGCTGACCCAGCAAGGCGGCAAGCATTCGCTCCATGCCGCGTTTTGATTGCAACACCTGTTCAGCAAGATAGTATTTGCCATCATCTTTGAAGCTTTTGTACTTTACATCTTCAAGGTCTATTACCCTGAAACAGAGCTTGATGTCTGCATTACTCATTTTCGCCCTCCGTCTTGTCTCGCTTTTCAATGGCGGCTGCCAGTGCTTCTTTGCCGCCCGCAAGCCATGCCCGATACATTTCAGTTGCCCACTTCTTGAAGTCGGTTTCCTCCCACTCGCCATAGTTTTTATTCATTTTCAACCACCCTGTATTCAGTACAGAAACAGTATTTTCCAGCATTCTCTCTAAAAAGTCGCTAACGATAAACTTGTATGCTTCATCCAGCAGCGCAACAAACGCTTCGTTACTCATTATACTCAACCCCCAGCACGTCAAAGACCTTTTCCATCATGTCGCGTTTGGCCTGTGCAATGCAAAGCCGCTGACTGCTCCATTGTTCTTGCAATGCCTTTTCCACGATTTCAAGCCGGAGTTGGTAAAGGGCTTTCAGGCGTTTCACTTCAAAAGTAGTCATTTCTTCCTCCCGTTGTTATTCTGCTCTTTTGCGATGAGCAGCATGATTATGATGTTGATTGTAGTGTACCCCAGAAATACCCAGCCCACGGCTTGTAGTGCTTCACCTGCTGTCATTACTGTACCTCCTTTTTCGGAATGCTGCGTAGCTTCCACATATCATGATTGTATTCAGGGTGGCCGATGATGTAGCAAAACAGTTTTGAGGGTTTCACCATCAATGGATTTACCTTAAAACCCCGCTTCCTTAAATCCGCCACAAACTCGGCTTTATTTTGATACAGATGAAACTGGAAAACATATGGTGTGCGACCAACATAAACTATCGCGCTATACAGTTTCATTGCTCATTCCTCCGTCTAATCTCGTGTATCGTCTCGTTATAGGCGATGATATAAAGCATGCGGGTATTCTTTGGCAGATTGCGGAATACCGAACGGCATTCAAAGATTTTGAATGAAAGCCGGTTCGCCATTTCCTCCAGCGTGTAATCGTCGTAATCTTCAAATGTCAGCCGGGATGCATTCTGAATGTATTCGTCAAATGTTGTCATTGTTTTTCTCCTTTTCTGTCAAGTCGTTTATATCTTCCCGAATAAAACTACCACCAAATACAGCAGCAAAACACCTAAGATAACCCCTGCCATGAAAACTCCTACGAGCAACCCCTGTTCATACATTTCTTTTCCTCTTTTATCATTTTGTATAAATTGTTGAGATTCATGATTTTCTCCCTTTCTGCCCGTGTGGCCGATAGGACAGCCTGTTGCTTAAATCTTTACTAGTTTTGGCATGTGTGGGAGACGGAACATTGTGTAACCCTCGTCCCGCAGTCTGTTTACAAGGCATACCATCGTAGGCTCTTTGTCAAAGATAAGGCATGCGTTCTGGATGTAAGAGCCACATGTTAATTGCCCGTCAAAATAAACTTCAAACATTTTTCTTTCCTCCGTTCGTTGTGTCTCTGTCTCTTTCACTATCTATATTATAGCATCTTCCGCATCCAATTACAAGCCTTTTCTTCATGAATATTGCACAAATAATGCAAAAAGAATTTTGTGCAGTTTGCTTGACACGGTCACTTTTCCATGTTATAATGTATTATAGGGCAGGAGAATAAAATGAAGAAAGGGGCGATAAAATGACAGTTGAAACCGTAATTCAACTCATTAACGGTGTGGGGTTCCCGATAGCTGCCTGTATCGCTATGGGCGCTTATGTAATGTACACCAAGAAAGCAGAAATCAAGCGCACAGAAGATGCAGACGAAAAGACGAAAAAAACACTCGGTGAAGTCAAGGCCGCTATTGAAAACAACACGACTGTTATCAAGATGCTTGTTGACATCCTTTTGAAAGGAGAAAAGAATGATGACACGTGAGGAATTTATGGCGCACCTTGAAGCAATCTCCGGTGGTGGAGAAACTGACAAGGTGTTCGGCGCTATGAATGAATTGAAATCTTTCTATGGTGAGTACGAAGCAAAGACCGCGCCCGAAAATGTGGTTGTCGAGGGTAAGACCGCCATCCAGTGGAAAGATGAAGCACTAGCAGCTCAGGCAGCGATGCTTGAGCAAAATGACGCTTGGAAGAAAAAGTTCCATGATACATTCTTTTCCGGCGCATCCGAAGTGAAAGAGGAGGTCAAGGCCGACGTGAAACGCGACGGCACAGTACAGACTTTCGCACAATTATTTGAAAGAAAAGAGGGCTAATAAATGGCTACTACTCCTAAAACCGGTTTGCAGAATCCCGACGGCGTAGCCGTCATGTCTGCCATTATCAATGACGAAACATCCCCGGTCTCCGCTGCTTTCCGTGCAGCTATCCCCACTCCGCAGCCGACAAATGAAAGCGTTCGCGCTATCGGGGCCATCATCAACCAGTACCCGGCGTTCCAGAATGAGTTTTTAAACGCGCTGGTAAACCGCATCGGGCGTGTTATCATCCTTTCTCGTCTGTATGAAAACCCGTGGGCTATGTTCAAAAAGGGCTTGCTGGAGTACGGCGAGACCATTGAAGAGATTTACGTCAACCTTGCGAAGCCGTTCACGTTTGACCCGCAGAAAGCGGAAACTACGTTGTATAAGCGCGAAATTCCTGACGTGCGGGCAGCGTTCCACATTCTGAACTATCAGAAATTCTATAAGAGTACCGTGAGCAACGACCAGCTGCGGCAGGCGTTCCTGTCTTGGCAGGGTATTTCCGATTTGATTGGGCGCATCGTTGATGCTATGTACACGGCTGCGAATCAAGATGAGTTCCTGACTATGAAATATATGCTTTGCCGAGCGGCGCTCAACGGCAACATGACGGCTGTTAATACTCCGGCTGTCGCCGCTGCCAACATGCATTCGCTTGCGGCTACGTTTAAGAGCTATTCAAACCAGCTTGAATTTTTGAGTGCTGACTACAACGCGGCCGGCGTTGACAACTATGCTACTAAAGATGAGCAGTATCTCATCCTTTCAGCTGACGCCGACGCCATCATGGATGTTGAAGTTCTGGCTAGCGCGTTCAACATGGGTAAGGCGGAGTTCCTCGGCCACCGCGTCCTGATTAACTCTTTCCGTCCGTCCGCGGGAGAGATTGCCCGTATGAATCTGCTGTTTGCGGATGACACGTCGGGCAACTACACGGCGTTCACTGAGGATGAGCTAACAACCCTCGGCACTATCACTGGTGCTCTGGTGCATCGGGACTGGTTCCAAGTGTATGACAACTTCTTCAACTTTACGGAGCAGTACAACGGGCAGGGCCTGTATTGGAACTACTATTTCCACAAGTGGAGTACGTTCTCTGTGTCGCCGTACATGCCCGCAATTGCTTTCACAAGCGCGGTTAACGGCGTTACCAGCGTGACGGTTACACCGGGCACAGCAACTGTCGGCAAGGGTAAAAGTCTCCAGCTGAAAGCCGATGTCGTTATAACCGGGCTTGCGTCCACGTCTGTGGTGTGGACTATCACCGGACAGACCAGCGCGAACACAACTATCAGCCCCACAGGCTTGCTGGTTATCGACACCGCCGAGACCGGTGAAACTATCACGGTGACGGCTACAAGTACGGTTGACGGCACTAAATCCGACGCCGCTACTATCACTGTGGGCGCGTAAACATTATAGAGGAAAAGTCCCCGTCCGGTTTGTGGTGAGCCGGGCGGGGAAATTCCTAGAAAGGAGACGACATGGTTTTTACACCGATGGGCACCGTCAGAGTGCTTAGGGGCGTTCCGCTCGACAACACCTATGAAAACACGATGGACTTTGCCGACAAGGAAGCCCAGCTTGCGTACTTTATCACGAAAGTAAAGTACACGTTCACGAATCAGACGTACCAGAGGACAGAGGGAATTTTCAATGCCCCAGACGCGGCTGACCGTTACTACGACTGCAACTACCTCATGTGGCAAAACCCGGATTTCGGAAACAAGTGGTTCTACGCCTTTATTAACAAGGTAGAGTACGACAACCCCAGCAACACGCGGCTACACTTTCAGCTTGATGTAATGCAAACATGGCAGTTTGATTGGAGCTGGCGAGATAGCTTCATAGAGCGTGAACACGTTTCGGATGACACATTCGGCAAGAATCAAGTTCCGGAAAATCTGGAAACCGGAGAGTATATTTATAATACTGGCGTTGTTGGCGGGTACGGGGACATAGCAACACTTACACCCGGAATCGTCATGGGCGTGTCTGAACGGCTTGACGGAGGAAACGCGCTTGCCATGTTGGACAACACTTTCAATGGCGTCTCCTACTTCTACGCAAAGAAAGAAAACGCGGACGATATGAGGACACTGGTTGAAAAGTACAGTGAAGCCGGAAAGGGCGCAGCAATTGTTTCTATTTTCATGTATCCGCTTGAGCTGCTAGGCATTCTGGAAGCGTCACCCGGTAGCGGGTGGATTAACACGGACAGCACGCACCACATCGAGGGCGGAATCCTGACAGACCCATTCGCACCGATGGACGGCGTGACCCCGAAAAATAACAAAACCTACTGCTATCCGTATCGCGTCTTGGAAGTCTACGCGAGCGGCACAGGTGCTAAAGAATACCGCTACGAGTTCTTTAAATATTATTCAGCCATGTTCACGGTATTCAGCACTCCAGGCGGTTCTGCTCCAATCGTTGCTGTACCAAACTACTACAAAGGGCTTGACAAAGCGCTTGATGATAGTATTCAGATGTCTCCGTACCCCACATGTTCATGGATAAACGACAACTACAAAAACTGGTACGCACAGAACATTCTCGGTATGAATTATCAGGTTTACGCGGGCGCGGCTAAGAGTGCTGTTTCCGTTGTTGCAAATGCTATGCAGGGAAACATTGCCGGAGCACTGGGAAGCGCTGTTTCAGTTTTGGATACAGTCGGCCAGAATCTTGTTAGCATGGAGCAACACAAGATTATCCCGGACAGCGCACAGGGAAGCACAGCCAGCGCCGCCAGCTACTTTGCAAACGGACAACACTATCTTTATATGTTCCCTCGCTGCATCCGGCGCGAGTTCGTGCAGCGCATTGACGATTATTTCACCATGTTCGGATACCGGGTGAACGAGAAGAAAATCCCAAACACGAAGAGCCGAGAACGGTTTAACTATATCAAAGCCGGGACGGCAAATATTTTCGGAAGTATCCCGGTTGAGGACTTGGCGGAGATTAAGAGAATTTTGAAAAACGGGATAACCTATTGGCATGATGACGTTGTGGGCAATTACGGCGGCACAAATAATATCGTTTAGGAGGTGACGTAGATGCCAAAATATAGAAACCCCAGCTTGCAGCACAAACAGTTTATGGAAAGCGCGCAGATGAACGATGCCACATTCTGTGACTGGTTTTATCGTTTTCAAGAGCTGGCAATTAACATGTTCAAATGGAACGGCTTGCCCGATACGATTGATGAGCGATTTCTAGAATACACACTGTTCTGTGACGGGATGGCGGTGTTCTTCAAAGATGATGTCATGGAGGAATATCTGGCGCTCCAATGCATGATAGGCGGTGAACTCAACGTTTACCGGATTCCAAAGTATCGCCGAGCCTACGCTGTTAACGGTTACAACAAGGTTCTCAACCCTGATAACAGTGTTATTATTTTCAACAACTATCTCCGGCAACCGTCTTTCCGCACTACCCAGCTTTACGCTCAAAGGGTAGCGGACATTGACCGAACAATAGACGTTAACGTTGCACAGCAGAAAACCCCGTTACTCATTTTGTGTGAAGAATCACAGAAGCTGACCATGCTGAACGTTTACAAGAACTACGCGGGAAATATGCCTGTTATCTACGGAAATAGAGGCGGCTTTAAGGTTGAGGATTTCACAGTTCTGAAAACGGATGCACCATTCGTGGCTGACAAGCTGGAAGAGCTCAAGCGAATTAAAATAAACGAAGCAATGACGTTCTACGGAATCGAGAATGACAGCACACCGAAGAAAGAAAGAAAAGTTGGCGCGGAAGTCA
>ERZ827492.2456-NODE-2456-length-12957-cov-6.214695_pt1 | contig 12957 bp, 11 predicted proteins | sample MGYA00519704_ERZ827492 | MGnify/ENA primary metagenome ERZ827492 (study PRJEB31778, sample SAMEA3449325) | human gut metagenome | biome: human gut; feature: human-associated habitat; material: faeces | place: United Kingdom | collected 2010/2012 ...
CAAGGATTTTTCATCAGTCGGGGTGACTGGATTCGAACCAGCGACCACACGCCCCGAAGAGGTGATCCGGCCCCATGAACTCCGAATTGTACCCGATCGCGAAGAGCAGGCCGCACAGCAGCAACGGCACGATACACCCGCGCAGTTCGCTGCGGCGCCGCACCCCGTTGCATTCGGGACAGATCGGAATCGTAAAACGCGTGGCGCAACTCCGGCACAACCCCTTGCCGCAATCCGCGCATTGGGCGACCGCATCGTGGTCGGGATGATAGTAACAGTTCATAATCGCTCGTTCACGGTTGTATGCTCCGATCGGCACGATCCTCGGACGACTTCCGCCCGCTTATCGGAAACAATCGTTTTCCGCGGCCGGCGACACCACGCGCCGTATCCCGCTGCTCGAAAACGGATCGTTCAAAATTAACCATTCCACCCCGTTACTCCAAATTTTCACTCCTCTTTTTCAGCCGCAAACCTGCGAACGGCAGCATGATACTCTTTCCGGCGCATCCGTCTGAAAACGCCGCAAAAAAAACGCGCGACACGTTGCCGTGTGTCGCGCGCGAATCGTCGTACTTCCAACCTCTACCACTCGGAGGGCCACTCAGGCTCCCAGCCGCCGCTGCCGCCGTCGCCGGCGGCCGTAGCATCGACCTTGAACAATGCGGTGGTCGGGGCGCCCATATAGCCGAACGCGAAGATGTAGTACTGCTCACCGGCGGCGATGGCCGTACCCGAATACTCGGCCGAACCCTTGAACGGCGTGGGTGTCGAGACCAGTCCGGCGTTGTTCTCGCCCATGAAGCAGTTCATCATGATCAGTTCGCCGGCCTGCCCGACCACATCCTTCATGAAGGCCTCGTCGTCGGCAAAGGTTTCGTAGGTGCTCTTCTTGACGATACCCGTATAGTAGTACTCCGTATCGATCGAAGGTTTCACTCCGTACTGGAAATAATAGAGCTTTCCGCCGAAGAAATCGTTGGGATCGGTCTCCGATCCGGGCTTCACGTCCTTGACCTCGAGCGTCATCGACGAGGGAACGACGGCCGTCGTCCGCGTTGTGGCGGTCGCCACCTCGGTCGTACGGACTCCCTCCGCACTTACGCCGAAGACATAGACCGTATAGTCGGTTTCGGGCTTGATGATCGTAACGCCCAGATTGCGGCGCGAATGGAGCGTCTGATCGCCCGTGAAGACACGCGGATCGGTCGACCAGTCGACGGGCGGCGTGAAACCGTTCTGGAAAGCTATTTCGGCGTCGGCCACCTGCGCCGGGGTCATGTTCTTCACTTCGTCGGTCGCCTTGACCGTCGCGAAATAGCGAGTCGTCGCCTTCGAGGGCTTGACTGCGATATTCATCAAGATCGAATTGACGTCGAGCACCGACACTTCGAACTTACAGTCGTCGGTAATGGCCACCGCATCGGTCTTGAAGGGCGTCTTGGTGAGTTTCGTACATGCCGACACGCTGTTGTCGATGCCGAACGCCAGTGCGTAGTACTCCGTATCGGGCAGCAGCCCCTCGACCTCCAACGAACCTTCGCCCATGCGCACCGAAGCGACGTCGGGCAGTTTCGACCCGTCGTTGCCGATACCCATACGGATGCTTCCCAGCGCATTGTCGATCACCTGCTGGTCGTCGCCCTTGAACGAATCTTCGTACTCGGTCTTGCTCGTATAGCCCAGATAGTAATAGGTGAACTTCTCGTCGGGATTGCCTTTGAGCGTCGCAGTCGTCTGTCCTTCGTCCTCGACCGTAAGGTTGAAGTTGATCTCCTTCAAATCGTTGGTCTTGACGAGGCGTCGCACCAGAGGAGTCGTAATCTCGCCCTTCACATCGATACCGTAGGCATAAATGTAGTACTCCGTATTGATTTCCAATTCGTCGCGGTTCAGGTTCTGGCCTTCGGGATTCCAGTCGCTGAGCAGGAAATCCAGATACTCTTCCAGCGAAGTGAACCAGCCGTCGGAATCCAGAGCCTCCTCTTCGAGCGCTTTCAGCTCCTTTTCGAGGAATTTCTCAGGCGAACCGATGGCATCGTAATCGCTCTTCTTGACCAGATTGAACAGGAACGTCTGCGCCGGATCGTCCGTTTCGAGTTTGGCCTTGATCGAGGCGACGGTCACCTCGGTCACCTCGATCGAGATCGCACGTTCGTTCTGCGCCACTTCGACGGCCACCGATTCGGCACCTGGATAACTGATCGTCACCGTAGCCGAACGCGTCAACTCTTCTCCGACATTTTCATCGGCCACGAAGGTGATCTGCCCGAACGTTTCGCAATCGAAATCATGTATCCACTCCTTATCGCTTTTCGCCACGGCGAGTTTGCCCTCTACGGCATCGGCCACCTCGTAATTCAGCGTGACGGTCTGGCCCGCAGCCTCCACGTTGATCACACCCAATGCATTGTCCTTGATCGTCAGCACGGGAGTCTTGCCCGGCGTCGGGTCATCGGTCGCGTCGTCGCCGCACCCCGAAAGCAGCAGGGGGGGGGTCAGCAGAAGCGCCCAAAGCGCAAAAAATTTGATTTTTTTCATATGAAAGTTTAAAATTGGTTGTTCGATAATTCGCCTGAACTGTCGGCAAAAGTAACTATTTTCCGCCGATCCGCAAACTCCGGTCCGGCCTCCGGACGGCAAAAGCTCCCGCTGTCCCCGCCGATGCGGGTGCGTCGACAAGCATTTCCCGATCCAACTCCCGACGAAACAACGAATTGGAACGCACCGGAGCCGGCCCGTTTTTTTTCGAAAATTTCCCGAAACGACACGTCCGGTCTCCGACGCCCACCCGCATTCAAAGCAGGATCACGGCCCGTTCGGGCGGCATGGCGCGCCCTTCGGGGAGCTGCACGCGCAGCACGTGTTCCGTCTCGACCGGCCGGCCGTCCTTGGTCGCGGGCGACCACCGCGGAGCCTCTTCGACGGCCTTGACCACCTTGCGGCGCAGCCGTCCGTCGGTCGATTCGAGCAGATCGGTCAGCACGACGCTTCCGTCGCACTGCACCTTGAAGCGATAGACCACCCGCGCCACGGGATCGGTCGCATCCCACTTGATGCGGCGGGCGACGTAGCGATCGAACGAAAGGCTGTCGGCCGTGAAAACAGCCTTGCTGTCGTATTTCAACGTAATGAGAATCACTCCGTTCGACGCATCCGAACCGTAGCGCTCGATGGTCTGTTCGTCGGCCGGAAGCTGTTCCATGCGCTCGATCTCCGCAGGCGGGATCTCCCGAAAGGCATCCCCTTCGTAACGCTCCCCGTTGACGATGTAGACGGGCCGCCGCTCCTGCGCGGACAGCGGCAGCGCGACAGCGGCGGCAACGAGTAGAAACAGGATCGTGCGTATATTCATTTCGAATCGGAATTTTATCCTCTATAACGGCAGCGCCGCGGCGAATATTGCCTATTCGGCGTCGGTGCGTACGTGTGCGGCGTAATTCTCCCACCGGTCGAGCACGGCGCGGAAATCGGCCGGCAGTTCGCTCTCGAAGTAGACCTCGCGCCCCGTCGAGGGGTGTACGAATCCCAGACAACGGGCGTGCAGCGCCTGCCGGGGCAGCAGCGCGAAACAGTTCTCGACGAACTGGCGGTATTTCGAGAAGGTCGTCCCTTTGAGGATGCGGGCGCCGCCGTAGCGGGCGTCGTTGAAGAGCGGGAAACCCTTCCACGCCATGTGGACGCGGATCTGATGCGTGCGTCCCGTTTCCAGACGGCACTCCACGAGCGTCACGTAACCGTAACGCCGCACCACGCGCCAGTGAGTCACGGCGTGCTTGCCCTGCTCGCCGTCCGCGAAGACGCACATCTGCAACTTGTCCTTCGGCGAACGGCCGATATTGCCCTCGATCGTCCCCTCGTCGGCGTCGGGATTGCCCCACACGAGGGCATAGTAGCGGCGCACGATCGTATGGTCGAAAAACTGCTTGGCCAGACGGGCGTGCGCGCGTTCGTTCTTGGCCACGACCAGCAGCCCCGACGTATCCTTGTCGATGCGGTGCACCAGACCGGCGCGCAGATCGCCCTCCCGGAACATCGGCAGCGTGCGCAGATGATAGGTCAGGGCATTGACCAGCGTCCCGTCCCAGTTGCCGTGGCCCGGGTGCACGACCATGCCGGCGGGCTTGTCGACGATCAGCAGATCGTCGTCTTCGTAGGGGATGTCGAGCGGGATGTTCTGCGGCACGATCTCGACCTCGCGCTTGGGATAGGGCATCACCACGGTGATGCGGTCCAGCGGCTTGACCTTGTAGCTCGACTTGGCCGGACGTCCGCCCACGAGCACGCTGCCGCTGTCGACCGCCGTCTGGATGCGGTTGCGCGAGCAGTGCTGCATCCTCAGCGTGAGGAATTTGTCGAGCCGCATCGGCTCCTGCCCCCGGTCGACGTCGACCGCGAAGTGTTCGTAGAGCTCGTCTCCCTCCTCCACCTCGCCGCCGTCGGCCTCGGCCTCGCGCCGCAGCGACTCCTCGTCGTCGGGCGCAGCGCAGCCGTGCGGCTCTCCGCCGCACTCCGCGGGCCGCAGCTCCGCATCGCCGTATCCTTCCTGCGATCGGTCCATCGTCTAAAAGAAATTATCCTCCTCGGCGTTCGCCGTCCCGGCGCCGCGCTGCAACTCCTCGGCATGGCGGCGCACCTCGGCCTCGGCCAGCGAATCGGCGAGTTCGGCCCGCCGGCGCTCCCGCTCCTCGCTCAACGCCTGCGCCTGCTTGTCCGAAGCGGCGCTTTCGCGTGCCACCTTCTCCGCGTCGAGCGTCAGGCGCAGCCCCACTTCGGAACCCACTACCGTCGCATATCCCTGCACGGGCTGCTGGCCGTAGACACGTGCATCCTTCTGGTTCAGCAGGTCGATCCCCTCGTCGAAGACGACCGCTCCTACGTTGAACCCCTGCTCCCACAGGCGGCTTTTGGCCTCGCGCAGCGACACGCCGATCACCTTCGGCACGACGACGACCGAATCGCCCTCGGCCACGCCCACATAGAGCGTCACCCCCGAACCCATCTCGATCTGCCGCTTCGTCCCGGCCTCGATCGGACGGCCGTCGACGCGCTGTTCGAGCACGTAGTTGGTCGCCATATCGGGCTGATAAACGAGCCTGTCGATCTCCAATCCGGCGATTTCGAGCATATTCTTGGCCTGCCGGAGCGAACGCCCCGCCACGTAGGGAACCTCGACCTTCTTCTGCGAGAACGAGTTGATCGTCACATAGACCGTGCGGCCGCCCTTGACCTGCGTCCCTTCGTGCGGCAGCTGGTCGAGCACCACCCCTCCGTCGTAGGCCGGAACGAACAGCGAGTCGTTGACGCGCAGTTCGAGGCTGTTGCGCTGCGCCAGCCGCCCCGCGTCGTCGAGTGCGAGACCCGTGAAGTCGGGCACCGTGCGGTGCTGCCCGTGGCGCGTGCCGAGCTGCATGGCGAAGTGCGCCGCCAGCAGCAGTCCGGCGACGACTCCGGCGATCAGCACCAGATGATAGAGATAGGGATAGCTTTTGAGCCGTTTCCAATAGTTCGTCATGGCAGTATCAGAGTTCGTTGTACAGCGTGTCGCGTTCGACCGCCCGCAGCCCCGCGTGGCGGACGATTGTCCGCATCTCGTCGGCCGTCATGCGGGGACGCCGGTCGTCGGCCCCCGCCATGGAGTAGATTTTCGTCGTATCGTCGATCGTACCGTCGATGTCGTCGGCCCCGAAGGCGAGCGCCAGTTCGGTGGTCGCCTTGCCGTACATCACCCAATAGGCCTTGACGTGGGGGATGTTGTCCAGATAGATGCGGCTCATGGCCAGCATCCGCAGATCCTCGATCACCGACACCTCGCCCACCTCCGACATCGCATTGCCGTAGTTGCGGTATTTGAGCGGGATGAAGGCGTTGAAGCCCCCCGTGCGATCCTGCAACGCGCGCAGGCGGTCGAGGTGGTCGATACGGTGCTCCACCCCCTCGATATGACCGTAGAGAATCGTGGCATTGGTCTTGATGCCCAGCCGGTGGGCCGCTTCGTGCACGGCGAGCCATTCGGCCGTCGACCCCTTGTCGGGACAGATGCGGGCGCGGATATCCTCGTCGAAGATCTCGGCACCGCCGCCCGGAATCGCCTCCATGCCCGCTTCGCGCAACCGTCGCAGCCCCTCTTCGAGCGACAGCCCCGCCCGGCGGATCATGTACGACAGTTCGATGGCCGTAAAGGCTTTGACGGTCGCTTCGGGCAGAATCGCCTTCACGCGGCGGATCATCTCGACATAGTAGTCGGGGTCGTGGTCGGGATGCACGCCCCCCACGATATGCACCTCGGTCATCCCCTGCCCCGCATGGGCGCGGGCGATGGCCTCGATCTCCTCCATCGAGTAGTCCCACGCCTCGGGATCCCCCTTCGGACGGCGGTAGGAGCAGAACCGGCAGTTGAAGACGCAGCGGTTCGTCGGTTCGATATGGAAATTGCGGTTGTAGTAGACCTTGTCGCCGCTCACGGCCCGCTTGCGGCCGTCGGCCAGTTCGCCCAGCAGCCACAGCGGCGCCCCGCGCCACAGCGCGAACGCCTCGGCGGCGGCGATGCGGCGGCCCGAGCGCACCTTGTCGGCGATATGTTGCAGTTCGGAATCCATTATTTCGGTGCTTTCTTATAGAGGTAGATGGCGATAAAACAGTAGAGGATATTGGGAATCCACATCGACAGCCCCGTCGGGAGCGTGCCGCTCTTGGCGAACTCCTCGAAGAAGCGCATCAGCAGGATGTAGGAAAAACAGAGCCCCACGCCCAATCCGATGTGCAGTCCCGTGCCGCCGCGCACCTTGCGCGACGAGAGCGAAACGCCGATGAGCGTCAGGATGAAGGTCGAAATCGGGTAGACGAACCGCGCGTGTCGCTCCACCTCGATGATGCGGATCGAGTCCGATCCCTTCTGCCGCTGCTGTTCGAGAAAGCGGTTCAACTCGCCGATCTTCATCGTCTGGATCAGCTCGTTGATACGCCCCAGCTCGGTCACGTCCAGATTGATGAGCGTATCCAGATCGCGGCGCTGTTCGAAACGCTCCATGCCCAGCGAGTCGAACTCGCGGGTGATGTAGCGCGACGCTGTCCACCGTTTGGTGGCGGGGTCGATTTTCAGATCGGCCGCTTCGAGCGAAGCGGTCATCTCGTTGTTGCGGAAGTGTTCGAGCGCGAGATACGAAGCCTGGCTGGATGCGGCCGAATAGCCCCGGATATAGGCGAAGACGCCCGGCTCGATCTGCCGGTAGATATGCCGGTTGACCGTCGCGTGCTCGCGCACCCGCTTCTTGATGTATTTCATCTCGAAGGCGACCTGCGCACGCTGCGACACGGGGATCACCCACAGGTTGAGCGTGAGCGACAGCGATGCGATCAGCAGCGCGCTGACGAAATAGGGCCACATCAGCCGCCGGAACGACATGCCGCCCGACAGCATCGCCACGATCTCGGTCTGGTAGGCCATTTTCGAGGTGAAGAAGATACAGGCGATGAAGGTGAACAGTCCGCTGAACTGGTTGATGAAGAAGGGGACGAAATTGAGGTAGTAGTCGAAGATGATGGCCTGCACGGGCGCCTTCATCTCGGTGAAGTCGTCGAGTTTCTCGACATAGTCGAAGAGCACCACCACCACGATAATCATGGCGATGGCGAAGAGGTACGTCCCGATGAACTTCCGGATGATGTACCGGTCGAGGATTTTAATGCCGGGCCAAATCTTCATTCAAAATCAAGCGTTAAAAATCAGGAATCGCAGGGGCGCCGGCCGCATCGCCAAGCGAGCGTCCGGCCCGTCCGTTCCCGATTTTCCATTTTCAATCGGTTCACAGTCTTCTTCCCAGTTTCGCCACGGCGGCCTCCTTCCACTCCTTGAAATCGCCGGCGAGGATGTGCTCGCGTGCGGCGCGCACCAGCCGCAGGTAGAAGGCGATGTTGTGCAGCGAGGCGATCTGGGCGGCCATCATCTCGCCGCACGTCACCAGATGATGCAGGTAAGCCTTCGAGTAGCGGCGGTCGAAGGTCGTCCCCTCCGGATCGATCGGTGAGAAGTCGTCCTCCCACTTTTTGTTGCGGATGTTGATCGTCCCCTCCCATGTGAAGAGCTGCCCGTTGCGGCCGTTGCGCGTAGGCATCACGCAGTCGAACATGTCCACGCCCCGTTCGATCGCTTCCAGGATGTTCGTCGGCGTCCCGACCCCCATGAGGTAGCGGGGACGGTCGGCGGGCAGGATGGCGTTGACCACTTCGATCATCCGGTACATCACCTCCGTCGGTTCGCCCACGGCCAGTCCGCCGATGGCGTAGCCGTCGGCATCGTACTGCCGGACGTTCTCCGCCGCACGGGCGCGCAAGTCGGGGTAACCGCATCCCTGCACGATGGGGAACAACGCCTGGTAATGGCCGTACCGGGGCTGCGTCTGCGCGTATCGTTCGAAACAGCGGTCGAGCCACCGCTCGGTGAGCGCCAGCGACTTGGCGGCGTATTCGCGCGGTGCGTCGCCGGGCGGGCACTCGTCGAAAGCCATCATGATGTCGGCGCCGATCGCCCGCTCGGTGTCGATCACGCTTTCGGGCGTGAAGAGGTGCTTCGAGCCGTCGATGTGCGAACGGAAATGGCACCCCTCCTCGCGCAGCTTGCGGCAGTCGGCCAGCGAAAAGACCTGAAAGCCGCCCGAATCGGTCAGCATCGGCCCCTCCCACGTCGAGAAGCGGTGCACGCCGCCCGCCTCTTCGAGAATCTTCGTCCCCGGACGCAGGTAGAGGTGGTAGGTGTTGGCCAGGATGATCTCGGCCCCGGCCTCGTCGCGCACGTCGCGGTGGAAGATGCCCTTAACGGCGGCGGCGGTTCCCACGGGCATGAAAATCGGCGTGCGGATCACGCCGTGGTCGGTCGCGAGCTCTCCCGCACGTGCTTCGGTACGGGTGTCGGTATGTCGGAGTGTAAATTGCATCATGTCTGTCAATACGCCGGCGCCGGCGGTCGCAGCCGTGCGGCCGCGGGACGCGGACGCCGCCACGAATCGTCCGCACACCTCAGGAAACGTGTACGATCCGGCCGTCCGGTACGCCGGCGTACCGGACGGTTCCGGCGGGTCGGACGGTGTCGTTGCGTCGTACAAAGGTACGAATTTTTGGCGGTTTTCGTATGCCGCCGCAAGAAATTGAAAAACGACGTGCGGGAATCGAAACCGATCGGCCGTTCCGAGTGCCTCCCGCCGCGTCGGAATCCGCCCCGCCGGACTGCACGGCTGATTTTTAATTCGCAAAGCATTGCATTCGCCCTCGCTTATTCGTATTCTTTGGCTGTGCCTTAGATACTCCCGCTCGGCAATGTTCAAATAAATTTGACATTGCACACACTTATTCGTATCTTTGGCTTCGCCTTAGATACTTCGCTTCGGAAAAAATGCAAGCGAGCTTGCTTTTTTCTCTCGGCTTATTCGTATCTTTGCCCGAATAAATAAAATCCTGCCGTCGGACGGACGGCATCTCGGCCAACCGGACGGATTCTCTCTGCCGCGCCCGTCTTGCGCCGTCTTTGCAAAATCGGTTATGGAGGTCACTGAAATGACGCTTTGGGAAAATGTCCTCGCCCACTACGGCTGGCAGGGCGCCGCGCTGGCGGCGGTACTCGTCGTACTGCTGTGCGTACAGCTCTGGTACTATCTTTTCGCCTACGGCCGCATCCCCGGCTACAAGAACAGCCGGCGGCGGCAGGTGCTCGACGCCGAACCGCCGCTGTCGGTCATCGTCCCCATGTTTTCGGAGGACACGCTCTTCGTCGAGGAGCGGCTTCCGCTGATGCTGGCGCAGGAGTACTCCGATTTCGAGGTGGTGATCGTCTACGTGGGGCGCGACAACGACTTCTTCGAAGACCTGCTGCGCATCCGCCAGTCCTTCCCGCGCGTCACGGCCACCAAGATCGAACAGGACGCCCGCTTTCCGATCTCGACCAAAATGGCGCTCAACGTGGGCATCAAATCGGCGCACTACGAACATCTGATCGTCACCTCGACCGACGTGCGCCCGCTCTCCGACCGCTGGCTGGCGCTGATGGCCAAAGGATTCCTGCGCGGCGACGTCGTCGTGGGCTACTGCGGCCTGGAACGCAGGCGCGGTCTGGCCGACCGCTGGATGCGCACCGACCGCATGATGGAGTCGGTGCAGTGGCTCGCCCGCGCCGTGGCGCACCGCCCCTACCGCGGCATCCGCTACAACTTCGGCTTCACGAAGCGTCTCTACTTCGATGCGCGGGGATTCAGCCACCTCAACATGAATATCGGCGAAGACGACCTCTTCCTGCAACGCATCCTGCGCGACGACAACCTGAGCGTCGTGCTCTCGCCGCGCGCCTCGGTGGTGCAGCGCGTCTGGGGCGGACTGGGCTGGTGGACGCGGCAGCGGCGCCTCTACGGTGCGGCGCGGCGTTACTACCCGCTCGCAGTGCGGAACTTCATCCGCTGGGAACCGGGCAGCCGCCTGCTCTTCTTCCTCGCGGCGGCCACGGCGATCGCCGTCATGCCGCTCGAATACAAGCTGGCGACTGCGGCGCTCGTCCTGCTGCGCTACGGCGTGGTCTTCGCCGAGATCTGGCGCATCACCCGCCGGCTCGGCGAACGGGGGCTGCGCGGCGCCTACTTCGTCTACGACCTGCTGAGTCCTTTTTACGAAATGCTGGTGGCGCTGCTCTGCCTGCGCCGCGACGACCGCGTATGGAGATAGCCGACTATATCGTTGCCGACGACCGGCAGCTGGCCCGACTGGTGCTCGGCGGCGACACGGCGGCGTTCGAATACCTCTTCGACCGCTACCGCGACGCCATCCACCGCCTCTTCCTGCAACGCACGGGGAATGCCGAAGATGCCGACGACCTGTTGCAGGAGACCTTCATCAAGGTCTACATGAATCTCCACCGTTACAGCCCCGAATACACCTTCGGGCAATGGCTCTACACCATCGCCCGCAACACCTTCATCGACTACGTGCGCAAGCGGCAGGACGACCTGCCGATCGACGAGAAATTTTCGTCGCCCGCCTCGAACACCCCCACGCCCGAAGAGAGCGTCATCAACTCGCAGCAGCGCCACCAGATCGAACTTTGCATCGCCCGGCTGCCCGAGAACTACCGCAGGCTGATCCGCATGCGCTTCTTCGACGAATACTCCTACGAGGAGATCGCCGTCAAGCTGTCGCTGCCGCTCGGCACGGTCAAGACGCAGATCCACCGCGCCCGCGAACGCATGTGCCGCCTGATCGTCGAAAACGACAACCGATAACCCCGACCGCAACATGGACTCCGTTTTCCGCTATTTCCCCGATCTCACGCCGCGCCAGCGCGAACAGTTCGCCGCGCTCGGGCCGCTCTACGCCGAGTGGAACGCCCGCATCAACGTCGTCTCGCGCAAGGATTTCGATCAGCTCTACCTGCGCCACGTGCTCCACTCGCTGGCCATCGCCCGCGTCTGCGCCTTCGCGGCCGGCGCGCGGGTGCTCGACGTCGGCTGCGGAGGGGGCTTCCCCTCGGTGCCGCTGGCGATCCTCTTCCCCGAGGCGCGTTTTACGGCCGTCGACTCGATCGGCAAGAAGATCACCGTGGTGCGCGCCGTGGCCGAAGGGGCGGGCATCGCCAACCTCGAAGCGCGCAACTGCCGTGCCGAGCAGCTCGCGGAGCGGTTCGACTACGTCGTCTCGCGCGCCGTGACCGACATGGCGACCTTCACGGGCTGGGTTTGGCCGCTCGTCGAACGCGGACGGCGCGGCACGCTGCCCAACGGCATCCTCTACCTCAAAGGCGGCGATCTGACCGACGAACTGGCCCGCACCCGCCAAACGTGGCGGGAGTACCCGATCTCGGCATTTTTCGACGAAGAGTTTTTCGAAACCAAAAAGGTAGTCTACACCTCCCGCTGATCCGGTTTCCCGATCTGCGGGGATTTCCCCGAGCGCCCTCCTCTCGACCGATTCTCCGGCGGGCGGCAGCGGCGTTCCCGTCCGCCGGAGAATCCGAGCAAATTCCGCTGACCGAAGGGGCATACCGCCCGCCTCCCAACAGCCGCCTTTCCGCTCAATCGGCCGTGACCGTCGACCGCCGGCAGACGATTTTCCCCGTTTGCGTGATGCCCTCGATCGTAATGTCGTAGTCGGCCGGTGCGTCGGAGGTGTAGAACTCGACGGTGGCACGACCCGTCTCGTCGAATTCAACCGAAGGGTTCCAGTAGAGCGTCGTGCGGTAGTCGGGAACCATCGAACGGCGGGCCTTCTCCGTCGCGTATGCCGGAGCATAAAACTCCGCAGGGGTTTGGTAACCCAGCGGGGAGGCGATCGCCACATCGACCGACGGCATCAGCGCGACTGCATCCTCCCACTCCTTTCCTTTCTTTAATGTAATGGAAACGACCGCTCCTTTCGCCCACGGAATGTAGAGCGCCGAATCGTGGGAATCGATCAGATCGATCCGCGAGACCATTTCCAGCGGATAGGAGAGGCACATCACCTGCTGCGCGAGCGTAAACTGCGTGAAGCCGCCCAACCCGTCGGGCCGAGCGATTCCTCCGAGGCCGGAGGCCGCGCCGCGACTGACGTTGCGGGAAGAACGCACCATTCCCGTCAAGGGAAATCCCGACGCCGACGCCTGCATATCGACCGGTTCCTCCAACTGTCCGTCGACCACGAACAGAGCCCCCGTCCCGCGGTACGATATTGAATAATCGGATACTTTGATTCCCGGCATACGGGCCAGACACTCCAAGATCGTCCCTGCACCCGACTCCTTGATCTGCTCGGCCGTCCACGAATTCGAAGCGAGCCGCTGTTCGGGCGATTTCATCTCCTGCCGGATACGATGCGTCACTACGACCGTGTCGATGAGGATGTTGCGCATATCGGTCTGTCCTCGCTGCTCGATGTAGTGCCGTGCCTGTGCAATGTAGGGCTTCTTCTGCTCCTGCGCAGGCACGCGGGGCAGCGTCCCCACCT
>ERZ827492.2457-NODE-2457-length-12946-cov-3.078039_pt1 | contig 12946 bp, 6 predicted proteins | sample MGYA00519704_ERZ827492 | MGnify/ENA primary metagenome ERZ827492 (study PRJEB31778, sample SAMEA3449325) | human gut metagenome | biome: human gut; feature: human-associated habitat; material: faeces | place: United Kingdom | collected 2010/2012 ...
AACCTCTCCCATAGGCTTTTCTTGGGATGAAACAAGGGCGCGGTTGTTCCCAGGGAGATATAATCGATTTCCAATGGCTGCGATTTTAACTGGTTCACCATATCCGATAATCCGCTGATATTATCTCTCAGGAGCGTGATACGCGAAGCAACCGTTTCCGGTTTCTCCAAAAAGCTGTCCATCTGTACGATGGTCGCTTGCAGCGCCGAGGTGGTTGCCCCTGTGTTTTTTCCGCTCAATTGGTTCAGCTGCTCTACAGCCTTTTCACAGGAAGCGCGAATTTCCTGAAATCCGGCGGTTAAATCCGGGATTTCCTTTTCCAGCATGTAATCCCGGTTCGGATCCGGGTTCACACTGGTTATCATAATAATTTTGCGATACAGGGTGTTCATCATAAACACTGTATTTTCCAATTCGGCAAGGACATCGCTGATCGGTCCCGGAACAGCCTCGAGCTTCAGCTCGTTTTCGCCCGCATTCAAGTATATCAGCCAGCCGTCGCCGAGTTCGGCGGTCTGCCACTTCCCGGAAAAGGGAAATGCCAGTGCGTTCGCTTCTTCAAAAGGCACCTTTCCATTGATATAAAGGCGCCTGTAGGAAGTCATATCCCGTTGAAGGCTCTGTTTGAAGCGGACGCCGATTTTATAGTACCCGGCTTCCTCGACGGTAATTCGCCAGGTGATAGACTGTCCGTGGGAGGCCCAGTTATCCCGACCGATGGTATTCATTTTCAATTTCACTGGATCGGAGGGGGACGTATCTGCGCTGGAACGATCATAAATCGGGTATAAAATACTGTCCGACTGATAAAAGGGCGTTTCTCCCTCTATGAATTCCGTTTCCATTTCACCGGCAAGGACCGCCCCTGCGGCATAGCTTGCATAAGAAGGGAGCTTTTCCGGCTGGTACAGCCGCCATTGCTCCAGCGCAACGGTGGCGCGAACGCCTTCCAAGCGCAGCGTATGCGTCCCGGCCGTCAGGAAAAAACGGTAGGGGTCGTTATACACGCCACTGTTGTCCCGAAGAGATTCCGTCATCCAGATGTCATAAGCCGTTTGATCCGGCCGGACATCGTTGCCCCGCACATCCGTTTCAATTTTTCCTTTGCTGCGAAAGACGCGGGGAAGCTCAATATTGGCCGCCGTGCTGAAAGGCTCTTCTCCGTCGATCGTCAGTCCAAATTCTACGCTGCGTGCCTCCGAGTTGAGCGCCATATAGGTCAGTTCCATGCAGTACAGCGAATCGACCGGAACCGTCACTTTCCATTCGACAAAGCCGCCCAGTCCATTCCAGAGCAGGATCCCGTTCTTCCCTTGGTATTCCTCATGGCGCTGAACCCCAGCATCCTCGGATGCCCAGGTATAAGCGTCCGCTTTTACAACCAATTCCGGGCCAGAAAAGGACTTATCCGCCGTATCCAGAAGATATTGACGATAGGTATGGGAATCCTGAAGCTTCAGCTCTTCGGATCCGTTCTCGGAGGCGGAGACAGTTGCCGGCCGGATATTGCACACCCCTGGAATGAGCAGGGCGGCGGCCAGTAAAAAACAGATGGCTTTTTTCATAAGGATCCCTCCGCCGGTCAAAAATGGTGTGGGAAGACAGAAAGAGCGGGCCACAGGCTATAAACAGACTATGGCCCGCCTGCCACGGCGCTCGGCGCTGCAGCCGCAGCAACCCGCCGCATGTCGTTATTTGCTTAAATCGTCGATCGCCTTGACAACCTTGGGCTCAAGGGCCGCCGTCAAGGAAGACCAGGAAGAACCTCCCCGCAAATTGTCAAGCGCGGCCCAAAACGCCTGCGACGCGGCGTTAATTCCGTAAGAATACGTGGGCAGATTGACGCAGTCCCTCGCCTTCAGGACGATAGCCATTTCCGCATTGGTCAGGTTGTTGGCTTTTTGCCATCTCGCATTTTCCTCATCTTCATACGCCTGCGATACCTGCCCCATGGTTAAGAAGGCCACGGCGCCATCTATATTTTTTGCGCCTTTGGGAATTGCATAACCGCCGACGCTGCCGGGATAAATGTAATCGGCGCTTCCCGGAACTTTCGGTATATGGGTGAAACTGATTTCCCCGCTGTCATGCATGCTCTTGATGGGATCGTTCTGTGCGATCCAATGCCCGTCGTACAGCATGGCCGCCTTCCGGTTAGCAAAATCCTGCACAGCGTTCTTGCTTTGATAGGTCACCTTATACCGGTTAAAGAGGTCGCCATAAAAATTGATCGCCCGCGCTACTTCCGGGGATTTCACATTGGATTCGATACCGCTGCTCGTTAGCTTGATGAGATCCACATTCAGCCCGGACATGAACGCATACATGATACCGCCGCCGTTATCCAGAAACCCGTATTGCTCGGAAGCTGCATCGGTCATATCCCTTGCCAACTGGAGAAAGGTGTCCCAATTCCACTTTCCTTCTTTTTCTAGTTCGCCGGGATCCTTCTCGATTCCATAGTCCTCCATCAGGCTTTTGTTGTACCAGACATAGTAGCTTGGAGAGGCGCCGCCGATCACATAATGTTTGCCCTGCCACAGATACTGATCATATTTCGGCTTATCGCCGATCCATTCCTTGGCGCTGAAATCGATTTTGCTGTCCAGCTCCCGAAATACGTCCTTATACATCAAGGCCGGGAAGTCCCAGTTGCGCAAAGAATAAATATCAGGGCTGTCGTTGCTCATGATCATGGTGTTCAGCTTTTCACCCAGTTGCTCATACAGCTGCGTGATAAACACCAGATTGCCGTTGCAGTATTTCTTAAATCTGGATTTTAAGTCACGAGCATCATTGCCGTTCGGATCCAGATGTGACAGAATCTTGATGGTGGCTCCCTTCAAATCGAGTTTTTTTATGAGTTCTTCCGCCTCGTTTTTATCAATGACAGGTTTTGTGGTCATATTTCCAGTCGAACCCGCTTTTGTTGTAGTGGGCGCAGGGCCGCCGCTGTTCCCCGGCGTACTGCTGCCGAGCTCAGCGGCTTGGGTCGAACTGACAGAAGACTCTGTGGCCTGCTGCTCATTGCTCGTGCTTTCGACAGAGCTTTCCCCCGGCACGGAAGAGCTGGAAACTTCCTCCTTCGACTGGCAAGCAGTCATTCCGAACAAGGATACAGCCATAAGGAGTGTGAGCAACAACGGGATCCATCTTTTTTTCATGACGTTCTCCTCCCCACCGTCTTTAGACGGCGTTGTTATTTTTTGCCTCTTATGTATTGCTGTCAACCCAGACAGAACGGATCGCATTCTCGTCGTCCCAGCCATAGTCGGTGAATTCACGGCTGTTGGCATAGTACCAGGACATGGTATTTTCCTTTTGCAGGTACGCCGGCCGGCTTCCCGGCATCATCAGAGACCCTTGGGGGTCAGTTCGCCGAATCCAGTTGTATGCGTAATCCAACCAATAGGCGCGATAAGACTGCGGTTGGTTGGCAAACCAACTGATTTCATCCATCCCCCACAGCCAGTAATCGCGGGTCGGATCGTTCAAATAGCCCTGTTCATAGCCGCCTCCGTTATCCAATTCCACTACATATGGCAGCGAATCGCAGCTCCATCCGCTGACCGTGGTGCCTCCCAAGCTTTTTTTATACAGGGAATCTAAACGCCCCACTTCCAGAATCACCTTCTGCGGGTTGCCCTCGCTGGGAGCATGCTTCACTTCTCCATCCGGAACTTTTCCGCGGAACGGAAATGCGTGAAAATCGAACAACAATTTCTTGTCCGGCCCGATCATGCCGTGTACATGCGCATTGTTTAAGAGAAAGTGCCTGCGCGCATGGGTTTTCGCATACTGACGAACCATCGTCAGAACCTTGTGATAATTTGCATATCCAAGCGCCTTGTCGCTTTCTCCAACGAGATACACCTGTCCCCAATGGATCGCTTCGAACCCGGCGTCTATATACTTACAGGCCCGGTAATAAAAATACATCTGCGTCTCCAGTTGGGTAATATCCGGAACGGAACAGCCGCTTTCCCAGTGGTTCGCATATCTTCCGTCGGGGAACAGCATCTTCTCATAGTCGAAATTGCGACTCTCCGCCTTCTTGCCAAACGCTTCGAACACCCAAGCGGGGATTGGCGTCTCTTCGCAACTTTTCCAAACTGTTTCAAAAATACAGGCTTCAAAAATCAAGTCCGGGTCGAGCGTATGCAGCTCGTCAATCTTCTTTTTGTATCCCGCTATGCTGTTCGTATACTCGATTTCCGGCTGCCAAGGAATGATGGAGCGGCTTATGTACTTAGCGCCGGTATTTAAGACAAAACGAGCGTCGCTCTGCAGGGAATCGGGAGAACTCGAAAGCATGGACAGTGTGATCGATCTGGACAAATAATTTTTCAGCACCTGTTCCGATATCATCCCGTCAAAACTGTAATTCCGCCCCACATTGGCAGGATGGTATTTGGAGTTAGTGACCGTCATAAACACCGCTCCTTTTTCTGTACTTCCGGAATGCTGCACAATCTTGCCTCCGCTGTTGGCCGTAACATACCAACGGTAGGTCCCCCCAGCCTTTAAAGAAACATCCAGTTGGTACTGACAACCCTTAATCTTATCCACCTTTTTAATTGGTTTATAAGAGCTCCCCGATTTTTCCTCCAAATAAAACGTGAAGTTGTCGGCCGCGATATTGCTCCAACGGAAAAGAGGTTTCGTCTTGGAAAGTTCTCCATGCGCCGGTTCGTTGAGCAGCAGCTTGGTTCCGCTCCAGTTGAATCCGCCGCCTGAAGAAGAGGCCGGCGGCTTTAATGTCGCCGTAGTCTTGCCTGCTTCCGATCGGCTTGACGGTATGCTTGAATCCGAGGATGCCGTCTGAGTGGCTTGATTCGGTAATGAACCGTCACTGTCTTCCGGCTTTAGAACTGCCCCAGAGGATGTCGCGGTCGCAGTACCGGAACAGGCACTGGATGGATCGCCCTGCGGCGAACTGCAAGCGGAACAAATCAAGATGCTTAAGAGCAGTATGCCAGTCAAAGCTTGTTTCATAAAGCCCCTCCCTACAAATGAAAGTCATAATCTTACATACATTTTCTTACACTTGCCTGCTTGCTCGGTTCTATTCGCTTAACAAACAAATTATTTCAATAATTCCCCTTCAATGCTGTCATTGTACCATTGTAAACTTACTGTGTCAATATAAAACTCAAAAAAATCTGACAAAATAATTTCCGAAAGAAGTATTTGTAAGATTATTTGTAAGATTTCATCTCTGTCCGCTCGGTTGACCGCCGAAAAAGGACATTGGCGGCAAGCCGCACTAGAACAAAGGAGGCCTCCGGATTCTGGATCCGGTAAATAACCTGCCGCGCCGCCAGTTTCCCCAGTTCTGCAATATTGTAATCAACAGAGGTTAGTATATTGGTATCTTCCGTCCCCGTGTCATAGTTATCAAAGCCGGAAATCGCCAAATCACCGGGAATCCGGATCCCCTTTGCCTTTAAGGCGCTCCAAATTTTATTGGCAATATCGTCATTAGCGCATACTAATGCCTCGGGAAGCTCAAACGGTTCCTCAAAATAACCCTCCAGGCTTTCCATCGCCTTAATATCGATATCGCGGAATATTTTGTATTCCTCTGAGATTTCCAACCCGTAGGTTAGCATCGCTTCCCGGTAGCCGTTCCAGCGTTCTCTGACGCTTCTACAACCATTGGGATTTCCTGCAAATACAATTTTTCGATAACCGTTTTGGATAAGGTGCTCCGTTATATCGTACACTGTGCTGTGGTTGCAGGTCATAACGGTGTCGCACAATAGATGACTGCTTTTGATGGCGGCTGCCGTATCAATCGTCACCAATGGGATTCCCGTGGCCTGCAGCCGCCTGTAATACTCTTCGGAATAGTTGCCAACCGTAATAATTCCCGCAACCGTGCTGTTCTCCAGCGTTGGGGGAAGCCGATCGTTTTCCGCTTCGGCCTCGGTCAATATTGCCAAGACAATACGATACTTCCGAGCAGTTAGGTATTCCTCTACGCCTCTCAAAATCTTGTTCCAATACCGGATTTCCATTTCCCGCTCATGTACCAGAAGGCATATGTCACGATTCCTATCCGGTTCACGGGATTCGTAAAATTCCTTGCGGCTAATCCGTTTATATCCCATCTCAATTGCTGTTTCAATAATCAATTTCTTGGTTTTCGGCGTCACTTCCGAACTATCATTGAGAGCCTTGGATATGGTGTTCCGAGACAAGCCCAGCTTTCGGGCAATATCTATTGTGCTGACTCCAGCCATCTGGATCCTCTCCTTTTTGTTATCTTTATTTTTACTATAACATAAAATCTTACATATGTAAATATATGCAAGTGTAATTCTTACATTTTTTATTGACGCAGCATTATATGCGTGCTATAATTCCCAAAAGAACGTTTAATGGTATAAGGAGGAGGCGCTGACCATGCGTATTAAAAAAAATCTCACATGGACATTGGGATACAGCCACAGCCCGGATATTGTGCCGAAAGACTTTATCCCCGCCCGCGTTCCTGGCGCGGTACAGCTGGACATGCGCCGGGAATGCGGCTTACCGGATTATAATTACGGAACCAACGTGCAGCAATACGAATGGATGGAGAAAGCCTTTTGGCATTACCGGACAACCGCTTATGTTGAAGATACTAAAGGGGATACCCCTTACTTAGTACTGGAAAGCATCGAATACCGATACGATATCCGCCTCAACGGGCGTTCCGTTTGCGTCGGGGAAGGGCTTTATACACCTGTCGCCTTAAATCTATCGGACTATACCGGCCAAACGATCGCCATTGAAGTGATCGTTTACCCCGCCCCCGTCCGGCCCGGTACAAGCTATCGCAGGCAGGAGTATTCTGCCTCCTGTAAGCCAGCATTCTCTTACGGCTGGGACTGGAGTCCTCGTCTTATCGCTTTGGGGCTGTGCGGCGACGCCTATCTGGAGTACCGCCCTACAGCAGCAATTGAAGAGTTTTCCCTTACCTATACGTTGGCTCCCGATTTGTCCGCCGCCGATGTAACGGTGGCATTCGCCACGCTCGGACAGGCGTCCCTCCTACGTTTCATGCTCTATGGCCCTAATGGAGAGCCTGTATATTCAGTAGATAAGCAATCCCCAGCGTGCCGCGGCTCTTTCACTTTTACACTGAAACATCCTGAGCTCTGGTGGCCCTCCGGCCACGGCGAGCAAAATCAATATACAGCTGTACTCCAGTCCTTCACGACGACCGGCATCGCCGATAGCCTCGAACAACAGACCGGATTTCGCAGAATAAAGCTGGTGATGAACGCAGGAGAATGGGACCGTCCGGAAGGCTTGCCTGCCACTCAAAAACGGATTCCCATCACCATAGAGATCAATGGAAGACGCATTTTTGCAAAAGGCTCCAATTGGGTTCCACCTGATTTTTTCATTGCAAACATGACGGAGGAGGTCTACCTGGAACAGCTTCGCCTGGTGAAGGAAGCCCATATGAACATGCTGCGCGTTTGGGGCGGCGGTTACATCAACCGAGAAGCTTTCTATACCTTGTGCGATCAACTGGGCATACTGGTATGGCAGGAATTTCCTCTGGCCTGTGCCAACTACCCGGATGACGAGGACTATCTGTCGGTTCTGGAGCAGGAATCCGTCTCCATCATTAAACGTCTGCGCCGCCACCCCTGCCTAGCCCTCTGGAGCGGCGGGAACGAATTATTCAACGAATGGTCGGGAATGACCAATCAATCCCTGGCTCTGCGGCTGCTCGAGAAGAATTGCTATGACTTAGATCGGCACACGCCTTTTATTGCCACCTCCCCATTATACGGGATGGGGCATGGGCATTACGTGATGAGGGCGGATGGGCAGGAGGTTCTGCAAATCTTCCGAAGCAAGGATTACACCGCCTACACCGAGTTCGGGTGCGCCGCCCCTTCGCCGTATACGTATTTGCAGCAATACATTCCCGCCGATGAATTGGAAACCATAGAACCCGGCGGCAGTTATGAGCTTCATCACGCGGTTAACGCCTGGAGAAGCAAAAGCGATTGGTTCTCTAAAGAGATTGTCGAATACTTCTGCGGAAAAACGGACACAGTGAAAGAAACGGCTGAAAAGGGCGTTTATGTGCAGGGACTTATGTATCAATATGTGTTTGAGGAAATACGCAAGCAATGGCCAACCTGCTCCATGGCGTTAAACTGGTGTTTCAACGAACCATGGCCCACCGCGGCCGGAAACAGCCTGATAAATTATCCAGCCATTCCCAAGCCGGCTTATGAACGTGTCAAAAATGCTCTGAGGGATGCTAAAGCCAGTATCCGTCCTGAGAAACTCCTGTGGAGATTTGGAGAGAAGTGTTCCATTGGTCTATGGATTCTCAACGACACGCCCCGCCCTCTTGCTTCCGGCACAATTTCTGCTTTCCTGTCGTGGGACGATAAAGAAATGCCGTTATTGACGTGGACGTATGAAGCGGTACCCGCCATGGAAAACCAACAAGGCCCCAGTCTGTTTTTCCAAGTTCCGGCCGCGGCGGATGGACGCTTTTACATTCGTCTGGAGGCTTCCCAGCCCGACTTGAGCGACCGTTTCCCACTTCTCTGCCGCAGCAGCGAGGAACAGGAAACCATCGATACGCAATTTTGATCGTTATAGGGGGATGCCTTATGACGGAGGCCCGTATCTTAATCCTATCCGATGTCCACCTCTGCTCGCTGAATTGGTATGGCCGTTCCAGCCGCGATAGGCTGCAAAAAATGGCAGAGGATATTCGCGCATTTTTCAGAATAAAGCCTTTTGATAAAATATTTCTTTTAGGGGATTACTCGCTGGATTTTTGGGGGCATATGCAGGGCGGCAGTTGGCTAAGTAATACGAAGCACTTCGTGGAAGAATTTGCTTCCCAATTTCCGACCGACTACTACATGCTTCCGGGCAACCACGAGCAATACAGCCTGGAAGACTGGCAGCGCATAACGGGCTTTCCCCGAGAATATGCCGTTGTCTGCAACGGATATCTTTTTATTATGCTGGATAATTATTCTGGTATTCTCAATCCGGACCGTCACTCCGATGGCGTGTATTCTCAAACCAATGTAGCGCATATTCGCCGCTCCCTGCAGGAGCATCCCGGCTTGCCGGTCATTCTGTGCGCCCACTATTTCGATATGGCGAGAGAAAGCGAAGAATTTAAGAATCTTCTTCGGGATGAGCTGCGGATCGTCTGTCTGTTTTGTGGGCATGACCACCGCATTCAAATAGAAGAACTTGGCGAGCGCTGCGGCTGGGTTTCTCTGGTTCATGCCGGTCATTATTCTTACGCCGGATCCGGAACATCCCCATACGATGTTATGTGGGGATTTGAAGAGGTCATATTGAGCGAGCAAGGGATACAGGTAACCTATGTCGAACCCAGCAATGTCGTGGAATGGAATGGGCACAGGCTAAAACATTCCTACAGGGAACAACTTAAAAAAGTGATTTCAAACCGTTCGCTTTTATAAGTTTGGCCCTCTCCTTTTGATAATATCTTGGCATACAGGTTGTAGCTACATAATTGTAACCGCCCCTATGGGCTGTCAAAACAACGATACAAGACACGCAGGAAAAGCTGGGCGTCCATGTGGACGTCCAGCTTTTCTCATCCTCCGCAGATTTCCTGGATAATAGGCTCCTGCCCTATCATCCAGTTGATGAAGTGTGCCGTGGAGAGTTCGCCGCTCTCCGTCTGCTTTTTGCGCTGTCCGGCTTCCCTACGGAACTGTATTAACGCAGCCCGCGCCCTTTCCAGTTGTTCCTGCGGGGCATGATTCTTTTCCAGCTTCTTGATGCGGTTGTACCAGAACATGTACTCCCGCTTGTAGGCCTGTTCGGATTCCTCCTCCTTCGCCTTACCGTCAAAGTTCTTCTTTGCCGCTCTTTTGCTGGCCTTGCGGCATCGTTCGCCGCACAGACTGCTGCGGGAATCCGGGGCAAAGAATATCCGCCCGCATTGGCTGCAGGTGCGCATAACCATGCCGGCATCCAGAATCCGCTGGCGGTAATAGATGAGAGCCGGGCGCAGGGAACCGCTTACCACCGCACATTCAAAGGGAACTCGTCCGTGCGGATACCAAACCTCCAGCTTGGCGTCTTCCCGATCATTCCACACGGAAGTAACTGGCTGCTCCCGTTTCCAGTTAACCATTTCCGGAGTATATTCCCCAAAGGGCAGGATCAGCAGCTGTGCGTAATTCCGCAGGGCTGTCTCCGCCGTATGCCTGTCCCTCCCGCGGCAGCAGCGCAGGTACATCTCCCAAATCTGGATGGCCGCATACAGGGCGGCGGCATTTCCCGCCGCTAGCCGGGAAAGAAGATCGGCCGCTTTCTGCTCCTGGACGGTACGCTCCGCTGCTTTCCGCACCGACAGCGCCCCACAAAGAGCCCACACCGCCTCCGGCCAGCCCTCGGCGGAGGTTTTCCCGAACTCACACCAAAACGCCCCCAAAGGGCGAGTTTGCGCCAAATACAAGGACTTATCCAAGCCGCGCAAAGCAGCCCCAACCTCATATTCCGTCCCCAGCCAAAGCTGCTCCTTCATCTGTTTCGTATCGACCCGCAGCGCCAAAACCACCCGCTGGGTTAAAGGTTCCTTATGTTCAAAACGATAGCTGTCCATTCATCCACTCCTTTTATGGGAATTATAATTTTTCAAGTTATGATTCCTTATATCCTACCACAAAAGCCTTGAAATGGCAAGCCTCCCATGCTAGACTGTGGCATACAATCTTCCCGGCTTGGAGGGGGGCTACAGGGGGTGGCAAGCTACCCTAAGTCTCTTACCGGCTGGGAAAGAAAAAAGCTACAGACTAGGAGGGATGCCTGCCAATACGATCGCCGTAGAAAATCAGACAGAGCCATTGCCGCAGTCGGCCATCGAAAGCCTGGCCCGCGCATTGCTTCCCCAGATGCAGGCGTTTTTTGAGAGCGAACAAGGCAAACAGGCACTGAAACAATGGCGTGAAGAGAGGGAGCGGCACAGTTGAAAGCTCCCACCGGGCTGGGAGAGTTTTCTTTCCCAGCCGGTACTTTTTCCGATAGATTCGCGGCCGAAATTTGTACGGGTTGGTGATAGCTTTCCGGCAGCGGTTGTGGTAGTGTGTGGTGCTGGGAAAGCGGTTTTCCCAGCCGGGAAAGGTCCTGCAAGCATAGCGTTTGGATATCCAAACGCCTTTTGGGAGAACCCAAACCCCTTAAACTTAAAACGGAGGTGATGCGGATGAAGGCGGTGATTTACGCCAGATACAGCAGCGACAATCAGCGAGAGGAAAGCATCGAGGGACAGCTTCGGGAATGCAAAGAATACGCAGAGAAAAACGGGATCACGATTCTGCGCAGCTACATTGACCGGGCGCTGTCGGCTAAGACGGACAACCGGCCGGAATTTCAAAAGATGGTGCAGGACAGCGCAAAGGGGCTGTTTGATACCGTACTGGTGTGGAAACTGGATCGGTTTGCCCGCAACCGGTACGACAGCGCCCATTACAAGGCGCAATTGAGAAAAAACGGCGTTAAGGTGGTTTCGGCCACCGAAAATATCTCCGATGGGCCGGAGGGCATCATTTTGGAGTCCATGCTGGAAGGAATGGCGGAATACTATTCCGCAGAACTGGCGCAGAAAATCAATCGCGGCCTGCGGGAAAACGCGCTGAAAGGCAAAAACAACGGCGGCAGAATTCCTCTGGGATACCAGTTAGGGGAAGACCGGTACCTCAAAATCGATCCATTGACTGCGCCGATTGTGCGGGAGATTTACCAGCGATATGCGCAGGGGGATTCAGCCCGCAGCATCATCGATTCCCTCAACGAAAGGCATATCCTGACCCGCATGAACAAACCCTTCCGTCAGAGCAGCCTGCATGCGCTGCTCCGCAACCGCAAGTATATCGGGGAATATCGATACCGGGATATTGTCCTTCCGGATGCTATCCCGGCCATTATTCCCCATGAGTTGTTTGAGAGGGTGCAGATGAGGGTGGAAAAGAACAGGCAAGCTCCGGCTATGGCGAAAGCGGAGGAGGAATACCTGCTGACAACGAAGCTGTTTTGCGGGCATTGCGGCCGCATGATGGCGGGAGAGAGCGGCACGGGAAGGAACGGGGTGATCCATCGCTATTACAAATGCGGGGGCGCCAAGCGAAAGCTGGGATGCCACAAGAAAGCGGTGAAGAAGGACTGGATCGAACGTATCGCTGTGCAGTACACCGTGCAGCGGGTTTTACAAGACGAGCTGATCGCTCAAATCGCGGACAAGCTGGTGGAGTTGCAGAACACGCAGGACGACACCCTGCCGCTGCTGCGCAAGCAGCTTGCCGATACCAACCATGGGATTGAAAATATGCTTAATGCCATTCAGCAGGGCGTCCTGACCAGCAGCACCAGAGAACGGTTGGAGGAGCTGGAAAAGCTGCGGGAGGATTTAAAGACCAGCATTTTGCAGGCAGAACTGGAGCGGCCGAAATACAGCCGCGAGGACATTGTTGAGTGGATCAGCCGGTTCAAATACGGCGACCCGGACAACAAGGAATATCAGCGGCAGATCATTGATATTTTTCTCAACTCGATTTATGTCTTTGACGACAAGCTGGTTTTCACGTATAATTACAAAAACGGGACGCAAACGGTGACACTGGCGGACATTTCTGCGGCCTTCGGTTCGGATTTGCAGTCCCATTCTCCACCAACAGAAAACAGTCCGCCCGTCAGGGTGGGCTGTTTTTTGTTGGTATGCGGTATCGGACTTATGGCGATGTCTTTCCGAAAAGCCGTAGGCTTTTCACAGCGGCTTGCTTTAGCAAGACGCCGGGGTCAAGCGGTTCAAGGACGTTCACGTCCACCAAGAAAAAGCAGTTCACCCGTCAGGGTGGGCTGCTTTTTGTTCGTTGACGAAAACGCACTTATGGCGGTGCCCTTCCGAAAAGCCGTAGGCTTTTCACAGCGG
>ERZ827492.2460-NODE-2460-length-12929-cov-3.529828_pt1 | contig 12929 bp, 4 predicted proteins | sample MGYA00519704_ERZ827492 | MGnify/ENA primary metagenome ERZ827492 (study PRJEB31778, sample SAMEA3449325) | human gut metagenome | biome: human gut; feature: human-associated habitat; material: faeces | place: United Kingdom | collected 2010/2012 ...
CTGTGCTACGCCCTGGGCACCGCCTGGTACTGCGCCCAGAGCGGCAGCCCCCTGGGGGCGGCCCTGGGGGTGTGCGTGATCCCCTTCCTCCCCTTTGACGGGGGGAAGATGGCGGCGGTGACGGCCATTTCTCCGGTGATCCGCCGCAGGCTGCAGCAGGCCAAACTGCTTCCATGAAAGCAACAGCCGCCCGGCGCGATACGCGCCGGGCGGCTGTCCATGTCTCGGTGCTCACAGCCCGGTCAACAGGGAGGAGAGCAGGTGGACGGGGAGGAAGCCGATGAGGAAGCTGGCCAGGTTGGCGCAGATGGCGTAACCCACCCGCCGGCCTACAGTCTCCTCCCGGAGGAGCAGGCCGTAGGCCACCGCCTCCACGGCGAGAATGACCAGCTCCGGCACGGCCAGGAGCAGCAGGTAGTAGGCGAAGCCGCCCTGGGCGCCGGCCAGGACCTGCCCGTCGCAGAACAGGTGGAGCCCCACCTGGGTGACCAGGTTGACCGCCAGGAACACCAGCCAGGTGCGCCTTTGCCGGAAACCGAAGAGCAGCAGCACGACGCCCTCCAGCACCAGGGTGGGGAGCAGGGTGGAGGCTAGCTGGGTCAGGTAGTACACCGGAGTAGAGGTCCGCTCGGACAGGGTGTTGGTGCTCCAGTCATAGACCAGGTTGGTGTGAAAGCGGACGCGGGTGTAGGATTCTTCCGTGGCTTGGGCCCCGTCCTGGGTGGCCACAGCCAGCCGGAAAGTCTGGGGCAGGCCGAAGTAGGAGTAGACATACTGTCCGGCGTCATTGGGCAACAGGTCGCCGAAGATGGGCGGCCCGCTGGTGCCGGTGGCGCAGGCCAGCACCCAGCCGTCCCCCTCCAGGCTGTGGAGGGCGGAAAGCAGTTCAGGGTCGTAGTCCACCGTTGAAAGATCCGTGTACAGGGTTTCTTCGCCGCCCTCATACAACAGGTCCACGTAGCACTCCCCCTCCGGGGCGCTGACCACGGTGATGGTGAGGTCTGGCTTGGGGCCCATATCTGCCCGGGCGGGCAGGATCAGGCAGCACAGGCACAGCAGGGCAAGAGACAGCGCGGAAACTCGTCCTTTCATAAAGCCTCCTTTTCCATAGGGTGAAATCCTCCGGGGGCAGGTTTGCAAGCGGCCCCTCAAGGAAACCATACCACAGGGGCAGGGGAAAGTCTACCAATGGGGATGACAAAAGGTTACAATCCGGCCACAAAACAGCCGCCCGGCGGAAAAGTCCGCCGGGCGGCTGTGGGTTTTGGTGGGATTTGGGGCGATGGCCCGCCGGGGGGAGGGACCATCAGCCGTCGCTGGTAAACCGCAGGGTGATGGCCTGCGCCAGCTCCGCCCCGTTCAGGAGGGCGGGCTGGCCGTAACCCTCTCCCTCTAGGGTGGAATTGCCCAGGCCGCTCTCCCCGTCCCAGAACGGAAAGAAGGGCGCGGACCACTGCTCTCATGGGGCTCTCACCGCCCTTCCAGGGGGGTATAATCGGTGTGGGTGCCCACGTACTTGTAGGCCGGGCGGATGATCTTGCCCATGTTGATCAGCTCCTCAATGCGGTGGGCGGACCAGCCGGCGATACGGGCCATGGCGAAGATGGGGGTGTACAGCTCCAGGGGCAGGTCCAGCATGTGGTAGACGAAGCCGGAGTAGAAGTCCACGTTGGCGGACACCCCCTTGTACATCTTCCGTTCCCCGGCGATGACCTCGGGGCCCAGCCGTTCCACCAGGGAGTAGAGCTGATACTCCTCGTCCCGGCCCTTCTCCCGGGACAGGGTCTCCACGAAGGAGCGCAGCAGGTTGGCCCGGGGGTCGGACAGGGAGTAGACCGCGTGGCCCATGCCGTAGATCAGCCCCGCCTTGTCAAAGGCTTTCCGGTCCAGCAGGTCTTTCAGGTAGCGGCGTACCTCGTCCTCATCCTTCCAGTCCTTCACCGTCCGCTTCATGTCCTCGAACATTTGGATGACCTTGATGTTGGCGCCGCCGTGACGGGGACCCTTCAGGGAGGCCAGGGCGGCGGCCATGCAGGAGTAGGTGTCCGTGGCGGAGGAGGTGACCACGTGGGTGGTGAAGGTGGAGTTGTTGCCGCCGCCGTGGTCGGCGTGGAGGATCAGGCAGATGTCCAGCACATGAGCCTCCCAGAAGGAGTAGGAGGAGTCAGGCCGCAGCAGGGACAGAATATTCTCCGCGGTGGACAGGTCCTGGCGGGGGGCATGGATGTACAGGCTGTTGCCCTCTCGGTAGTGGTAGGCCTGGTAGCCGTATACGCTGAGCATGGGGAACAAGGCGATGAGCTGGACGCACTGGCGCATAACGTTGGACAGGGAGATGTCGTCGCACCGGTCGTCGTAGGAGGCCAGGTTGAGCACGCTGCGGGCCAGGGAGTTCATGATGTCGTGGCTAGGGGCCTTAAGGATGATATCCTTGACGAAGTTGTTGGGCAGGGTACGGTAGTAGGCCAGCTGCTGGCAGAAGCCAGCCAGCTCTTCCCGGTTGGGCAGATGGCCCAGCAGGAGCAGATAGGCGGTTTCCTCAAAGCCGAAGCGGCCGTCCTTCAGGGCGCCCCGCACCAGGTCCTCCACGTCGATGCCGCGGTAGTACAGCTTGCCGTCGCAGGGGACCTCCTTCCCGTCCACGATCTGTTTGGCCACAATGTCGGAGATCTCCGTCAGGCCGGCCAGGACGCCCTTGCCGTTGAGATCCCGGAGTCCCCGCTTCACATCGTACCGGACGTAGTCCTCGGGATCAATGGAGCTGTTTTGCAGCGCGAGGGCCGCCAGGGTTTCGATTTCAGGTGTGATGTTACAGTAGTTGGGATTGCTGGCCATAGAATACCTCCTTGTACGTCTGCAGCAAAGCCGCATATGGTGTGGCGTTATGTATAATTCATAAATAATATACCGGACAAATATTACGAAATCGTGAAGAAGCGGGAAAACCTGCGAAAAAAGCGGCGGGGATCCGCCGCTTTTTGCCGCAGAAAAATTGGATTAATTGGGCGTAGTAGTTGATGAGACAGCCAGAGAGGATAATGTCCCGCGCCCAACGGGGCAGAGCCCCGCGGGGGCCCGGATTTGACCCAATCGGCCGGAAGTGAATTCCGCCCGGTTCAAGGTTTTGCCAGGGCAAAACGCTTGTGCACGCAAAGCGCGTCCCGCCTGGGGCGGGTCCCGGAGCGGGACTTCACTGGGCATAGTAGTTGATCAAACACCCTGCCAAAATAATGTCCCGCTCCTCCCGGGTGAGGCCGGGCAGGGTGAGGGTGAGGCTGTCCTGGCCGCCGCTCTGGCGGAAGATGTTGGCCTGGACCGTGTCTCCCTCTCCCTCCAGCAGGGCGCGGACACCGGGGATATATACCCGGTCGCCGGGTTGGAGGTTCGCGCTTTCCAGATCGGCGGCGATGAAGGGCAGCATGCCCCAGTTGACCACGTTGGAGCGGTAGCGCTTGGTGGCGTACTCCTGGGCGATGTTGGCGCAGCCGCCTAAGACCCGCTGACAGGAGGCGGCCTGCTCCCGGGCGGAGCCGTCGCCGGGCTTGAGAGCCATCACCAGAGAGCCCAGGCCGGTGCGCTGGGGATCGAAGCCGATCAGGACCTCCTGAACCTGGGGATCGGCCGGATTTTGCCGGCGCAGCAGCTCCACTGTCTTTACCGCCTTGGCCCGGGGGACGTACTGGGGGTCCTTCCGGCTCAGGGCAAAGTCGGACAGCCGCAGGGGGTTGGAGCGGTAGGAAGAGGTCTCCCCCGAGGGGATGAGCTCGTCGGTGGTGGTCACCGGGTCATAGATGGCGGCGCACACCGTGAGCAGCAGGTCCTCCGGCAGGGGGATCTGCTCCGGCCAGTCGGCGATGTTGGGGCCGAAGACCAGCTCCTGGTCCGGGTCGGGTTTGCCCACGCCGTAGTACACCCGGGACTGGTAGGCGGAGTCGTCATAGGCCCACTGCTCGTCTGGATGGTCGGCGGGCACGTCGGGCAGCTCGTCGGCGGCGGTGAGCACGCCCCCCATCTTCGCTGTGGCGGCGATGGACCGGGCGTCCATCAGGGCCACATAGGACACCTGGCCATCCCCCGGCTTGGAGCCCTCCCGGTTGGGGAAGTTCCGGGTGGAGTGGCGGATGGAGAAGCCGCCGTTGGCGGGCACGTCTCCCGCCCCGAAGCAGGGTCCGCAGAAGCAGGAGCGGATGGACGCCCCGGCGGACATGAGGGCAGAGATGTAACCCTGCTTGGTCAACTCCAGCATGATGGGCATGGAGCCGGGGTAGCAGGACAGCCAGAAGGCGTCGGAGCCTACCTGGGCGTCCCCGATGATCTCGGCGGCCCGGCGCAGGTTCTGGTAGGTGCCGCCGGAGCAGCCGGCGATCACCGCCTGGTCCACCCGGAACTGGCCGTCCACGATCTTGTCCGTGAGGGGGGCGGGGGGCTGGATACCCAGCTGCTCCCGGGTGTCCGCCTCCACCTGGTGGAGCAGGTCGGCCATGTTCTCTTTGAATACCCGGATGGGATAGGCGTTGGAGGGGTGGAAGGGCAGGGCGATCATGGGCTCCACCTTGTCCAGCTCCACCACGATGGCCCGGTCGTACCAGGCCCCCTCGCCGGGAGACAGCTGGCGGTAGCTGTCTCCCCGGCCAAAGAGGGTAAGGGCGGTTTTGGTCTGCTCATCGGTCTGCCAGATGGAGGACAGGCAGGTGGTCTCAGTGGTCATCACATCGATGCCCGCCCGGTAGTCCATGGACAGGCTGGCCACGCCGGGGCCGAAGAATTCCATGACGGCGTTCTTCACCGTGCCGGCTTTGAAGGTGGCCCCCACCAGGGCCAGGGCCACGTCCTGGGGGCCTACCCCGGGCCGGGGAGCTCCGGTGAGGTAGACGGCCACCACCGGAGGATAGGCGATGTCGTAGGTCTTCTGGAGCAGCTGCCGGGCCAGCTCAGGGCCGCCCTCACCGATGGCCATACAGCCGTAGGCGCCGTACCGGGTGTGGGAGTCGGAGCCCAGAATCATGGAACCGGGGGCGGCGTACCGCTCCCGCATGTAGGAGTGGATGACTGCCTGATGGGCGGGGACGAACTCGCCGCCGTACTTCTTGGCCGCCGACAGGCCGAAGACGTGGTCATCCTCGTTGATGGTGCCTCCCACGGCGCACAGGGAGTTATGGCAGTTGGTGAGCACATAGGGCAGGGGGAACTGCTTCATCCCCGAGGCCCGGGCGGTCTGGATGATGCCCACGTAGGTGATGTCGTGGGACGCCATGGCGTCAAACCGGATGGACAGCCTGTCCGGGCTGCCGGAGGTATTGTGGGCCTGGAGGACGGACCAGGCCATGGTGGCGCGCACGCCGCTCTCGTCTTTTGCGGCGGGGACCAGGCGGCCGCCCTGCCATTTCATTCCCTCGTTGTGAATGGTCAGCATGAAGATTCCTCCTGTGGATCGGTGAAGTTCAATGATTTACTTTAGTGTAGCAAATATCAAGGGATTTTGCAAGGAATCCGGGGGAGAAAATCCGGCGGACGCGCCGTGCCCCAGGGGAACGCTGGCAGGGAATCGGGGAATTTCCAGAAATCTGGCCTTGAGGCCGGCGGGGAAACCGGGTACAATCAGCCCTGACCTTACATCAAGCGGGAAAGGATCGGAGGAAGGTATGAGAAAGGCAAAGACCATGCTGGCGGCGCTGCTTGCGGCGTGGGCGCTGTTGTGGACTGGGGCCGCCGCCCTGGAGGCCAGAGGGCCGTCGGCGGAACTGGAGGCGGGAAGCGGGGCCGTTCAGGGAGGGCAGGAGGTGGAGCTTCTCCTCTCCCTGACGGACTGCTCCGGCGTCAACGCAGTGACGGGGACGCTGGAGTACGACCCGGCGGTGTTTATCCCGCCGTCCCAGGAGAATTTGGAGGGGCAGAACGGCTGGGAGAGTGTGGTCTACAACCCGGGCAACGGCCGGTTTGCCCTGATCCACCGGGCGGATGACCCGGGGGCGGGAGCGGTAATGAGGGTGACCCTCACCGCCCGGGGGGAGCTGACCGGGGGAGATACCCAGGTGGCGGTGACCGGCCTGTCCGTATCCGGGGGCGAGGAAGACCTGATCCCCGGCGGGGCGAGGGTTACGTTGAACACCCTGGCCGGGGAAACGCCGGCGGATCCGGAGGGGGGCGGGCCATCCAGCCCATCGCCGGAGGCAAGCCCGGGGGCGGGGGAAGACCAGCCTCGGCCGGAGGCCACCCCGGAAGCGGGCGGGGCGCAGCCCCGGCCGGAGACGGGGGAAGACCAGTCTCAGCCGGAGGCCGGCCCAGAGGCGGGAGCGGGCCAGTCCCAGACAGGATCTGCCCCGGACACGGAGGACGGCCAGACCCAGCCGGAGACAACGCCCAGCGGGGAGAGTGGCCAACCCCAGCCGGAGGAGCCGGAGGCCGGGGAGGACACCCAGGAGCAGTCGGGAGAGGAGAATGCCGGGGCAGAACCGGAAAGCGGGTTTCCCTGGATGATTCCGGTATTTGGCGCGGCGGCGCTTCTGATTGCCGTGGTGCTGGCGGCTGTGTGGAGGAAAAAGGGCCGGGGCGGCGGGGCCATGCTGCTGGCGGCGGCGGTGGCCGTCACCGCCCTCACCGCGGGGAATGCCCACGCCTTCCACGGGAAGGGGGACCTGAACGGGGACGGCGGGGTGGACTACCTGGACGTGGTGCTGCTGCAGCGGCATCTGACCGCCCTGGAGGTTTTGCCGGAGACGGATCAGGATGCCGCCGACCTGGACGGCAGCGGGAGCCTGACGGTCACCGACCTGTCCCTGCTCATCCGCAGGATCGAGAGGACGGTACACTACCAGGTGTCCCTCACCTTCCAGATGGAGAACGCTTACTACGAACCGGGAGAGGAGATCGAACTGCGCTTCGACGCCCAGGTGTCCCACGGCGGGCAGGTGGAGGAGGCGAAGGTGAATGGGGACTGGTACCCGGTGGAGCGGCTGGGAGCGGGGAACGTCTGCCTCATCCGCGTTCCCGGCCTGGACGCCCCAGGGGTGCACGTTCTGCATTTGACCGGGCTGCGCCTGCACAGCGGCCAGGAGGTGGCGGTGGACGAGGAGGTGCGGATAGAGGTACTCAAGGCCGCACCCCAGGTAGAGGACTTTGCCTGGGAGCGGACGGATGGGGACGAGCTGGAGGTTTCCTTCACCCTGACCGACCCGGCCGGGGCCCTGCTGAGCGGCCATGTGACCATCACCCAGGGGGATACGGTGCTGCTGACCCAGCCGCTGGTCCCCGGGGAGAACGGGGCGGCGGTGGGCCTGACCTGGCGGGAGGACTACACTGTGATGGTGGTGGCGGATTACGACCGGGACAGCGACGCTCTGGACGGCCAGTCCAACCGCTATGAGGGGCAGAAGCTCCTTGCCGCGGAGCTTACCGTAGTCCGGGATGGCATCCAGTTCAAGGACGTGACCACCCACCGGCTGTACTACAGCGGGGACGGCGGCATTCGGGAGGTCACCATGCTGGACGTCACCGGGAGCCTGCCGGAGGACGTGGAGCACTACTATGCCGTCGTTGAGATGGACGGCCTGCCCGACTTCTACGCGGGGATCCGGAAATTCCGGCGGGGCGAGACAGGACGGGTGTACGCCGTGCTGGATCAGGAGGACGTGGTCAGTTACGGTCAGGACGGAACACGGCAAGGAGAGTATTCCTTCCCCGTCCCCTACCGGGATGAAAACGGGGACCATCCCCTCCTCGCCAGCGCGGAGGAACTGTTCCGACAGATGGCCGCCGATCCCAAGGGAAGCTACCGGCTGACGGAGGACCTGGATGCCTCCGGTCTGTCCGACGGAGCGGCGGCCGTCGCCGGCACCTTTACCGGGGAGCTGGACGGCAACGGGTATCGGATCCTCAACCTGCCTACCTCCCTGTTCCACACCCTGAGCGGGGCGTACATCCACGACCTGGTGATCGAGAACGCCCAGGTCACCGCCGCCCGCAGCGGCATCCTGGCCAACACGATCCAGAACGGTTCTGTGGTGGAGCGGGTGTTCCTCGTGGATTCCTCTATCTCCAACGGGGTGGACGGGCTGGGGGCCTTCGCGGGCAGCCTGAACAATGCCGCCATCCGGGAGAGCGCTTCCATCGGGGTATCGGTGAAGGGGCTGGTGGCTGTGGGAGGCGTCGTGGGCAAGACCGGCTCCGGAGCGGTCATTGAGAATTGCTACGTCACCGGCAAGGTGCAGGGCAGCTATGACCACCCCACCCTGGGCGCCCGGGTAGGCGGCATCGCCGGATGGCACGGCGGCGGGACGATCCGAGCCTGTTTTGCCCAAGTGCAGGTGGTGGCCCCGGCCCAAAAGGGCAACGGCGGCCTTATCGGCGGGCCCAACACGGGCAGTCCGGTGCTGGAGGACTGCCTGAGCATGAGCTCCGGGGCGGGCTACCGCATCGCGGGCTTCGACGTGCTGGACAGTGTGCGCAACGTCTACGAGTATTCCGGGTCGGACAGTGCCACCAACATCACCCAGGCCAACCGGGACCAGGTGAAGGAGACCGACAACCTCTTTGACCAGGAGTTCTATGTGGACACCCTGGGCTGGGACGAAGGGGTATGGGAGTTGAGCCTGCTGGCCTACGGCAAGCGGCCCAGCCTGAAGGCCGCCCCGGAGCGGGACAACAACTACGACATCCCGGACTATGGCCAGGTGCAGGGGCAGCCGGGCTACCGCCCCGACCGGGAGCGGGCCTACGCCAATCTGTCTCAGCTCATGCCCTTCTCCGACGTGCGCGCCTGGGTGGAGCTGGGCAACGCCCTGGAGGAGGACAGCTCCCTGGTCACCCAGACAGTAGACTTCGTCCTGGCTCTGGATGAAGAGGGTGGCCTGGTGACCGGGCTGCGCCGGGACGAGCCCGACGCCATCGAAAAAATCCGTATTGTCTTTGAGGATGCAGGCATGGTCGAATATCCCGTCACCTGGCAAAAGATCATGGGGAGCGTGGCGGCGGTCTACCAGGTGGAGGAACTGGACCTGCCCTACCAGTTCCACCGCTATGTTGGTGATCTGGGTGAGAGCCTGCTGGAGGAGGCTGTCAACCTGGTCACGGGGCTGGACTACGCCTCCCACATTGCCGCCCTCACCGACGAGGAGGAGAGCCGCCTCTACACGGACTACTACAACGAGGCGGTAGTGCCCAAGCTGGAGACGGTGGTGGAGCGGACCCTGCTGTCCCTGGAGGACTTCCCCACCTACTGCGAAAATGAGGGAGTGCGCGCCCTGGCCCGCCGGCGGGCGCTGGAGGAGGAGAGCTGGAAGGAACTGCTGTACGCCTACAACTACTATGACAAGTGGTACCGCATCGACTACCGAGGCGTGAGCCTCAGCGACCTGCTGTTCTTCAATGGGGAGCTGCTCTCGGAGGGGATGACTGCCCAGGCCCTGACGGACAAGCTGCTGGCCGCCCCCGCCTCCCAGCGGGAGACCCACCGGACGGTGGTGTTCTATAACAGCGTTCTGAAGGACTACACCGGGGAGAGCCTCACCGACTTCCTGGGCAGCCTGGCCCGGAACCTGGCGGGATACGGCAACCCCAGCGACTGGTTCGCGGCAAACTTCGACGGCATCCTGAAGGAGCAGGCTCCCCTGTACAACGCGGACAAGCTCAACTACCGGATCTGGGACATCCTTTCCGGCCTGGATGACGGGCGCAAGAGCATTGTCCTGGCCATCCTCACTGCCCCCCAGGAGGATATGTACCTCATCTCCATGCCCTCCCAGGTCATGATCGGCAGCCTGAACCGCTATGAGGCTTACATCAAAAAGGACGGGGGCGAGCGGCAGCGGATGGAGGCGGTCATTAACGCTTATGCGGAAAAGATGGGAGCCTTTTACGGGGTATCCTCCACCTGGATGGCCAACTCCGCGGAGATTTTGAACAGCTTTGTGAACATCCAGTATGACACCCGACTGAACTTCCCAGCCAGCGCGGCCGCCGACGCGGGAGACCAGGACAAGGACAAGACCCGTGACCCGGTGATGAAGTGGGTCTTTGAGGCCAACGACACCATCAGCATCAAAAACGGAAGCGCGGCGGTGGCCAACGGCACCAATGTCTACTGGGTGCTGACCCCGGCCCTGGGCACCAGCGACTATGTTTTCTTCACCTTCAGCCATGAGACGGCCCATAACCAGGATGGGCGGTACTTTTACGGCGGGGCGGGACGACGCAATGGCACCGGTGCCGAGGCCCACGCCGACGGCAATATCGCCCAGGAGTACCGGGACGGCGTCATGGTGTTCAATATCTCGAGGAGCCTCGATATTGGGACCGAGATGCCCAACAACTTCAGCTATGAGCGTATCAACTCTCCGGAGAAGCTGTGGAGTTACTACCGGGAGATGTTTGAGACAGGCTATGTGCTGGACTACCTGGCGGCTCAGGCCTTCCTGCGCCTGGAGCCAGAGGAGCAGGCGGCGGTGGCGGTGCAGGCGGTCCACACCCCAGGCGGGACCAACTCCTTCTCCACCACCTACCGGGCCCTGACCGCAGAGGAACTGCGGCAGATGGATCTGAAGGATCTGGACGACCTGTGGGAAAACCGAATCTCCATTCGGGGCTCCCTGGAAACGGTGGGCACCGCCACGGAGGGCAGCTATGGCTTTGAGTCCTTTTACTGTATGAACTGGTATCAGTCCCACAACGACGGCGGCTCCCCGGACACCCACTCTTTCAAGCGATTGGGCATGGAGATGCTGGGGGTGGGAGGCTATGAGGCCTACCAGATCTACATGTCCGCCCGGAGTGAAAACGACCTGGACGCTCTGCGGCAGATCACCGGGCGGGAGGACATCACCTGGCGGGATTACAAGGTGGGCCGTTTCCGGCAGGTGGCGGCCAATCTGGACCGCATCCCCTGGTTTGACGCTGAGACCGTCATCCGGCAGTTCCAGGCGGCCTTTGAGCGGGATGCCCAAAACGGCACCCGCAGCGAGGGTATTGCGGTGAAGCGGATGCTCTACGGCATCGTCAAGCGGGCCACCGGCGATTTTGCGGAAGGTGGTATCTACCGGAATACTGCGGTGATCTCCGTCGCCTCGGCGGAAGAGCTCATCCGCCTGGCCGGGGAGAAGCCCTATGGTTGCTACCGGCTGGAGGCGGACCTGGACTTCAGCGGGATCACCGTCTCCGGAGGCAGCTACCTCCCCGGCCGCTTCATCGGGGTGCTGGACGGCAACGGCCACAAGCTCACCGGGCTGGCGTACCCTCTGTTCGGGGATTTACAGTACGCCCAGGTGACGGATCTGATTATCGACAGCCCCGCCTTTGCCTCGGACGCCCAGGCCATGCTGGCGGTGAGGGCAAAACAGACAGTGGTGGGGGAAGTGACCATCCAGGGGCTGGCAACGGAGGACGCGGCCCGGCAGCTTCCCCTGGTCAGGAACCAGACAGGCGTCTACTATGAGTACGGAATATCCACTGTAATTCTGGAGGAACAGGAGGAGCTGCCCGCCGAGTCCGGCACGCCAGACCGGGAGGCGGCTCCGGAGACGGAGGATTCGACGGCTGAGCCGGAGGAGACCGGAGCCGCCCTCCCGGAGGAAGAGGTGGGAGGATCCCATGGCCAAAGGGAGGAATCGGAACAGACGGTAGGGGAGAAATGACAGCAAAGAGTGCGGCTCCGGGAGATCTCCCGGAGCCGCACTCTTTGCAAGAGCCCTTTCCCATTCGCGCCCGCAGGCGCGAATCAATTATAATTCCCTCGTTTCAAAAGACTGCGTTTTTTGAAACGAATTACAGCAGGTGAAAGTTGGCTACCAGGCCGGAGAACACGATGGAAACGGTGGACACCAGCTTGATGAGGATGTTCAGGGAGGGGCCGGAGGTATCCTTGAAGGGGTCGCCCACGGTGTCGCCGATGACGGCGGCCTTGTGCTGGTCGGAGCCCTTGCCCCCGTGGTGGCCCGCCTCGATGTACTTCTTGGCGTTGTCCCAGGCGCCGCCGGCGTTGGACATAAACACCGCCATGGCAAAGCCGGTGATGGAGGCGCCGCCCAGCAGGCCCACCACGCCCTCCACGCCCAGGATCAGGCCGGTGGCGATGGGTACCACGATGGCCAGCAGGGAGGGAATCACCATCTCCCGCAGGGCGCCCTTGGTACACAGGGTGACGCAGGAGGCGTAGTCCGGGTCGGCGGTGCCGTCCATGATGCCCACGATCTCTCGGAACTGCCGACGCACCTCGATCACGATGGACTGGGCGGCCCGCTGCACCGCGCTCATGGTGAGAGCGGCAAAGACGAAGGTGAGCATGGCGCCCACGAACAGGCCCACCAGCACGGCCGGGTTGGTGATGGAAAGGTCAGGGACAAAGTCCACCTTTGTCTCCACGATATCCACATAGGACACCATCAGGGCCAGGGCGGTGAGAGCGGCCGAACCGATGGCAAAGCCCTTGCCGGTGGCTGCGGTGGTGTTGCCCAGGGAGTCCAGCGCGTCGGTGCGCTCCCGGACCTCATCTCCCAGGCCGGACATCTCCGCGATGCCGCCGGCGTTGTCCGCCACAGGGCCGTAAGCGTCGGTGGCCAGGGTAATGCCCAGAGTGGAGAGCATACCCACGGCGGCGATGCCGATGCCGTACAGCCCCCGGGAAAAGTTGAGGGTATACTCCGCCGAGCCGGTGGCCAGGGTGCCGCCGGCGGCCAGGAAGGCGATGATGACCGCCGCGCCCACGATGAGGATGGGGGCGATGGTGGACAGCATGCCCAGGGACAGGCCGCCGATGATGGTGGTGGCCGCGCCTGTCTCGGTGGAATCGGCCAGCTTCTGGGTGGGCTTATAGGTGTCAGAGGTATAGTACTCGGTGAAGTAGCCGATGGCGCACCCACCGATCAGGCCGCACAGGATGGCGATGTACACGCCCCAGTTGCCCAGCAGCCAGTAGGTCAGGGGGGCGGCGATGATGGCGG
>ERZ827492.2467-NODE-2467-length-12891-cov-4.197491_pt1 | contig 12891 bp, 17 predicted proteins | sample MGYA00519704_ERZ827492 | MGnify/ENA primary metagenome ERZ827492 (study PRJEB31778, sample SAMEA3449325) | human gut metagenome | biome: human gut; feature: human-associated habitat; material: faeces | place: United Kingdom | collected 2010/2012 ...
CACCTTTCAATAAGAAAAGTTATCCACAGTTGTGGAAAACATTGTGGACAACTTTATGAGAATTTAGAAGTTCCGTAAAACAAAATAAATACGACGAAAGGTATTGGAACCAATGCACTAAGCAAGCGTTCTCGGGAACTTTTTCAAAAGTAAGAGATACAGAAGCCTGTGTTTCGGAAATACGGGAAAGGAACCAAGACCCATGCAGTTTTAAAGCGGGGTGTATACCCCAAATGCTTCCAAAAACGCAAGTTGCATTGAGAACACAACAAAACATGGAGCCGCAGCGCCTGTTGGCGCTGCGGTTTTTTCATGCCCGGATAACGCGGGCACGGCGGCTCTACCGCTTTGCCCGTTTCCTTTTGGCAGCCCGCACTGCCGCACCCACCGCCATACCGGCAACCGCGCACAGCAATCCGGGCAGAAAGGCGGACAGCTCCGGCAGATTGAATTTTTGAAACGAGGCCATATTGCTCAGGCCGAACGTCACATAAGGCCCCAGCATGCTCATCGCTCCAAAAAAGAACAGCATTGTCCGTTTGCAGCCGTCCCACGCCCGGCCGCATCCGATGAAAAAGGACAGCACCAGCGTGCTCAACGGGAGAACGGCATAAAATACCACCAGCGAGTACCCCATTGCATCCGTTCTGCCGCCCATCCAAAACGCAAGAACAGCCCCCCAGACCACAAGATACACCGTAACCAAAACAAACCGTAAAAACGCCCGGCGGCTTTTCACCGCATCCTTGCTTTCCTCCCGGTGCGCCAGCAAAGACGCGTCGTCTCTTTCCTGTGTCTGGCCCGCCTCCAGCCGCGCGCCCTTCAGTTTCTGTGCAGGCTTCATTTTACCGCCTCCCTACCCCTTTTAAGGTACGGCAAAAGCATTTCAAATACAAGCAAATCCCTATTCCATTCCATCGGGACAGGTGTCAAATCCCACGTTACAGCAGCCTGCGCAGCACAGAATCCGCCGCCAGCGCATGCAGGCTGCACGCCACATCCTCCATGCGGTGCGCGTCCGACGAGGACAGCACCTCCAGCCCAGCGGGCAGCAGCCCTTTCTCCACCAGGCCGCCCAAACGGGAAGCGTCGTGCAGCTCAACGGCTGCAAAGGGCAGATCCTCCGGCAAAAAACCAAGTACTGAAAGCAGCGCGTAGCTGTCCTTTTCCACATGCGCGGGCACAGCAACGCCCCCAAGCGCCTCGCAGGCGGCCTTTACCTCGTAAATATCCATCGACACCGCGCCCGTCAGCAGTTTGTCTACAGTGCGCAGCACTTCGTCGTTTTCATCCATCACCAGCTGACGGCCCCATACGGCGGGATCATACGGGAACTCCGGCAGCGCGGCATACAGCAAGCGGCCGAATTCCAGCGCTGTATCCACGGTTTTGAAGTAACACAAAACATGAATTTCTTCGGCGGTATTTACCTCGACGCCCGGCAGCAGGCGCAGGCCGTATGCGTTGCAGCAGCACTGTACCGCCGGCAGATTGTCCGCGGCGTTGTGGTCTGTCACAGCAATCAGCTCCGCGCCCGCCAGCTTGGCCAGCCCGGCGATGTTCGCGGGCGTCATATCGTCCTCGGCGCAGGGCGAAAGACAGGAATGCATATGCAGGTCATACAGCAAAACCCCATCCCCCGCTTTCTTTCACAGTCGGAGTAAAAGCGCTGTCAGCTTTCTCCGTCCTCCACGAAAAACATTCCCGCCGCCAGTGCGATCACGCCGGCCGCCACTGCCGCAATGGGCAGATGATGGACGACAAATTCACTGTATACATAGCTGATGCTCCAAAGGCGGAAAAATATCCCCACCAGGATGAGACCGATGCCCAGCAGCATCACTTTGACCGAGCGCATGCTTTTTCCTTCTTTCTTCACAGCTTCATTGCCCTGGCCAGCGCAAAGCCGGCCTCAAACTCGGGCAGATCTGTGGTGAAAATATTGATTCCCTGTTCTTCCGCCCGCGTTTTCGCCACCGCGTCCAGCGCCGCGCCATGGCATAGAACGATGCAGGCGCAGTCCGCCAGGGCAGCCACGGCAACCGCATTTACATTGCCCATCACCGTGAACCAGGCGTCGCCTTCCTTGGCCCGGCCCATCGCCCAGCTCAGCAGGTCGCCCGTAAAAATGCCCGCGATCTCCCGCGTCTCTGCCTCCACAGCGGGCGCGAAGCCGCACGCAGCGGAAAGCTCTTTTGTCGTCATCCCGTCACTCCCCTTTTCCCAGCGCCTTGAGCACGGCCTCCATGCGGCGGCGCATCAAAACAGTGCAGTCGTTTACAGCAGCCTTGCCCCGCACTACGTCCTCGGCCAGCGCGGCACAGGTGGGCGCCCCACAGCTGCCGCAGTCCAGCCCCGGCAGCTCGGCCAGGATCTCCTCCATCTGGTTGTAGCGCTCAAACCGTTCGGTACGCGTACCGCCCAGCTCCAGTACGGGAGCATAGGTAAGGTCTGTGTCCCACAGCATCTCCGTGGGAATGCTGCCCGAAAGATGGTTCTTGCTCACAGGCACGTAACGCCGCAGGCGTTTGATCTTCGCTTTTGCGATGTACGGGTTTTCCACCTGCAGCACGCCGCCCACGCAGCCGCCCGCACAGGCGTCCAGCTCTACAAAGTCCAGGTCCCGGTATTTTTCATCCTCCAGGTCCTCCAGCACGCGGATGACGTTCTCGATGCCGTCCGCCGCAAGATAGCTGTCGGTGGAGATCAGGCCCGCGGCCTCGCCGCCGCTCTCGGCCCAACCCAGGCCGATGCGTCCGGCGCTGGCCAGATAATCCATCTGCGAGATACGCTTCATGGACGCCAGCAGACGCGGGTACACCTCCTTGATGGCCACCGCGCCATCCACCTCGCTGCGGGACGAGCCGATGGGCGAATGGATGGCCGTCACCTTGGCCGGGCACGGCGTGATGAAAATGCAGCCAATGTCCTCCTTCGGCAGGCCGGTTCTGCGCACGGCCTCTTTTTTGGCCAGGCGCGCGGCCAGCTCGATGGGCGCGACCAGCGGCAGCACATGGTCGATGAGCTGTGGAAAGCGCACGCGGATGAGCCGCGTCACCGCCGGACAGGCCGAACTGATCACAGGCCGTTCGATGCTGCCTGTCTGCAGAATGCGTCGTGTGGCGTCGCTGACAAGCTCCGCGGCCTTTGCCACCTCGTACACATCGTCGAAGCCCATATCCAAAAGTGCTGCCAGCACCACGTCCTGCTCCTCCAAATTGTTATACTGTCCGTATAAACTCGGCGGAGGTAAAGCAATTGTATATTTGAAATCATCCAAAATCGTCAACGGGTCATACAGCGGCTTCTTTGCATGATGCGGACAGATGCGGATGCACTCGCCGCAGTCGATGCAGCGCTCGGCCAGGATATGCGCCTTGCCGTCGCGCACGCGGATGGCCTCGGTGGGGCAGCGCTTGATGCAGTTGATGCACCCTTTGCACAGGTCCTTGTCCAGGGTGACCGAGTGAATGAATTTTTCCAAGCGTGCCGCCTCCTTTCCTCAGATGCTCCGCCGCGCGCGGCGGCGGGCCTCAAATGAAATACAACGCCAGCAGCGCGGCGCCTGCCGCGGTAAGCACCACAGCCCATATGAAATCGGCACGCACAGCGTGCATCGGAGCGGCGTCTCCGTCCAGCGCATATTCGCCGGGGCGCGCAGGGTCATACAGCACCTGCACACGCTGGCCGATGCGCCACGCTCCTTCCCGGCTGCCTCCGGTGGCGATCCATTCAGTCTCCCCGCCGTTCACGGTGAACCGGACGCAGGGGTACCAGTTCCACTGCGTCATCGCCTGCGGGATACTGAGAAAGCCATGTGCACCGTTGGCTGTAGTGCGGCCCCAGTACTGGTACGCCACTTTGGGAACATCGCCCTGCTTTTCATAACGCATCGGCAGGCGGTGGCGCACAAGGCCGCACACCACGCCCTCCGCTTTGGCCGGCGCCCGGCGGGCGCGGCGAAGCATCAGCGCCTCCACAAAGCCCCAGACGGCATTGAATATGCCAAGTACAACGCACGCGGCTCCCAATACCATGATCCACAACATAAGGCATCCTCCTTTCGGCCGGGCCGTATCATACGGCCGTCCGCTTTGAAACGTTTCTTTCCCGCGTCTTCGCACAGAGCGCCGCATCAAGGCACGGCTGCTCCCGCAGCAGCGGCCGGCAGCACCGCAGCCCCACACACAGAATAACGCCTGGAGACACGGCTGCGTTTCACCCCGCAACGAAAAACGTCCCTCAGTCGATGTTCACAAGCATCTTCACCGTGGTGCCCACGCCTACGGTGGACTGGATGTCAAATTCATCTGAATATTTTTTCATATTGGGCAGGCCCATGCCCGCGCCGAAGCCGAGGCTTCGCACCTCGTCGGGCGCGGTGCTCCACCCTTCGCTCATGGCCAGGGCAATGTCCGGGATGCCTGGGCCCTGATCCGTCAGCGTCATATCCACGCTCTCATCGGTAACGGCCACGTCGATCTCGCCGCCGCCCGCGTGGATGGCCAGGTTGATCTCTCCCTCATACAGTGCGATGGCAACCTTACGCACAGCGTCTGCAGGGATCCCCAGCTTCTTCAGCCGTGCCTTCAAATCGGCGCTGGCCTCCCCCGCACGGGTGAAATCGTCCCCGGGCACGGTATAATGCAGGCGGATCGCGTCCATCACGCCATCCCCCCGCGCAGCCCTTTTTCGTACAGCAGGCCGCACGCCGCGAACATGGGCAGCTTTGTAGCCAACACGGCGATGCCCCGGTCCACCGCCAGCTGCAGGATGGCGCCGTCCGGCTTTTTGCCGCGCACAAACACGATGCAGATCATGTCCATCATGTCCGCGGTGCGCACCACCTGCGGGTTGTTCAGGCCTGTGACAAGCACGGCCTGGTCTTTCACATAGGCCAGCACGTCGCTCATCATGTCGCTGCCGCAGGCCGCGTGTACCTCACGGGTGAGGTCCGCCTCCGGCGTCAGCAGCTCGGCGTCCAGCGTTTCCATTACTTGCTTGATGGTCATTGCGCTTCCACTCCATTTCTGCCCGCGCGGCTGCGCGGCGGCATAAGCAGCCCCGGTGACAGGGGCTCACCTTAAGTATACGGGAAACCCGTTCCGAAAACAAGCGCGCCGGGCCGCTTTGCCGTTGTGTTTCTGCACAGTTTTTTACGCATAAATTCTACATCTGCGCTATAAAGTAGCAGCCGCTAACTTGTCGTTTTTTTAACAAATTTCTGTTATAATCAAATACAACTGGGCCAAAGCACGGTTTGTTTGCCCGTACCTGGCCCAACTTACAAACGGGAGGACTATATATGAGGCGCTTTTCCACTGTGCCCTTCAAGGGCACAAAAGAGCAGGAAGCCGAACTGGTGGCCTGGCTCGAGGAGCACAAAGCGACGCCCGGCGTGGCCATGCCGGCGCTGCAGAAGGCTCAGGAGATCTATGGGTATCTACCCATCGAGGTGCAGCGTATCGTGGCCAATACGCTGGGCAAACCTCTGGCGGAAATTTATGGAATTTCCACGTTTTATTCGCAGTTCAGCCTTTGTCCGAAGGGTGAATACAAAATCAGCGTTTGTCTGGGCACGGCGTGCTATGTAAAGGGCAGCGGCAAGATCTACGAGAAGCTGCAGGAAAAACTGCATATTTCGGGCGGCGAATGCACGGAAGACGGCAAGTTCAGCCTGGACGCATGCCGCTGCATCGGCGCGTGCGGCCTGGCCCCTGTCATGACGATCAACGACGATGTATACGGCCGCCTGACGGGCGACGAACTCGACGAGATCCTGGCAAAATATTGAGCTTATACTTATGTTAGGATGAGGTAAGCACACCATTTACCGCACCACACCGGACACGAAAGGCGGGCGCCGATATGCAGGAACTTTCAATGAACGTTCTGGACGTGGCGGAAAATTCCGTCGCAGCCGGGGCTACGCTGGTCGCCATCACGCTTTCCATTGATACCGCAGCAAAACGCATGACGCTGACCATCACGGACAACGGCAAGGGTATGCCGCCGGAGATGGCGGCCCGTGTGACAGACCCGTTCTGCACCACGCGCAAAACGCGCAAGGTCGGGCTGGGCCTGCCGTTTTTGAAAATGGCGGCCGAGATGACGGGGGGCGCGCTTTCCATCGAAAGCACAGTTGGAAAAGGTACCTGTGTAACGGCCTGGTTCACACTGGGCCACATCGACCTTGCTCCGTTGGGCGATATGTCCGCCACGGTGGCGGGGCTCATCCAGTGCAGCCCGGACATCGACTTTGTGTACACCGTGCAGGCCGACGGCGAGCAGTTCGCCGCGGACACGCGCGAGCTGCGTGCGGTGCTGGACGGCGTGCCCCTGAGCGAGCCGTCCGTAGCGCTTTGGCTGCGGGAATATCTTGCCGAGAACACCGAACAACTTTTACAAAAGGAGAACGCTGTATGAAAAGCTTAGAAGAACTTGCCGCCATCCGCGACAAGATGAAACAGACCGTGAATACGCGGGAAGCGGCGCACGATTCCACGCGCGTCGTGGTCGGCATGGCCACCTGCGGCATCGCCGCAGGCGCGCGCCCTGTGCTGAACGCCTTTACCGAAGAGGTCGCCCGGCGCGACCTGCACGGCGTGCTCGTCACCCAGACGGGCTGCATCGGCATCTGCCAGTACGAGCCGGTGGTGGAGATCACCTGCCCCGGCCAGGAAAAGGTCACCTATGTAAAAATGACGCCCGAGAAAGTCGCGCGCGTCGTGTCCGAGCATCTTGTGGGCGGGCATCCCGTCACCGAGTACACCATCGGCAACGTACGGTAAGGAGGAGAAGCAATGTTTAGAAGCCATGTAATGGTCTGCGGCGGCACCGGCTGCACCTCCTCCGGCAGCGACAAGATCGCGAAGGCCTTCGAGGACGAGATCCTTGCCACCGGCCTGGAAAATGAAGTCAAGGTCATCCGCACGGGCTGCTTCGGCCTGTGCGCGCTGGGCCCCATCGTCGTCATCTATCCCGAGGGCAGCTTTTACAGCATGGTCAAGGAAGAGGACGTTAAAGAGATCGTGGACGAGCACCTGCTGAAAGGACGCCCCGTCACGCGCCTGCTGTACGACGAGACCGTTGCCGAGGACAACACCGTCAAGAGCCTGGACGACACCGCGTTTTATAAAAAACAGATGCGCATCGCGCTGCGCAACTGCGGCGTTATCAACCCCGAGAACATCGACGAATACATCGCCTTCGACGGCTATCAGGCGCTGGGCAAGGTGCTCACTGAAATGACGCCGGACGACGTCATCCAGACGATCCTGGACTCCGGCCTGCGCGGCCGCGGCGGCGCAGGTTTCCCCACCGGCCGCAAATGGCAGCTTGCCTCGGGCAACCGCGGCAATGTGCAGAAATATGTATGCTGCAACGCCGACGAGGGCGACCCCGGCGCATTTATGGACCGCAGCGTGCTGGAGGGCGACCCCCACGTTGTCATCGAAGCCATGGCCATCGCGGGCTATGCCATCGGCGCCTCGCAGGGTTATGTGTACATCCGCGCCGAGTACCCCATCGCCGTGCACCGTCTGCAGGTCGCCATCGACCAGGCGCGCGAATACGGCCTGCTGGGCAACAACATCTTCGGCACCGATTTCTGCTTTGACCTGGACATCAAGCTGGGCGCCGGCGCCTTTGTGTGCGGCGAGGAGACCGCTTTGATGACCTCCATCGAGGGCAAGCGCGGCGAGCCGCGGCCCCGGCCGTCAAGGGCCTGTTCGGCAAGCCCACCATCCTGAACAACGTGGAGACCTATGCCAACGTGCCGCAGATCATCCTGAAGGGCGCGGACTGGTTCGCCAGCATGGGCACCGAGAAGAGCAAGGGCACCAAGGTGTTCGCGCTGGGCGGCAAGATCAAGAATACCGGCCTTGTAGAGATTCCCATGGGCACCACGCTGCGCACCATCGTCGAGGAGATCGGCGGCGGCATCCCGGGCGGCAAAAAGTTCAAAGCCGCGCAGACGGGCGGCCCCTCCGGCGGCTGCATCCCGGCCAGTCTCATCGACACACCCATCGACTACGACAACCTGCTTGCCATCGGCAGCATGATGGGCTCCGGCGGCCTCATCGTCATGGACGAGGACACCTGCATGGTGGATATCGCCAAGTTCTTCCTGGAATTCACCGTAGACGAAAGCTGCGGCAAGTGCACGCCGTGCCGCGTGGGCACCAAGCGTCTGCTGGAGCTGCTGAACAAGATCACGGACGGCAAGGGCACCATGGAGGATCTGGACAAAATCACAGAGCTGGCCGAATTCATCAAATCCAACAGCCTGTGCGGCCTGGGCCAGACAGCCCCGAACCCCGTCCTCTCCACACTGCGCTACTTCCGCGACGAATATGTGGAGCACATCGTCAACAAGCGCTGCCCGGCGGGCGTGTGCAAGGCGCTGCTGAACTACAAGATCGACCCCGTCAAGTGCAAGGGCTGCACGCTGTGCGCGCGCACCTGCCCGGCCGGCGCCATCAGCGGCACCGTGCGCCAGCCGCATACCATCGATACCGCCAAGTGTGTTAAGTGCGGCGCCTGCATCGAGAAGTGCAAATTCGGCGCCATCAGCAAAGGTTAAGAGAGGGAGTGACAACGAATGGAAACCGTACATATCAAGATCAATAACGTGCCCTACGAAGTCGCTGCCGGCTCTACTATCCTGGAAGCGGCCCACAGCGTGGGCATTGAGATTCCGACCCTGTGCTATCTGAAAGAGATCAACGAGATCGGTGCGTGCCGTATCTGCGTTGTGGAGGTCAAAGGCGCGCGCAGCCTGGTCACCGCGTGTGTGTACCCCGTCAATGAAGGCATGGAGATCGTGACAAACAGCGAAAAAGTGCAGGCGTCCCGCAAGACGAACCTGGAGCTGCTGCTTTCCACCCACGACCAGAACTGTCTGTCCTGCGTGCGCAGCACCGACTGTGAGCTGCAGAAGCTCTGCCGCGACTACGGCGTCAACGGCATGCGCTTCATCGGCAGCCGCGAGCGCTACGCCATCGACGATTCCGCGCCGCATATGGTGCGCGACGACAACAAGTGCATCCTGTGCCGCCGCTGTGTGGCCGCCTGCAAGGCCAACCAGGCCGTGGGTGTGATCGGCGCCAACGAGCGCGGCTTCTCCACGCACATCGGCTGCGCGTTTGAAGCGCCTTTGGGCGATTCCCCCTGCGTTTCCTGCGGCCAGTGCATCACCGTGTGTCCCACCGGCGCGCTGACGGAAAAAGACGACACCGCCAAGGTGTGGGCCGCGCTGCGCGACCCGTCCAAGCATGTTGTGGTGCAGCCCGCGCCCAGCGTGCGCGCCACCTTGGGCGAATGCTTCGGCATGCCCATCGGCACCAACGTGGAGGGCAAAATGGTCGCCGCGCTGCGCCGCCTGGGCTTTGACGGCGTGTTCGACACCGACACCGCGGCCGACTTCACCATCATGGAGGAGGCCACCGAGTTTGTTCAGCGCGTGAAAAACGGCGGCACACTGCCCCTGATCACAAGCTGCAGCCCGGGCTGGGTAAAATTCTGCGAAACCTATTATCCGGACATGATTCCCAACCTGTCCAGTTGCAAATCTCCGCAGCAGATGTTCGGCGCGCTGACCAAGACCTACTATGCCGAAAAGATGGGCCTGGACCCCCACGACATCGTGTGTGTGTCCGTAATGCCCTGCACCGCGAAGAAGTTCGAGATCGGCCGCGACGACATGAGCGCAGCGGGCGACAATATCCCCGACGTGGATATCTCCATCACCACCCGTGAACTGGGCCGTATGATCGAGCGCGCGGGCATCAAGTTTACCGAGCTGCCCGACGAGGATTTCGACCCGGCGCTGGGCGAGAGCACCGGCGCGGCCACCATCTTCGGCGCTACCGGCGGCGTGATGGAAGCGGCCCTGCGCACGGCTGTGGAGCTTGTGACGGGCGAGACGCTGGAGAAAGTGGAATTTCACGACGTGCGCGGCACCGACGGCATCAAGGAGGCCAGCTACGATGTGGGCGGCCTGCACCTGAACGTGTGCGTGGCCAGCGGCCTCACCAACTGCGACGCAGTGCTGAAGGCTGTGCAGAGCGGCGAGAAGCACTACGACTTCATCGAATTCATGGCATGCCCGGGCGGCTGTGTAAACGGCGGCGGCCAGCCCACGCAGCCGGCCAGTGTGCGCAACTTTACGGACCTGAAGGCCCTGCGCGCCGCAGCCCTGTACGGCGAGGATGACGCGAAGGCCATCCGCAAGAGCCACGAGAACCCGCTGCTCAAGAAAGTGTACGCCGAGTATCTGGGCGAGCCGGGCGGCCACAAGGCGCATCATATCCTCCACACCTCCTATGTAGCACGCGAAAAATTGTATTAAGCAAACGCCTGCGCCCGTGCGGAAATTTCCGCGCGGGCGTAATTTTTCAATTTTTCCTCTCGTTGTACATACAATGAGCCGGAGGCATATCCTTTTGATGGAAGGGAGCTTAGGGATGAAGCATTTTTTCCGCTTTTTTGCAGCAGCCGCCTGTACGGTGCTGCTCCTCGCGCTGTGCGCCTGCGCGCCAGACGGTACATCCTCCCCGGTATCCTCCTCCGCGACGGAAGGCGTTTCCTCTGAAAGCGCGGCGCAAAGTATTCCCGCCCCTGAAAGCGCATCGGGTGAGGGTGCACAGGCGCTTTCGCTTCTGCCCGCGGACGCGGCGAATATCCAGCCGGATGCTGTGCCTGAATTTCTCACCGCAGACCAACAGGAGCTTTACCGCGCGGCCTATTATCTGTATTATCATTTTGATGTATCCAGTGGATTTGCTTTTGATACGATCGATGAAAACTCTCCCTTTATTGTCGGAGATACCGGACGGAGCTACTATCAAGATACCGGGTTTGCCAATTATTCCGCCTTTCGCACAGCACTGGATTGCGTGTTTACGTCAAACTTTGCCGACAGTCTTATTGACAAATATCAAAACTATATCAAGGGCGATGACGGCCTGCTTTATTTCAGCTTTGGCGACCGGGGCGGCAATATTTTCTACAAAAGCAGCGAATTTTCACTAATCAGCGAGACGGCGGATGAAATCCGCTTCCAGCTCATCGGCCATTATGACGAGGCGGGGCCGGGCGGCTCCGCCAGCAGCAGCCCCTACACCGAGACCTGCGAGGTTAAGCTGGTAAACACCGAAAACGGCTGGCGCTTTGCCGGCTTTGCAATGGCCTATTGACAGGCGCAGCGAAAAGAGGAGGATGTATATGCGTACAGAGCGCGAAATGACGGCGCTCATTTTGGGCGTAGCCGAACGGGATTCGCGCGTACGCGCTGTTTTTATGAACGGCTCGCGCGCCAACCCCAACGCGCCCCGGGATATTTTTCAGGACTACGACATCGTGTATGTAGTGGAGGAAACCGCATCCTTCCGGGCGCAGCCGGGCTGGGTCGACGTGTTTGGGGAGCGGCTCGTCATGCAGACGCCCGACGAGATGGACCATGCGGCGGGACAGCCCACAGACCTTGCGCGCTGTTATGGTTATCTGATGCAGTTCGCGGACGGAAACCGCATCGACCTCCGGCTGATGACGCTCCCCCGTGCGCTGGAAGAATGCCAAAGCGATTCCCAGACCATTGTTCTGCTGGACAAGGACGGCATTCTGCCGCCCCTGCCGCTGCCCTCGGACACGGCCTACCACATCCGCAGGCCGGACCAGACTGCGTTCGCGGGCTGCTGCAACGAGTTCTGGTGGACACTTCCCTATGTGGCCAAGGGCCTGTGGCGCGGCCGCGTCACTTATGCGCTGGACACCCTGAATGCCTGCGTCCGGCCCCAGCTTCTGCACATGCTGTCCTGGCTGGCCGGCACGCGCACGGGCTTTGCCGTCAGCGCAGGCAAAAGCGGTGCGGACCTGCCCGCTTACCTGCCCGCCGGCTGTTGGGAGCGTTACCTTTCCACCTATGCGGACGCAGAACCCGGCCATGTGTGGGCCGCGGTATTTGCAGCGGCCACCCTGTTTTTGGACGCGGCGCATCAGACTGCCGAGGCGCTGGCTCTCCCGGTCAACGAAGCGGAGGCCGAAGGAAGCCTGCGTTATCTGTACCGGGTGCGTGAGCTGCCCGCGGATGCTTCAGAAATTTTTTGAGCAGCTGTTTCCACCGACCGCATCTGTTTTTATTCCGTTCAGAAAAGGCGCGGCTCTGAAAATGAACCGCTCCAGAAAAACCGTACAATAGACAAAAGGCCCCCTAATGTAGGAAAATAGAACTACATTAGGGGGTCTTAGTATGTCAGGAAAAAAGGGAATGAAAAAGTATCCGATGGGGATACGGGAAGAAGTAGTGACACGAATCCGCGCAGGAGAAAACCAGCGCGCTTTGAGTCAGGAGTATGGAATCAGTCGGTGGGCTATTCAGAGCTGGCTGAAAGAACCTGTCCTGCCAAAGGCACGAGGGCGAAAACCGGCCAAAACGCTGGCGGAGTACAAGTATGAGAACAAACGGTTAAAGATGGAAAACGAGCTGTTGCGGGATTTTCTGTGCTCCATAGAAAGGAAGTGAGGCCAAGGGCAAAATACGCAGTGATCCACCGGCATAGAAACGAATATCCAGTATCCGTTATGTGCCGCTTCTTTCAAGTATCCCGAAGCGGATATTATGAGTTTGTCCATCGACTGGGCAGGCCGGAGAAAGACGCGGCTCTTGCGGAAATCATCGCGGAGCAACGGGAGCGCAGCTTTCATACCTATGGCTACCGCAGGATGTGGCTGGTGCTGGAGAAGCAAGGCATCCACCGCAATCCCAAGACTATCCTGCGTATCATGGAGAAATACGGGTTGCTCTCTGAGATCCGGCGGCGCAGAAAATGGGTCAATATGGGGCAGCAGGTACATAAATACAAAAACTTGCTGAACCGCCGGTTCCATGCG